>Ga0180435_10006325_pt1 | contig 11352 bp, 9 predicted proteins | sample SS_ome_3_FD_132467 | JGI IMG/M metagenome (GOLD analysis project Ga0180435, IMG submission 132467) | Hypersaline lake sediment archaeal communities from the Salton Sea, California, USA - SS_3_S_1 metaG | ecosystem: Environmental > Aquatic > Non-marine Saline and Alkaline > Hypersaline > Sediment...
GCCAGAGAATGGTAAGGATACATCTTACCGTCTCACCACAGCACCTGGATGGCTTTCAGACGGAAGCAGCCAGGATTTTACCCCTCATTGAAGCAGAAACGGGGATGAGCATCGATCTAAGCTTTTCCTTTCAAAAACCCGAAACGGATACCCTGGCTGTAGACCTGGAGGATCAACCCTTCCGCAACAGCGATGGGTCCCTGGTGTTCAGACCCGCAGGACATGGAGCTCTTATCAGGAACCTGGATGCACTGGATTCCGACCTGGTATTTGTGAGCAATATTGATAACGTGGCTCCTGATGCTAAAAAAAACCTCCGGGTGAAATACAAGCAGATTCTGGGAGGTTTTTTACTGGAGGTTCGATCCAAGGTGTTCTACTATCTCACCCAGCTGAACGGCGATGAGAAGGTGGAAAAAACAAGGATGGATCACATGGTGAACTATCTGCACGATCGTCTGGGGCTGGCCATTCCCGATATTCTGGATCAATGGGATGCCTCAGAACTCAGAAAGTGGCTGATCAGCACCATGAACAGGCCCATCAGGGTTTGTGGCATGGTACGGAATGAAGGAGAACCAGGCGGCGGACCCTTTTACGTTCGATCCGAATCGGGCGAAATAAGCCTGCAAATCGTGGAGTCCTCTCAGATCGATCTGGAAGATCCCGAAAAGGCCCTGCTGGTGCGTGAATCCACTCATTTTAATCCGGTCGACCTGGTTTGCAGCATTCGCGACTACCAGGGGGAAAAATTCAACCTGACTCACTACGTGGATCCGAATACGGGTTTTATTTCGGAAAAATCCATGGGTGGACGTTCGCTGAAAGCACTGGAACTACCCGGCCTGTGGAACGGTGCCATGGCACGATGGTTAAGCATATTTGTGGAAGTACCCGTAGAAAGCTTTTCACCGGTTAAAACCGTATTTGACCTGGTCCGTAAGGAACATCGGGTTAGCTGAATCAACCTATCCGTCAATCATTTATGTAACCCGACTCATCAAGCAGGGTCCATCCTTCGATCCAGTTGTTGGATCCAAAAGCCCCCTTGTAGCTTACCTCCTCAAACCAATCGCTCTCAAACTCTGCCATGTTATCAAATTCTGTGGTGGGAGGGAGCAGCGTGTAGCCGTCCAGATCCGAAATACCGGGATCCTCAAAACTGGTCAACCAGGAAAAGGCTGAATCGGCCAGAATCTGATTTTGTAGACTCAGATCTTCACCCATGTCGGAGTAAGTCCGGTAAGGAATGGCCTGATCAGCGTCTGGATAAAGAATGTTGCTTTTTAGCGCAAGACGCCCCGATTCAAATAGCATCCAGGTATCTCCCTGGATTTCGGAATATTTCAGGGCAACACCCTCTGATGGATTCAGAATGATGGAGTTATTTAGCATTCCCCCTCCGTAGTTGCTGAAGTGAACCGCATGGGCCACTGCTTGCTGGGGATGTCGAATAAGGGTAGCATTATGTATGATGGCATGACTGCCTGGCAGGGCAGGAATGGCCTGTAGACCCCCATTGATCTCAATACATTTGTCTGATGTGCTGTTGATCCCCAGCCAGAACTGACCTTTTCCGCGGTATCCCTGATCCAGATCAAAGGCGTCGTCTCCACAAAAGGAAACGGCCAGATTTTTGCAATTTACCGTTCCCCCGAAAAACTCTACTCCGTCGTCCGCATTGGAAATGACCTCCACAAATTCGATGGTGGTCTGCCGCCCTACACCACCCAGGGTGAGTCCATTGATCTCGTTGCCTTCCCCGATGTTTGTGCCCCCGTGGCGTATGGAGAGATAGCGTAAAATTCCCGAGTTGTCGTCGTCGTTGCTTCCCCCATAAATACCCCTGGGTTCACTGATAGGGATTCCCTCAATCATAGCCTCTCCTGCTTCGGTATTGATGCTCGCATTTCCCAGGATGATCAGACCGCCCCATAAGCCCCTGGCTTCCACCGGAACGCTGCCTTGCAGATCATCTCCTTCTACTGTAAAAATGATGGGATTCACCCGGGTTCCTTCTGCAATAATCCTTCCCCCGCGGGCCACAATCAAAGCACTGGCCAGGCTACCCTGTCCGGTTCTGGCACGTACTACGGTCCCGGCTTCAATGGTCAGCGTTTGTCCGTCATTTACAAATACAAAGCCATTAAGAACGTATTCTTTGTCGCTGGTCCAGGTCACCGTTCCTGTTCCCCCTCCCTGGTCGGTAATGGATTCCACCTCATCGATGGTGTAATTGCTTTTTCTGCAGGAAGAAATCATTGCCAGAGCCAGCGACAAACTAATCAGGATCAGATATTTTCTGTTAATGTTCATGTCTTCCCTTATTAAAATACGATCTCTATATTCAGGTAGAGGAAGGGTTCAGATCCGCCGTTCCTGGCATAAGCCACCCAATCCTGATAGTTCAGGGAAAAATTAACGAAATTCGCAGGCGAATACTGTACACCACTGATGATTGCACTTCCGTCGTTGCTCAGATTCCATGGCTGATCCTCTTCTGAGAGGATGTTGGAATACAGTTGATCATAGCGGGCAAAAACCTCCCACCTGTCAGAGATTTCATAGGTGGAGTATAGGGAATAGCCAAAACGGTCGTGATCCTGATTAAACTTGTAGTTCAGCTGATGGTTGTATTCACCGCCAATTCTGAATTTTTCAAATCTGTAGCCAATAAATCCCGAAAAAATCATCTGGTGAACCTCGCTTGTATGGATGGTATAGTAGGTCCGGAGGGTAAGTCCCGGCATGGGTTGAAGCGTAATTCCGGCCCCGACCCTGTATATATTGTCAAACTGAAGGTTTTTGTAGCCTTCTCCATTGCTCAGAACCAGATCTGCCGTGAATTTTTTTGAGGGGCTATACTGTATACCTGCTCCCAGGTCCGCACTGGATCCGAAACGGTACTCGTCCATATAGGATTTGTATAAATACCGGTAACCCCAGAATTTTTCCTGAACCTTGAACTGCAGCATATCCATAAGTCCGAACCAGGTTTTTATGTTTCCCTTCTGATAGCTTAGGTAGGCATTTTTGAAATAGCTGTAACGGTAGATCAGGCTGTATTCCGAACGATCGTCCACACTACCTATGTCCAGTTTCACTTCGGCGGAAAAATGCTTATCCAGCTCCCTTTTATAGCCAAAATACGCTCTTCTGACCTCGAAGGCAGTGGCCGGATTGGACTTATCGAGGCTGTAATTGAAGTGAGTGTAGATTTTTGCCGATACAGTGCCGGGTTTTGGAGCTTCTTCATCCTGATCCTGAGATTTTCCCAGCAGACTCAGGGATAAAAGAACAGACAGGCAAAGTAGATGTTTCATAACGGTGATATTTCAGGTATGGTTAGCTGGATGAGAAAACTCACCATAACGAATTTATTATCAGAACTTTGGTCCCCTAGGAAATCTTACACCACTAATCCATCAGATCCCTTTCAATACTAATATCCGTTTTGGGTTCAGGTTCAATGGTATTAATCAACTGACTATCGGCTTTGACCAGCTGAGTGGCATGCAAAACAATATTCCGTGTTTCGGTAAGCATGTCCATGTATGTCACACTTAACTTAACGCCTTTCTGGGTTTTCTTCAGAATCTTGATCCTGCTTACGAGGATCTCATTGATCAGGTTGATGATTTCATCACGCTTCTCATTTAGTTCCGTTTCATTTTCGAAATTTTTGTTTACCAGGAGGTCGATCAGGTACTTGAAAAATTCCTGGGTCTTCTCGTTGAATTCTCTGAAGGACTCATATTGTTCCTTGTCCACGGGATGGTTGTTATCGAGGTGCTCGAAAGCAGGCTGCACGATATGGGACAGGGCATCGGTGGTTTCCTTCAGATAATCCACTACCTGCACATAATGGTGCCCACTGGCAATTTCAGAATCCCTGAATTTACGGATGGTCTCGGGCATATTTTCCCTGATCTTCTTCACATCCTTTCTCAGGCGCTTGGATTCTTTCCGAAGCCCTTTCATCTCCTTATACTTTTCTTTGAAGAAAATATGGTAGGTCTGATAAAGGATGTTGGAAACTTTAACCATGGTGGTCCTGACTTCGTCGTCGCAGGATTTAAGGATGGCATAAGAGGCCGTTACCATTTGACTATCCCTGACCTTGGCTTTCTCCTCAGATTTTTTCCTGTGGAAAGCGTGGGTTCTGAGTAGGATAAATATGGCTATGGCAATGAGGACTAACATAACCGCGAATCCCCCGAAGAACAGCAGGGTAGCAATGATGAAGGAAGCTGAGAAAGCTATGAAAGCCGTAAAGAACCATCCTCCGATAACTGTAAGCACACCGGTGATACGATATACTGCACTCTCCCTTCCCCAGGCACCATCGGCGAGAGAAGTACCCATCGCCACCATAAAGGTCACATAGGTGGTGGAAAGGGGCAGTTTTAAGGAAGTACCTATGGATATCAGTATACTGGCAACCACCAGGTTTACCGAGGCTCTGACCAGGTCAAAAGCCTGTTTCGCATCGGGATCGGGATTGCGCGATTCATCAAATCGTTTGCTGATATAAGATCCTGCTGCTTTGGGTGTGATACGGTTGATTCCGTTGGCAAATTCGGTGGAGCGCCTGACAATAAACCTGGCCAGTGCAGAGGATGCAAACCTCTCGGATCCTTCTCCCTGACGTCCCAGGTTGATCTCGGTTTCAGTAACAGACCGGGATTTCTTGGAGAATCTGAGTGTAACGACCATAATAAGGCCGGCGATGATCAGGAAGTATACGGGAGTATTAACTTTTCCCATAAGGGATTCCATCATAAAGCCACTGGCATCTGCTCCAGAGGCTGCAAAAGCCTTGTAGGATTCAAAACCTGCAAGCGGAACTCCAATGAAGTTCACCATATCATTCCCTGCAAAGGCCATGGCCAGTGCAAAGGTTCCTACCAATACAGTTATACGGAGTATGTTTACCTTAGTAAATGAAGCCAGAAATTGAAAGAGAATGGTCCAGCCTGCAAGGCTGATGAGCAAAATCCTCCAGGTATGTGTCTTTATGTATTCCAGGAAATCGGGGCTAATCAAAGTAGAACCTTTCGCCCCTTTTATTAAGAGGAAATACAGAATGGCGGTAATGGCAAATCCTCCCCAGATCCCCGACCAGTATTTGGATGACTTTTTCAGGTGAAAGGAAAAGGCCAAACGTACAACCCACATGATGATCATGCCCACCGAAAAGGCAATAATGACCGAAAGGAAGATCCCCCCGATGATCAAAACTGCCCTGTTCGTGTTTATATAGGTTGGCAGGTTGCTGGTGGCTTCACCCATTCTTACCAGTTTGAAAAGGGCAATGGCCACAGCCGAACCCAGCAATTCAAATACAATGGAAACCGTTGTGGAAGTTGGAAGCCCCATGGTATTAAAGAAATCCAGCAGGAGTATGTCGGTAAGCATCACTGCCAGGAACAGGATCATGATTTCGCTAAAGGCAAAATGCTGGGGATTAAAAATTCCCTTTCTTGCCACTTCCATCATACCGTTGGAGAATACGGCTCCCACCAGCACACCTAGAGCTGCGATGGTCATGATTACGGCGAATGGAGCTACCCTGGATCCCAGGGCCGAATTGAGAAAATTAACAGCGTCATTACTTACGCCAACCACCAGGTCGGAGATGGCCAGGAGAAAGAGAACTCCGACGATAATTATGTAATAGCTTTCCATTGGGATGTAATTGTTAAGTACGGGAGCAAAAATAGGATTTTTCCTAAATCCGAATATTAAGAAATAGTTAAGTTTCTATGGAACATTGCAACCAAAGATATTAAAAAAAACAAGCTATTTTAGTGCTCATGAATTCTTTAAATATGAAAGATTTACTTAATGTTTCGCTGGTGCAGGCCGACCTGGTTTGGGAGGATATTGATGCCAACCTGCACAGAATAGAAAATATGCTGGAAGATGTCCCGGATGACACAGATCTGGTGGTTCTTCCGGAGACTTTTTCAACAGGATTCACCATGCAATCTGAGCTCTTTGCCGAATCCATAGATGGAAAGGCTGTTGTCTGGATGAAACAGATGGCCAGAAGGAAAAAAGCCTGCATTACTGGCAGTCTCATTATTAGAGATAATCAGAAAATCTTCAACCGCTTGTTCTGGGTATCTCCTGAGGGAGTGGAAGGACACTACGATAAGCGCCACTTATTCCGTCTGGGGAGGGAAGATGAGCATTTTGTACCCGGAAATCAAAGGATGATATTTCAGCTGGGAGAATTCAGGATTTTGACACAGATCTGCTACGATCTGCGATTCCCGGTTTTTGCCAGGAACCAGGGAGATTACGATGTCCTTCTGAATGTGGCCAACTGGCCGGCTCCCAGGCAACAGGTTTGGGATGTACTTACCAGGGCCCGGGCCATAGAAAACCAATGCTACTTCCTGGGGGTAAGCCGCGCAGGTACCGACGGACTCGGCACTGCTCATACGGGGGGAACCTGCGCCATAGATCCCATGGGCAGTGTAATGAAAAAATTAGATAAACATGCAGCTTTACTTAACTGCACGCTTGACCTGGGTAAACTCAGGGATTACAGGGAGAAATTTCCGGTCTGGAAAGATGCAGACCGCTTTGAACTTGAGATTTAGTCGTCTGCACTACTAACAGCCACAGCCACAGCTTCCGCCTTCGCCGTCGCTCTTGCAGTCTTCATCTTCGCAATTCTCGGGACTGCATTCGCCGCTTTCGCTTCCTCCGCATCCGCAACCGCCGGCTTTATGTACGTGGCCATGAGTAAGTTCCTCATCGGTGGCGCTTCTAACGTCGGTAACCTGACCTTTGAAATACAGATCGTTTCCGGCCATGGGATGGTTGAAATCCATTTTGACGGCATCTCCTTCAATGGCCATAACTTTTCCATTCAGACGACGGCCTTCTGAATCCATCATGGGAACCATGTTTCCAATTTGCATCAACGATTCATCAATCTTCCCGTCCACTTCAAATACACTTTTGGGAACGTGAACGATGGCGTTCTCTACCACAGGACCGTAAGCATCTTCCAGCCCAAGCAGGAATTCAAAATCGTCGCCACTGCCCAGGCCGTTCAAATTCTCTTCGAACTTGGGAAGCAGGCCGCCTGTACCAAAAAGAAAGGTCAGGGGATTTTCGGGATTCAGCGATTCGACAACATCACCTTCTTTTGAACCGGATCTCAGTTCATAAACTATGGATACAACCTTATTTTTTTCAGCAATCATGTTCTTTATTTTTTCAAGTTGCAAATAAAGCAATAATTTCTTGTTCCCCGAAGGGTTCTTTGCACCTATGGCTTATTTAACAATTATTTAAATTCTATGTTCAAAGGGCATCCGATTCAGTATACTAATCCACTTCCGGATCTGAAAATGGCAGGGAATCAGAATCGGTATCCGGAAGAGCTTCCTTTACCGCTCCCGATACTTCCAGTTCTGCTTGCTGAGGTGCTGATTTTCTGTATTTTATAAGCGAAACCGCCATCAGTATGCTGGATGCCAGTATAACCAGCAGCAGAATGCCCATATTAAAATCGTCCACCATCAGGCTGTCCGGAATGGAATAAAAGAGCAGGATGGTGATCAGGCCCCGGGGTGCCATCCAGACTACCGGATAGATATCCTTGCGAATGACAAACCTGAACCACGTCCACCTGATTCCATAGAGAATTCCCAGAATCAGGAGGCTAACCACCCATACTTTCAGATCCAGCAAACTGGCAAGTACAATGGTAAAACCAAATATCACGAAAAAGAAGGTACGGACCACGAAGGAGGATTCCAGGGTGATCATCTTAAAATTGTCGAAAATGGTTGCCATGTGCTCCTCGTTCAGGTGTTTCTTCAGCTTTCCGGGAAAGAAAATGTCCCGGTTCGACAGGATCAGTCCGAATACAAGAATGATAAGCAGGCTGGACAGGTGTAACATCTTGCTCAGGGAATAAAGCAGGATAAGGACTGCAATCAGCAGAAATAATTTCAATTCGGTTCGAATCTTCTGGAAGAGGAAGATCAGGAAATAAGAGGCTGCAAGAGAGACTACTACGGTCAGACTCAGGTTGAGTAAAACGGCAAGGCTCATTTCACCGAAACTATCGGTCTTCAGACTGCTGATCAGGAAGTAGAATAGCATGATTCCCAGGATGTCCGAAAAGGTGCTTTCGTAGACCATAAATTCCTTTTTGTCCTCATCAAGTGCCGAAACGCTGGGGATAATAATGGCAGAACTCATGATGGAAAGGGGAACGGCATAGAGTAGTCCGGTGGTCAGGTCTACTTTGATATAAACCATCATCACCAGCGCAATAAGAATGGCGGAAACAAAGAGATTTACCAGGGCTGTGAAGAAGGCGCGGGAAATAAGTTTTCTTTTCTCCCCGGCCAGTTTCAGGTCCAGGGATGCCTCCAGCACGATCATGATCAAACCGATGATGCCCAGTACTTCCAGAATGGGGGTCAGGTCGGGTGCTTCAAGCCCCGTAGCAGATATCAAACCCTTAAAGCCCAAACCGAGCAGGATGAGCAGGAGGACACTGGGTACGCTGTAGCGCTTGGCTACCAGGTTAAACAGGTAGGAAATGATTATAATCATCGATCCTACAATGACCAGGCCATTGGATGAAAAGAGTTCCAGGCTGTGTGAATCTTCCATGAGCAAAGTGATTCTCGATTAGAAAAAGGCGTTAAATCCTATTCTGAATAAGGGGTTTGTGTAAGGCGAATAGGTAGATTCGTTCAAATCCCAGAGGACCATGAATGAAACCGAATTGTACATGCCAATGCGCTGGGTAAAGCCTCCCCCCACCAGAAATCCCCGGTAAATAAATCTGCCTTCGTCCGTATAGGGGGGAATATAATGCTTCTTTTCAAGGCTCAGTCCTTCGTATTCCACATGTGCAAAGACATCGCTGAACAACTTGATGGGAAGAAACTGCTCGGCATTGGTGATCACATAGAAACGCGCAAAACCCTTAAGACCATAAGCATGGGTCTGGTAAGCAGGATAGGGGGGGATGGCCCTTTGCGACTGATAGATATAATGAGGACCCAGCCCCAGGGCCAGACGATCGTTCACGTGATAACCGACCATGGGTGCCACATCTATGTAAGTCATGGTTCCAAACGAGAGCCAGAGTTCCGGGATCAGGAATATCTTTCCTTTTCGGCTGGGAATCTCTTCCTGGCCCTGTAATGAAGCCGATGCCAGAATGGAAATAAGCATCAGCAGAATTACTTTCTTCATGTACCTGATTTTTTCCCAATATACTGTTTCGCGGAGACTTTTCCACTTAAGAGCAGAGAACCATTGTGAGCAAGGGCCCTCATTTCGTCCTCACCCGGGTAAATGAAAACCGGGGCCATGAATTCGATCCTTTGCTTGATGGCGGCTGTCAGCCTGGGATTATGTGCCATTCCACCGGTAATTAAGATGCCATCCAGCTCTCCGGAAAGAGCAACTGCCATGGCACCGATTTCTTTACTTACCTGATAGGCCATGGCCTTGTGGATGAGTACTGATTGGGGATCTCCTTCCTGGGCCATTTTTTCCAGGGTCTGGGCATCCTTATGTCCCAGATAGGCATACATTCCCCCCTCACCGGTGAGCATTTTTCTCACTTTCTTCCATGAGCTGCCTTCCTCCAGGCAAAATCTGCCCAGAGCCCCGTTGGGAAGTGTGCCGGATCGTTCCGGACCGAAGGGGCCTTCCCCGTCGAGGGCATTATTCACGTCCACCACACGTCCTTTCCGGTGCGCTCCCACCGAGATCCCGCTTCCCAGATGGGCAACCACCAGGTGCATATCTTCGTATTCCTTGCCCACAGACTGGGCATGGATCCTGGCTACGGATTTTTGATTCAGGGCATGAAAAATGGAGGTGCGCTCAAATTGTGGATGCCCGCTGATTCTGGCTACTTCATCCAGCTCGTCAACCACCACCGGATCTGCGATATAGGCAGATGCCTTGCTAAAGGTTTCCTGCAGATGGTGGGCAATGAGTCCACCAAGGTTGCTGGCATGGTCGCCCATAACTCCCTCAGACAGGTCTTTAAGCATGGTTTCATTTACTTCGTATATTCCCGATTCAAGGGGGTAAATCAGGCCACCTCTGGCAATGATCATACCCACCTGATCGTGTGGGATGTGATTATCTTTTACTTCAGAAAGTACCAGGTTGAGCCGGTAGCTGAGCTGATCGCAGGTGTGCTCATAGCTTTCCAGGTCCTCGCATTCGTGCCGGATGCTTTTTAAGAAAACCGATTGATTGTTCCGGAAAACCGCAATTTTGGTTGAGGTAGCCCCCGGATTGATTACAAGTATGTAGTCAGCAGCCATAATAAACCTGTTTTTAGCCCCTTTATCAGCCTTTCTTGTGATTGTTGGCCGCTACCGCAGCCAGCAGGATAGAATCGAATTTTGCCTGCTCTGAGTCCGATCTGGAGGTGAGTACGATGGGTGCAGAAGCTCCTACAATCATGGAGGCCACCTTGGCCTTGGCAAAGAAGACCAGGGTTTTGTAGAGTACATTACCCACTTCAATATCCGGCATGAGCAGCAAATCGGTATCTCCGGCCACCTCACTTTTAATTTCCTTATGTTTGGCACTTTCCAGCGAAACCGCATTGTCGAAGGCCAATGGGCCATCCACCACACAGTTAAGGATCTGGTCGCGCTGATTCATTTTGGATAGCAGGGCAGCGTCCAGGGTGGCATCCATATCGGTATTTACCTTTTCGACGGCGCCCAGAACAGCCACCAGGGGTTTTTCAATGCCCAGATTGTTTAGTACCCGTACCGAGTTGTTAAGGATGCCTATCTTTTCAGTAAGAGTAGGAGCAATATTCATGGCCACATCGGTCACAGCGATCAGCTTATGGTAGGTTTCCACTTCGAAGTAGGCAAAATGGGAGAGGAGGTTGCCGGTCCGAAGACCGTAATCTTTGTTAAGTACAGCCCGAAGCATGTCGGAAGTACCTACCTTTCCTTTCATCAGAACGTCGGCTGCACCGTCGTGAACCATTTTCACAGAAGTGATAATGGATTCCATGGGACTGGAAGCTTCCACAAATTCGTATTTTCCGATATCCAGATTCAGGATCTCAGCCATACCATAAGTCTTTTCCTTATCTCCCACAAACACCGGCCTGATGATCTTCTGATTGGCCGCATTCATTACCGCGTTGAGGGAATGGGCATCTTCCGAGGCAGCCAGCACCAGTTTTTTAGGTTTGTGGCTCTTGTCGAGCAATTCGCGTAACTGTGAAAGTTCTGTCAGCATATCCATCTAAAATTAATCCACCACAAAGAAAAAAAAATACCCGGCGCAAACCGGGTATTCCACTATGATGTTCAACAC
>Ga0180435_10006328_pt1 | contig 11347 bp, 9 predicted proteins | sample SS_ome_3_FD_132467 | JGI IMG/M metagenome (GOLD analysis project Ga0180435, IMG submission 132467) | Hypersaline lake sediment archaeal communities from the Salton Sea, California, USA - SS_3_S_1 metaG | ecosystem: Environmental > Aquatic > Non-marine Saline and Alkaline > Hypersaline > Sediment...
CGGCAAACCTGGTTTACAAAAACGGACTGTTTGTTACCCTGATCCTGAAGAATATCTCCCGCGGCTGGGAAACTTATGTGGAGACCGAGAATGGACTCGTGGAACTCAAATCGCGGGTGGAAGAGAGCGATCCTGCCCTGGCTTACACCGAAATGGTAAAGATGTTCCGTACCGGTAAAGAACCCCGCTCACATCAAAGCATCCTGAATTGCGTAAGGGTACTTGAAGCCCTTGAGCTTTCCGTGGAAAGTCAGAACTGGGAAGAAACAGGGATCACTGCTTCATAAGCTCATCCACCGAAAAATGGATATTGTCAAAACACTTTTTTCTATATTGCAGATGGTAAGCATTCATTAACCATCCCATTTAAAAGGACATACAATAGACTAAACCCAGATTCACGACATGCGCACCCCTTCAATTCTCAAAAGGATTTTCATTCTTTTATGCCTGCTTGTATTGTACTCATCAGATTATTCTCAAATAGCTTGTGCCCAGGGTATACGGGGGGATTCCGACCTGGATATTCAAGAGGAAAGTAGTGACTGGGAGGTGCTCAATCCAAAACCCTCATTTATGCCGGGGAATGAAATCTGCTTTGTGGATGAGCAAACCGGATTTATTGTCACCGATAATGAGTTGCTTATTAGCCGGAATGGAGGAGAAAGCTGGGATTGGCTTATGGAGCTCAGTTCCGGAAAAGATATTGCCTTCAGCAATTCCATAGGCTACATAGTTGGTGATGAGGGAGCAGTCTACAAATCCACTCAAATGGGTGAAGGGTGGAACAAGCTGCAGGTGGGATTTAACGACCATTTAAATAGTATTTCCGTCATCCACTCCGACACGGTTCTGGCTACGGGCGACAACAATCTTTTTATATCTCATGACGGAGGACAGAGCTGGGAAACACATGTTGTACCGGGGGTAGATATTGAATCCTCCTATTTCACCAGCTCAGATACCGGGCATGTTGCATGCAGAGATGGCTCCATATTAAAAACAACAGATGGGGGTTTGAACTGGTCAATAACTGAAAGCGTGAACCATACTCCCGCTGAATTCTTCGATATCTGTTTCGTAAATTCCCAGCTGGGATTCGCTTCCCGGGCACATAGTGATTTACTTAGAACAAGCGATGGAGGTGAAAGCTGGGGAGAGGTAAATGCCTACCTGGAAGCGGCATTTGACATACATTTTATAAATGAGACAAACGGCTACCTGGCAGGACTGGGTGGTAGCATTTTTAAAACTACGGATAGCGGTATAAGTTGGGATTGGGCCGGTTTTCAGGGTTTGACAGGAGATACCGACCTCTACGGCATATATTTCCTGAACGAGGATAAGGGCTTTGCTGTGGGGCAACGGGGCAGGATCACAAGAACTATCGATGCCGGTGAAACCTGGGAGGATTATGCGCCAAGTTATAATTACATCCACCAGATTGAAGTTACCCCCAATAACACCTTATATGCCCTGGGTGAAAAGCTATTCAAATCCAGCGACGGCGGTCAAAACTGGGATACGTTAAATACAGGAGTATATAACCAAGACCGATTTGTCTTTGAATACATAGACGGACATTTCTTCTCCGAGGATGAATTTTTCGTCATTGCCAGCGCCGGGGAGGTGTCACGAGTAGTAAAAAGCACTGATGGAGGACAAAATTTTGAAATTCTTACATCAGAGGGTAGAAACTTTGGGGCTTCTTCTCTGCACTTTCTGGATCAGCAGATGGGATATGCCAGCAACAGGTACGACGGATTTTGGAGCGGGCTATATAAGACGAGCGATGGTGGACAAAGCTGGGAAAATCTGTCGGCTCACAGGTTTTGGGATATCTGGTTCGTAGATGAATTAAGGGGATTTGGCATCCTAAGTGACAAACTATACCAGACCATTGATGGTGGTTTGAACTGGGAACAGAAAGTAGATGTGAATAAAAGCCTGTATAAGATCCATTTTCCAAATAATGATGTGGGATATATTTCCGGCGAGGATGGCCTTGTATTAAAAACCTCTGACCAGGGAGACAACTGGCAGGAACTTTCCACCGGATATGGCGACAATTTCGGCTTATTCTTTCGTAACCAGGCCGTTGGATTTGTGACCGGGAAATACCAGGCCCTACATATTACGGCTAATGGCGGATCGACCTGGGAAACCGAAATTCTGCCGCTTGAAATGGAGTCCATTTTTGTTAGTGCTGATAAGGAGGTATTTGTTACCGGATCAAATGGGGTGATTTTGAAAAAGTTAATTGATGTGGATGAAGATATTTCAAGGGTTCAGGATCTTGTTTCGCAGGAGGTAAAGATTTACCCCAATCCAGCTCGGGACATCCTCAATCTTGTAATCCCGAACGCAATGGAAAGCGTACACATTTATGATCTTAGCGGGAGGAAACTGATCAGTATGGAATTTCACAAGGAAGTTGATATTTCAAATCTAGAACCCGGACAATATATAATCAAAATCCTTGGAAAGAACCGGGCACTAACAGGACAGTTTCAAAAGGAATAGCAGCACTATTTCTTTTCGAGTACCTCATCCACCGAAAAATGGATGTAGGTGAAACACTCCGGCACATGTGAATCCCACACTCCATGCGGGCTCCATGCCCAGCCACCATTGTCTTCCGCCGGCGGGGCTTCCTTGTACTGGTTAAAACGGGAGAAATCCATACGCCACACATCCTTATCCATGGGAGGAAGGCTCCTCTTATCCCTCATCGTCAGAATCTCCAAACCCTTCCAGGGAACGGCCAGTTCCACGGTCCACCCCCGGTCTCTGTCGCTGCTGTCATTAATGGTACCATCCAGGCACACTGCGGTCTTCAGACCAGGGAGATCCCATTGAAACCAACCAGTTCTGAGCCCCCGTGGGTGCTCCTTATACCCCACTCCATTGAATTCTTTGGCTCCGGGGGCATCCAATTCCAATCCGGTCACGGTATCGTATTGCCCTGCTTTATAAGCTTCATTCCACAGGAAGAGCACTTCGTAAATGGTACCGAAGGAATTGATCTCAAATTCGTAATATCCATCACTCCCTGCTATGAACCATTCCACGTCGTTATTCATATAAATGGGTGCATCCCTTTCGGTGAGAGTGGCCTGCAAATCCGGTTCTTCAATCCAGTAGGCTATGTACAGGTATTCCTCGTCCCACAATAGGGCTGCCCGGGTATCGTGGATGGTCTCCCTGCCAGAGATCAGGTCCCTGAATGGTGGAGAAATGGGAGCAATCTGCCAGATGGTTTCATCCAGGCAACCATCGATCACAGGTTTTTTTGCCGTTTTAAAGGCAGTATAGTGTGGTATCTTACTTTCCTCACAGGGCGGGTGTTTACCTGTCTTTTCCTGAGAGAATGCTTCATACCCGGAAAATGCCATGCTCAAAAGTACAGCAGCCAGAATACTTAAATATTTTTTCATAAGGTCTCCAGTATTTGCCTAAGGTGTCTATGAATTTAATAAATTACTGGGAAATAGCATTATATGCAAAACTACTTTCATTATGAAACGAAGATCCTTTCTTAGCACAAGCATGGCCGCAGGCCTTGCCCCACTTACCTTAGGGGCCACACAAACCAACAATATCACGGAGGAGCTGGTCGTGGAAAGAAGTCAAAGCGGCCTGCCCCATAAAGGGAAAGTGCTGGCAGCCATCCAACCCCATTGCGACGATATTCCCATTTTTGCAGGAGGCACAGTGGCCAAACTCATAAATGAGGGTTATACGGGTTACCTGATCCGGACCACCAATGACGATCATGCTGGCCGCGGGACCAGTCAGGGAGAAGTGATCCTAAACAATGAAAAGGACAATGAGAAAGTGGCAGAGGTTCTGGGTCTATCCAGGGTCTACGACCTGGGATACCGGAACCACAGAATGGACAACATCAGCATCGTGGAATTGCGGGCCCGCCTGATCTTCCTTTTCCGGATGCTGAAAGTCGATACCGTTGTTTCCTACGATCCCTGGGGGCATTACGAAGAAAATCCCGATCACTATGTGACTGCCCTGGCCGTGGAGTCGGCCTGCTGGATGGCCGGCGGAGGACTGGACTATCCTGAACATAAGGATGCCGGAATTATGCCGCACAGTGTCAGGGAAAGATATTACTATGCCCGGGGTCCTCAGCTTGTGAACCGCGTAGTGGATATCAGCGATACCATAGACCAGAAAGTGGAATCGAACCGGGTCATTGTCACCCAGGGACCGGGAGGAGATGCCGGAATCAGACTAAGAGACCGGCTGGCTAAGGAAGGCAAGTCCCTGCCCATTCTGGAAGGCAGCGATACAAAAGCCAACCACAACTACATTAAACACCTGGTTCTGGATATGGACTCCCAGAGGATCAGGGGCGTACCTTCAGACAAGGAAATCGGTAAAGCATACAACCTGGATTGGGCGGAACGTTTTCATTACATCGGTCCCAGGGAATCCAAGGTGGAGGAATATATCAGGGCACATAACGCTCCTTTAATCCCCTAAACTGCTGAACAGGTTTAGTTTACGATCCAAGCAACCAGCTCTTGATCGTCCGGTTTGGTCTTGGGTACAAAGTGTCCGACCAGTTGTCCCTTTTCATCGATCATATACTTCTGGAAATTCCAGCCAACCTCGCTATCTTCCAGCCCATTGGCGCTTTTGGATGTTAACCACTGGTAGAGTGGATGCTGATCGTCTCCTTTTACAGAGATCTTGCTCATCATGGGGAAACTTACCCCGTAATTTCTCTGGCAAAAGGTGGCTATCTCTTCATTGGATCCCGGTTCCTGCTTGGCAAAATTATTTGCAGGAAATCCAATGATCATAAAATCTTCACCGCCGTATTTCTCGTAAAGTTCCTGCAGGCCCTCATACTGAGGTGTTAAGCCACATTTTGAGGCCGTATTTACCACAAGTACTTTTTTGCCTTTCAGCTGAGAAAGAGGAAAATCCTCCCCACTGATATCTTTGACTGTAAAATCGTAAAAAGCTGTCTGGGCAGAGACTATACTAAGTGCAAAAAATAAAAGTCCGATTAAGAGTACATTCGTTTTCATTTGTCCGTGTTTTTCAGATTATCTACTCTAAACAAGTAAGAATTGAGAATGTTCGTCACACCTCCATGGCCGGCTTCACACCTAAAATTATTCAGCTTGGCACTGTCCTTGCTGTAAAGACGATAAACAGCTCCATGTATAAGCTTCGTATTCATTATTTACTCTGGATCCTTCTTGTTTTATTAGCTCTTCCCTTACATGCCCAAAAAAAGGGCTATGCCAGGGGATACATAATCACTCATGAAGGTGAAACCGTCGAAGGCTGGGTCAAAGACCGTTCTACCGGAACCTTTATGGAACTCTACACCAAAGTACGATTTAAACCAGCCGATGGTGGTCTTGCCAGAAGATACAGTCCCGACGAAATCCTGGCTTACGGAACAGACAATCAGCACTTTGAATCTCTACCGATTTATGAAGAATCGGCATTCTTTCAGTTCCGTTATTACCTGCATGACAATTACAAACGAAGCTTCCTGAAGCTCATTGCCAGGGATCAGGACCTGTCGTATTACCACTGGGAATATGTGGACGGGGACAGCAACTACCTGGATTTTGTACCCCTGTTTTGCAGGGAAGGCTCCAACGAGATGGTGAGGGTCACCCAGGGCATCTTAGGACTCAAGCGCAAGAGGCTGATAGAATATTTTCAGGATTGTCCGGACCTGGTAATGGCCATTTACGAAAGGGAAGTGGACGAGATTTGGGAGGTATACGATTTCTACATCAAAACTCAAACACCGCAAGAACCGGATAATGGTCTGACAGATAATAGGTCTCATGCCCGTTGAGTACCCGTGCATCCACGCACTTTTTTGCCAGTTCGGGAGAAGTAAGGATATAATCAATCCTAGAAGAATTGTAGCGCCTGCCTTCCCCGGGCCTCTCTTCAAACACCTGGGTCGGAAATGAAATCCGCTCATCGTAGCCAGAAGTAAACCTTTGCACAACATCCATAAAGGGAAAGCTCAGAAAACTGCTGATGGTTCCGTATTCCAGTTCCCCGTTAAACAGGTTTCCTTCATTGTTCCTGTTTGAGGCCTTCGCTCTCATGGATTCAAGCTTTTTAGCTTTGTCCTTGTAATAGTCAGCATCAAAGGGCGAAACTGCATTAAAATCTCCCAGTACCATATAATACTTCTGTGCCTTGCGAATTTCTGACATCCTGGAAAGAATGATTGAGGCTTCTTCGTTTCTCTTTTTATAGCTGGAAGGAGAAAAATGAATCACCATAAAATCAATTCCGTAGGTCTTGCAGTGCATGGCACCGTGATGCATACCCTCAAATATCCTCTCCTTGACTTCAATGGGTTTTCTGGATGTAATTCCCACCGGATAGCCCTGGGTTTTCAGGATCTCCACAAAGGGATGCCCCCAGCTTTCCGCAAGCTCAGACAGCTTTTCCCGGGTAAATCCACAAAGTTCCTGCAGGGCTATTACATCCGCTTCCTGTGCATCAATCCACGCAACAGCTTTTCTTTCCCTCACTGTATCTTTTCCCCATTCATAACCATTCCAGATGTTGTAGCTGATCACCTTCAGGTTTTGAGCTGATAAGGAAACAGTGAATAGCAGAAGAATGAGTGAAAGTATTTCCCCTGGCCTGCGCATAATACTTTAGTTGATTAATACAAGGTACTATTTATCTCTTTGACTTCTTCCGGGTCCATTTTAATGACTTTCCGGTCATAGGTCATCAGGCCGTTAACTTCACCTTCCACATCGGTAGTCTGGGTGTAAATGGCTGCAGCTAATCCGCTTTCGATCAACGCCGGAATCTTTACCAGCAGTTTCCGGTAATTATTCAATAATTCGGCACGGTCGTCGTAATTTCTATAGCCCCAGTTTTTGTCTTTCTGCCAGAGATGATCCTCTATGGGCAGGCCAAGTCCCCCGAACTCTCCCAGAATAAGGGCCCTTCCTTCCGTAATATTGGGAGCATGTTTCTTCAAATCAGGCATGCCGGGACCCGGATACTGGTGATGATCTACTGTATGTCCTGCAGGAAAATGATTGCCCCCACTGGGACCATTCACCAAACGGGAAGGATCATATTCCGTGGTCCACTTAATTATGTCTACCGTGTTAAACTGTCCCCAGCCTTCATTAAAGGGTACCCACAAAACAATGGAGGGGAAGTGGGAAAAGTCGTCCATAATTTCCTTCCACTCTTTGAGGAACTGATGCGCCGACTGCGCTGTACGCTCCATTTCTCGTCCATCATAGCCTGAGGGTCCCCGCCAGTCAGCTCCTTTATCCCCATTGGGCATATCCTGCCAGACCAGCATACCCATACGATCGCAATGGTAATACCATCGGGCAGGCTCCACCTTCACGTGCTTCCGGATCATGTTAAATCCGCTTTGTTTTGTGACTGCTATATCGTATTTCAATGCATCGTCGCTGGGTGCAGTGTACAGTCCGCCCGGCCACCAGCCCTGATCGAGTGTGCCCAGCTGAAACAGAGCTTCGTTGTTCAAAAACAACCTTTCATGACCGTCATCAGCCATCTCCAGGCTTATCTTCCGCATGGCAAAATAGCTGCTTAACTCATCTAGCTTTTTACCCTTTCTCTTAAGTGTTACTTTCAGAGAATATAAATGGGGATTGTCGGGCGACCAGAGTTTTGGATCCTTCACACGTAAGACGATTTCCGAATTGCATTTTCCCGATTGTGAATCCAGGATCCTTTCATTGTCCAAAGCTTCCACAATGATTTCGCACTCATCGGTTTCCCCGGTGCGACTTTGCGCAGAAACAACAAGTTGATTGTTATCAATATCAGGTACAATCTTTAAGGAAGAGATAGATTGTTCTGAGACGGGCTCCAGCCATACTGTTTGCCATATGCCAGATACGGGAGTATACCAAATCCCGCCGGGTTTGCTCACCTGTTTTCCGCGTGCCTGGGTCCCTTCGCTGGTGGGATCCCAGACGGAAACCACCAGTTCCTGTTCTCCGGAAGATGTAAGGGCGGGTGTAATGTTGAAGGAAAATGGATCGTAGCCACCCTGATGCATGCCAATCTCGACGCCGTTAACATAGACAGTAGCTTCCCAATCAACTGCCCCAAAATTCAAAAGGATGTCCTTACCACGCCATTGGGCAGGGATTTCAAATGAGCGTTTGTACCAGATCATTTGTCTTTCGGAAAGCCTTATCCCCACACCTGACAATGCCGATTCTACAGCAAAAGGGACCAGGATTTTTTCATGGTACTCGGCAGGATTTTCTGATCCGGCTTCCTTTATGGTATATTCCCACAAACCGTTAAGGTTCATCCACTGCTCCCGCACCAAATGAGGTCTTGGGTATTCCTGCAAAACAGCCTCAGGATTTAACTCTTCGGCCCATTTACTGGTAATTTTATCTCCATGTAGTTTCCAGGTTTCCTGGGCAAACAGAGAATTTAGCAGGAATACTGCCGATACAAATGCCATTAGTAGCTTTCTCATGCAAGTAATTTTTTTTTATGGCTTAACATATTTCCAAGCTTAAATGTATCAAATTCCGCTTTATGATCTGTTGATCTCTACTTCCGGTATGTATTCTCCTTAGCCCGATTCAAGTTCCTGGCGGCATTTTGGGCACAGGTGTAAATCTTTCTGGTCGATGTCCTCCACATAGGTACTGGATCTCATTACGCAGGGCGGAACATGACAATGTACCAGTCCAAACATGTGACCCAGTTCGTGAATTACCACTTTCTGAAAACGTTCGAGAAGCAGGTCATCGTCTTTCTTCATTCCGTACTGCTCGTTTCTGAGCCGATGCATGGAAGCTACCCCGATATCCCCGTTTAAGGAAGCCTGCCCGAAAATATAGGTCAGGATGGGATTAAACAGGTCGACACGGTACAAGGCCATTTTTTTGATGCCATCAGGGGCAGACAGGGAATCCAGTTCCATCATCAACTGATTCCCATTGTATTGCCTGCGCATGGGGTCAAAGTACTCACTCAGATCCGTATGGCTTTCTTTTACCGAAACTGGCAAGTGATATTCCTGCACGATAGAATCAGCAATCGTCCCAAGAAAATCTTTCTCAAAGTTGCCGTGATTAATGATCAGTATCCCCGAGTCACTCCGTTTCACTTCTTCGGAGATTGCAGTTTGTATTTTTTGATCTTGTTATACAGGGTAACCCGGTCCACTTTAATCACTTTTGCCGACTTGCTGATGTTCCAGTCGTACTTGTTGAGCACCTGAAGTATATATTGCTTTTCAAGGTCCTCCAGGCTTTTAAATGAGTTGGAGGACATGGCCTTATCGAAGGGAAGGTCTTTCAGGCGGATCTCTTTATCGTTCCCTACCACAATGGCACGCTCGATCATATTCTCCAGTTCCCTCACATTTCCCGGAAAATCATATTGCTCCAGGCGTTTCAGGGCCGACTTGTCAATGGACATTAGGTTCCGGCTCATGGAGGTGCAATATTTCTTGATAAAATGATCCACAAGCATGGGTATATCATCTGTGCGATCCCGTAGTGGAGGGATCTTGATGTTTACTACGTTCAGCCGGTAATACAGATCTTCCCTGAAGTGACCGTCTTCCACCATTTGTTTCAGATTTTTATTGGTGGCACAGATAACCCTGAAATCGGAAGTAATTTCTTTATTTCCTCCCACGCGAATGAAGATTTTTGTTTCCAGAACACGCAGCAGTTCGATTTGCATTTTAGGAGAAATGGTTGCGATTTCATCCAGGAAAATGGTACCCCCGTCTGCCATTTCAAAACGACCTTTCCGGTTATACATAGCTCCGGTAAAGGCACCTTTTTCATGCCCGAACAATTCACTTTCCAGGAGGCTCTCCGTAAGGGCTCCACAGTGAACACTGATAAGCGGGGAGTATTTTCGTTTTGAATTGGAGTGGATAGCCCGTGCAATCAGTTCCTTACCTGTTCCGCTTTCCCCGGTAATAATAACCGGCGAGCTCGACTGGGCCACCTGTTCAACTTCTTTCAGCACCTTGATCATGGCATCACTTCTTCCAATCAGGTCCTCCACATTTTCCAGACTGATCAGCTTGTTGCGCAAGGCTTCGTTTTCTTCTTTCAGTGAGATCTGGCTGGATGCATTCCTGATCAGATGGGAAAGATCGTCGGGATCAAAAGGTTTGGTGATGTAATCATATGCCCCGTCCTTTAGTGCCTGGACTGCGGTGTCGACGGCTGCAAAAGCCGTCATGATAATCACCACAGAATCTTTGTTAAGAGAGCGGATACGCCGATGCATCTCCAATCCATCCATACCCGGCATCTTGATATCAGCCAGGATAATATCCATGTTTTTTGATTCCAGAATGGAAAGAGCCTGCTTGGCATTTTCGGCGCACTCTACTTCGTAACCATCCTCAATAAACCAGTTGTATAAGGAATCCCTTACGGATTCTTCATCATCAACAATCATAATTGAGATTTTCCTGGGCATAAGACTAGGTTTTTTTGTTTGACTCTATCGATTTCGCCAGTGGTAACTGAATACTAACGGTGGTTCCTTTCCCCAATTCAGACTTCACGCTAATCTTCCCATTGTGGTTTTGTACAATGCCATGCACGATGGCCAGTCCCAGTCCTATTCCGCTGGCTTTTTCCTTGGTAGAATAAAAAGGTTCGAAGATGTGTGGGATATCGCTTTTATCAATTCCCCCTCCATTATCTGTAATATCCACAAGGATATTCCCATCATCCGTATTCTGTGTTTTGATAAGGATAATACCATTTTCAGAAATGGCCTCCGAAGCATTCATCAGAATGGCGATCCCTGCCTGCTTAACCTGATTCCCGTTGCATAAAATAAGATCATCGGTGGCAGAGAAATCGGTTTGAAACAGGATATTTTCAATTTTCATCTGGTGATCGATGAGGGTGTAGGTCTCCTTCAGCAGCCTGTGCAGATGGTAGGGTTTGAAATCCACCTTGTCACTTCTTGAGAAATCCAGCAGGCCCTTGACTATGTCGCCACAGCGCTTGGTTTCGTTTTCAATGACATCCAGATATTTAAGGATGGAATCCTTTTCTTCCCCATCCAACTCCATCTTAAGTAATTGTTTGTGAACCAATTTGGCATAGGTAAGCACTCCTGATAAGGGATTATTTATTTCATGAGCCACCGAAGAGCTTAGCTTTCCAAGGGAGGCAATTCTTTCAATATGGATCAATTCGTTCTGCATTTCAGAGATCTCTTCTGATTTTTTCTGAACCTTGTATTCGAGCTGCTGCGACCAGTTCTCCAATTCGTCAGAGGCAGTCTGCAGCTTATCCAGCATCTTATTGAATGCGGAGGAAAC
>Ga0180435_10006329_pt1 | contig 11346 bp, 6 predicted proteins | sample SS_ome_3_FD_132467 | JGI IMG/M metagenome (GOLD analysis project Ga0180435, IMG submission 132467) | Hypersaline lake sediment archaeal communities from the Salton Sea, California, USA - SS_3_S_1 metaG | ecosystem: Environmental > Aquatic > Non-marine Saline and Alkaline > Hypersaline > Sediment...
ACTTGTTCGTGCCGTAGGCGAGGAAGGAGACCCCGGGCAGCGGCTCGATGGGCCCGCCGCCGTCCCAGTTCCAGCCGCGGACGTGGGGCCCGTACACCGCCCCCGGCCCGGCGCCGGTGACGATCTCGTCGTAGCCGTCGCCGTCCAGGTCGCCGCAGCAGACGTTGACCCCCCACTTCGGCGTGCCGTAGGCGAACCAGGAGATGCCGCCGATGGCCTGCACCGCGCCAGAGCCGTCCCAGTTCCAGCCGCGGACGTGGGGCCCGAAAACCGCGCCCGGCCCGGCGCCGGTGATGATCTCGTCGTAGCCGTCGTTGTCGATGTCGCCGCCGGCCACGTTGACCCCGAACTTGTTCGTGCCGTAGGCAAGGAAGGAGACCGCGGGCAGCGGCGTGCCGTCGATGCGGAATCCGCGCACATGGGGGCCGAAGACCGCGCCCGGCCCGGGGCCGGTGAGCACTTCGGCGGCGCCGTTGCCGGTGAGCTCGGCGCAGGCCACGTTGGTGCCGTAGCGCGGCACGCCGTAGGCGCTCCACTGGGCGTAGCTGCCGCCGGTATTGCTCGCCTGGGTCACCCGCACCCGCGGCGGGTTGTGCTCGCCCCGGCCGGGCCCGGTGACCAGCAGCGGCCCGGTGCCGACCAGGTTCTCCAGGATGGCGACGTGGTTGTCGTCGGAGTGGGAGGAGGCATTGAGGTACATCAGGTCCCGGTCCCCGTCGCCGTCGAAATCGGCGCTGCAGACCTTCGGCTCGTCATTGCGCCCCGGGGCGACGATGTAGGTCTCGGGGACGCCGAAGTTGCCGCTGCCCAGCCCCCGCAGAACGCTGAGCGTGTTATCCCAGGAGGTGGAGTGGGCCAGGGTGAGGTCGGGAATGCCGTCGTTGTCCAGGTCGTCGAGGATGAAGAAGCCGGCGCCGTCGCGGACCGGGATCTCCACGCCGGGGTTGAAGGTACCGTCGCCATTGTTGCGGAATCTCGTCATCATCCCCGGGGTGGGGTGGGCGGTGACCATGTCGACGTCGCCGTCCAGGTCGAGGTCGGCCACCTGCACCGAGCGGGGGTTATTGCCGACGTTGCGGGTCACCGGCGCCGCGAAGCCGCCGGCCCCGTCGTTGAAGAGGATCACCAGGGTGTCGTCGGTGCGGTCCACCGCCGCCAGGTCGTCGAACCCGTTGCCGTCCAGGTCGGCGTTCGCGATCCAGAGCGGCTCGCTTCCGGTGCTGTACTCCACCGGGGCGCCGAACCCGCCGCCCGGCAATCCGAGCAGCACGTGGATGCCCGTGCCGGCCGCCGCCGCCAGGTCGGGCCGGCCATCGTTGTTCAGGTCGCAGGGCAGCACCTGCCGCGCCGCTTCCGGTTCATACTGGCCCTCGATGAGGAAGGTGCCGTCGCCGTTTCCGGTGTACACGGTGATCGGCCCGTAGGGCCCGCAGACCACCAGGTCGGCGATGGGATCGCCGTCGAGGTCGAACAGGTCCAGCTGGTGACAATACCCCTCGAGCATGAAATCGTACGACGTGCTGAACGTCAGGCCGCCCTCGTTGAAGAAGACCTGCAGCCGGCTGTACCCCGAGGCCACCATGTCCGGGTCGCCGTCCCCGTCCAGGTCGCCGGTATCGATGGTGTCGATCGATCCGAAGCCGAATTCCCGGTTGGTGGGCAGGGTCCCGTCTCCCCGGCCCCGGGCCACCAGGATCAGGTCGTTCCCGGTGCCGCAGATCAGATCCGGCGTGTCGTCACCATTGATGTCGGCCAGGGACGCCCGTCGGAGCTGGTCGACGAAACCGTTGTAGTGGACCGGTTCGGCGAAGGTGCCGTCCCCCTGCCCGATGAGGACGCTGACCAGGGTCCTCAGAAAATCATTCTGCACCAGCAGGTCGAGGTGCCCGTCCCGGTCCAGGTCGTCAAGGCAGATGTGAGAGGCGTCATCGAGCAGCGTGTGGAGTACCGGGTCACCGAAGGTGCCGTCGCCGTTCCCGAAGTAGAGCATCAGCTCCTGGCCGCTCTCTTCGGTGCCGACGCAGAGGTCGGGGACATCGTCCCCGTCCAGGTCGCCGGCCGCCACGCAGAGCTGCTCATTGCCGGTCGGGGCGGTGTGCCCCACGGTGAATCCGCCGGCCCCGTCGCCGAGCAGCACCACCAGGCCGCCGCCGTCGCCGCCCACCAGCGCCAGGTCGAGGATGCCGTCGCCGTTGAGGTCGGTGTCGTCCATCCAGGCGTTGTTCTGCCCGGCGGGGATCAGTGTCGGCTCGTCGAACGTGCCATCGCCGTTGCCGGGATAGAGCTCCACCCCGTCGTGGACCAGCATCAGCATGTCCGCCAGCGAATCGCCGGTGATATCGTGGAACATCATCCGGCGCATGTTCGAGTCGATGTAGACATCGTCGAGCGCTTCGAACGTCCCGTCGCCGTTCCCCAGCAGGACGAAGAAGCTGCCGTAGGTGTAGACCATGCCCGCCAGGTCGGCATTGCCGTCGTTATCCAGGTCGGCGGATTCGAGAAATCCCACATCGAAGCTCTGGGGATAGGTCGCGCTTTCGGAGAACGTGCCGTCGCCGTGCCCGAGGAAGATCGCGACCTGCTCCGTGTCGTAGTAACCGGCGGCGATGTCCGTCTTCCCGTCGCCGTTGAAGTCGCCGAGGGTGGTGACCGTCGGGCTGTACTCGGTGTCGATGGCGCCGATGGCGGAGAGCAGGTCTCCCGCCTCGGCCGGCACGTCGGCCGCACCGGCGGCGAAGAGCGTGAAGACGACGGCGGCAAGCAGCTGTCCGGGGCACCGCAGGGGACGGTTGAGGATGGGCATCAGGCCTCCTTGCATGTATTCCGGCATTGAAAGGAATAGCGACCGTATCGTTTCTGTTGAGGCAGCGGCCCCGGATGTGTCGACCCGAGTATTTTTGAATGCGATTATACCGCGCCGTGTTCATCGGCGGAACCGCAACCCTTACCGACGTATGAAAGCGGTTTCTCCGCCTCGGCTGAAGTCATGAAACCACGTCTGATCAGATGACGTTTTCCACCGGCGGCAGGTCCTCCTCCGGCGGCGGCAGCTGTCCCCATTCGATGAACGCGGGCAGGGCCATGAGCACGCCCCAGGAGTGGAAACGGTCGCTGGAGAGGCGCGGGTCGTCCCCCCGGCCGGTGATCGAGGAGTAGTTCTCGCTCACGTAGCCTCGCCGCCCCCACTCGCCCATGAACATCCCCAGTGAATTCTCGGCCAGGTGCCCTGCCGCGCCGTCCATCCCCGCCCGGCGCAGCCCGAGGTAGGTGAGGACGTTGAGCGGCGGCCAGACCGCGCCCTTCCAGTAGCGTTGTTTTTCGAAGGCCGGGTCGCTGCGGGCGATGGAGGGCAGCATGTACTCCCCCCAGAACTCGTCCGGGTTGAGCAGGTGGCGCTCCACCATGGTCTTCGCCCGCTCCGCGTCCGGCACGCCGGCCAACAGGGGGTAGAAGAGCGTGGGGGAGAGCCGGCGGGAGAACTCGCCGGTGTCGCTGCGCCGGTTGAGGTAGAGGCCGGTCTCTTCGTCCCACAACCGATCCAGCTCGGCGGTGAAACGGTCGGCGCGGTCGGTGAGTTCGCGGTGCTCTTCGTCGCGGCCGAGGATGGCGGCCAGCTCGGCCAGGGCCCGGCAGTCGGCGATGTGCAGGCTGGTCAGGCCGACGTCCTGCAGCAGAAGGATGCCCCGGTCCTTGTCGAAGGGCACGCCCTCGTACATCGGCGAGTCGTCCATCCCCGACTCCCAGCGGGCGGCCACGTCGGTGTTGGCGTACGGCTCGCCGCAGGGGTTCTTCGTTTCGTGCGAGCCGTAGGAGAGCAGGCCGTCGTTGAGGCGCTTCGCGGCGTACCAGCGGTTCCAGCGCAGCAGCGGCTCGAAGGTTTCTTCGAGAAACCAGCGCTCGGGCCAGCGGCGGTAGAGCTCGCGCACCATCAGCCCGCCCACCGGCGGCTGGGAGCGATCCCAGGATTTGCAGCCGTTGCCCCGGTTGTCGTTGGGGATGAAGCCCTCGTCGGTGATGCCGCGCAGGTGCTCCACCGCGTTGGCCAGGGCCAGGTCGCGGCCGAAGAGCGAGGCGGCGTAGGCGAGGAAGAAGTTGTCCCAGCCGAAGAGGCAGTAGCCGCCGTACTCCTCGTTCCAGAGCCGGCCCACGGTGCAGACCACCCGGCCGTGCTTCGGTTCGAAGATCGTGTTCCAGGCCAGCCCCGAGATCACCGCGGCGTGGGCCTCGGCCAGCTCGCCGGCCGCTTCGGCATCCTTCGCGAAGGCCGCCCGCTGCCGTTCGATGATGGCGGTGATCTCTTCCATGGTGCGCGCCGTGCCGGTGGAGACCCCCACCGGGCCGTCCAGCCGCAGCACGAGGTACGGGGACGCGGCGCCGATGTACGGGTCGTCGGTGTGGGTGGCGGTGGTGAAGACGGGGACCGTGCGCCCGGCCGTTTCGGCGAGGAGCCTGTCCTCCTCCCGGCTCAGGTGACCCGGCCGGTTCCAGCACATGGAGACCTGCACTACCAGGTCCACCGGCTTTGCGGGCGGCTCGAGGGGAGTGACGAGCATCACCAGGTCGTCGCCGGCGTGGGCCGTTTCCACCCGGGCGTGAAGCCGCTGCCAGCGGAGCTCCAGCGAACTGTAACGGCCGTCCAGCGCGTGCCAACCCGGGCGGACATCTTCCGCGCCCTCGCCCCGCCGGCCGATCAGCGCCTCACCGAGGTAGCGCTCGTCGATCCAGTTGCGCTGCTTGAAGGAGAGGCTCACCGCCAGCCCCTCGGGGAGCAGCACCTGGGAGAGCACGTTCCTCGTGTCCCAGCTGTTCCAGCCCCGGGCCAGCCGCTCCCGGATCGCCTCGTATTCCCCGGCCGGCCCAGCGGCATGTGCCGCCGCCGTCAGCAGCAGAAGGGTCAACGGGAACGCTCTGATCCACGTTTTCATGCCGCATATTCCTCGATCGGCGCCGGAGAAGGCCGATGGCCGGCTGACCGTGGAACGACCATCCGGGACTCGACGGCTTCGCTGCGGCATGCTGGTGTGAGGGAGAAGATCAGGACCCACCCGCTTCGGCAAACCGGCGGGATTTCGCGTACTTCAGGCGGATATATTTTTTCGGAATCAGTCCGGACTTGAGCAGCCACAGCGCCAGCGCATACTCCAGGCCGATGGCGGCGATGAAGAGGGCCAGGAGCGTCAGGGAGAAACCGTATCGCGCGAAGGCGACCCCGCAGGCGAAACCGAAAAGGGTGGCCAGCAGGGTGATGACCGGCGAACTGTTCAGCTTCAGGGTCGAGTGGCACGAGGCGCAGGCCGTGGAACGGAAGAGCAGCCCCACCAGCTGCCTGTTGCGCAGCGGCGTGCGGCAGTGCGGGCACGCCGGCGGACCGGGTGAAGGTGAACCGGCTGTTTCCACGACGATACCCCCATGGGTTGCAGCGGCCGTCGCTTCCTCGAACGGCCGCAGGGGCGGCGGCTACCAGAGCTCGAGGACCCTGGCGATGAGCCTGTTCCTCACATCGAGGGACTTGGCCTCGATGAAGATGAACCGGCTTCCATCATGCCACCATGCCCGGTAGGGCCTGAAGTTCCGTTCCAGGCGATCAATTATATAGGCCGCCTGCTTCTTATCAAACCTCGTCCAATAATTTATTGTTTCAGGCAATGATTGTCAAGATAGCAAATAATGGTCATGTAGTAATGAGCCGAGCGGATCGTGAGGTGGACAATTATTTATTGATGGGGTTCGGGTCAGAGCAGGGATTGCTGCCCCTTCACTCCCCGAACGCCTCGTCCAGCGTTTCGTCCAGCGCGGCGGCCAGGTGGTCGGCGTCCGCTTCGTTGAAGGGCATGGGCGGCCGGATCTTCACCACGTTGTGGTGCGGGCCGTCGGTGCCGGCGAGCACGCCCTTCTCGCGCAGGCGGTCGATGACGTAGCCCGCCTCCTCGCCCGCCGGCTCGAGGGTCTCGCGGCTGCGCACCAGCTCGACGCCGAGGAAGAGGCCGGCCCCGCGCACGTCGCCGACGATGGGGTAGCGCTCGCCGAGCGGTTTCAGCCGGTCCAGCAGGTGCGCGCCCACCCGGCGGGCGTGTCCCTGCAGGTCCTGCTCCAGCGTCTCCTCGAGCACGGCCAGGCCCACCGCGCAGGAGACGGTGTTGCCGCCAAAGGTGGAGAAGAACTCCATGCCGTTGTCGAAGGCCGAGGCGATCTCCGGGGTGGTGACCACCGCGGCCAGGGGGTGGCCGTTGCCGATGGGCTTGCCCAGCACCACGATGTCGGGCGCCGCGCCCTGGGCCTCGAAGGCGTAGAAGTGGCTGCCGATGCGGCCGTAGCCGGTCTGCACCTCGTCGGCGATGCAGACGCCGCCGGCGGCGCGCACCGCGTCGTAGACCGCGGGGAGGTAGCCGTCGGGGGTGATCAGCTGGCCGCCCACGCTGGGCCAGGTCTCGGCGATGAAGCCGCAGAGCCCCTCGCCCTTCTCCGCCAGGCGGTTGATGATCCCGGCCGCGTCGGCGGCGTACTTCAGCCCGGCGTCGGGATCGTCCCCCTTGTATCGTCCGCGGTAGGTGTCGGGGACCGGTGCGGTGTGCACCCACGCCGGTGCGCCGCCGCCCCCCGGGCCATCGTGCTTGTAGGGGCTGATGTCGATGGCCCCGGTGGTGTGGCCGTGGTAGGCGGCCTCGAGCACCACCATGTTCGTTTCCCCGGTGCGGGCCCGGGCCAGGCGCAGGGCCAGCTCGTTGGCCTCGCTGGCCGAGTTGACGAAGTAGCAGACCGAGAGCGGGTCGGGCATGGTGGAGGCCAGCAGCCCGGCGTAGCGGTTGATCGTGTCGTGGAGGTAGCGGGTGTTCGTGCTCAGCACCGCCATCTGTTCCGTGGCCGCCTCGACGACCCGCGGGTGGCCGTGGCCCAGGTGGGGCACGTTGTTGTACGCGTCGAGGTAGCGGCGGCCGGTCTCGTCGTAGAGGTACTGCATCCAGCCCCGCTCCACCTTCACCGGGTCGCGGTAGCCGATGCTCAGGCTGGGGCCGATGAGCCGCCGCCGCTCGGCCAGCGTGTCTTCCTTCGGCGCCTTCGCCGGCGGCAGCACGCCCTCGGGCAGGCCGAGCACCAGGTCGGGGTCCGGGGAGAGCGTGCGCCAGACCGCTCGCTGGGAAAAGGCACAGACCCCGGGGAAGTCGCGGCCCATGCCGAGCAGGTCGGTGATCAGCTGGAAGTGGAGGTGCGGCGGCCAGCCGCCATTGACCGTGGCCCGGCCAACGGTGGCGATGGCCCGGCCCCGCTCCACCGCCATGCCCTCTTCGAGCCCGTCCAGAGATTCACGCGAAAGGTGGCCATAGAGCGTGTAAAACGGATCCCCCCCGGTGGTCCGGTGTTCGAGGATGATCACCGGGCCGTAGTCCTGGGGCTGGTCGTTATCACCGAAAAGGCGCACCTTGCCGTCCAGAGGGGCGTGGATCGCCGTTCCGGCGTTGACGTAGAGGTCGATACCGAGGTGGATCGTGCGGTTCTCCGCTGCCCCCGGCGGACGAAAGGCCTCGGAGACGTAGATGATCCGCGGTTCATCGTAAAGACCGACCCCGACACCCGCGCCGCGGTTGTGCATCCGGCTCCAGATGCGCCGGGTCAGCTCGGGCTCGAAATAGTCGTCCGGATCGCCGCTGACCAGCGTGCTGGCGATGCCCAGGTCGAGAGCGGTCATCGGCGCATCGTGCAGCTCGGGCGGCAGCACCGGGGCGAAGCTCGCCGTGTTCGCCGCCAGCCAGTGGCGGACCTTCGTCGATCGCGGGTCGGGGTCGAGGCCGCAGGCGTGCCTGAGGGCCATGCGGGCCACGTGGGGGGTGATCTTCAGCAGTCGTGGCAGGGTGCGGCGGATCGGCCCCTGGCTCACCTCGAGGTAGCGGTCGCCGGGCCGCTGGGCCGCCTGGTCCGCGGCGATGCAGACGCTCATGGCCAGGCGCAGGCAGACGAGGCCGAAGAGTGCGGCCAGCTCGTCCTCCTCCAGCGGCAGCTCCTGGTGGCAGCCGGCCGCCACCGTGCAGAGCGCGTCCAGCGGGTCGGGCTTGTCGAGCACGGCGTAGGCCGCGGCCACGGCCAGGCCGTTGACCGTGTGGCTGTGCACCATGTCGCCGAAATCGATGAGGCCCACCACCCGCTGGTTGCGCGAGTGCAGCGAGTCGCCGCCGCCGGTGAGCACGTTGTGGTCGTTGGCGTCGTTGTGGATCACGCTCCTGCGCAGGCCGGGCAGCAGGGGCTGTGCGTGCTGTTCGAAGACGGCGAGGGCCCGGTCGGCCAGGGCGCCCAGTTCCCGGTCGCCCAGCTTGCCCCGCCCATCGGCCACCACCCGCGGCCCGCGGGCCAGGTCCCAGTGGAACGCCCGGTGCAAAGCCGGGTGGTCGAAGCCCTCCAGGGCCCGGTCGATGCGGCCCACGGCCCGGCCCAGGTCGAGGAGCAGCTCGTTGGTCTGCCGCTTCAGGTCGGCCATGGGGATGCCGGGCAGCCAGCTCACGAGGCGGGCCAGGTGCTCGCGGCCCTCTCCGTCGGGGACGGTGACCACGTCGGCGCCGTCGACGGCGGCCATGACCCGCGGGGTGAGGTCGGTGGCCGAGGCGAGGTGCCCCAGCGCCTGGTTCTGCGCTTCGAGCAGCTCCGGCGACTCCTGGCGGTTGGCGATCTTCAAGACGTGGGTCGGTCCGTCCGCGGTGTCGATGCGGAAGTTCTGGTCCCGTTCGCCGGGCAGCGGGATGGCGCGCCCCTCGATGCCGAACTGCTCGCGGACGAGGGCCGCCGCCTGGTCGTCGCTGAAGGCCGGCTTGCTGCTCATCAGGTTCATCGTTCGATCTCCCGTGCGCCGTCGCCGGTCTCCGCGGGGTGGAACACGGCGTCGCGGCCAAAGGCCGCACGAAACGCCTCGCCGGCGTCCCGCATGAACGTCTCTGCGGCATCCTCCCGCACCAGGGAGATGGTGCAGCCGCCGAACCCGCCGCCCATCATCCGCGAACCGAGCACGCCCTCCGCGGCCCGCGCCGCCTCCACCAGGGTGTCCAGCTCCGCGCAGGAGACCTCGTAGTCGCGGCTCAGCGACTCGTGGGAGGCGAACATCAGCGCGCCGAACGCCGGCAGGTCCGCGGCCATCAGCGCCTGCACCGCCTGCATCACCCTGCTGTTCTCGCTCACCACGTGCCGCGCCCGGCGGCGCAGGGTTTCGGTGGGGATGCGCTCCAGGTTTTCCGCCAGCCGGCCCGGGGTGAGCCGGGAGAGGCTCGGCGCCTCCAGCACGCCGATGAGGGCCAGCTCGACCTCGCGGACCTCCTCCACCCGCTCGTTGTACTTCGACGACGCCAGCTCCCGGGCTTTTCCCGTGTCGGCGATGATCAGCCGGTGGCCCGAGAGGGGCAGGGGCACCTGGCGCTGCTGCAGGGTGGAGCAGTTGAGCAGCAGGGCACAGCCCTCGCGGCCGAAGCCCGCGGCGAACTGGTCCATGATACCGCACTGCAGGCCGACGAACTCGTTCTCCGCGGCGTGGGCCAGGCGCACCAGCTCGTCCATGGCCAGATCCGCGCCGGCCAGCGTGTTCATCGCCACCGCCGCGGCCAGCTCCAGCGAGGCCGAGGAGGAGAGGCCGGCCTCGCGGGGCAGGTCGCCGGCGAAGAGCAGTTCCATTCCCGGCAGGTCGACGCCGCGGCGGAGGAGCTGGTCGGCCACCCCCAGGGGGAAGTCGACCCAGGCCGACCCCCGCGGTTCGAACGGCTCATCGAGCGACACATCGCAGGTGAGCTCGTCATCCAGCGACGCGAAGTGCAGCTGCCGGTCGGCGCGGCGGCGCGCGGCCACGTATGTGCCCAGCCGGACCGCGCAGGGCAGCACCAGCCCGCCGCTGTAGTCGGTGTGCCCGCCGATGAGGTTGATCCGCCCCGGGGCGAAGAAGAGGCGCGGCGGTTCCGGGCTCTCGCCGTAGCGTTCAGTGAACGGTGCCATGAGGGCAGTGGTGTCCACGGTCAGAACTCCTCTCTGCTCGGTTCGCTGCTTTGGTCAGCCATTGTCCCCGTCATTCGCTTGAGTTGTTTCCATAATATGTGTACGACCACCTCAGCCGTGAAGGCTCCTGGCGTTCATCCTCCCCGTTTCGGGCGACCCCGAAACAGGCCGCCGCCGGCTGTTCAGTCGAGGACATCCCCGGCCCACATTTTCATGAGGAATTCTTCGGCCGGCAGGACATGGATATCATCCCACAGCGCCGGCCTGTCACCCAGGTAGACGTCGTAGCATTTGGCCAGGCGTGATCCGAGTTCGACCTTCATGCGCTGCAGCCCCCTGTTGAACCGCTTGTCCCACCGCTCCGACGCCTTGAACTCGGCGGCGACGATGCCGCCGGGTCGCCGGTGAGGGCGTCCTCCAGGCTGTCACAGGGCGTCAGCGTGCAGTGGGGCGCTTCGCGGTTGACGGCGAAAACCGCCGGGTTCTCCCAGTCGGGCACGGCGGCCGGTTTTGACCGGGGAATCGGCGCTGTGCTACCGTCGTCGGCGGCGGGCAGTATGGCTGCCAGGGACATGACCAGGGTGATGACGAGCATGCTCACGGGTGCCCTCACGGTGAGTCCTCCTGTTGTCGGTACGATACGTGTCCCTAACTATACTCTGAGCGAGCAGCGAACCGCACGCCGGAACTCCGGGAGGCTCCCTGCATGGACCTGAACGTCATCGACTACGGCGCCTTCCTCCTCTTCATCGCCGTGGTGGTGGCGGTCTCGCTCTATGCCTCGAGGAAGGAGGAGAGCGACACCGACTACTTCCTCGCCGGCCGCGGCCTGACCTGGTGGCTCATCGGCTTTTCGCTTATCGCCTCCAACATCTCCACCGAGCACTTCGTCGGCATGAGCGGCAGCGGTTTCGGCGCCATGGGCCTGGCCGTGGCCAGCTACGAGTGGATCGCCGCCGTGACCCTGGTGGCGGTGGCCCTGGTGATGCTGCCCCTCTACCTGCGCCTCGGCATTCACACCATGCCCGAGTTCCTCGAGCACCGTTACGGCAGCGGCCCTCGGGCGCTGATGGCGGTGTTCATGCTGGTGATGTACGTGGCCGTGGCCCTGGCCTCGATCCTCTACTCCGGCGGGCTGGTCATCGAGACCATCTTCGGCCTGCCCCTGGTCTGGGGCGTCTGGGTCATCGGCGCCCTGGCCGCGGCCTACACCATCTACGGGGGGCTGAAGGCGGTGGTCTGGTCCGACCTGCTGCAGGGGGCGGCGCTGCTCTTCGGCGGCCTGCTGGTCATGGTGCTCGGCTTCAAGGCGGTGGGCGGGGCCGGCGAGTTCTTCGCCGCCAACGGCGACAAGCTGCACATGATCCTGCCCGCCGACGACGTGGA
>Ga0180435_10006330_pt1 | contig 11345 bp, 9 predicted proteins | sample SS_ome_3_FD_132467 | JGI IMG/M metagenome (GOLD analysis project Ga0180435, IMG submission 132467) | Hypersaline lake sediment archaeal communities from the Salton Sea, California, USA - SS_3_S_1 metaG | ecosystem: Environmental > Aquatic > Non-marine Saline and Alkaline > Hypersaline > Sediment...
GCAGATCTCGGTGGGTTCGCCGAGCCGCGGCGGGTATGGCTCAACCGAGATCTCGCGCTCTGCGTAGACAGGATCCGGGAAGGGGTGCAGCGGCACCGGCGGACGGTGGATCTTGCGGAAGCCGCCGACCAATCTGCGCTCCCATCCCGGGTGCTCGGCGTAGGCCTCCACATCCACGATGGTCGCGGCGTCCGGCGGGAGCGGCACGCCGGCTGGCGGCTGGACCGTCAAGCTGACGACACGGCTGTCGCCGGCCTCTACGTCGAAGAGCTCCCAGTCCGAGAGCGCGAACTCCCAGCCATCCACGTGCGGGATCAAGCCCATGGTGATGGTCACGGGCTCCTCGTAGGGATTGCCCACCGGGAAGGGCAGCATGTGAGGCTCGCCCTGAACCAGAGGCTCGTCGATGTCGATGTTGCGCTGGCTCCTCTGCGGCGCATAGCCATCCAGAAGGAGTTCCACCTGCAGGCAGACGTGCCCGTCCATTGGGGGAACCCAGTGGATGCACTCGTTGACGGTGCCCTGCGGCGGAACGGCGACGGTGCGCACGCCATTGATGGGCGTGAACAGAAGCCCGATGCCGAAGTGCGCCCAGGAGAACTGGACGTCCACCTGCTGCGCCATCGAAGTGGGGTTGACCAGCTCGACGCAGACCTCGGTCGGCTCTCCCGCGCGCGGCGGGTACGGATAGACGGAGATCTCGCGTTCGGCGTAGGACGGGTCAGGGAGGCGATGGAGCGGCACCGGCGGTCGGAAGATCTTGCGGATGCCACCGATGGGGCGGGGCCCCTCGCCACTGTCGACCATCGCCCGGATGTCCACCACGGGAGATCCGTCCGGCGGGAGCTCCAGCGGCGGCGTGACGATCATCGTCACCATGCGCGCGTCCTCCGGCATCATCATCGGGAGCACCTGCGGGTCGACGGAGACATCCCACCCCGGCAGCAGCCGGTCGACGTCCAGCCAGATGTCGGTAGGGGCAGGGTCGGGGTTGGTGAATTCGTTCGGGAAGTTTCCCACCGGGAACTCACTCACGTGCGGCACGCCGGGCTGCAGCGGCTCCGCCACGTCGAGGTTGCGCTGGCTGAACTGCGGGACGTAGGGGATCTCGCCCAGGATCTCCAGCCGAGCCTGGATACAGAAGTGACCGGGCTCAGGCGGTATCCACGTGGTGCATACCACCTCGTGGGTACCGGGTGGGATCACCGCCTCCACCGGTGGGCCCACCGGCTCGAAGGGAAGACCGATGCCAAAGGCTGCGTGACTGAAGGTCACCAGCACGAACTGTGGCAGATCGCTCGTGTTGCGCAGATCGGCACAGATCTGGGTCGGCTCACCGGCACGAGGGGGATAGGGCCAGACGTGGATCTCCGATTCGGCGAAGAAGGGATCCGCCGCGCGATGCAGCTTTACCGGTGGCCAGTCCAGCTTGCGGAAGCCACCGATCATCTCTCCGTTGACGTAGCCCTCGACGTCGACGATCCGCTCGCCGGTGCCCAGGGGCTCATCCTGAGGCGGCAGCACGGTGAGCTCCGGCGTATAGACCATGCCCGCCGGTAGCGTCATCGAGAGCGGGTCGAGGGATGCATCCCAGAGTTCATTGAGATGATGAGTGAAGCTGATGGTCGTCACCTCGGCGAACGGCCCAACCTGGAACCTCAGCACATCCTCGATCCCGGGGATCAGTCGTTCCCAGATGTCGACATTGCGCTGCCTGATGGTCGGCTCGAAAGTGTCCTGATGCAGGATCGCCTGGATGCACCAGTGTCCTTCGTGTGGCGGGATCCACACCACGCAACCCGTGGCCGACCCACCTGGTGGCACCATCAGACCCGTCGCGCCCACCGGATGAAAGGGCACGCCAATGCCGAAGTCCGCCACGCTGAACTCGAGTTCAATGACATGTGAGGAGGTCGGATCGGTGTTGAGAACCTGCGCGCACAGCTCGGTCGGTTGGCCGACCATCGGCGGCGCCGGATGCACGGATATCCCCTCGCTAGCGTACCAGGGCCAGTCGCCGATGGGGAAGATCACCTCACCAGCCTGAGGCGCGAAGACGGATGCCGGAAGTCCGACATCGGTCTCCGCCGGCACGTCTGCTGCCTCTGCCAGAGGGGGTGACTGTGAGGCCAGAAAGGACGCGTACAGAAGTGACGAGATCGCGAGCGCTGCAGCCACAGCCAGGACCAGCCGTTTGGTTCTCATCGGTTCCCTCCTCACAGCACAACTCTGGGAGACGGTCCGCCTCCAGAGGGGTTGGGCCGGCAGACAATGTTGGCCTGCGGCCCGGCCCGGTGAGCGGGTACCGGCTCAGGGTCTCGAGCATATGGACGGAGAGGTGCGGGCGGCGACGGTGATCCTGAAGGACAACAGCGCCCCGCACGATGGGCCCGCGCTGTTGTAGCGATGTGGGGATACTGACCATGCTAATCCAACCCAGCCAATGTCAACTCGGCGCCCATCCGCGTTGCGCCTGAGGCGCACAACAGTCCGCCAATCGCTCGCTAGGAGACTGAGACGCACCAGCCGTCGGGGGTACGTTTCGGTTTCCTGGCTGTGACGACGCATAGGTCTCGCCAGACGACGCCGGACCGCTTCGACTGTCCCCGGGGCCTCGCCAGAGCGTGACGTGCCCGGAACCGGCCTGAGCGGACTTGTGCGCAGACGCAGGTCAAGTCGCCTCGCCAGATTCCGGAAGCACACCCGCCGTCATGAGCCATTCGCTCATGAGGCCAGGCTGTGTTACACTGACCTCCGGATCAGTCGGGGCGCTCCGTCCGAGCAACGAGAGGAGGAGCAGGGTGATCAACAGCAGCCGCGTGGAGCCCAGAAGGCGGAAGTGGCTCTACCCCGTTGTCACCGTGGTCCTGGTCCTTATCAGCTTCCTCCCCCTCTACACCGACATCCCCTACGCCCCGCAGGATACCCAGGATGTCATCACCAGCCTGCTGCGGGTCTCCATCGGGCCCTACCGGCACCTGGGCCCGGTATTCCACGTCGCCACGCTGCTGATCGTGGTTCTCATAGCCGCGCTCGGACGCAGGATGGGACGCTTACTGGCCGCCTATATGGGCCTGAACTACCTCATCATCGCCGTCACGCAGACGATGGGGACGACGGAGAGCTACGGCTTTGTGGTCCAGACCGGCGCGATGGTCGCCGCAGCGTTGCTGGGCGTTGTCTGGATCGCCGTTGCCGTGCGAGGCACGCTGGCGCCATCCTTCAAGGGCGTGCCGGTGTGGCGGTATCTACTGCTGCCGCTGGCTCTGCTGGCCTTCTGGGCCCCGTACGACAGCAACGTGCAGCCGGACTTCAGCCCGATGTTGCTGCTCACGTCCCCGGACTACGGGCTGACACTGTGCCTCACGTCGCCCGTGTTCCTGTTCCTACTCGTCCTCTTCTATCCCAAGGTCGATGGCTTTGCCTATCGGGTCACGGCGATCAACGGGTTGATCTACGGCCTCCTCAACATGACCCACTTCCTCAACCCGCAGCTCAGATGGATGGGCGTTCTGCATCTGCCGCTGTTGATCATATCGCTCACCGCACTGCTACTGCCGAGGATTACTGCATGGAAAAGCCACAAGCCGGATCCACGCCCTGGTCCATCGTCGCAGGCCTAGCTGCCAATCTCCTGCTCTCCTGGACCGTTCTGCCTCTTGCCATCCCGCCCGTCGGCGCCTACCCCCTGCGGGACCTCGTCGAGGTCCTCATGTGGCAGGCGATCGGTGCAATCGGCTGGCCCCTCGCCATCGTCGGTGGGCTCTTCAGCACAGTCCTTCAGCCCACATCGGCTGATCCGGGAGCGCTGCTGCTCACGCTGATGTATCCCGCTATGCTCGGTCTCCTCATCCTCGTGGTGGTCTCGAAACGGGCCAGAAGGTGGGCACTCATCCTGCTACACGTCCTCCTGACCTTCTCTTTCGCTGCCGTGTGGTACCAGGTGCTCAATGGGTATGACTTCGGAGGAGGATGAGCCGACAAAGGAGAGCGAGCGCTTCCGCAGGCGCGTCCTGGTGCGCTCCGCGGTAGCGTGAGACAATGTCGAGGGTCGCCGGCCTCCGCGAACACGACGCCCTCAACACCGCGCACTTCGCCGTCGCCGCCGACAAGTCTCACACATCACTCCTGACTCGCGACGAATGATGAGTGACGAGTCACGAGTGACCAAGAGCAACAAGCAGTCACGGAGTCGTCCATGAACAAGTACATCACCGCCAACAAGCGCAGCTGGGGCCTCCTCGCCGCCGACCACTACGAGACCTTCAAGGCCCAATTGCTCCGCGGCGAGACCACGCTTGGGCAGACGACCATCGACGAGCTCGGCAACATCACCGGCAGGAAGCTGATCCACCTCCAGTGCAACACCGGCGCGGATACCGTCTCGCTGGCTCGGATGGGTGCGACCGTCACTGGCGTCGATCTGGCGCCCGAGAACGTATACTACGCGAAGAGGCTGGCCGCCGATTGCGGCGTTGAGGCCCGATTCATCGAGTCCAACGTCCTCGAGATCGCCGACAAGCACACCGAGACCTATGACATCGTCTTCACCAGTGAGGGCGTGCTGGGCTGGCTGCCCGACCTGACCCTCTGGGCGCAGAACGTCCGCCGACTGCTCAAAGACGACGGCTTCGTCTACGTGATGGATGGGCATCCCACCTACCTGATCTGGGACGAACAGGCATTGCCCGAGCTCGTCGTCAAGTACCCCTACTTCATCAAGCGGCCGGACCGATCTGAGTGGATCGGCGGCTACGCCAGTGAGCCCAAGCAGTCCACCCACTACGACTGGATGTTCACGATGGGAGAGCTGATCACGGCCCTGGCCCAGGCCGGACTGGTCATCGAATGGCTCCACGAGTTCGACTTCCTGTACTACAAGGTGTCGGAGGACCAGGTCCGCGACGAGCGCGGCGGCTGGATCTTCCCCGACCAACGCGACGCACTCCCTTACACTTTCTCGCTCAAGGCGACGGTCAGGTAGGAGAGACGGCACAAGACTCGGGGCTCTGACCCAGACTGAATGGAGGCGAGGTGAAGAACAGACTGCTGCTGGCGGACGCTGTGACGGACCTCGTCTTGGGCATCCTCCTGCTCTGGTTCCCCCCATGGCTCGTGTCAGCTCTAGGGGTTCCCGCCCCAGACTCTGTGTTCTACCCGAACATTCTGGGTGCCGTTCTCTTCGGAATCGGGCTCGCGCTGCTAGTCGAATGGCGTCGGAGCCCAACCAGCTCTGCCACGGGACTTGGTCTGACAGGCGCAATCGCCATCAACCTGTCCGGTGGAACTGTGCTGGCGGCGTGGCTCCTGTTTCGCGACCTGGACATTCCCGCCCGAGGCTTGGTCTTCTTGTGGGGCCTAACGGTCCTGTTGGTTGGTCTGAGCTCGCTTGAGCTGTACCATCTTCGGCCTACCGACACTCGGCCACGAGAGAGAGGAGACACACGATGAGGGTCTTCATCCTTGAAGGATACGGGAAGGCCGGCCGGCGGCACGTCTGCAGCTACGTAGCCACGGAGGCGCCACGGACTCTTGCTTGGAGCTTGCTCTGTTCCCTCGGTCAACGTAGTGGGGGCCAAGGAGGCAAGGCCTGATGAAGACGAGGGTGACACGGAAGCTGCTCCTCACCGGCTGCACGCTCCTCACCCTCCTGACTGCTTGCGCAACGCCCAAACCCACCTACGCGCCCCGGCCCACGGCTTTGCCTCCGGTGGAGGTCCCGGCTGGGACGACCTGCCAGGACGTAGGCGGAACCTGCCTCGATCTGATCTTCGACAGCGAAGCCTGCATCTATCAGGGTCCCACCGAGGTCGGGACCGGGCCCATTGCACTCCTCTTTCACAACAAGAGCGACGGCGAAGCCGCGGTCAACTTCCTGGAGCTCTTGGAGGGGAGGACAATAGAGGACGTGATTGAGGACATGGGGGAGGAACCTGCGACCGGGCACCACCCGTGGTGGTCGCGCGAGCTCGGGTCCTGGCAGCCGATACCCGCCGGCAAGAGCCAGCAGTGGGAAACCGATCTCAAGCCGGGCGACTACTTCATGGTCTGCGTTCGGATGTCACCGTTGGGCGTATGGCTCGGGACCGGGTTGACAGCCAGGTAGGGGCAACGCCGCTGCCCGTGGAGAAAGAGGCTGGCGCATCTTGTCGGGAGATGACGATTCACCCTCTGCAGACGTAGTGAGTTCCATGGAGGCAAGATCGGATGAAGACGAGTGTACTACTGAAGCTTCTCCCGGCTGGCCATATCATACTCGCTATCGTCGCCGGCTGCGCGACAGCTACGCCAGAGACCCCCGCCACACCTGTCCTACCCACCAGAACTCCAGCGCCCGCGTCCTGTGAGGAGTTGGAAGGGACCTGCCTGAATCTCACCTTCGACGGCGAAGGCTGCATCTATGAGGGTCCCACCGAGGTTGCATCCGGACCCGTCTCGCTCCTCTTCCACAACATGAGCGATGAGTTCGCCGCGGTGAACCTCCTGATGCTTCTGGATGGCAAGACCATTGAGGATGTGATTGAGTACAGCGGTGAGGAACCAACGACCAAGCATCATCCACCGTGGTCGCGTGAACTCGGAACGTACAAGGCGACTGCCGCCGGCCGGAACCGGCACTGGAAGGGGGAGCTTGAGCCGGGCGAGTACTTTATGGTCTGCGCTGGGTTCTCCTCGGGCGTATGGCTTGGCACCGAGCTGACGGTGAAGTGATCGGGCCAGGGCGAACCCGGCACCAACAGCGTCAACCGGCCCGTCCGCGCCTCACCCAGGGATCAATCCCCGAGCCACGTGCGGCGCCCCGTAAACCGGGCTTCAGGAAGCCTGATTCATCAGGCGACAGCTATGGTGCCCGGCGACTTCATCGCCGGGCGGGACCCGGTCAGCCACCGAGCCCCATCGCCAGGAGGATCGCAGCTGTGGAGGCCCGCCGCAAGGGTCCGTATCCTCGGGCGATACGGAAAGACCGATCGCCGCGGGACACCAACCGGCCCTCCGCGCGCCACCCGGGGATCAATCCCCGGGCTACGTGCGGCGCCCCGTAAACGGGGCTTCCGGAAGCCTGATTCATCAGGCGACAGCTATGGTGCCCGGCGACTTCATCGCCGGGCGGACACCGGCACCCAACGCATCTGGACAGCATAGGTCAGGAGGCACGGAATGAGAGTCTTCATCCTTGGAGGATACGGCAAGACCGGGCCGCCGGCAGCCCGACTTCTGGCTCAGTCCGGCATCGTCACCGAGATCACCATCGCCGGACGCACGCCCGAGCGAGCGACGGCAGCCGCTGCCGAGCTCAGCGCCAATCAACCGGCCACGGTTGGCGCCATCCTCGAACCCGTCGACGGCACCGACGCACAGGCGCTGACCGCCGCCACAGTCGGGTACGACCTGATCATCAACGCGGCCACCAACGACTGCGTCATCCCCTGCATCCGCGCCGGCATCGCCAACGGCGCGCACTACTGCGACATGGCCTGGGCGGGCATCCTGGATGAGGCCGCCAAGCTGGACCCCATCGCCAAAGCTGCCGGGTCCACCGCCGTCGTTGCCACCGGCATCTCGCCGTGTCTCACAAATCTGATGGGCGTCCACACTGCATCCCAACTCGACGAGGTCAAGCAGCTCCAGCTGGGCCGCGCAGAGGTCATCGACTTCAGTGCCGGTACCGAGCTAGTCCCGGACAGCTTCCGCGCCGACCCCACCAGCGCGCTCGCAGCGCTCCAGCACTACGCGCCCTACCTCACGTGGATGCTCTCCATGGTGAAGGACGGCACGCGCACCGTGGTCGATTGGGCCGACGACGCGTGGATCGAGATCGACCCTCTCGAGGCCGGTCTGTCGGTTCCGCGCCTACCCGGCGGCCCCAAGGTCGCTCGGCCCTTTCTCAGCTGCAGCTCGTTGTTCGGCACACTCCCAACCGGCTTCGCAAAGACCGAGCCGGTCGAGGCCTACTTCACCCCGCTGCCGCCTGACCTCGACGCCGCCTTCCACGCACAGGCCCTCCGCGTGAGGGCATGCGAGGTCGACAACGAGGCTGCGATGGCGGAGCTGCTGGCGATGGTCGAAGCCGACCCCGCCCGCTGGCTTACGCTCCCGGAGGGTTATGTACCACCCGCCAAGATCTGGGCCCGCGCCTTGGGCACCAGGGATGGACGCCCCGCCCGTGCAGATTGCTGGTTCACCCCACCCCACTGGGACATCACCGGCTACTACCTCACCAGCGTAGCCCTTGTGGCAGCGGCACTGACCGTACTGCGCGGCGAGGTCCCGCCCGGCGTGGCCACTGCCGAACAGGTCCTCGATCCCTGCCACTTCTTCGACGCCGTCGCCGGCCTGCTGGGCGACGCACTGCCCGACGGCACGCTGCTGAACGAGTCCATCGAGTGGCTGGACTGACCGAGCCACCCGTGTACGCATCCAGGGAGGAGTCCTTGAAACCCGTGTCTCAAGACTCAGGGAGGCTACCATGAATGACACGCTCAGTCCGCAGATCACGATCACCCCTCTCGCCGCCGGCCGCAAGGTCATCCCTCTGTCGTTCAAGAACGGTGACATCTGGCACACTAGCATCAAGCTGCCCGATCTGGTGGTGGAGAACACAGGTGGCGCGGATACTGCGATCACCCAGGTCTCGATCCTCGGCTTCTCGCAGGAGTGTCACGTAGTGACATTCGTTCGGGACGCGGATGCCGTCGACGCCGCCCTGCGGGCCTCAAACGGCCTGCTCAACAAGCTGGCAGGAATACCCGTTGAAAGCCCGTGGCGGGCCTACAATCTGGGCGCGCTCTTCGGCGACGTGACCCTCACGCGTGACGCCTTCGAGACATCGTCCCACCTGTCACCCGGCGCAGCCACCTGCCTCCGCCTCTCGGAGCTGGCCAGCTTCCTTTACGCTGGGGACGCCGAGATCGACGCGGTCACGTGCGCCATCAAGCTGAGGTCGGACGCCGGCGAGGCGACGGTCGAGACCCCCATCGGCCTGACGCCGTACCGGTGCGAGGACGACTACATCTTCCCCATCAAGGGGCCGGCGACGATCATGGGCACGCCCTGGAACCAGGCCTGGGGACACCGAATGGCCGTCTCGCAGGAGTTCGCCGTCGACGTCGTCGATTTCCGCCGCGACGAGACAGGCGCCTTTGCGCTCTCGTCGCCGCCCAAGTCTGCTTGCGTTGACGACTACTACCTCTACCATCGCGAGGTCCTCGCCGCCGCTGCCGGCACCGTCATCGCCGCGGGCAACGGTTGGCCCAACGCTGGGTGCACCAATCCTCTCGAGTACTCGGAGAAGCGGGTCGTAGAGCTCACCGGCAAGCTGCTCGCCGACGGCATGGAGTTCGTCCACGCGATTCTGGGCAACTACGTCATCCTCGATCACCACAACGGCGAATTCACGCTGTACGCGCACATGAGCGAGGGCTCCGTCCGCGTCGTGGCGGGCGACGATGTCGCCCAGGGTGATGTGTTGGGCCTCGTCGGCAACACCAGCAATTCCGATGTGCCGCACCTTCACTTCCACCTGATGGACTCAGGCGATTTCATCACCGCAAATGGCTTGCCGGTGATGTTCAGCAATGTGCCGGAAGGCGTGGCCCCAGGCTTCGACTTCGGCCCGACGAACGCGTTGCTCTACGCCGACTACCTGTTCGTGCACACGTAGGCTTGCCAGGGGCGAGGTGACGGGGCCGGCCTCGTGTGAGATCCCAACGGGCCGGCAGATACCTTGGCTCGCTAGCACAGGCCGAGGGCCGGGTACAGCGGACCGGCCTACGCGGGACGCCGCACAACCACGACCAGCGAGTCCCCCGCCGCATCCTCCGTGTACCGTTCCACTGCCACGACATCCAACGCACTCCCGATCGCCAACCGCAGCGTTGCCACCGTGTGATAGACGAATCGCAGCCCGTCAAACGACTCCTCGCCGTCGCCCGCCCAGAACGAGTGCACGCCCACCCCGCCCGGCGCCAGCACTTCCGCCTGCCGCCTGAACGATGCCGCGAGCTCATCGCGGCCCAGATGGATCAACGCCTTGTTCGAGTACACCCCGTCGAACACGCGGTCGGTCTCAATCGTCGCCGCGTCCAGCACGATCACGTCGGCGCCCGGATGCGCAGCCAGATACCGGTCCACGAACGCCCCCGACACATCCGACCCCGTTACCTGGTACGTCTCTGCCAAGATCGCCAGGTCCTTTCCCGGCCCCATGCCCAGCTCCAGCACCGACGCCCCCTCAGGCAGATGACGTTGCAGCACCTCGACCAGTGCCCGCCCATCATACCCCTCGGTCGCCCCCACGTACTGCTCTACCTTCTCTTCATCATGCCAGTAGCCCACCGTAGTCCCCCGCTAGCCCACACCAGCCGCTCCCGCGGCCCTCCTGAACCGAGGGGCAAGTTGCGCTCTGCCCATGCCCCCATCCAGTGTCCGGTACCGAGCATCTGGTATCCGGAATCCGGACGCCTGCTTGACGTCCACCTGCCCCATTCTACACTGTGCAGCACGCTCAGACACCCGCACCGTGCGCCAGCCAGCCACAAACAACATCCCACCTCATCCAACAGGAGGTCGCATCGAATGAAGGAACCTAGCTACGAGGTCTACGGGTATCGCTATACCGTGCTGCTTGTTTACATGCTCGCCGTCGCGGTCAACCAGCTTCTCTGGATCACCTTTGCCTCGATCACGAGCGACGCCGCCGCCTACTACGGGGTCTCCTTCCTCAGCATCGGCCTGCTGTCCATGAGTTTCATGATCGTCTACATCGTGGTCTCCATCCCCGCATCTTGGGTCATCGACACTTACGGCATCCGCGTTGCCGTGGGGATCGGCGCCGTACTGACGGGCGCCTTCGGCCTGCTGCGTGGCCTGGTCGCGGCCGACTACACCTGGGTGCTCGTCGCGCAGCTGGGCATCGCGGTGGGCCAACCCTTCATCCTCAACGCCACGACCGCCGTGGCGGTCCGCTGGTTCCCAGTCCAAGAACGGGCGACAGCAGCCGGGCTCGGCTCGCTGGCGATGTACCTGGGCATCATCGTTGGACTTGTGCTCACGCCCTACGTCACCATCGGCTCGGGCATCCAGGGCACGCTCATCGCCTACGGCGTGGTCTCCGCGCTCGCAGCCGTCGTCTTCTTGGCCGCCGCCCGTGAGAACCCGCCCACGCCACCCTGTGCACCGGATCAGGAGGCGCGGTCCTTGGTCTTCGACGGCCTCAAGGACATCCTGCGCAAGCGAGACTTCGTGATCTTGCTGGTCGTCTTCTTCGTGGGCCTGGGCGTCTTCAACGCCGTGACGACCTGGATCGAGGACATCCTGAGGCCCCGGGGCTTCTCGGCCACGCAGGC
>Ga0180435_10006332_pt1 | contig 11343 bp, 4 predicted proteins | sample SS_ome_3_FD_132467 | JGI IMG/M metagenome (GOLD analysis project Ga0180435, IMG submission 132467) | Hypersaline lake sediment archaeal communities from the Salton Sea, California, USA - SS_3_S_1 metaG | ecosystem: Environmental > Aquatic > Non-marine Saline and Alkaline > Hypersaline > Sediment...
CAAGTATTCGAAAAAAGGTTCTTTATCATCATGGCAAACCATTAACCAGCGAATCGCTGCGTACGATGATTCACTTAAAGCTCATGGAGAAAGGCTTGATCGGAAACCATACCATTGTCGCTTGCGGCCATCATTCCGTGGATCCACACGATGAGGGATCCGGTCCGCTGTATGCCCATACTCCCATCATCATGGATATTTTTCCGCGCGATTCTGCTTCGCGCTATTTCGCTGATTTCACAAGAACCGTGGTACGAGGCAAAGCTTCCGGGGAATTAAAAAAAATGTATGCGGCGGTGGCACATGGACAACGAATTGCCTTCAAAATGATTCGACATGGGGTCGACGGAAGCAAAATTCACAAGGCCATAGATGATTACTTCCGCAAGTGCGGATTTGAGACCGGGAAAAAAGGGGGCCGCATGCAGGGATTTTTTCATGGAACCGGGCACGGGCTGGGACTTGATATCCATGAGGCCCCTTCCATCAGCCCTCGAAAATCCATACTCAAGACAGGTCACGTGGTAACCGTCGAACCAGGGCTTTATTACCGGGGCATTGGCGGCGTGCGCTTGGAAGATGTCGTCGTTGTTACCCCTAGGGGATGCCGCAATTTAACTCGCTTTCCAAAATACTTGGAACTCTAGATATTACAATGAGTTAACCCTATTGAGCGAGTTACCCGCTATGTTAGCGGAAGCTTGTTAATACCATCTTTATTTAGAATTTGCAAAACAGGGTCGGGAGTGATATTATTTTCTTAGCAACAGATTTCCCGGGGTTCGCATTTTTCCCGTTCAATGCGAACCTAATAAAACGTAGGGGCGCCTCACTCCACGCCCCTACGTACCCCATTTCATCATTTCAACTGAGCCCATGTGCCTATTTTGAGCAGATTTCTCCCGTAAAAGAATTGTAAAGTACGTGTAAGGTTTGTTAGGAGTGTAAAACTAGCGCTTATCCGGTTTGCTCTTGTTGCTGAGCTTCCATTTCACGCCGTCTTTTATTGAACTCGTAAAGCTGCGGTCCCAAAACTTCTCTGGCAAGCTTGTCCCTATCTTGACCGTTATAGAAATCGTATTCCATCACCGATAAAAATCGAACCATGATCGGCAGAGACCATTGGCTGGATGCTTTGTTTGTCTTCAGCATGTCGTCAACCCGAGGCGCATAGTACGCAGGCGAATTTAAAATTGCCGCATTCTCTTGATTCTGATAAACCTGCATCACACGGGCAACCGCTTCCTGCTTATCTCCTTCTGATAAATTCTTCCACCCTTTCATGCTGCGCATCAGCGCTGCAAACTGAATGGCAAATTCGCGGGAAACTTTTTCCGAGACTTGGTAGCGCGACGATTCCGCATCTGCGGTTACCGGCGTTGGTTCCGCAAGTTTCGGTTGTGCGGGTTGCGTGGATCTTCCGGCCACCATAGCCGCGGTAATGGTGTTTGTCCCGATTAATAGTGCGCCAATTATAATGATCATTTTTGCATTCATGATGATTCCTTCTGGAGGTTAGTTAATGGTTTGCCGTCTCTATCGTTATGCTAATTCTAACGCATTCTTTAGAAAATACAAATATTGATCAAAGAAAAACCGGATTCAGCTTTCAGGAGGATAATTAAACTCAATAGGACCTTCTTTTTTCTCAGGCCCTGATTTAAGTATGCTGATAATTTGGGAAAATTCCGAGGCTTGGGCTTTCCAATGCCTGGATTGTTTCATTTCGTCCTCCAAATCCTGCACTAAACGCGCTTGCACTTTTTCAAGAGTCATGGTTCTTTCCGAAAGTTCGTCGACTCGTTGCTTCCACATCTCAATTTCCTCAGTGCTTTCACTCAGCCGATCGATAAAAATTTCACGCCCTTTGAAAAAATTGTCTTCCAGCTGTCTCAGCGCATCTTCTTTATCGCGCAGTTGCCCCTTGAGCCGCTCGATTTCCTCCTCAATACGACCTCGCAAACGCACTTCCTCCTCTTGAAGATGTTTTTGTTCCTTGTAATCAGCGCTGATTTTTTGGTTTTCTTGCTCCAACTCTACAAATTTTTTCTTCCAAAGTTCCGTTTCCCGCTCTTGCTGCGTCACGTTGTATTTCATCAGCGCTTCTAATTCCGGCGAAATACCGACAGGCCGGGCCACTTCCTCGGACCTTTGTTTCCAGAAATTAACCTCATCCGCCAATTGAGTCACTTTATTGACAAAAACCAATCGTGCCTGCTCCAGAGATTCTTCAAAATGGGAACGTTCGGATTTTTCGCTCTCAAGTTGGCTTTTGAGATTTTCACATTCACCGGCAAGTCGCCGCAAAGCATCGGTCTCTCCAGCTTGAGTGGTTTGCAACGAGGTGTATTTTGATTCCGCTTCCGCCAAAGACCGCCGCAGTTCCGTTTCTCGGTCTTTCCTGAGCTGTATTTCCATCACCTGACTTTCCATTTCACGCATTAATTCTGCTTTTTCTTTTTCAAGTTGCAAAATTTGAAGATCCGCGTCTTTGAGGCGCTCGCCCCACTCAGCCGATTGTCGGGTTTCGATTTCACGCGACTGCTGTTCAAGACGCTCAACTAGTTGGCGCACTTGATTTTGAAGCACCGTTGTTTTCTCATTCGTATCATCATTGAGGCCGCGTTCCGATTCGAGCAATTTTTCGAGTTCAGCAATGCGTGCCTCAGCCTCTTGATAAGATTTCCTTAAAGATTCAAGCTCCACGAGCTGTCCCTGAAGCTCATCGCCGAGGCTGTCTCTGACCGATGCCTGTTGGCTCACGGCTTCCTGAAGCTCTTGGTTCTTGGAGCGATGTTCTTCCAATTCATTTTGCAGACTCTTGAGAGTATTTTGCAGCTGCGTTTCTCGCGCTTCAAAAACTCGCATGGCTTCATCAGACTTTTGCAGCTTTGCGGCCTCCTCCATTTGTTGTTTGGACCACTCGTCATAAAGCTGTCTTTTCTTTTTTTCTTCCTCGAAATAGTTAAAGGTCGATAATTCCTCGAGTTTCCTATTCAGTTCATGGATATTCCGATTTAATTGGGCGCGCTCCTCGAACCATTCGGCTTTCTCACCCGCAAGGGCTTCCAGCTCTTCTCTCAGCATTGCTTGCTCACGGACCAATTCCGCATGCTGTTGCTCTAAGCTGCCATAATGCGGATGATCTTCGATCCGAGACTCTTGCAATTGCCGATATTCCGCCTCGAGCTCTTGTTTGCTCTTTTCCGTGGCCTCCAGGACATGCCGCAATTCCGAAATCTCTTTTTCATGACTTTTTAATTGTTCTTCCGCGTGTTCGCGTCGTGTACGTTCAAAAGTCAGCATTGATTCCAGATTCTTATAATTTTGTTTCCATTCTTGAACCTGAGCCTGAAAATCCCTCATGCGGTTTTTGATAGCCAAATACTTCGCTTCATCCGCCGTTTTCTGCTCAAGCACTAAACTCAATTTTTCTTGTGAATCCCAATATTTAATCTTTTCAATTTCCAAACGAGCTTCCAATTCACGAACCGACTTTTGCAGTTCCTCCTTCACGTTATTAAAACTCACCACCGCTTCTTGTAATGCCTGTTCGGAATTCTCTTTCTCGCGTATCTGCTCATTCGCTTGGGCCAACAAATGATTCAAACTTTGCGTTTGCTCTTCGAGGGCCTGCATTTTGGCTTCTTCCCGAAGCTCCGCCTCCTGCCATTGCTTTTGTTTCTGCTCCCATCTTTGCTGCTGCTCAGCATACTCCTGCTCAAAATGCAATTTCTGAGTTTCCCACTCGGCTGATTGATTTCTTGCCTTCTCAAGATCTTCTTCAAGAAAATGAAGGCGATCTTCCATTTCTTTGAGGGAATGCGCGCTCTGCTCAAATGTCTCATGGCGTTTTAATATTTCTCCGGATCTTTGCCGAAGCTGCTCCTCGAGATCAAGCTTAGTTGCCTCTAAAATACTTTTTTCTTCTTCCAATGTTTGAGCCCTGCCATGCCAGGACTCCATCTCCGCAATCGCCTCTTTCTGTTTCTGTTCAAGGCGAATTTTCTCATTTTGAAAAATCTCCCGCTGTTCGTTTAAGGTTTTTAGCGTTCTTTCAAATTCTCCACGCACGAGAGTTAATCGCTCTTCGACTTCTCCGAGTCTCAACCTGTGGCGATCGCGCTCATGCTCAAGATGACTTTTCAAGCGCTGCCCCTCAAATTCAAAGTCTCGATTGGATGTTTTCAGATCCTCAATCTCACGGCGCATATCCTGCATCTCGACTTCATATGCATGCCGCTTTTCTCTCCATTGCTCTCTTTCCTGATTGAGCAATGTCCCCAAGTGAGACGTATCCTTTTCAAGAGATTGCTGCAGTTGTTTTAAGCCGTCCAATTCTTGAGCCAATTGATGATTGCGGGATTCCAGCTGAAACGCTTTATTCTTTGCTTCTTCGCGCGCCTGAATTTCCTGGCCAAGAGTCGTCTCATAACCTCGCTCTTTCTCTTCAATCGTATCCTTCAGCTTCCTTAAAGCCTCCATCTCGTTTTGCATCTCTTCGATAACCGACTCATGGTGTCTTCGCTGCATGGAGGCCGTACTTTTTTCTTGCTGTAAAATTTCTTGAAGTTGCGCATGCTTGGCAGTCTGCTCTTCCAATAACTTTTTCAAATGCCCCATATGCTGTTCCCGGACAGACTCGGCACATTTGATGGCATCGATTTCAGTTTCCTTATCCCGGAGCTTATCTTGAAGTTCGAATTTTTCCCGATTTCGATAATGAATAAACTCCATTAACCGCTGAGTCCGTTGGATCAACTCAGCTTGAGCTTGTTCAGCTTGCCTCAATTTTTCTTCGGAATGACTCACGCCGGGATCTTCCTGAATCCCGTTATCGGAAGCAGGTTTTTTGTTTTCGTCTTCGGCGGGGGGAGGGCTAGAAACGTCCTGTGGCTTGGGATTTTCTTTCTTAGGATTTGAGAAAAAATTAAGGATCTTCATTGATATCATTTACGGCATTTCCACAGGCAGAGTTCAATCAGGCTTACTCTGTTCGGCTGCGAAAACGAGCACTCCGCTTAAGCGGCAGAGTTTGAATTTTAGCGTTACCAACGAGACGGGTCAACAGGTAGAAATGCTTTTTTAAGACTTCGCGGACAGACTAAATTGATGCTATGTCTTGTCATAAAAAGCCATTGGATGTTAGGGAGAAAATAAGAGGCGCCCTTAGGCCTGAGCCGCGATATGCTCAATCACATCCATCATGTGACTGATATGGGTCACCAAGGACTCAAAATCAATCCCTCTTTCGCGCATCAATTCTTCGAGATTTTGAATTTGAAAGTCATTATCAACTTCACTGCGCAACAATGCGGCGGTAATCATGAGCGCTACACCTTGACGAATGGCTTCCGGTTTTAAGAGAAGCAAGGCTCCGCGATGACCGATGCGTTCCAAAACTTTGACTTCGGAATCTAATATCCCTCGATTTCCGACAAATCCTCTCGTTCCGGCTAATCGCTGCATTAAGCGAACCATGTGCCGCTCTTTATTCGTACTCGCATGAACGGCAAATTGATTGGCAAAAGAATCAGGGGCCCCTAATTTTAATGCCAATCTTTCAACGGATTGCTCAATCTTAAGAGCCTCTTCTTTTGGCACACCGGGAACCACTAATTCATAGCGATCTTGCTGTTGCATGGCCGTTAAAATCGCCAAGACGGCAAGCTCCATATTTTCACTCGCATCCTGAGCGCTCATACGGCCGATCAATTGAACAGGCTGATCTGTCTGTGATGTTTCCAGAATCCAACGATAAGGTCCCAGCGCATCTTTAGCTTGATCCAAGACGCTCTGCCATGAAATCTCAGATGCGGCCCTTTCGGGCTGTGCTAAGGCCAAATCAATGACCGTGCGGACGACCTCACGGGGGTGAAACTGGGGAAGAGTTTCTCCTGCGATTTCGAGGACCGCCCGCACTGAGTCAAAAGAATAAAACCTGCGCTGTGAAAAATACTGATCAACTTGCACTTGATTTAAAAGAAGGCCACTGGACTCTGTAGCCGTGACTCGAAGTTCAGATCTTTTCCGACTTTTTACCCGGCTTCTTTGAATAACCCCCCTCATTTCCCATTCTAAAATGCGCTCACGCACCTGTTCTTCGTTTGTGCTGGCACTAATAGCTTGCTGCACTTCATCAATGAAGCCCACCAGGACTGACTGCAGCAATCTCTTTTTCGCCTTAAGAATCCTATCGGCTTGATCTTCGGAAGTTTCGCTTAACATCGCGACCGCTTTTTTAATGTCACGAGTTTCGCGAGTCACATATCTTTGACTCAAATGCAAGCTTCTTGATGGAACATCTAGGCGAAGAAATGCCCCTACTTGTAAGGCCTTGTAAATAGCACGTACTTCTAAAGGATTGGTTAAAGCACCGTCATCGGAGACACGAAACATTCCCGTCAAATAATCATAAATCGTAGCATCTTGAATTATGCTCCCTAACTTTCTGAAAAGCCTTACCGCGTGCGGTGACAAACCGTCGGGCTGGACTCCTCTCATCAATAAAATTCGAAATGCTTGAATAATGCGATAATCTTGCCGTACATTCAGTTGTTGAACAGCGCTGGCTAGTGCCAGGAGTTCTGGATTGCGGGCATCTTCCGGCTCCCCATCTCTTGCCGATGCCGGCGCATCTTCTTCTGGAGGTCTTTTTAGCGGAATAACATTCGGTTCGGCTTCATCCGCAGCTGGCCTTGTCTCATCCGCCGTCCTGGGCATTGCAGCAACTCGAACTGCCGGCGGATCGACAGTTGCCGGAGCTACTGCCGGCGTTTGCGGCACTGCGGGTGCTGGCTGCGGCGGTTCCTCTCTTTTCTTATTCGGATCTGTAATCAAATAACGCCCAAAACGAAACGCAGGTTCAACAGCTCCCAGCACTAAACCCACGACTAAACCCCAAAATCCAATTCTGATGATGGTCCGGGTCGGACTTACGGGATTACGAATCAATTGCCGACTCGTATCAAAAATAAAGGCATATTCTTTTTGAGGATCTTCAACCTCAATGACAACCGACAAAGTTTCAGGGTTCTCAGAATCCAAAGCAATGCGCTGAGCCTCGGTCTGAACATAAATGCTCTTATCAATAACTATGTTCCCGTTAATCGATAAACTTCGAATATTTCTCGCCGTCGAAACCATACCATAGCTTTGATCCGTATCCCAAGCCGGCCGACGCAATTGCGGCTGTGTGACGATAACCAGATCATTAAAATCACGAATGGGCTGCTCCCCTAAAGGATTGGTTAATATCAGCTGAGTCTTTACCGTACGAGCACCTTGCGCTACTTTGCCGCGCAACTCATAGGGCACTATGTCATCGGCAGCTTTTTCTTGAGCCATATCCCCAAGAATTTCAGTGACAGTATCTTGATGGGCCTTTTGTCTTTCCATGGCCTTGCCCATTAAGTTGTGAAGTCTTGCCCCCGGCATACCCGGAACTTCTTCAACCGTTAATTCCGGAGTTACTTCATCATAAGTTACCGTTTTCGTCGTCGCTGCAGCCACACCCCCGCTAACCACGGCACTCGCGACAGCTGCACCGACCGTTGTGAAAAACATTCTTCGGTTCATTGCTTTCCTCCGCTGAGCAGCTTCTGCTTTTTGCGCTGCCTCGAGTTCTTCGGGTGTGGGAGGCGCCACGGGCTCAACCGTATCTGGAGCCACACGAGGAAGCTCTTGTTGCGCCGGTCTTTCACTAGACGCGCCCGATGCGCTTCGCATTTCAGAACGAACTTTTTGCGTAATACGATCTGCTGCGACCAGCGAGGGGCCATACCAATCCATTCCGATCCATGCATTCCCGTCTTGAGCACTGGCTATAAGATTTCCGGAAAAAGAAAAAACCGCTTCTCTATCGCCCACTAGAGCAAAGTGATAGTTTCCCCGCTGGGCAGCAGGGCTTTGATTCAGTCGGCCAACAGCTCCTGAAAAATAAGCAGGCCGGCTTTCCGGAAGAAGTTTGCTCATTTCGCCGGCCAAAACAGTCGCAACATTGGCAACCAGCCGGCGTCCGTAGTGGTGCGCATATTCAACTCCTACGCTCCTTTCTAATGAGATGAGTCCAGAACCTTCGGCAGCAGATAGCTGCATTACTTGAGACCTGCGTACCATAAAATCATCTTTGAGAGTCATTAAATCTTCATAAGAGCTTTCTTCAACCTCTCCTTTCATTTTGGGGGCAATTCGGATAAAAGAAAAATCATTAGCTTTCATCAGACCGGCCATGCCTTCACTGTGGAAACCTCCGGTAATCAAAACCCCGTGTGCGCGCTTCTTGTCAATCATTTGCCGCACCAGATTCTCAAAAAGCAGAGGTTCGCGAACAATGGCGGTCTGATAAAATTGATCCGCTTGCTGAAAAAGATGGCTTAAATATTTTTCTTTGAGATCTTTCAGCAATGCCCCGTCCAAAGCCTGAATGGTTTGGATCAAGCGCGCGGGCTGCAGCGCCTCTCTTTTTTCCAAAAATTGAAGGTAGTCATCATGCGTCAGCTCCAAATGCCATAATTTTTCCAAAATCAACGTGTTTTGATACAACCCCAACAGTAAGGCTTCTGTATCATTGCGCGTCAACTTTTCCAAAATAAGATCTGTCAAGCGATCGATTTCTCCGAACAATTGCGCTGCATTCAGTTCCTCAGACAAGACCAGAGTCCCCCAATATTGGCTCAGATTCGGATACTGCTTGAACGAGAAACCATGCGGAGATAACGCATCATGCAAGTGCTCTAAAAATGCTCTAATTTGGGTTTTTTCTTTCTCGAAAACATCCGTATTAAGCTTTCGTTCCGTCATCCAATGCGTTAACTGCTCTCTTTCTTGGCTCGCCATTTGGGCAGAAAAAGAAGACTCCAACTTCTGGAGTCTGCTGAAACGGACCATTTGAGGCCAATCCAATTGAAGTCGAGCATCGGAAAACTCTAAATTAAGCTCTTCTTTGGCAAACTGTGTTAATGTTTTGATATTTCCTAAGAAAGCAGCATCCAGACGATGCTGTCGGACCCACTTTTTGAAAAACTCTAAAAGTCGTTTATGCAAGTGCTTGGAAGCAAGCGTACCGATAGCAAAGTCAATTTTTTCGATGGCATTATCAATTTTTTCTCTGTCGTGATAAATCGATTTCAGCTGTTCTAAATTCTTTTGATACAACTCAGGATTTTCAATGCCCAAACCTTGCACGGAATTTTCAGCCTCCAGCAAGAACATTTCCAATCCTCCGATTAATCCGTCTTTCATCAGAAGATTGGCCAAACTTAAATTCATGGCATCTACTTCAAAAAAGCGCATTAAGTCCGGTTGAATTGCCTCACCGGCTCCTTCGCGAAAGATCAAATCAAAACCGTATTGTTCGTGCAGAAATTGTAGAATTCCTTGGATGCTTTTTTGGGCTTCAAGATTGCCGTGGGCATCCTGGATGTGAATGATCAGCGGTGTTCGTACATCAGCGGCATCAAAATCGCCTGCAATAAATCTTTCTTCGATTGTCCCGAGATGTTGTGGGATTTGAATTTGCGAGGCAATTTTTGGAAGTTGAATTTCAGGGGAGCTTTTTTCTGTTACAGAGATAAGTGGCTGAGAGATCGGCCCCGCTGCCGATAACGCCTGATGCAGCGAAAACACGCATAGAACGACCAATGTCGCTATCTTTTTATAGCCCAATTTCATCCCCCTAAAGCAGCCAAACTACTTGGTTCTTCCCCTAGTTCCTTGTGCTATGAGTGTAACATTTTATTAATCTTAAGTCAAAGTCTTTAAAAAGTATTTATTAACCTAGCCCTCTAATATAAGTAGCTTATGTTAGTTGAGAGCCTTGAGAAATATCTTAGTTTTGGTAGCTTATCGGGCCGCTATTGGACCCGAAGAACATCAAGCTGAAGAGGTTGGGCTAAAATCTTGCGCCGGTAAGCTTCATCGAGCAATTTCTGAAAACCCTGTAACCCTTGCGTGCCGAGATCAACGGTACGATCATTCACATACATTCCAACAAAATCATCCCCCAATTGCCTGCTGATTCCGCGTCCGAATTCAAGGGCATACTCCAGCGCCTCTTGGCGATGCGCTAGCGCATATTGAATGCTGTCCTTAAAAAGTTTAGCAAATGCCTTCACCGTTTCTTCGCCCAGATCACGACGAATGACATCCACTCCTAAAGGTAGCGGCAGTTGATGTTTCTCATACCACCACACGCCTAAATCTAAAATTTTTTCGAGTCTATTTTGGCCATAGGTAATTTGCCCTTCATGGATAATCAAACCCAAATCAATACGTCCCTCATGAACCGCATCAAAAATTTGATCAAAGGGAATAAAAATCGGCTCAAAGTCTTTTTCATATAGTTGTAGTGTGAGGTAAGCGGTTGTGAGTTTCCCTGGAACTCCGATCTTTTTTCCGCGAATATCAGGATGCTTTGGGCTCGCGTATTGATTTTTCTGCTCCTTGGGGCAAACTAATATCGGTCCATATTGGTCTCCCACGCTGGAACCGGCGCTCATGACTTGATAACGGTTAGCCAAATACGCATAAGCGTGGCAAGACACAGCCGTGACCTCAAGTTCTCCTTTGAGGGCACGCTGATTCAAACTTTCGATATCCTCGACAACATGCTCAATGACAAAATTTCCATGAGAAATTTTGTCCTTTGCCAAGGCATAAAACATGAAGGCATCGTCGGGATCCGGGCTGTGGCCCAATCGAATACGGGTTTTTGCAGCAGTTGACATAGGCTGACAATCATATCGCAAGTCGTTGAGATGTCAAGCCTTAGCGCCCTTAAAGGCCCCTTTGCCTTTCTAAGGCTGTTGAGGTACAATTCTTCTATGCATTTACGTCCTCTGTTTATTATTTTGGCCCTGGCATTTTGCCTGACACCTCTGGAATCCTGTCTCGAGGCCGCAGAAGAATTGCCCATCAAAAATCTCGCCATTCCTGAAAGTTTAGGGAGAATCGAAGAAAAATTTGAAGGCACTTCGGAGCGTTGGGTTGTTTACATTCAAGATGTTCATGCCCACTTCGGCGCGCAGGAAAATATCGCCGCCATCTTGGATCATTTAAATACACTTTATGGAATCCGCGCCGTCGCTAAAGAAGGCAGCTGGAGCACCACAAGCTATCCGCAAACATGGAGTTTCCCGACTTCGCGCGAAAAACAACAGCTGGCCAGAACATTGCTTGAAAATGATTACATATCCGGCCCTGCCTATGCGGCTATGTTTACGCCGATGCCTTTAAATCTCGTAGGAATTGAGGACTCTGATTTGTATCAAACCAACCGAAGTATTTATTTGCAATATCTAGACTCAAGAAAAGAGACTCTTTCGAATCTTGAGACGCTCGAAA
>Ga0180435_10006333_pt1 | contig 11342 bp, 5 predicted proteins | sample SS_ome_3_FD_132467 | JGI IMG/M metagenome (GOLD analysis project Ga0180435, IMG submission 132467) | Hypersaline lake sediment archaeal communities from the Salton Sea, California, USA - SS_3_S_1 metaG | ecosystem: Environmental > Aquatic > Non-marine Saline and Alkaline > Hypersaline > Sediment...
CGAAGGGGATCCGGCCGACCAGCGGCACGCGGCGGTCGTGGCAGAGGGATTCGATCCGGCCCGTCAGCTCCAGCGACAGGTCGCACTTGTTGATTAGCACCGCGGCGGGAATCTTGAAGTGGGCGGCCAGGTCCAGCACGCGCGTCAGGTCGTGCAGGGCGCTCAGCGACGGCTCGGTTACCGCGAGCACGCCGTCGGCGCCGGAGAGGCGCGAACCGCGTGCCGGGCGGCGCGTGCCGTGGCGCCCGCCGAAGCGAGGATTCTCGAGTGGCTCATGACCACCGACCAGAAGCTGGTCTACGAGCTTCTTCGGGGGGCGGTGGACGCCGAGCCCGACATGAGCTGGGCGCGCATGGAGCTCGCCGCCTGGTTCGCCGAGCGCGGCCTCTTCGAGGAGGCGTCGACGGTGCTCGAGCCGGCGGTGGACGAACCGGCCGCCCGCGCCGTCGCCCTGGACATCGACTCCGAGCTCTGGGGCATCGTCCTGCTGCCCGAGATGGTGGAGCTCGCACGGCAGCACCCTTCCTGTGAGGCCGTCGGGCTGGCCGTCACCCACCGGGCCCTGGACGCCCGGCGAACCGACCTGGCGCGGTCGCTGCTCGCCCCCTTGGAGGCCGAGATCCCCGGCGCCGCCGCGGTGGTGGGCCTTCGGGAGCGGCTCGCCGAGAGTTGCAACGATGGTGAGACCTTGCGGGAGATCTTTTCCGAGGGGCTCGATTGGGACCCCAACGACAGCGAGCTTCGGCTTCGCCTGGTGCGACTCGAGTCCGGTCTCGGCGATGTCGAAACCGCGCGCGGGCGGCTCGCCGCGGGTCTCGAACGGTCGCCGGCGGACGTCGATCTCCTGATGGAGCTGGCCCGGGTCGAGCACGCAGCCGGAGACGACCAGGCGGCGGAGGCGTTGAGCCGGCGGGTTCTCGCCCTGCGGCCCCAGGACCGGCGGGCGAGCCGTCTGGTGGAGCTGATCAGCGGTGAATCCGAGGATCTGAGCTGGCTGCGCGAGCCCGACGAGCTGCTGCGGCTGGCCGCCGACGCTCCGGCGGGCGATCCGGCCGTGGCCCTCCTCGATCACATCGCCGTGCACTTCCTCCCCTCGGCCCTCATCGAGGAGAAGGTGCAGCAGGTCTTCCTGGTGACCTCGGCGGAGCGGGCGGAGGGCTATCGCCGCCGGACCCTGCCCTACATCGCCGAGAGCGAGCGCCTGCGGGTGCTCCGGGCGCGGGTGCTCCGGCGCGACGGGTCCGAGGTCAGCGCCCGGCAGAGCGACACGCCGCGTCTCGCCGAGCCCGAGTTCAACCTTTACTACGACACCCGGCTCCGGGTGCTCGACTTCCCCGAGCTCGAGGAGGGCGATCTCATCGAGATCGCCTACGTGCGCACCGAGACCATCGAGAGCAACGAGACCGGTCCGTACAACGGCGGCCTGCTCTCCTTCGGCCGACCGGTGCCGACGGTGATCGCCGAGGCCGCGCTGGTGGGCTCGGAAGAGGATCTGCCCGCCGTGGAGCTCGTCAACCTCGAGGGCGAGCCGGCTCGCACGGAGCTCGAAGAGGGCCGCGTCCGGCTCGCCTGGACCTGGCGGAACCTGGAGCCGGCGCCGCCCGACGTGCCGCCGGCGCCGCCGGCCTTCAGAGGCCGCTTTCTGGCCTACTCGTCACACCCGGAGTGGGGGCAACTGGCGAGCTGGTACTCGCGCCACGTGGCGCCCCGAATCCGGGTCTCGCGGCAGATCGAAGATCTGGCGGCGCAGCTCACCGAAGGGGTCGATGACCGGTTGGAGCGGATCGCGCGGATCTACGCCTACGTGACCAACGAGATCACTTACGTGGGGCTCGAGTTCGGCGAGCACCGCTTCCGGCCGTTCTCGGCCGACTGGGTCCTGGATCACGGCATCGGCGACTGCAAGGACAAGGCGGCCCTGCTCGTGGCGCTCTACGAGGCCGTCGGCATTCCGGCTCGAATGGTGATGGTGCGGATCGCGGAGCTCGGACCCGCCGAAGCCGAGCTCGCCATGCTCGAGACCTTCAACCACGCCATCGCCTACCTGCCCGAGGATGACCTCTGGCTCGACGGCACCGCGTCGGGGCACGCCCTGTTGCCGCCGCCTCCCATGGATCAGGGCGCCACCGTGCTGGTGGTGGACGGGGGGACGAGCGCTGTCGAAGAGATCCCTCGCACCGGCTCGGGCCTCGCTCGCACCGAGTTCCGACTCGGCGCGCCGTCGAACGGGCTCGTGCCGCTCGAGGTCCGGGTGGAGGATCGGGGCGCGGCCGCGGTTCGTCGGCGCGGCCGGTTCGCCGGCAGCCGGGACCCCCGACCCTTCGCCGCCTGGCTGCAGCGGTCCTTCCCAGGCGCCGAGCTGACGGCGGATCCGGAGCTCCGCCTGATCCCGTCCCGCGATCCCGCCGTCATCGAGCTCGAGGCGACGGTGCCGAGGACCTCGCTGGAGTCGGGCGGCGGCATCTCGACCCACCCGGGGGCGTTCGAGGTGGCCGGACGGGTGGTTCCTTCGGCCACGAGAGCGGGGCCGCTGTTGGTGGAGATGAGACCGGACCTGGAGTGGCTTCTGGAGGTCCACCTCGGCCGCCCGGCAGTGGACCTGCCCGACGACGTGAACCTGACGAGCGATTTCGGATCGTTGAAGATCGAGTTCGGTGCGACCGAAGACGGCTACCTGATCGAGGGGTACTTCCACCTTGTCTCCGGGCTCGTGGCAGCGGATCGCACGCCCGAGCTGCGGAGCTTCCTCCTCGAGGTCGACCGGATTCTCGCGCGGCCGGTGGAGGCCCCATGACGACCTTGAGAGCGTTGGCGGCTGCTGCGTTGCTGGTCGCCGCAGCGGGGCCGGCGGCGGCGGCGGACTGGTGGACGGTGGCGGCCGAGGATGCCGACTTCGACCTGCCCGCGGCCCGCCGCGCAGCCCTCGATGTGGTGGCGGAGCAGCCGCGCTCGGCCGACGCGGTGGCGGCGGCAGGCTGGTGGTGGCATCAGCTGTCGAATCTCGCTGATCCCGAGGAGATCCTCACCGTGGCCGGGAACGATCGCGACCCGGAGCTCGGCTTCCTGCTCGCCCGGATCGAGGCGGAGCTCGACGGTCGTCCGCCGGCCGGTGCGATCGGTACCGCTGAGCTTGCAGGTCCGTTCGGGGTATTCGAAACACTGGATCTGGATCGCGGACGAGCGCCCGCCGACACCGAGCTGCCGCCTCGGAACACCCCTTTCGTCGACGCTCGTCAGCCGGTGAGATACACGCTGACCCCGCTGGCGGCCCGGGTGACGCCGCCGCGGGCTCTGGTTCGGCGCGGACTCTTCGTGTTGCTGTGGACCTTCGAAATCGACGGGCCCTTCGACGGCTGGCTGGCGGTGGAAGGTGACGGGAGCTTCGATCTCAGCGTGGACGGCCGGCGGGTGGACCGGCGCCGCGAGTGCGGCCTCCGCGACCCCGGGACCGCGTGGTACCGCGTCCGGTTCGACGGCGGGGCGCACCGCGTCCGGGCCGACCTCTCGGCGCGCGGCCGACCCGAGGTCCGGGTGAGCCTGCACGACGACAGCGGTGCGCCGTTGTCCGTGCGCGCCATCGTCGGAGGAACGGCCCCCCGGTGGGCGGATTCGACGGTGGACCGAGCGGACCCGCCGGCGATGGCGGAGCACCGGCGGCGACTGGCCGACGACCCCACCGAGACCGGCCTCCTGCTCGCTGCCGAGGTGATGGAGCAACGGCGGGATCCGGTGGCGCAGCGAGAGCTCGTCGAGCAGGCGGCGGTCGTCGCGCCGTCGAGCCCGTGGCCCCGCCTTGCCATGAGCCGCTACTGGCTCACGGCGATCACCCTGGATGACGCCGAGGCGATCCGACGCCGCGCCCGCGACCAGCTTCGGGCAGCGGCGGAGATCCCGGTGGCGCTGATCTACGAGCGGGCGCTGGCCGTTCGCGAGCGGCGCAACGAGGATGACGAACGGATTCTGGAGGCCCTGGTGGCCGGATACCCGGAGGATGTCCGGGTCACCAGGCTGTGGATTCGTGAGGCGCTCGGACGCGGCTGGATTCGTGAGGCCGAGGACGGGCTGCGCCGCCTTCAGTTCGCTCTGCCGGGCTCGCGCGAGGTTTCGAAGATGGAGCTCGAGGTCTTCGAGGCCCTCGAGCGGTGGAACGAACGGGAGCACCTCCTCCGGACGCTGGCCACCGCCGAGTCGGCGGATCTGAACATCGTCGACGAGCTGGCCAACGGTTGTCTGATCACCGAGGCGGTTTCGGTCGTCGAGCGGCTTCGTTCGCGCGCGGACGATCCGGATCTCGACGTCGAGCTGGGGCGCCTGCTCTACTCGGCGGGTCGGCTCGACGCCGCCGCCGCCCACGTCGAGGAGATCCGACGGCGGTGGGGGTCCCTGCGGGTGGTCGATGAGCTGGCGCTGGCAATCACCGCGGGAGAACCAGCGACCAATGCCCGGGTTCTCGATGCGACGCTGCAGCGTGCACCGTCGGCGGTGGAGCTCTTGAGTCTGGCGTGGCGCCGGGGCGCGACGCCGTTTTACGAGCCCTACCTGGTCTCGGTGGACGAGGTCGCGGCCCGGGTGGGAGACGAGACCGACGACGTGGATGCGGTGCTGCTGCTCGATCAGGCGGTGGAGCGGGTCTTTCCCGACGGCTCGAGCCTGTACTACTACCACGGGGTGACCCGGGCCCTGACCCCGGTGGGGGCGCAGCAGGCGGGGCGTCTCCAGCAGCTGCCCAACTCCCACCGGCTCAAGGTGAGGATTCACAAGCCCGACGGGTCGGTGGTGGTTCCGGCGGGCCTCGGCGGCAACGGTGCGGCGGTGCTCGACGAGGTCGAGCCCGGCGATCTGGTCGAGGAGGAGTACCTGACGCGGGTGGCGCCCGCGGCGACCTCGATGAACGGCCACCTCCCGCCGTATATCTATCGTTTCGCCGACTCCGAGCGCGCCTTCGGCCTGTCCGAGTACCTGCTGCTGGCGCCGCCTGAGATCGAGCTCATGGTGGAGGGCAACTTCGAGGGCCTCGAGCGGACCGAGTGGACCGTCGACGGTCTGCGCGCGATCCGCTGGCGGGCCGAGAGCGTGCCGCCGGTCCCCGAGGAACGGTTCGCCCCTCCCACCAGCGAGCTCCTCCCGTGGGTGAGCTACGGCTTCGGCGTCGCCTGGCAGGATGTGGGCGACGCGCTGCGCGATCGCCTCGCGCCGTTGCTGGTGACCAGCCCCGAGCTGCGGCAATGGAGCCGTCCGTTGACGACGGGCGACGATCCGAAAGCGGTCGTCGCGGCACTGGCCGAGGCGATCATCGACGAGGTGGGGCCCGGCCGCGCCGACCTCGATTTCTCGTCCACCGCCGGAGCGAGCTTCTCGAGGAAGGTCGGGAATCGCATGGGGATCATCGCCTCGGTGCTGATCGAGGCCGGATGGGACGTGGACCTGGTCATGGCGCGGACCCGGCCCTTCGCCGGCACCCACCTGGTGGTGCCGACCTTCGACTCGTTCGTCCTGCCGGTGCTTCGGGTGCAACGCGACGACACCGAGGTCTGGCTCGACCTCGAGCAGGAGCGGCAGGGCATCGACCGCATCGACGCCATGCTCCAGGGGAGCGATGGCCTGCAGATCCCGCTGAACCGGGTCGAGGCGCCGGTGGTGCTCCTCTCCGAGCTTCCCTCCTTCCCCAACCCCGATCTCGAAGAGGAGATGCGGGTCGATGCCGTGGTCGCCTCGGACGGAAGCGCCGAGCTGGCCATCAGCCTTTCCATCAAGGGCGCCCAGGCGGAGCGGGTGATGGAGCAGATCCGCAGCGTGCCCACCGAACGGGTCCCCCTGATCTACGAGCAGATGGCCACCAGCTTCGTTCCCGCCGCCGCCGATGTTCGGGGCCGCGTGGAGCGGGTGGAGAGCGGCGTCGTCCTGGAGCTCGAGATGCGGGCTGCGGGGGTCTGCCGGCGCGAGGGGGACGCCATGGTCTGCCGTTCCCTCGTCTTCGCCAAACCCCTGGCGCCGGTGTTGGCGTCGCTGCCCTCCCGCCGCTTCGATCTGATCATGCCCGTCCCCGTGATGCAGAAGAACACCCTCGTCATCACGCCGCCGACGGGGTGGGTGATCGAAGGTCGTCCGCGCAAGATCGAACGCCCGTGGGGATCGGTGACGGAATCCGTCGATCGACCGGACGGGCGCCACCGATCGATTCTCCGGCTCGAGCTCCCGGCCCAGACCGTGGCTCCCGCCGACTATCCCGACTTCGCCCGGTTCTGTCACGCGTTGGACGAGCTCGCGTCGAGGCCTCCGGTGCTGATTCGGGCCCCGGCAGAGGGCGACGACCCGTCGTGAAGCCGGTGGAGGGCACCGTGATCGCCGCCCACGGTCCACTGGTACGGGTCCGGGTCAACGGCGAGACCGTCGTCATGAAGTCTCGGCGGCGGCTGACCTGGGAAGGCGGCAAGCCGCCGTCGCCGCGGCTGGTCGTCGGTGACCGGGTCCGAGCCGAGCTCGGCGCCGGCGACGGGGTGGTGGTGGCGGTTCGGCCACGGTCTAACTCGCTCTGTCGCAGCGCACCCCACAGCGGCCGGCCGCAGGTTCTCGCCGCCAACGTGGACCAGGCGCTGGTGGTGTTCGCCGCCCGGAGTCCTGAGCCCCGGCGGGGTCTGGTGGATCGTTTCCTGGCGGCGTGCGCCATGGCGGGCATCGATGCGATCGTCGTCATCAACAAAGTGGATCTGGGCACCGGAGCGGTGGACGAGTGGCTCGGTGTGTACCAGGATCTCGGCTACGAGGTCCTGCGGGTCTCCGCCCGCACCGGGTGGGGATTGGGTCAGGTTCGGCGTCGACTGGCGGATCGAACGACCTTGTTCTGCGGGCCTTCGGGCGCCGGCAAGTCGTCGCTGCTCAACGCGGTCCACCCGGGCTTTCGGCTGAAGGTGGGGTCCATTTCCGACGCCACCGGCAAGGGGCGCCACACCACGTCTCGGGCCGAGCTCCTGCCGCTGCCCTCCGGCGGCTTCGTGGTCGATACTCCGGGGCTCAAGGAGTTCGGTCTGCTGGAGGCCTCGAGCGAGGACCTCGTGGCGGCGTTCCCCGAGATCGCCGCCGAGGCCGGTGGGTGCCGATTCTCCAACTGCAGCCACACCCACGAACCGGACTGCGCCGTTCGCGCCGCGGTGGAGGAGGGCGTCATCGACGCCGAACGGCACGCGAGCTTCGTCAAGATCCGAGAGGGCTGAGTCGTCTTCGTTTTCGGTTCCATCGTCCACGGCCCGGATCACGAGAAGCGCGCTTCCCGATGGAACCGAAAACGAAGAGTGGAAGATGGGTTGAGGGGATTCAGGGCGCGCGGTGCGGCGCCGCGAGGAAGCACGCGACGTAGCCCTGTCGCTGGCGCAGGGGGCCGACGTGGATCGTGGCGCCGCCGTCGGTTCGATGGACGCCGCGGTAGAGGCGTTCGAGCTCGAACCGGTTGCGGAAGAGCCAGGTCTCCAGGGGTTCTTCATCGGTCATGGTGGGGATCTGCATGGGCATTCGGACCGCCTGGAGCAGGACGTCGTCGGAGGGGCGGTGGCGGCCGAAGATCCACCGCCGGCTGCCGTCGGTCTCGAGATAGGTGAGAACGACCAGATCCTCGTCGATGGGATCTGTCCGGCCGGCCTCCGTCTCGACGAGGTCGTCGGCCCGCCGACCGAGGCGCCGCAGCAGCGCCACCAGGGAAGACCCCTCGGTGGTGGCCTGGGCCTCGGCCGGGATCTCGTTCCACACCGCGGCCTCGACGAGCTCCAACGGGGACAGGCCCTTGAGGCGCGCCACACCGAGGAAGCGCAGACCGACCTGAAACGGGCCCGGCCGATCCGGATTGAGCGGAAAGAGAAGCCACCGGGCGCCGTGCTCGGCGACCTCGGTGAAGAAGGGGAGGTCGAGCTCATCCTCGAGGAGCTTGACGAAGTCGAGGGTCAGGACGATGCCCTCGTTCACGAGCTCGCCGCGGGCGTCGATCTCGGCGGTGTAGAGCCGGTCGCCGCGCGGCTTCGACGCGCCGCGGGCCTCGGCGAGAGGGGCGAGGAATGCGTCCACCCGGGAGGTTTCGTAGCCGGAGTGGATCAGGAACTCGGCGATGTCCGCCACCTCCCGGGCGCTCTTGCCGGTGGTGAGCCGACTGAGCTCGACGATGCCGTGGCCGAAGAACTCGAAGCGGCGAATCTCCCGGTCGCTGTCGAGCATCGGCAGCAGGCGGTAGTGGCCGTGGTTGAGGGCGATCCGGATTCCCTGGTCGAAGGGGAATCCGCTGCGGCGGAGCTCATCGTAGGCCTGCTGGATCTCGCAGGCGGCGGCGAGTGTTCGCAGCGCCCGCCGCGACGAGTAGAAGCCGCCGTCGCCGAGGAACTTCTCGAAGATCAGGCGGTGGTCGCGGCGAATCTCCTCCAACCGGTTCTGGAAGACGTACATGAACTGGAGGGCCTTCTCCTCGGACAGCCGGCCCTCTTTGCGGACCTCTTCCAGGGTGGCGGTGAAGTTGGTGAGGTCGTAGACCAGACCGAAGCGGCGCACCGAGGTGTCCACCACCCCCGGCGAGGTGAAGTCGAAGGGCCGTGTGGTGGGAGCGATGGCGCCTCGCACCGACGGTTCGATGAGGACCAGCTGGTCGTCGTGCTCGGCCATCATGACGATGCGGCGTCGCAGGGCCGACAGCAGCTCGAAGCGCTTGAAGCTCAACCCGAGCTCCGCGAAGGACGCTGCCTGCGTCTTGGAGATGCCGATGGTGTCGAGAAGATCGGCCCGTTGGAGGGCGGTGAGCAGCCGTGGCTCGAGGAGGGTCCATCGACGGGTGAGGTCGATGTTCAGCCCCGCGGCGGCCGCCAGCAGCTCGCCCACGGCGCGGCGGCGCCCCATGAGCTGGCTGAGCTTCCTGATGCCGTGGTCCAGGGCCAATCCGAGGCTCTCCAGATTGGTGTTGAAGCGGCCCTGGAGGTAGCTGTCGAGGGAGGGCATCGTGGTCGACAGGCGGTCTTCGGTGAGCAGGAGGGGGTCGGAGATCATCCCGAGCAACGGCGAGGTCTTGGGAGCGAGGCGGACCTGAGCGAGCTTGCGGAGCCGGTCCGACGCGCCGTGGGCCGCTCGTTGGATCAGGCCACCAAGGACGCCGGCGACGGCCTGCCGGTGGCCGATGCCGTCGTCGTCGTTCCGCCTGGCCTTGCGGACGAGCCGGGGCACCCGCGAGGTCGACCGTGACACCTCGAACGAGAGCAGGAGCAGGAAGATCTCGGTCATCCCGCGTCCGTAGTCGTTCATGAAGACATTCTCGAGAATCCGCAGCAGGGAACGATGGAATCGGTCGCGTTCGGTCATCACGGCGCGCTTGTCCGCGCCGGGATCGAAGGCGGCGACGAGACGGTAGTCGACCTCGGCGTTCACCAGGTTGTCCAGACTGCGCTGCAGCTGACTGATGCCGTCCGAACGCAGCACCGGGTAGCCGTAGGTGACGATCTTCTCCTCGTCCCGGCCGAAGATCGGGTAGGGCGTCGGAAGGCAGGTCGCGAGGTTGGGGAAGAGCCCTCGCCAGCCGCCCACCACCTCGTCCGGAGTGAGCATGACCGGCCGGCGGAGCTCGTCGGTGAGAACGAGCTGGAAGACCCTGAGCTCCGGGGTAGTGTCCACGGGTCAATTCTACGGCCGACCCGCCCGGTGGTCCAAATCATCGGGGCCGCGGTTGGTAATGTTCCGGGACAGTGGGATAATGACTTCAGGTATGCGTCAGGAAGAACTCATTCGTGCGATCTCCGACAGTCCCTTTTTCAAGGGCATGGTCCCGGACGTGCGGACGTCGTTGGCCGAGCACGGCCGAGTGGAGATTCACAGCACCGGCGAGATGCTCTTCCGGCCCGGACGTCCCGCCACCGCCCTGTACCTGATTCTCGAGGGGGTCGTGGAGATCAGCCGCGAGGTCGAGGAGGGCCAGGGGCTCAAGCCGGTGGCCTACCTGGGTCCCGGTGCGGTGCTCGGTGAGAGCAAGGTGATCACCGGCACCGCCCTGAAGAGCCAGGCGCGGTTCCCCGAGGGCGGCTCCACCATCCAGTGGTCCCGGCCGTTGGTGCTGCGCAAGGTCTACGAGTCTCGGGACTTCAGCCTGCACTATCTGCAGAACATCGCGCGGCGGCTGGAGGGAACCTTCGCCAGCCTCGACTCGCGGGGCAGCTCCAACCTCGGCGGGATGCTCGATCACTTCGACCTGCCCACCATCCTGCAGACGGTGGTCGAATCGGGCTCCAGCGGGGTGGTGGAGGTTCGGGACCGGGAAGGTGACACCTTCGGCGCCGTCTACACCCGGGAACGCAAGGTGGGTCCGATTCTCTGCGGCACGCTCTCCGGCGAAGAAGCGTTCATCGAGATCATGGTGTCCCCGCCCGCGGGGGGGACCTTCCGGTTCTCGACCATCGGGCGGCAGCAGGAGACCGAGGAGTCCTACCACCTGCAGCCGCTGCTCTTCGAGGCCGTCCGGGTCAAGGACGAGTTCAACCGTTTTGCGGCGGAGGTGCCGCCGGCGGCAGTGCTCCGCCACACCGGGCGGTTGCCCGAGAACGGCGCTCCGATGGCGGATCAGGTTCTGAAGCAGGTGAACATGAGGCCGCTCGGCTGGGGCGGTGTCGCCGATCGTCTGCCCTACGCCAAGGGCCGGGTGGCTCTGGCGGTGCGGGATCTCCTGCTGGCCCAGGTGCTCGAGACCGAGATCGATTACCGGGTCAGCGGCGTCGGAGGAGACGAGTCGTGACCCCCGGCAGCCGCTGACGCCGTGCTCGTCCGCCGCCTTGTCCTCACCGTCGTCGCCGTAGCCGTGATCACGGTTGCCGGCTCGTCGTTGATCACGACGGTGCAGAGCTTCTACCGGTTGGACTTCCCGGTGCAGTGGCTCGCCGAGGGTCTCGTGGTGGAGGAGGTCCCCCCGGGGACCTCGGCAGCCGTCGCCGGGATGGCCGCCGGCGACGTGGTGACGGCGGTCGACGGGGTCGCGGTCGACCGGCTGGAGGATCCGGCGTTCCTGCTGTCGGCGGGAGAGCAGCATCAGCTGACGGTCCGTGTGGTTGGCGGCGGGGTCCGGGAGATGACCTTCATTCCGCCGCCGCCGGACATCGACTACGTCTACCTGGCGAGGACGTCGGTGGGTCTCCTCGGGCTGCTCTGTGCCCTGGTGGTGGTGTGGAAGACCGACCGCCGCGAGGCGGCGGTGCTGCTGCTCATCGCCTGCGCCTCGCTGATCATCGGCGCGGTTCCGAACCGGATCGCCTCGACCCGGGAGCTCTTCCAGGTCCTCCACCGGGCCTCGGGGGCGGCGCTGCCGTTTCTCATCGCCCGCTTCTTCTTGATCTTTC
>Ga0180435_10006335_pt1 | contig 11340 bp, 7 predicted proteins | sample SS_ome_3_FD_132467 | JGI IMG/M metagenome (GOLD analysis project Ga0180435, IMG submission 132467) | Hypersaline lake sediment archaeal communities from the Salton Sea, California, USA - SS_3_S_1 metaG | ecosystem: Environmental > Aquatic > Non-marine Saline and Alkaline > Hypersaline > Sediment...
CGTGGAACGAATAAGTTCGACGATCACCTGGGCAACCTGTTCCGGTGCGCCTTCCTGTACGAAGTGCCCCCCGCTTTTGATGGTTGTGGGTGGTAAGCCTTTTGTTCCCGGCACTTTATCCTTGAATTGAGCATCCCCACCGCGGGTGACCGGGTCGTTGTCGGCAAATGCGCAGAGGAAGGGTTTATCAAACGTCTCAAAAAATGCCCATGCCTTACGCTGTTCTTGCAGAGAAGGGGAGGTCGGTAATGTTGGCACCTGGCTGGGCATGGCTCGGGGTCCCATTTTGTAACTGGGGTCTGGAAAGGGTGCTTCGTATGCTTTGGCGAGGGGCGTGGGCAGGGGTGACGTGACACCCATTTTGTTCAGCAGGAATTTGATTGCCTGCACTGGTTTGGCTTGTGGTTGCAGCATCATGGACATCATGAAGCCCACCGGTAAGTCTTCGGTTTCCCAACACCATTTCTGCCAGTAGGCAAACTTGCGCGCCGGATGTTCACCACTGTCCATGCTGCTCAATGCTTTCTGCATTTCAAGCAGGCTCGGTGTGGGTTGATTGGCCCGAAAGTCTTCAATTTCATTGACTACCTCAGCGGGTACGTCGGGATTGTAAGGCAGACCGGTATTGGAGATCACAACACGCTCGAACCTCTCGGGGTGGTTGACCACCAGACGCAGCCCAACAAGACCACCCCAGTCCTGGCCAAAGAAGGTAATGCCGGTAAAGTTGTTCATCTCCAGCCATTTGCCCATCCACTCAACCTGGCGTTCATAGCTGTAATCTTCACGTGCCGCAGGCTTGTCAGACTTACCGTAGCCGACCAGATCCGGAGCGATGACCCGCATGCCGGCGGCGGTCAGATGGGGAATGACATGCCGATACAGATAGCTCCAGACCGGCTGTCCGTGCATGCACAACACAAGCGGGCCGTCGGCTGGACCTTCATCGAGATGGTGAATACGCAGGTCGCTGCCGTCGTGGGTCTTAATGGTCGTATAGTGGGGTGCAAACGGGTAATCCGCCAGACCTGCAAAACGTTCATCGGGTGTGCGTAGAATTTTCATGAATCTGATGGCCAGGCGATTTAATGTAAGGCATTATATGTTAAGCCGGCTGCAAATCAATACAGCCGGATAACGAACAGGGGCTTACAAAATCATGAGCGGTAAACGAATACTTATCACTGCACTTTGTTTTGCATCGCTGATTCTGGCTGCATACGTCTTTCGGGTTGAAATCATGCTGACGGGCATCTCTGTTATGGCGGATCAGCGCACACCGGTTGGACCTCACCAGGCAATAGATTGGGAGAGCGGACCTGCCACACCACAGAGTGTTGATAGAAAGCCAAACATCGTGCTCATTGTCGCTGATGATCTCGGCTGGAATGATCTGACCTTCAATGGCGGTGGCGTTGCCGGGGGTACAGTTCCGACACCGAGTATTGATGCTATCGCCCAGGCAGGCATCAACTTTGAAAGCGGTTACGCAGGTCAGGGAACCTGCGCGCCGTCGCGTGCCATGATGATGACCGGCCGATACGGCTCGCGCTTTGGGTTTGAATTCACACCAACACCGCCAGGCATGTCAACCGCGCTGGGTATGATGAGCAGCAACGCTGCACTACAGCCTGTGCGTACCCCGGAGCCGCGCACTATCCCCTACGAACAGATGGGACTGCCGGCCAGTGAAATTACTATCGCGGAATTGTTGAAAGAGCAGGGCTACTACACCGCGCACATTGGTAAATGGCATCTGGGTCGCGAAAACGGTAGTGCAGCTCACGATCAGGGCTTTGATCAGAGTCTCTTAATGCAATCCGGTCTGTATGCAGAGGAAGATGACCCGAGTGTGGTCAACTCCAGGCTGCCATACGACCCGATCGACCGGTTTTTATGGGCAGGCATGAAATACGCGGCAAGTTACAATGGCAGTGCGGCGTTTGAACCTGGTGGGTATTTAACAGATTATTATACTGACGAAGCCGTTAAGGTGATTGAGAACAACCGTCATCGGCCATTTTTTCTCTATTTGGCCCATTGGGCGCCACATACCCCATTGCAGGCGGCTAAACAGGATTACGACGCGCTTTCCCACATCGAAGATCACACTGAACGGGTTTATGCGGGCATGATTCGGGGTCTGGATCGTGGCGTCGGACGGGTTTTGCGGGCTTTGGAGGACAACGGCCTGGATGAAAACACCATTGTTGTTTTCACCTCGGATAACGGCGGCGCGGGTTATGTTGGCATCGCGGACCTGAACAAACCTTTCAGGGGTTGGAAAATCACTAATTTTGAAGGCGGTATCCGCGTCCCCTTCTTTGTTAAATGGCCGGCTAACATTCCTGCGGGGCAAACCTATGAGGCGCCGGTTCACCATTTTGATATATATGCCACCGTCGCTGATGCTGCGGGTGCGCAGATCGATCATGAAATCGATGGCGTCAGCCTGCTGCCGTATGCCAGCGGCGACAACAGTTTGGCTAAACCGCACGAGACTCTGTTCTGGCGCGCCGGCAGCTATCGAACCGTGCGCCATCATGACTGGAAGCTGGCAGTTGACCCGCTGATGGGCAAAACCTGGTTATTTGATCTGGCGCGTGATCCGGGGGAAACCACCAATATAGCTGAGCAGCACCCTGGTCAGGTCGAGGAGATGATGGCATTGCTCGCCCAGCATAATGCCGAGATGGTTCCACCCTTGTGGGATTCTGTTGCGGCAATGCCGATCAACGTGGATAAACATTTGCGACAGGAAAGGGATCCAGAAACGGATACCTATATTTACTGGAGCAACTAGGGGGTTCAAGCACCTTGCTTGAGGGCAAGGGTATCTGGTGACACGGGAGCACCTAACAAGCCAAACAAGGCGTCCAGCAGGCTGTGCAGGAACAATTCGGACTGATGACCTCGGAAGGCGTTTTTCTGTCTGGCGTGGTGATACATGGAGGCGGCGCAGAGCATGATGGCAGCTTCCATTCTGCGTCGGTAATCGTCTTCATCGAGATGTGGCAGCGCCTCTCGTAGCAATCGGCCCATCTGTTGACCACTTTCCCCGCCACCGCCTGTGTTGGAGACTGCCTTCAGGGGAGAAGTTTCAACCAGCGCCAGTTCGTGACCAAACGCTTTGATGTAACGACGAAATTCCACGTCGCTGCGTGCCAGCTGGAATGTGGGCTCTACCATAACGCTGCAGAGTTGCTGCAGTGAAGGTTTGCCTGTTTCTGTGAGCAGCATCTGCAGTAATTCTGCACGCTTCGCCTGAACCATGGCAGATCGCTCCGTACGGATCGCGTGCAGCAGGCCGCGTAGATTCTTGAAGTGATACTGCAGGGCAGACTCGTTTTTCTGTCCCGCCGCGACAACAATTTCTCTGATCGAAACGTTCTCAACCCCGCGCTGTGCGATCAGTTTTTCCGCCGCACGCATAAGTGCAAGCTTGGTTGTTTCGCCTCGCGCGCGGCGGTTATCTAACATGTTTTCCACTATGCTCTCTTGGCAATCTCGTTGGCGACCCGCCAGATGCGGTCCTGTCCCCAGCAGGCGTAGGGTTCAGAAATATTACCACCCGACACCCTGAAGCTTGGTACACCCCAGAGGTTTTCCTGGGTCAACACCTTTAAGTTGCTGTCTAATATAGCCTGCCAGTTGTCACTTTGGGAGTTCTGAGTTAATTCCTGCCAATCTAATCCGGCATTTCTGGCCACCTGTTGAAGGCCTCGTTTGTTGGTTATGTCAACGCCTTCGACCCACGCAGCATTGAGGTAGGCGGTAACAAACTCCATGCCCAGGCCGATGGCGTCAGCTGCCGGGAACAGCGCAAAAGCGCGCTTCACCGGTTCTCCGAAAGGGTCGACAATACGCCCGAGAGGAGTGCCATGTTCGCGGCCTTCACGCCCGGCATCGGTGATGATGTAACGCTGTTTGGCTCGCGGCGCGGGTATGCCGCGCATCATCATGGGCATGACCGGGCGCACTTTCACGCTCACGCCGCTGTTTTTAACAAGGTCCAGCACGCGTTGGTGACCGATAGCAGTATAGGGGCTGCGCAGGGATGGGAAGTATTCGAGCAGAATGCCATCGAGATTTTTGCCGTGCACCTCCTCCGGAGTAGGTTCAGGCACGCACGGTGGACCGGATTGCTGATCAAAGCCTTCCTGCATCAGTCGTTGCTCTAATGAGCGGATGCGGTCGATTCCCCAGAACCACTCGCCGTCAAAATAGAACATGGCGCCCTGGTAGTGGCCAAGCGCATGGCGTTTTTTGTTCCCCTCACTGACGGCGATGTCACGCTGATCGGCGCTGACGTCTGGGTTGTCAGCTGCGTAGATCGGCTCGGCGTTCCACAACGCGTTACCCACGACGGTTGCAACTTGCGCAAAGTCGTCATGGTCGAGATGTGCGGCGAGAACCTGGTTAGCGATCTTCACGGTATTGGTGGGGGGTGCTTCGATTGTGGGCGAGAAGACTGTGTCGTAGTCTGCTGCAATACTCTGCGCATCGCGTAGTGCCCACTGATCAAAATGCGCGGCACTGCCCTGGTAGGCGGCTTCAGGCTTTGCAACCAGGTAGGGTTGGAACTTCAGTGCATAACGCGCTTTGAGCTGATCCAGTTTCTGCACAGCCAGATGACTGTACGGGTCATCCACCTGATGAAAGTAGTGCACTGTCGGCGCTTCACCCTGTTTTTCGCGCCGTTTGCGCGCTTTGATACGCTGCTTCTCGAGGTACTGCGCGGATGCTAAGTATGTTGCAACGCTAGACCGGATTCTGGTTTTAAGGTTCATGGATGATGATATCGGTAGAATCAGGCGGCAGATCAAATGTATGTAAATCTTCAGCCAGGATGATGCTATCGGGCAGATCCCGCAGGAACATGTTGGCTGCCAGCGCGTTCACAGGTACGGGCACCATGTGATAAAACACCAGTTGTCTGATACCGGCTGCGGATGATTGCGCCGGCAGGGTGGTAGCGTCCGCGTGATAATCGATAACGTCACGCATGATGGTTGGCATGCGTGGAACGCCCAGTTCATCAGCGGTCTCGATCATTGGATCCAGCAAGGTGCGTGACAGCGCATCGTGGAACAGCAGATCAGCATCTTTGGCTGCTGCAAAGAGTGTATCGGCTGCGTTGGTATCGCCGGAAATTACTGCGGACCGACCACGATAGTCCACCCGATAGCCAACGGCAGGTTTAATGGGTGGATGTTCGACGGTGAATGAGGTGATGGTCAGCAAGTCGTCCTGCCACACCACATCGTCTGTACTGATTGTATTCGCCTGCATGTAACCGCGCTCCGGTGGCAGCAGGTCACTGCCGTGATGCGCGGTGCGGTAGCTGCGGTCCAGTTCGTAAGCGGTGTTAAAGCCGGCAACGACAGTTTCGACACCGGTTGGTCCATAAACCTGTAGTGGTCCAGGTCGCCCCTGCACCCAGGATGTCAGATTAACATCTGGCAGCGCCGCGATGTGATCCGAATGATAGTGCGTGAGAAAGACTCCGTTTATTCTGCCCAGCGGCAGGCGGGCTTGTCCGATGCGCGTAGGTGATCGTGCACCAACATCAAACAGAAAGAGGTGTTCTGGTGTGACAACAGCAATACAGGCCTGTGCCCGGTTGGGGTCGTTACCCAGCGGAGAAGCGCTCCCGCATACCACTACCCGCATGCCATCAAACTCGTCAGCCGTCTGGCTCATAGTCGCAGTTGCCGCCCGCTTGAACAGTGCATCCTGACCGGAGGCGGTGTTGAAGACAAACGCAGCGGTGGCACCCATCAACAGTGCGATAACAAGTAGTACGATCAGTATCTTTTTCATGTGGCGTCCTAAAAAATAATGGTGTCGCAGCCGGAGCCGGCCAGAATGTCATCAACCTGGGATTTTTCTGCGGTGGACAGTTGCTGATATTCGGCATTGATCCATTGCAGACATTTGGCCTGGTAGGGAAAAGTGGGTTGAGTCCACGGCTGCCCGTCTATGCTGGTCTCCATATGTTCCTGACCGGCCTGAAGAGCGGCGGCGTTGGCAAGTAATGCAGGTGCATAAGTGCGGCCGATTTCAGTCAGCAAATCACCTAATACCGTGGGTACGGCATCCACGGACATCCAACTCTCGTCTGCTACGGGCTGGCCGCTCAGGTCATCTACCAGGTCAGTCCACGCAGATACTCTGGGGGCAGTGGCGAGACAGACTGCAGCGGGTGTTGGGTCGAATTTGGCCAGTTGTGTCAGTTGCGCATACAAGCCGAAATCTGCCGAAGAGGGTCGAGCGCCGAGCACAAATTTCTGCTTTTCTATTAAGGTATCCATAATGCTGAGAAAGCGTTTGTAGCTGGCTTCGATCACAGGTGCGGTAGTGTCGTTAGAGCCCACCACATAAAGCCGCGAGATCTGTCGCTCGGAAAAGTGAGCTTTGAGTTTCTGCAGCTTTTCGGCAGGGGCCTGAATGTTGCTCCAGTGGGGCAGTATCGTGCCGGCCATGTCGATGTCTGCGTCGTAATACCAGCGATAGTGGAACATGGCCTTGGTCAGCCATTCGTCCGCGTAATCCTCTATGAGGTAGTTCAGAAAGTTCAAAACCGGGTTGCCGGGCAGCGCGGCACGGCCGCTGAACTCAGCTTCGAATCGCCGGATTAAAGGTGTTGAATCAACCACTGCCTGCAGTTCTCCCTCAGCGTCAGGCAGGTAAAAGGTTGGCAGCAGACCCACCTTGGTTTCAGGTAGGCCGAGCGCCGCATCCTGATCACCGATCAGCAGTTCGTAGGGAATGTGACGAAAGCGCAGGTAAGCCAGCATTTTCCGGGTGTAGGGTGATCCCGGCACACCTTTGAATTTGAGGGGTTTGTTCTGCGACATAAATCTTTCCTGATCTGCAACCTGGTAAATAATGAATACCATTATTATACGTGCATGGATGGTTGTAAATCAGCGATTGCCGGTGTCTTTGGCGGTGATGGATCAGGCTAAATTCCTGCACCTCGTTCGCCTTGATAATGCATCGCTGCGTCCGCTACGATCAGGCATGAAAAAATTTGCAAGCTATGCAGCTCTGACCATTGTTTTTGTCTGGTTCATGTTCGGTGGCATCAGCCATTTCACAAACCCGGATTTTTTTGTCGCCATCATGCCGCCTTATGTGCCGTGGCACCTGGGTGTCGTTTACCTGAGCGGGGCGTTGGAAATCTTGTTTGCGGCAATGTTATTGTTGCCAGCTACCCGGCAGCTGGCTGGAAATCTGCTGATTCTGCTCACTCTGGCTGTGACCCCCGCAAATATACACATGTGGCTGAATCCCCATTTGTTTCCGGAGGTTGAGCCCGTGTTCCTGTCCATCAGGTTGGTTGTGCAGGTCATTCTGCTTGTCCTGATCTGGTGGAGTACGCGGGACGTGCGCTGGCAACGCGCCGAGATAATAGAAAGTTTACCGGGTTAGAGAAATAGCCGCCGCTCAAAGCTGCTCCTGATATATCATAAGGGCACGTTAAGAAGAGCTGGAAAACATGGCATCAGTATTGAGTTTATTCAGAGTTGTTGTTGCGGGGGGGTTGTTGTTTGTTTCGGCTGTGGCGGTGGCCATGGACTGGCCACAGGAAGTAACGGCTGACGAAGGCACTATTATTGTTTATCAGCCTCAACCTGAGAGTCTGCAGGGCAATACGTTGAAAGGGCGTGCCGCTATGTCGCTGGAACTCAAAGATCGTGAGGATCCAATATTTGGCGCGTTCTGGTTTGAGGCGAAAATCGACAACGATACGGACGCGGGGGTCGCGACCATACGGGACCTCAAAGTAACTGATGTTCGTTGGCCTGAATCAAACGACGCGAATGAGCAGCGTTTCACAACCGTGGTCGAGGCCTCGCTACCGCAGAGTGGTTTTGAGATTTCGACCGAAAGACTTTCCGCAAGTCTCGCTAACGCTGAGATTGTGCAGAAGAGTCTTGAGGATATTAAAAACGATCCACCTGCGATCCTTTTTTCTGAAGAGCTGGCGGTGCTGCTCATGTATGACGGTGAGCCACGATATGCCGAGATCGAAAACAGCCCTTACGAGCGTGTGCTTAACACACCTTTTGCTGTTGTGCGTGAACAAGGCAGCAAAGATCACTATTTGAGCAGTGGTGAGTTCTGGTACGCCGCAAAATCGGCTATGGGTCCATGGGTGCAAACGGACTCTCCACCCAAAGACCTTCAACAGATGCTTGCTGAAGCAGCACAGGACGCGGCTGCGTCGCCGGATAAAGCGCCCGGGATAGTCGCTGCAGACAAGCCGACCGAGCTGGTGGTGACCAGCGGCAAGCCCGACTGGTTGTCTTTGCCGGGTGGCGATTTATTGTATGTGAAGAATACAGAAACGCCCTGGTTGCGTGAACTGTCGACCAACAATATGTATCTGCTCTTGTCTGGTCGTTGGTATCGAAGCAAATCCCAAAGCGGTCCTTGGACATTTGTACGCGCTGATGAACTTCCGCAAAGCTTCGCGCAGATTCCGCCGGAGTCTGACATTGGTGGTCTACGTGTGTCAGTAGCAGGAACAGAAGAAGCGAACGATGCCATTCTGGATGCACAAATTCCAGAAACCGCAGCGATTGAGCGCAGTAAAGCCAGCTTAACAGTGGAATATGATGGTCAACCTAAGTTCGAAAAAATCAGCGGCACTGAAGTCAGCTATGCAATCAATACTGCGGCCCAGGTTTTACAGGTTGATGGCCGCTTCTACGCGGTAGATAACGGTGTCTGGTTTGATTCCAACAGTGCAACCGGCCCCTGGGTGGTATCAGACACGATTCCAAGTGATGAAATCCAGCAGATCCCGCCAAGCTCGCCGGTTTATAACACCACTCACGTGCACATCTATCAGTCGACGCCACAAGTGGTCTATGTGGGTTATACCCCGGGATACCTGTGGTCGTACCCGTACTACGGAGTTCCGGTTTATGGCACCGGTTGGTATTACCGCCCTTATTATGGTCGTTACTATTATCCGCGCCCCCCTACATGGGGCATGCATGTTGGCTACAATCCCTGGACCGGTTGGAACGTTGGAGTCAGCTGGTCAAACGGATTCTTCAGGATGGGTGTCAGTTGGGGTGGTGGCTACGGTGGGGGTTACTACCCGGGACGTTGTTGCGGCGGCTATTACGGCGGTGGATATCGTGGCGGTAACACCATCATCAATACCGGCGACATCAATATTGGCAATAACATCAATGTCGGAAACCGCACAAAGATAAAGAACAACCTGCAGCGAAACAACAATATCAATCTGGATCGGTCGCGCAGCAATATCTACAATCGTGATGGTAATAGAACGCGTAATGCAGATCGGTCCTTGGCACAGAGCAAGCTAAAACAGGCACGGCCGGCAACAACACGTCCAAACAATGTGTTTGCAGATAAGAACGGCAACATTGCGCGGCGTAACGATGATACCTGGGAAACGCGGAGGAACGGTCAGTGGCAATCAGGTCAAACCATACCTGCGCAGACTCGAGACAGCGCATCATCTGCCGCGCAGTACCGTGATTTTGATCGCGGATCATTCAATCGCGCCAATCAATCCAGGCAACGTGGTGCTACACGACAGTTGTCCCGTCCTTCGGGTATGCGAAGCGCACCGATGAGGCGGCGCTAACAGTCAATTTATTGTGCGTATCAAATGAATCTATAGCGCCTAGTTATGAGATTAACACGCGCAGGCGCGGGTTCCGTCTACCTATCCAGAGTGGTCTGTTTCCATCTCATGTGACGGTAAACTGTCACTACGCGCCAGGCTCTTCAGGTCGTAAGCAGTCAAGATAAGTACAACGCTGTTGGTCTGCTATCGGCTCTGGATTCATCTGGTTGATGCAACACACTAATCTCATTAAGATGAGAAGGATTGTTGTTGATGAAATATCGAACTCGGATTTACTCCGCAGAAATAGAATATTCGCTTATGTGGGATCGCTGGCAAAAGTCGCTTCACTTCAAGCGATTGCCCAGCTGTTCGGACGGAATCACTCTTCTGTAGCACGCCTCTTTTCCCTAACCGGCGGTATCCGCCCACCCGCTCGCAAACGTGCAGCATCGGCTTTGAGTTTGTGGGAACGTGAAGAAATATCAAGAAGTTCAGCTACTGGACTTTCTATCCGTGCCATCGATGTGAAATTGAATCGAAGCCCCTCAACCATCAGTCGTGAAATTAGACGCAATGGCGAAAAGAGTTGGAAGCAACCATTTCATCTCTAAATCTAACCGTCTGCGTTCGCTCATCCTTAAGAGCTCGGACTATCGTTGCTTCATTTTAGTGATACGTACATTCCCTCACTTTGTTAACAATTACCATCACTGCAGACTCGGCGCAGAATCCAACCGTTGCGGGCTACGCTATGGCTTGTGTGTTTTCTGAAAGTAAGTGGGGATCTTCAATGAAGACGATTGTGCAACTGTTTCTACTGTGCTGCGCACTTACTGCGAGTATTGCTCTAGCTAAACCACCCAATGCTGCTGGTTCACTTTACGTGCCTGCTTGGGGAGGCAGCACTGCCACACAAGGGAGCGTCTTTCGGTTTAATGCGTCGAATGGCGAGTTCGAGGAAGTAGTTATCGGTCCACTCGGGATAGACATAATCCCTGGAATGACGCTTGGGCCAGATCGTCATCTGTACCTCTCGGTTCTTGATACTCAGAACAATCAAAATGGTCGCGTGCTACGTTATGACTTGAAAGGTCGATCGCGTGGCGAGTTCATAGTACCGGGGTCCGGAGGCTTGGAGTTTCCGGCTGGACTGAGATTCGGTTTGGACGGCCTTTTGTACGTGACAAGCAATTCGCCTGCAATAGATAAGCTACTCAGATTTGATCGTAGAGGCCGGTTTGCAGGCGTTGTCGCTACGAACCTTATAACGCCACAGGACGTTGTAGTGGCACCAGATGGTAGCTTGCTTGTCTCGAACGGAAACTCATTTGCAAGTTCAATCTACTCTTATGATCCGGTCACAGATGGGTTCGTAGGTGCGTTTGTCCCCTCCGGTTCTGGCGGGCTGCAAAATCCGACAGGCATGGCGTTCGGGCCTGATGGTCACCTCTATGTCATTAGCTTTCCTACAAACAGCGTCTTCAAGTTCGATGGCGCATCCGGCGCATTCGTTTCCATCTTCGCTTCGTTAGATGGAATAGGCATTGATACTCCAACAGATCTGGTATTCGGTCCTGACGGCAATTTGTATGTACTAGCAAGAATTGGGGGAGACGGGACCGTAGTCAGGCTCGACGGGAACAAGGGAACATTCATAGATTTCTTCGTAGATGGCGCTTCCGCTAGTATGGGTATCGGAAACACTGGAATGCTTTTCA
>Ga0180435_10006337_pt1 | contig 11337 bp, 14 predicted proteins | sample SS_ome_3_FD_132467 | JGI IMG/M metagenome (GOLD analysis project Ga0180435, IMG submission 132467) | Hypersaline lake sediment archaeal communities from the Salton Sea, California, USA - SS_3_S_1 metaG | ecosystem: Environmental > Aquatic > Non-marine Saline and Alkaline > Hypersaline >...
AACACTGAACAAGGCTCTCGGCTATTTCAGCTCGGTATTGAACCCGGGCGGTTGGATCAAAGCTGTAGGTACACGGTATCATCCAGAGGATGCGTACTTCAGCATGATAGAATCCAAGGTTCCAGAATGGAACGAAGAGAAACAAGATTTCGTAGGCGAACGCTCCGCATGGCAGGTGATGGAACGTGTCGTTGAAGATTCCCCAGACAGATCAGGCTTAGGGGCTTACCTCTGGCCAAGAACAGAATCTCCTACAGAAGCTGGTAAGTCTTACGGGTTCGACCCGAAGGAACTAGCTACTATTAAAGCGGACTACGTGGCACACCAAGGTGCAGTCCATTACTACGCACAGTACTACAACGATCCAAACGATGTAGGTACTCAACGGATTAAGAAGGATAGATTTCAGTACTATGATCAAAGGCATCTTTCGTTCAAAGACCAAAAAGTCTTCTACAAAGGAAACAAACTCAACGTCTTTACTGCAATGGACGTCGCGTGGTCTGAATCGGAGCGCTCTGACTATACAGCAATTGCTGTTGTCGGCGTTGATAGCGATGGCTTCATTTATGTTCTTGCTCTTGATCGCTTTAGAACGAGCGACTTCCTCACTTACTATGATCACATCATGGCCCTCCAACACGAATGGGGATTCAGACGACTCCTCGTTGAGACGAATGCGGCGGGAAGTCTTGTTGCACAGGAAATTGAAAACCATGTCCGTAGAAATGGAGGCTCTCTCTCTGTGGACAAACGCTCCGTTAATACTCGGGCTGAAGGAAAACTTGAGAACTGGGCCTCAGTCCTCGAGCCCAGATACCACAGCAAAAGTATATTCCATTTCACAGGCGGCCTTACGCCGACACTTGAAGAAGAACTCATCAGTGCTAAACCCAGACATGATGACTTGAAGGACGCCTTATGCGCCGCGGTAAGCATCGCGAAGCCGCCAAGCAGCAGGAAGATCACAGATTATAATAGGTTTCAAGACCAGTCGAATGTAGTCCAAGGGAGATTCGGCGGTAGGGTTCGAGTTCGATGAATGAAATCAAAGATCTATTATCTGAGTTGAAGTTCATCAATACTAAGATCGATTCGGAGATACTCTCTCTTCAGGCAGAAGATGTACTTTCTGAATTCTTCATGACTTGTCCTTTCCCGATGTGGGTTAAGGATACCCGAGGACACATGGTTGCTATCAATCATGCCTACACCTCTAGGTACGATGTCACTCTGGCAGATTATGCAGGAAATTTAGACGATGCGAACTGGGAACAACAGGCTGCAGTGAACTTCGGATCCAATGATATAGAAGTTCTAGAGACTGGAGTTCCTCGTGTGTACATAGAGGCTATAGATAGTCCGAGTAGAGAAGAATTAATAGTCCTGAAGTTTCCCGTCAATCGGGATACAGAAGTAATAGGAGTCGGGGGGATAGCTATTTATCTTCCGATCACAACGGTCGATCTGAATGTCAGAAACTAATTTTGAACAGCTAAGGTTCTATATCATCAAGACACTAGAAAAACTAGCAGATGATGTAGAAACATTAAAATCAATAACGAATTCAAGAGCTGAATACATCACTAAGTTTGAAGAGATTCAACGAGATGTGAAGCTTCTAGAAAAACAGCTCAAAGCTCTAGAAATCCAGAGCAGCGTGTACGGAACTAAACTGATGTTCATAGGTGCAGCCGCAGGGATGATCGGGTCTGGAGTTATCGCACTCGTGATTAAGTTAATAGTGTGATGGAACCCTTAATGATAGGAGAACCTGATGTCAGGTGCGGATAGCTTAGACTTTGATCTAGCTGAAGGACAACCTCTAGCTACAGAAATTGCTAATAACTGGAACCATTGGAATGGGTCCAGGGCTGAGTGGCGCTCTCGAGTAGAAGAAAACAAGAAGTACGTACACGCAACCAGTACTAAAGAAACTACGAACGTACAGAATCAACATATGCATAGCACGCATATCCCTAAGATTGCTCAGATCCATGACAATCTGATGGCGAACTACATGAGTGCTTTGTTTCCGAATGACGACTGGCTCCGCTTTGAGGGTAAAGACCCTGCGGCAGAAGAGTTCGACAAAAAGAAAGCAGTACTCGCGTACATCAGTACAAAGAACAAACTGAATAACTTTCGCAACATCACACAGGAGTTAGTGAATGACTGGATTATCTATGGAAACTGTTTCGCAGGCGTTACTTACAAGCAAGAACTACATCAAGACCCTATCACAGGAGAAACTATTCCCGGTTACATCGGCCCTAGTGTGTATCGAATTAGCCCGGATGATATCGTATTTAATCCTCTAGCAACTGATTTCGAAGCTGCCCCTAAGATCGTACGATCTCTGAAAACTTTAGGCGAGCTTCATAGAGATCTTGAAGAGAATCCTGAATTAGGATACTCAGAGGAGATCATCAAGACTATCACAACTAATCGTGAAGTCCTGAAACAGATGACAGACACGGCTATCGATAAGCATGTTCAGATGCATTACGATGGCTTCGGATCTCCTAGTCTGTACTATAAATCAGGCTACGTAGAGATCCTAGAATTCTACGGAGATATCTACGATACGGATTCAAATAAGTTCTTGAAGAATCATGTTATAACTGTAGTTGATCGGCAGTATATCATACGGAAGGAGCCTTTGAATACGTGGCGTGGACGCCCGAACATCTTCCACTGTGCGTGGCGTCTCCGCCCGGATAACCTCTGGGGCATGGGTCCACTGGATAACCTGATCGGTATGCAGTACCTCGTGAACCATCTAGAGAACAGCAGAGCTGACGCATTTGATCAGATGCTAGACCCAGACCGAGTACTAGCAGGCGATGTAGAGATCGAACACCGCGGATCTGCTATTGATTACTACGTTTCAGATCCTAGTATTGGTGGTAGTGTATCTCACTTATCCCCTGATACTACTGTACTGAACGCTGACTTCCAGATAGAACGTAAAGAACAGCAGATGGAGGAGTACGCAGGTGCGCCGAGAGAAGCAATGGGAATCCGAACACCTGGCGAGAAAACAAAGTTTGAGGTCCAGAGTCTTCAGAATGGCGCGTCACGGATCTTCCAACAGAAAATTACGTACTTCGAAGAACAGTTCCTCGAACGAATCCTGAACGCAGAGATCGAGGTAGCACGCCAGAACTTGAACACAACAGACCTTGTTCGAATTCTAGATGACGACTTCGGTGTTACTGAATTCTTACAGATCACTAAAGAAGATCTCCTTGCTAACGGGACTATAGTTCCCATAGGTGCACGTCACTTCGCACGTCAAGCTACCTTAGCACAAGAGCTCTTACAACTACAACAAGTACTGCAGATGGATCCGATGATGGGGCAACACTTCCCCGCGGAGAACCTAGCTCGCACATGGGAGGATCTCCTTGGCTTCAAGCGTCTTGAACTGTTCAGTAAGTTCGGTCGTGTGGAAGAAGAACTAGAATACGAGCGTCTACGTACCAGCGCTGCAGAGCAGGCTGAAGTAGAAGCACAGATACAACCAGAAGAAGAGGCGCTACTGTAGTGAAACTACCTAGCGCTTTAGCAAAAGGATTATCCGAGGACCAGCTCACACAGTTGGAATCGGAACTGAAACACTCTCTGTTAGGAAAGCAATTACGTAAGTACTTATCAGAGAAAATCGTTAATGCCGAGATCAAAGAAGAGCAGGTTGCTCATGAAGGGATCGGAGCATTAGCATCACAAGTAGGTGAGCGACGGGGCTATCGACTTGTGTTAAACCAACTGCCCACAGGGTAGTACAATCCCGAGGAATAACGATGTCTGACATTGATCCAACTGCCGGCGAAACCGGCACTCCCAATGACCCTGACCAGGGAACTGGGGATTCTCTAACATTCTCTAAGGATGACTTTCAAAAGATTCTGAAACAGAACCAGCACGGACAACAGTTCATTGACACCCTCAAAAGTGAAAAGGAACAGATGGCTGATAGGCTGAAAGCTCTGGAAGAAGAACTCCAAACTAAATCATCAATGGAAGAACTGTTAGAACAGATGCGAGTACAACCGAATAACCCTGACCAGCCTGGGCCGACAGCCCCGCCGGTAGACGAATCCGAACTCCTCGCTAAATTGGAGCAGCAAGTTTTTGACAAACTCACAGCTCAACAGCAGCAAGCTCAGCAGAAACAGAACTGGGACTCTGTAGTGGACGCCTTACAGGCTAAGCACGGAGAGAAGTACCAGGACTATGTTACTACGAAAGCACAAGAGCTCGGTCTTACCCAAGACCAAGTGATTGAAATGGGAGCGACCACTCCTAAAGCACTGTTGGGACTGATGGATGTACAGTCAAGTACTGGACCTGCACCCACACGCTCTTCCGAACGAGCTCCTAATTATGATCCTCTGGATCTACAGGAAACTCAGTACGAGAAAGTTGCTCGTCTGCAGCGGAACATCGAAACACCTGAAGGCCGCGAGGCTCGACAGTTGTGGAATGATCCAACATGGCAGGCACAGCAGCGACAACGTATCTTAGATAAAGCTCGAAAGGAAGGTTCCACTTTCGGAAATATCATAAGGTAACTTATAATGGCTTTAGACTCCACATGGGGTAATGACCATATGCACCGAAACGAAGTATTCAACACTATGTTGAAGCAAGTACTTCGTGATGATCTTTTCGCAGAGCAGTGGGTTAACTACATCGGCGACTTCACAGACGGATCTAACTATAAGATCAACTCTGTGGGTGAACTGACTGTTGACCAAATGGCAGAAGCTACTAGTCTTCCCGATCGTCGTCCTGACTCTGGCCAATTCGTTTTTAACATCAACGAATTCCCAGGCATCAAGACGTCTTATACGGATGTTTTCCTTGAAGATGACTTCATGGCAAACCAAGTACTAGCCACCCTGCCAGACCGCATGACTCGTGCCATGGAAGAATACATGGAAACTCGAGTACTGCGTCTGCAACGCGAACAGACCAACAATGATAGTAACACTATCAATGGTGCTGATCACCGCTTCACAGCAAACGGCACAGCTCGTGCCATCACTTTGAATGACTTAGCATACGTGAACTACGTACTGAAAAAAGCTTCCGTTAACCGCGGCGCTATGATCGGTATCGTTGATCCTAGCTTTGAATTCAATATCAACGTAAGCTCTCAAGTACAGACTTCAGATAATCCTCAGTACCGAGGCATCATCGAGTCTGGTATTGGCCAGGGTTTCCGCTTCATCCGAAACATCTACGGTATTGACTTGTACACAAGTAACTACCTGGATACTGAAGATGCTGCTGAAGCTGCGCTTACGGACTATCAAGGTAACACGACTGCAACTGTAGCCGGAGACGTAGCTAATATGTTCTTCAGCACTGCAGATCGCGAGACTCTCCCGTTCATTGGCGCATGGCGTCGACGTCCGGTGATCAAGTCTTGGAGAGACGAAGACAAAGAAACTGAGTATCATCAAATGAGCTCACGTTTTGGTCTTGCTCTGTACCGTCCTGAAAACCTCGTTACTTGTGTTTCAAGTACCGTACTAGCTTAAGGAATTATTATGTCACGTGCAAGCACATGGACAAACAATGATGGCCTAGTAGTTGGATTCGGCGCTCGCGACTCTAAGAACGAGAACGCAGCGACAGTCCGTACTCAAGGCAACGTTGAAGTCCTTCAATTCCCAATCGATTACGATACACTCGCAACGATTGGAACCGCTCCTTCTAGCAAGAGCATCCCGATACCTGCTGGTTCTACGATCCTTCGTGGTAACCTCAGCGTAACGGAAGCCTTTGTTGGCGGCACGAACATCGACTTCGGTCTGATGAACTCTGCCGGTACCGCTATCGATGATGACGGTTTAGACGTCGCAGTCCTCACGGCTGCTCTGACTCTGAACGCAGTTATCGCTTTCGACGGCGCGTTGATTGGAGCTGATGTAGGTACAGCCGACGCATACTTTGGCACTGTTGTTACTGGCACTTATACTGCTGGTAAAGGCATTGTGATGGTAGAATACGTCAAGCCTATGCCCGACTCAAGTGCTACGGATCCTATCTCAGGAATCGTAGGTACCTTGTAAGGCACCTAGCCTGGCCCCTTCGGGGGCCTTGGCTTTCTTATGAAAGTACTAGTAGCATGCGAATTTTCTGGAACAGTCCGAGAAGCTTTTAAAGCTAAAGGCCACTCCGCTGTTTCATGTGACCTGCTACCGACAGATATACCCGGGGATCATATCCAAGGAGATATCTTAGAGGTACTAGATCAAGGATGGGATCTTATGATAGCTCATCCACCTTGTACACACCTAGCCGTAAGCGGCGCTAGATGGTTCAAAGGGAAAGAAAAAGAACAGAAGCTCGCTTTAGAATTTTTCCTCGCTTTAGCGGAGGCACCTATACCTAAGATATGTATAGAGAACCCAGTAAGCGTGGTCTCCACCAAGTGGAGAAAGCCTGATCAGATCATTCAACCTTGGATGTTTGGTGAGGATGCAAGCAAGAAGACTTGTTTGTGGTTAAAAGATCTTCCACTTCTAGCGCCAACAGAAGTGATCACTAAGAAGATCTACAGTAATCAAACTCCTTCGGGACAGAATAAATTAGGTCCTTCTCCAGATCGTTGGAAGGAAAGATCTAAAACATATCAAGGCATAGCTGATGCGATGTCTGAACAATGGAATTTTTAAATGGCAGAACTTAATACAATAACCGGAACTGACCTTCATTGGCCTCGTGGCATTGAATCAGCTAGCACGTCAGACGCAGGTAAAGTTCTGACTCCGAGTGCTAGTACAGCAGGTACAGGCGATCTTCGCAATCTTACTGAAGCAGAGATCTCCGGCAAAACAGAATACATCACTGCCGTCTTCGATGACGTCAGTACAGCAGGGGATCTGTATATCCCTATGAACTTCGCAGGTACAGTTACCTCAGTTCGCTCAGTCCTCCACGGTGCAATAGCTACGGCTGATGTAACCCTGGCAGTGAAGGTGAACGGCGTTACTATGACCAACGGTAACATCACGATTGCATTCGACAGCTCAGCTGCTGGCGATCTTGATAGCTGTACTCCCTCAGCGGGGAACACAGTCACAGCGTCTCAGTATCTTCAAGTTACTTCAGACGGAGCTAGCACTAACGCTGTCTCTGCAACCTTGATGTTCACTATAACGAGATCATAATGGCTAGAAACAGACTCACATTACTGGATGTTGTTCAAGAAGTCTTGAGCAAGATGAATCATGACAATGTGAATACCATCGATCAGACCGTAGAATCCCGTCAGATAGCTCGTGAAGCTAAGACTGTGTACTACGATCTAATGGACAGAGACGACTGGCCACACCTAGTCCAACTGAAACAACTCGGCAGCTTATCTGATCCTACTCGTCCGAACATGCTTGTGATACCACAGAATGTTACGGTAGTACAGAACGTACGATACGAGAAGACCAAAGATGCTGACACTGCTCGTACATTCAATACGTTGAAGTACCTAGAGGGCAGAGAATTCTTGGACCTGTGTTTCCATAGACGCTCAGATGCGGACAATGTGATCACAGTTCCTACAAGAAACAACGTGGACTTGTTCATCTTGAATGACCAAGCTCCTACGTACTGGACTACCTTCGACGATGAGTACATCATCCTCGATAGCTATGACTCCTTGATCGATACTACGATCCAAGGTTCGAAGTCATTAGCGATGGTGAAAGAGATCCCTGAATGGAGATCTCTAGATACATTCATCCCAGATATGCCGGACCAGATGTTCAGTGTATTTGTGGCTGAAGTAACCGCCGCGGCTTCCATGTATTGGAAGCAAGGAGCGTCTGTCAAGGATGAACAAAGAGCAGCACGCGGCATTAGTAGACTACGAAAAGATGCAAGGAAAACTTATGCCTCAGACCAAAAAGCAGACTACGGTAGACGAAGAAGTTCGCACTACGTCAGAACCGAAGACGGAGACAAAGGAAGCATCCGCGACTCCCTCTCCTTCTAAAGGATGGGAGGAAGAGATTCTTCCAGCCGTTCCAGAGACAGACGAGAAGATGGTAATCGCTGGTGGAGAAGTACATGAAGTCGAACCTGACTTCGTTGAACAGATCCTGAAAGCAGCAGAGCCAGCTCCAGAACAGAACCCAACAGATAAAGTACCTATGGCAGACACTGGCCGAGTAGGCCAAGACTTCTTCAATCGTGAAGAAGAGTGGAGTGCTACAGTCCTAGGTGAAACCCCTGAAGGTAAGAACCTCCAAGTCATGAAAGGTAAAGGAAATCAGAGTAATGGTTTCTACCTCGGATGGCGAGAAGGTTTAGGTGATAAGCCTAAGGAAATCAGCGGTTGGTTCACAAGCTACGACAAGGCTGAACAAGCCGGTCGAGTGTACTTAAACAAACAATGGGACGAAGCACGTGCCACGGCAGCAAGCTCGTAAACAACTCCTGAACTTCGTGGGCGGCCTCATCACTGAGGCTAGCCCGCTTTCGTTCCCGGAGAACACAGCCAAAGACATAGATAACCTGAACCTCAATAGGGACGGCAGCGTCCAGCGTAGGAAAGGGTTAGACTTCGAGGTCAATAGCCAGTACAGCCAGATCCAATTCCCTGAAAGTACATTCGAAACGGATGCTATTAGTCAGCATGAATGGGAGTCAGTTGATGGCGATGATACTTTGAACTTCACTGCAATCCAAGTTGGTGGCGATTTGTATTTCCACAAGCTTGGAGAGCAAACATTGAGTACTAGTGTGCTAGGGTATATCAGCTTAGCTCCTATCAGTACACGTACGGACTACAGAACGTACACAGTGAGCACGAGCACAGGTAAGGGTAAACTCTTTGTGTGTTCACCCGCTATATCCCCTTGTTATATCCAGTACGACGCTGACACAGGCGTGTTCACTGGAGTGAAGTTAACATTACAGATCAGAGACACAGATGGAATAGACGAAGAGGATGACTCTCCGATAGTATTCGGAGATGATATCACTCCCTCAGGTGGGACTGATCCCGTGGACGATTTCAACGATATCATCACTGGTATCTCAGATCCTAATAACTTCTTCCCGTTCATTGATATCAATCCAGGCTCTGCTTGATGGCTATAGATACTAGACCTACAACGCTCACAGCGATCCATAACTACAACCTCAGAAACCAAGGCTGGCCTAATGAGTTCCGGAATTCTCCGAACCCAGGTGGCGATGGCGGTGCGGTAGTAGCAGATCCTGTAGCGTACACACAGCAGCAGATCGGTGTGTACCCAAGTAATGCGGATATCATCTATGGAGCTAGGACTGCATCAGCAGTTAGAGCAGCGTCTTTGAATACGTACTCTCCTTGGGAACTCGAGAAGCAGCTTTTTGGTAACACCCCTGCAGCTAAAGGCCACTTCATCATCAAGGCCTTCGACAGGAACAGACAGACAGCTTCTGGTATACCTGGGATTTATGACCCTAGCAGGGACCAAGATACATGGCGTCCTATCAGTACGGTATTCCATGCGGGTAGGATCTGGTACCTGATGCAGACAGGTGAACTGTATTTCTCTCAGACTCTGACAGAGATCAGTAACTCTAGCAAATGCTACCAAGAAGCAGACCCGACAGCAGAAGAAATCAATGATCTTGTGGCTACAGATGGCGGCAAGATAGATATCGCAGGCGTAGGCCTCGGCCTTGCGCTACAGGCAGTGAACACTGAGCTAGCTATTCTAGCTAACAACGGTGTCTGGACTGTCAGCGGTACAGCAGAAGGTGGCTTCACAGCTACTGACCAAGAGATCCAACAGATCACGAACATCGGCATACTCGGTAAAGAAACTGTAGTAGAGGCTGAAGGCGTGATCTACTACTGGAGTACAGGCGGTATCTACGCTCTGGCTCCTAACCAAGTGAACGGTACACTCCAAGCTCAGAATATCTCTGAGACCACGATACAAGATTTCTATCTATCTATACCTGAAGAAGGTAAGCAGAACGCTCGTGTGTACTACGATGATAAGCAGAAGAAGATCTACTGGATGTACAACGACGAGAGCTCCTATGATGGTAGCTCTCTTCGGTATAAGTACAACAAGATCTTGATCCTGGATCTTACACTCCAAGCATTCTATAAGTACTCTTTCCCTACAACAGTAGACGCTCCGTTCTTCAGCGGCATCATTGAAAAGAAAGCTCGCAGTACTGGTGTGGCTTCTGAAGTAGTAACTGTGAACGGAGAAACTGTCACAGTCGATGATGAAGATCTAACAGTGAACGTCAGAACTAGCAGTACAACTGGTGTTGAAGACGCACAGCTGAAGTTCGTAACCTTCGTGAAGACTGGTGCAACCAGCTACCAGTACACGTTCTCTGAACTGAATAACTCAGACTTCAAAGATTGGGCAGACTGGGATGGGACAGGCGAGTACTTCAATAGCTACCTGATCACAGGGCATGACATCCTAGAGGATCTGATCGCAGAGAAAGAAGCTAATACTATCTATACGTTCTTCAAGAGAACAGAGATGAACGTGATAGAGAACAATGAGGGTGGACTGAACTATGACTTCCCAAGCGGCTGCTACATGCAAGGTAGATGGCAGTGGGCAGACAGCCAGAACTCTGGAAGATTCTCTGAATCTGAACAGGTGTACAGGCTGAACAGGTTCTTACCCGGTGAAGAAGGCGCGTTCGATTACGGCTTTGAAGTCGTACAAACAATCAATCAGGTGCGTGGTAAAGGCCGTGCACTGAGTCTTAAGTTCGAATCAGAACAAGGAAAAGACTTTCATTTACTAGGATGGTCAATACCTTATACGGTAATAACAGGAGCTTAAGATGTCAGAATACGAATATCAAGAAGAACGCTATCAGGATGTGATCGAAGAGATGAAACCTCTTCTCGAAGAACACTACGCTGAAGTAGCGATGTATCAAGAGAGTATCAACTTCAATCCGAACTATGAACTGTATGAAGCAATGGCCGATCAAGGCATTGTGGATTTCTTCACGTGTCGGAAAGACGGTGAGCTCATAGGGTACTGTGTTACGTTCTTACAGATGAACCCTCATTACCAAGATCATATCTATGCAGTGAATGATGTGATCTATGTACACCCAGACCACAGGCATACAGAAGTAGCGCCTGAAATGATAACCCAGCTTGAAGACAGAATGATCGAGAAGGGCGTGTCAGTGATGACATTCCATATGAAGATCTTCAAACCTTTCGAGTCACTGATGGATGCACTAGCTTTTGATAAAGCTGAGTACGTGTTCATGAAACTGATCAAGGAATAACAATGGCTGCGATGACAGCTTTTCAAATTGCTGCTTTGAGCACTA
>Ga0180435_10006338_pt1 | contig 11337 bp, 11 predicted proteins | sample SS_ome_3_FD_132467 | JGI IMG/M metagenome (GOLD analysis project Ga0180435, IMG submission 132467) | Hypersaline lake sediment archaeal communities from the Salton Sea, California, USA - SS_3_S_1 metaG | ecosystem: Environmental > Aquatic > Non-marine Saline and Alkaline > Hypersaline >...
TGTTGACGAGGAGGAGGCCGACTTGCTCATGGACGAGAAGGAAGAGGAGTCGGTGGTGGATCCCGTCTTGTAGAAGGCGGAGTCGCTCGCAGACTTGGAGAGGCACCACATTTCGGTGCATGTTGATGTCGGCGAGTTCAAGAATGACGTCGAGTCATGCGTGATGGGCAGCAGCAAGCCCTTGATCGTCATCGAGGCACCATCAAGCAAAGCGAAGATTTTCAACGACTTCTTGAAGACTGCCGAAAGCTTGAAGTTGCAGCAGGCGGGCTATTTGATTCCATGCGGGCACCGATATGATTTGTTGTCGACGGTCATGGCGGCTTTGAATCAGCGGTTCAACAAAAGGGGCATCTTCGCCGTGCAGCTTGGCAGCGAGATGCAGACGACCTACACACGCTCGGGTTTTGCGGTCTATATGGCGCCACCCAACGTCTCGCATCCAGTACCATGCTTCGTGAACGTGGCAAAATGCAGGGCGAAGGCATCGGAAGGCTTGCGGATGCGTTGCATGGACCCACGTTGCAAATACCGTGGGTCTGGCAACACCGACGAGGAGGACCCCGAGGCTGCCAACGCCGAGTTGAACGAGGATGATCAGGAGTTCGGAGGTTATGATCCCAGGGATATGGTCGAGGAGGATGAGGCAACAGAGGCGGATTTGGCTTTGGCGCAGGTGGAGGGCGAACTCGGATCGGCGGGCGCCTTCAAGCGAAACCTCTGGCCTTTCGCTTCGCCGGTGGCAGCTCACGCCAAGGTCTTGGTTCAGGTGGCGTGTGCCAGCAGCTTGACCCATCTTGTCGTCTTGTCACGCACAGCACACCCTGGCCTGTACGTCGCAGCGCGCGAGAGTAAGCTAGAGGTCATAGTCTTGATCGAGGGGGTGAACAACCACTGCATCGAGCATGGAGCGGCTCTGTTACGCACAATGCTCATGGGCAGTAAGTTTTCAGAGGCCAAGGAACAGATGGGCGGAGCAGTGACGAAGAGAATCCGAGCCTCGACGTTGCCGTTCATCGTAGTGCATGCACCATCTGTGCAGACCATCCGTGTGAAGGAGGTGGAGCCTAAGAAGGAGAGCGGGTGGAGAGCGGGCTTGAACAAGCGCCCCTTGTCCTTGGAGGAGAAGATGGTGTCGTTGCTGCAGCGTGAGTTGTGTGACCATTCGTTCACATTGGGCAAAGATGAGGAGGGGGTCTTGACGTTGTACACGTCGAAGGCACGACGGGAGGGAGAAGAGTTGTTCCCTTTGAGGGGCCTTCTCTTTGACACCTTGGCTGGCTTGGAGAGCTTCCTCAGTGAAGGCGGCTGCAAGGTGTTGGCGGACAGGTTGGTCCGTGTTGATGGAGTTGAAATGGATGACAGTGATTCAGTCTCCTCGTTGTACATGGTAATGACGGGTTTGGGGCGCTTCCTCCGTCATTTTGCTGGTGTTCGCAGGAGCGGTCCGAACGCGGTGATCATGGTAAATTGCGGCACGGGTGCAGGCGACGGCTTCCTTTCAGTGGCGGTGAGCACGAGGAACCGGCAAGGAATTGCGGCACACAGCCCCGTGGTCATCAACTACGGCAACGAATACGACTTGATGTTCAAGGCTGACACCGAGGAGCCAGAGTCCAAAAGGTTTTGTGGTGCGTTGGAGAAGTACTTCCAGAAGGCCGTGGAGGAAGCACGAGTTGCCGATGAGAAGACTGGTGGTGTATCCCCGGGTACCGGTGGTGTATCCTCGGATACCGGTGGTGTATCCCCGGGTACCGGTGGTGTAACCCCGGGGGCGGAGGAGAAAGAGAAGGCAGAGGAGGCGGCGAAAAAGAAGGCAGAGGAGGCGAAAAAGAAGAAGGCAGAGGGGGCGAAAGGAAAAAAAGGCGAGGAGGCTAAGAACGCGAAAGAAGAGCAGGAAGAGGGGGAGAAAACAAATGCTGAGGCAGATAAGATGAAGGAAGAGGAGGCGAAGAAAAAAGGACGAGGAGGCTAAGAAGAAAAAGGAAGAGGAGCCCAAGAAAAAGGAAGAGGAGCCCAAGAAAAAGAAGGAGGAGTCCAAGAAAAAGACAGATGAGGAAGCGAAGAATGCCGGCGGAGATGAGTTGGCATCGATGACGCAGCCCTTCTCATTCAAGATCATGTTCAAGGAAGGAACAGATGGACAGGCTGCTTCGTCGTTGACTATCTGGAACAACGTGGAGTCGAACAAGAAGGTGCCGCCACGGACATTGCTGTGGATGCTCAAGGCCGGGGGCGAGATCCAGCCAACGGACTCGGCCCCGGAGAAGTCGCTCGTGTGGTTCTTCAAGAAGACAAGCACCTTGGTCGTCGATGCCAAGACTTCGACGTGCTTGACGTTGGCAGAGTTCATGGAGAAGAACGATGCGAAGACAGTCATGCGCCACAAAGGTTATCGGCTTGAGTATTCATGTGTGTCCGCATGCTCGCATCGTGTCCCCAAAGGAGGGCAAATTATCCCCATGTGTGTCCCCCTCTTGTATGCACGGCGCATCCTCGCATAGATCGTCATCGCCTCTGGTATCATCATCGCCATCGGGGCATTGCATATGAATATCATGGTGAAGATCGGCGTGGCGATGATGGTCATAGTCATGGCAGTCGTTATCATGATCGAGGTCCCGCTTTGTGGTCCGATAGGGCCCTTGTGTTGTCTCATTGGGCCCTCTGATCGTTTCCTTCTTTACGCTTCGTGTGTTCCCCAGGTGAGATCCAGCAGGGTAAGGCGCCCGCCCAGTTGACACCGCCGAGCACAGCGTTGGTCTACAAGTTGAAGGAGCCCCTGCATGCGAAGGTGGTCGAGCATGTGTCGGACTTGGCCACCGTTGAGGTGGTGTGGTCAGTGAAGAAGAACCAGACGAACGATGTGACGCCTTGTGGGATGGCCTTGGTCGCAGCGAAGCAGTTCGTCTGTCAGGCGAAGGGCAACATTGTGTCGTGAGCACCCGTGGGTTGTGCGCATCGTGGTGTATCCCGTTGCCTCCACGCATATCCTCGGCGTAGCAAGCGATCGACTCCGTGGGTTTTGGGCATCGCGGTGTATCCCTTTGCCTCCACACATTCTTCTCGGCTTAGCGAGCCAGAGACTCAGATGGGCATATTTCACATGTGTATGTAGAGAGAGTGTGTTATATCTAGAGGATAGAGAGAGAGAGAGAGAGTGTCAAGGCAGATGCAGTCTGGGCCTTGGCTTGCCGTGCGAGACGGCTCAGACGGTTTTTTTTGTTGAGGGACGGGCATTGCCGCCGCGCCTGCGGCTGATGAGGCGAGAGAGGGACTGCCGAAAAGAAATCATGTTGGCCAGGACAGTCAGTTGCTTCTGCTTTGGTCTGGTAAGTTAGTTATGTGTAGCAGACACGTATGGACACGTATGGACACGCATGCACACGCACGCCCGCACAAATCTGAAAATATTTGCTTGTAAGCATCTCATTGTGCGTCCATGCATGTATGTATACATTGAAGGTGTGTGCACGAAACAAATGCACACACACATGCATACTCGCAGGCAAGCATATATGTATACGCCCATACATACAGATGGTAATGTTTTTTGTATGACCATACACATGCACACACATACGTGACCGTTAGTCTCACCCCTCCTCGCAGTGTGTTCGCTGTGGGGGCCGCTACTGAGTCTAAGACGCATGACAAGCAGTGCCGCCGATTCGCACAGCGACCGCCGACCGAGTGCTTCGCAATCACGGATGGACAGGTTGAGTCTGAGACACATCCAGACCACTCGCCTCACTTCTCATAGTTTGTTTGGCACACCGTGACACCGACCGCCGACCGAGTGCTTCATATGCACCGATGGACAGGTTGAGTCTGAGACACGTCCAGACCACTCGCCCCACTCCTCTAGCTTGTTTGGCACACCCACCGCCGACCGAGTGCTTCATATTCATCGATGGACAGGTTGAGTCTGAGACACGTCTAGACCACTCGCCCCACTCCTCATAACTTGTTTGGCTCACCGACCGTCGACCGAGTGGTTGAGTCTGCGACACGTCCAGACCACTCGTCGCATTGGGTTTGTGGCTGGGCTTGTGTGCCATAGCTTGTCCATAGAACCAAGCCGTTGCGTCTCAGGCCCAGGAGCACAGTTGTTTGCCTCACCTCTTCATGGCTGTTTCCGATGCTGAAAGCTTGCTACATGATGACGCGGATAGCTTGAGTTTGGGCAGTCCGAGCAGCGAACATGATGACACGGATAGCTTGAGTTTGGGCAGTCCGAGCAGTGATGGTGCGAAAAGCTTGTTGGGTGGTTGCGAGGAAGTAAACATGACTGTTCGGGAAGGTATTTACGACGTTGGCATGCCCTCGTCTTCCCAGTTGCATGATGGTGTATCCTCATGTCCTGGTTCTTTCCCTAGCTTGGGTGCCACTCGGGGATGCAGTGTGAAGCCTGTGTGGTCGGAGGCAACGGTTCTTGCATTGAGTTCGGCGCAAAAGGAATGCATTCGGCAGAATGCGTCGTTGACAGCATCTGCGGCTTTTAAAGTGGGTAGCGATTGCAGTGGTAGCGATGCGGTTTGGGAAGCACTGGGACATCTGACGGCCAGGTGGGATTCGATGCTTCGGTGCCATTGCCACTTCCAGAAGGAATTCTGCAGCGAACACCCTGGCAAAGAAGGCAACACCCCCCGCAGCTTTTTGTTCTTGAATTCCAAGCCTCGGGTTATGTTCCGAGATATGTGTGATCGCAAAAGCACGGGGTTCTGCTCAATTAGCCATGGTCGCGTTGCGGTCCCTCGCGTTGACTTGTACTCGGCCGGGTGGGTCTGCAGAGATGACAGCAATGCAAGGTTTGTGAACAGGCGGCCTGTGACCGTGTCATTATCAGATTCGGCCGGGGACAGCACCAGGACGTTACACAGCAGCATGGACTATATTAGAAGTGCTCGCCCGTCCATTGCTATTTTGGAGAACACGATGAAGAACAATAATGTAAGGGTCGCTGTCATCTTGTTGCACCAAATCCCTCGCTACGCAGTCGTTGTATTCAAGGCCAATTCGAGGTCTTTCAATACGTGTGCCTCAAGACCACGGATGTACATCGTGGCTATCAACTTAGACAGCATCACCATAACGACACCTCTGAGCACTTGGGCCAGTATCCTGAGCTCCATGAGTTCCGGCATGCCGACGGCAGAAATGAAAAATTGCCTTCTGCCGGATGATCACCCTCACGTGCGACAGTTTCTTCAAGAGTTGAAAGGGGCTTTGGTGGACAGAGGGTGGGGGAAATGCAAAAAGTTGCACGAGCGATCGCGCCAGGCATTCTACCGCAAATATGATGTTCGACTACCAGGAGTGCAGGGGCTTCGGGAAACGATATTGAGCATGCCTGGCCACAAAGACTTGAGCGTGCTGACACCTCGTCAGTTGGACATCTACGGCTTGCATCTTCAGGCGGCGAAGATCGTGTTGGGCACGCGCTTAGAACAGCATGATATGGTTATCGACGTGACGAACAACATCACTCTGGCTGCTTGTAAACATTTGGGTCGAAGTGGCACTTCGCCTTGCTTGCTACGTACACATCAGTACATTCATACCGGAAGAGCTCGGCCGATTTGTGGGACAGAACGCATGTTGATGCAAGGCTTCAGTCGGCCACTCATCCTCGCAGGCACGGATAGCGAGGGCAAGCGTGTGCAGATCTCGCAGCGGGACTTGTGCAGCTTGGCCGGGGATACAATGTCTGTGCCAGTCATGGGAGGTTTGCTCGCAGTTGTTTTTTCTTGTTGCCTCTTCAAGCCCCCGCCGAGCCCGGTGAGTGTCGAGGATGCAGAGGAGGGCGTTCTGCTTGATGGTACATGGGTTGGAAAAGACCCAAGTGGCAGGAGAGGGTTGAGTACGGTGGTGGACCAACTTCCGATGGACAGCAGTCACAGCAGTCGGAGGTCATCGTCTGACGCTGAAAGTTTATTGTAGTTGGGGTGATGCTTTTGGTGGTGTATCCCCAGAGAGGGCATTGCTTTGGTGGCTGTTGGTGGTGTATCCCCACGTGGTGGTGTATCCCCGCAGAGGTTTTCCATGCTCATTGACCCGGTCAGTCTCGGAGTCTTCGGTCGTGCTCGAAAAAGACATGCCGCGCACCCATGACAGGAGCAGCTGCATCTGCAACAGCAGCAACAGCAGCAGCAGCAACATAGACAGCAGCTCAGACAGCAGTTGAGGCAGCAGGACCAACACAGGCATCAGTTAAAGCAACGACAGACAGTGCAAGCAGCAAGCAGCAGCAGCAGCAGCAGCAGGCAGCAGCAGCAGCAGCAGCAGCAAGCCAGCAGCAGCAGCAGCAGCAGCAGCAGCAGCAAGCTAGGCGGTAGAAGCAGCAGCAGCAGCAGCAGCAGCAGCAGCAGGAGCAGCAGCAGCATACAGCAGCAGCAGCAGCCGCTCGCCAGCCTCGTCTTCGTTGGCTCTGTTTCATTGGGCCCCTCCATGGGTTGGTGTGGCCCGTCCTATCTTCCACCCCTCCCACTATGGTCTGACCAGGTCCACCCATTTGTGGTTTGATTGGGCCCTTTCGTTTCCGAAGCAGCCTGCATGGGGTATGACAGGGTCCGATTGGAGTTGCAGACCACAGGTGTCAGCGTCACCGCCGCCATTGTCACGATCGCCTTCGTCGTCGCTAGTGTCAGCCATGCGAGTCTGCGCTTCGGCCGGACCCCATGGTATGTTTAGATTCGCTCTGATTGTCCCGTACCAAGGTTTTGCTCAAGCACAGTCAATCACGGCAACGCTCGGAACATGTCTGAGGATGGCTCTTTGCTCGACTCTGAGAATGCGAGTGAAGCATCTAGCCCTGCATCGCTCGACGTATTTTCGCCTTTACACTTGAGCGATGTCTCTTCTCTTGCGAGCGAGGAATCCTTGAATATCCCTTCTGAGGCGCATAGTGAGCAGGGCGATGAGGACCTTCCGGACTTGTTGGAACGCGTCGAGGTGGAAGTATCCCCTCTGGCATCCGCGCAAGAGCAGTGGTTGGGGCGATCTTGCCCTCTGGTGGAACAGGCACAGATTTTGATTGCAAGCGTTATCTCCGTCGTGATGACTCTACCCCTCAAGATTTTAAGGTTGCTTGGGCGAGCATTGCTTTCTGAACAGGAGCGCTCAAGGTATGACAAGAAGCGTTTGTCATGGAAAGTGAGTAGCAAGCTTTTGGGGGTCACAGTCTACAGAGTACAGTCTTGCTACAATCGGATGAAAAAGGATAAGTGGCAGCCGAGATCACCGTGTGGTTGGTTGTTTGGTTGCTTGGGTAAGAAAGCTGACAGTGCCGAGGAAGTTGATCTTGAGCAGCAGATTCCGTCGCTTTTGGAACGAGGTGGTGCAGATCAGGGCCGCGATGACATTGTCGATCCCGCCCTGGCGAACATCGTGCGTTGCGCATTGGCTTCAATCGTAGAGGGCCAGTCTTTTGCAGCATATCGACGACAGTTGCAAAGAATGAAGCTGGCCGACGGTGACGTTGGCTCGAAATATTGCGACCGACGCTTTGCGACGGAGATTATCGCTTTGGCTTCGCTCGTGTTACGGCAACTGGACGCATATGACTGGAACCAGCCGCTACCCGGATTGGGGATACCGTCGGATTTTGCCATTCTTGCTGACCCGGTCAGCCTCGGAGTCTCTGTTCGTGCCCGACATGACGTTCTCTTAGTAACTTGCATATGCTTGGCTAGCAGACGTACAGGCACTCTTTACAGTCCAATGTTCGCAGCCCCTGCTATGCCATTCGGTAGTCACGGAGGAGACACGATGGCCTCGCTGATGCTTGAGACATTCACGCAACATCCCGCAGGTTGGGGCCTTCACGTTTTGCGATCTCGGTGCTCGTCCTTATGTGGTGATGGTGCTCTTTGCATTGGTGGGCCCGAGCATCGACACAAGTCCTCTGACGCTGTTGGTAAGTTCTGGAGAAAAATACATGCAGATCCCATTGTGGCGTATCCCAATGGCCCTCATGTAAACGCCCCGGAGTGTTGCTGCTGGGACCCTTTCCATCGAGCCGACAACGCAGGTTGGCGAGCTATCAAGGCAGTGCCTGACGCTGTAAAGGTTTTCGATATTTCGAAGCAGTTGGACTACGCTTTTGGTACGAGCGAGGGTGTGACCTTGTTCCGTGGTGTGGCAGACTTGGTGGATGAGCGTCCGTATAACATTCGCGCGCCAGGCGGCACACGTAAAATCGTGTATCTATCGGGCACCCCTTCCAGCATCATTGAGAATTATCGGATCATCATGGCGTCCTTGCATGGTCGCGTGGCCTGGGTGCAGCAGGGACACAGCACTCAAAAGATAGGCCACTTGTTGGAACTCGCTCGAACACTCTCTGATCCTCAGTTCGTCACCTTTACTTTGTTGTTGTCGGATATTCTAACCACTGTGGTGCAACCGTTTGCAAAGCAGGTTCAGGCAGCGTGCGAACCGGCAGTGTTCTATGGGGCACAATTACGCTTTCGACGCGAGATCTTGGATGGCTTGATGTTCCTGGGCAGGATTCGTAAATTGATGCGTGTCGTGTGCTTATGCAGGCAGCATGCTCCAATAGCTGACTTGTCCAATTTCCTACAGGCTTTTCTGTCGCAGCGAGGGCAGCGCTATACTCAGTTTAAGAACCACATCGCCGGGATTATTCTACCCCCAGCCGCAAGACATGGAGATGTAGATAACGCCGCTCCGCTTTTCATGAACACCCGGTTGGTGTATCCACCGGCTCGTCACGACAGAAGCCAAGAAATGTGCATAGGTCCGCATTGCCAGTGCCCGTCAAAAATTGCTTTCCACAAGAAGCTCTGGCATGACTTGATCGATGGGAGAGCAGTTGCAGCCGATCAGGAGAGGGAGGACGCACGGCCTATCATTCAGGTGAATTGCAGAGGTCGCCGAAGAGCTACGAGAGTACCAGTGCCGGTGGCATTCCCGTGCGATAGCCCGCAGCCTGAACCAACTCCATTGGTGAACATCGCTCCTCGATTTTCTTTCTTACCACGTGTGGCTAACAGACCGCCGAACTTGAACATGCAACGTATGTTGCGTGCGAGAATCAGTCACACCAGGGATGGTGATCTTAGCAGATGTCAGGTTCCCTACAACGCGTATTTGTTGCATGAGGCGGTTGATGCGGCTTTGTGTTCGGCCGTGTCTTTGCTGGAAAAGTTGAATATGGAATTCGATGCTATTTTGCATTCTGTCGGGTGCAACGTGGACATGTCAGCTTTGTTGCAAAACAGCGCAGCTTGCTGGGATTGGTCTACCCTTATCTTCCAACGGCCGTCTGTGCAGCAGGTGCTCGCCTTCAAAAAAGTCATCGAGATGTTGCGACCATTATTGATTCGGACATATTTCCCGACAGGCGACCCGTTTGGTGGTGTATCCCCATATTGGCCTGATGACTCCATTTTGTGTCGACAGTATATGAAGTTGGCCCAAAGAGTTCGCGACGCAGCAGCAGGCGATCTGGCCGTACCGGAGGAAGTGCGAAATGCAGCACGCGAGTGGGTACACGACGAAAGGATATACTTCGTTCGACCTTTGTGGGTGAACCGTGTGGTGGAGCAGATCTGCCGACAGCATGCCAAGGACCGGGTGTGGACGTGTTGCTTACGGCCCGCAGCCTTAATATCTTGCTATGCGGACATGTTGCCCCTCTCAGCTTATGATGTGTGGGAGCTCCCGTCGGAGCAGTTGCAGCCGCGACAGCGGCGTGTGGTGCGAAGGAGGCGACGAGGGAAGCGGAAGCGTTGCACGTCCCCCCCTGCTTCAAGAAGCCGAGGAGGACATTTGAAGCTTGGTGAACTTTGTGTACATCCAGTCAACAAGCGCAAAGCTCTGATGTACGTGGAAGCTCGTAAAGTAGTCGTCGATATTGCCAGGGTAGCTGCCACATTGGATTTGCAGCCGTGGTTCCATGTGGGAATGCCAGGCACCGGCATGGTGGCTTGGCATGCTGGTAGGGTGCACCATAGGTGCAGGCTTCTTTTCCCACCTGATACTTCATGCGAGGGCACAGGGTCCCATCTACGATTGGCTTGGGATACCCGGCAAGGCCAGGCTAGCCCAGTATATGTGTCCGATCGCGCCTTCCTCATGCAGGCTGGTGTGCAATGCGTAGGTGGTGAACGTGATGAATTGCTCGTCAGAGAGGTTTGCCGGCTGCTTCAGATTACTTCCAAGTACAAGGTGTCAGCAGGCAGCAAGGCTGATGCGGGCTCGGCGCCGTTTGTGCGCGCACAGGAAAAACCTTTGCCATGTCTGGTCGATTTTCGGGAAGTCTGCCTGTCGAGGACGCCATGGTGCTCGAGCCAAGTGATTTTGCAGACTTGGAGGGTGCAGGTGCGGCGAGGCGACAGCAATACTTAAGAGAGCGTGCCAAGGCAGCCAAGCCTACGGAATTACCCGACGAGGTGAAGAGAAGCGTATCGAAGGCCATTTCGAAAGGGAACACCATCCAGCCGCTGCCTCCCAGTGTGGACGCGTTACATGCGCTTCAGCGTGGGGCAACACGCAGTGTCGTAAGGGGTAAAATTGCATCTTGGTTGGATTCAGAGGAAGGTCGCCGATGGCAGGATGAGCGAAAAGAATTATTTAGTGCTGGTTGCGAGGAAAGGAGGAGTGAGGGTTGACATGTGTTGTGGTGTATCCCAACACTACATGTGTTGTGGTGTATCCCAACACTGACATGTGTTGTGGTGTATCCCAACACTTTGAGGGAGCAAGGGGGAGAGTTGTGGTGTCTCCCAACACTTCTTCAAGGGGCGCGAGTCACGCTGTGGCCGAGGCAGCTTGCGTTGGCCGGAAAAAAGAGTGCTCTGCGAGTCGGCATGATGCACATAGCATGCGAGTCGGGCTGTAAACATAGCATGCGAGTCGGGTATGATGAGTCTGAGACCAGTCCGGACCTCATGTAACCATACCGGTCCACTCAGGACGAGCAAAGAAACAATCAAACACATGAAGAAAACCAATGATCATACGATCGTGAGGTTACAAAGCTGTGCATCCGTATAGGTATAAGTATATATAGATGTACATGTGCACACGAAAAATGTTAGATGTTTATGTGTGCATGTAGGTATGTATGTATGTATGTATGTATGTATGTATGTGTGTATGTATATGTCGATGTGATGTAGAGTATTAAAGTTTGGGCTCTCGTAAATGACGTTTGCGTTCTCTCGTACCATTTGCGTTCTCGTGTACACACACACACACACGCGCGCGCGCGCACATACGCACACAGCTCCCCAAGTCACACCAGAACGATTTCGAGTCATACCAAAACGGGGCCAAGTCAGACCAACACGTTCCCGAATCAGCCCAACA
>Ga0180435_10006339_pt1 | contig 11337 bp, 5 predicted proteins | sample SS_ome_3_FD_132467 | JGI IMG/M metagenome (GOLD analysis project Ga0180435, IMG submission 132467) | Hypersaline lake sediment archaeal communities from the Salton Sea, California, USA - SS_3_S_1 metaG | ecosystem: Environmental > Aquatic > Non-marine Saline and Alkaline > Hypersaline > Sediment...
CACCTACGACGGCGGGAAACTCTATCACATGAACGCCCACGGCAGGGTCGTCTGCCTCGACGCCGCATCGGGCAAGACCGTCTGGACGGTCGACACCTTCAAGCGATTCGGCGCGAAGGAAATACGCTGGGGCCACAGCGAATGCCTCCTCATTGACTCCGAGCGCCTTATCGTGACGCCCGGCGGGCGCAAGGCGATGATGGCTGCCCTCGACAAGAAAACCGGCAAGACGATCTGGTCCTCGGCGCCGCTGGGCAAAGATGCAGCCAGCTACGCCTCGCCGGTCCTCTTCGAGTACGGGGGGATGCGACACCTGGTAAGCTTCAGTTCGAACCAGGCCTTCGGCGTGAATGCCGATACGGGCAAGATACTCTGGCGGCGCCCGCGCCCGACACGTTACCAGGTGATCGCGACCGTACCGGTTCACCACGACGGGAAAGTATTCGTCACGAGCCCCGACGGAAGACCGGCCGAACAGTATCGCCTGAAAGTCAGCGAAGGCAAAGTAACCGTCGAGCAGACCTGGAGTTCTGAGCTTAACTGCCTCTCGGGCGGCGTGATCCATTCAGGCGGAAGACTATACGGATCGGGATACCGCAAGGGCGATGGGTGGTTCTGCATCGACTTCGCGACGGGCAGGACGCTCTACACCAAGCGCGACCTGAACAGCGGATCGGTTATCCTCGCGGACGGACTGCTCTACTGCTTCTCCGAACGCGGCGAGATGGCACTGCTCAAGCCGACCGATAAAGGCTTCGAGACCAAAGGGCGTTTCCGCCGCGTCGGCGCCAAGACCAAAGACTCCTGGGCTCATCCGGTAATCTGCAACGGGCGCCTATACCTGCGATATCACGATACGCTGTGGTGCCACGACATTCGCGGGAGATAATCTCATGATGCGAACATGGATATCCGTTCCGGTGATCTGCTGCCTGGCTGCGAGCGCCCCGGCGCTCACGATCAAAGCGACAGAGGCGCAGATCAAGACTGTCGGCGGCGAGAGCGGCGGGGTCTGGAACTTATGGTCCACCGGACAACTCGGGGACTATGTCGATTTCGCGGGCGGCGGTCAGTATGAGATAGCGGTAACCGCTTACGGATCATCGGCCGGTGAGGTCTGGCCGAAAATGTCGCTCCGAATAAACGGCGCCGCGGTCAGCAGCATCAACGTAACAAGCGCCAAACCGGAGGTCTACACGTTCATCCTAAAACTCACCGAGGAACTCCAAAAAGGTCCGATGAAGGTCACCATCGCGTTCGACAACGATGCAGTGATCGGAAAAGAGGATCGCAACCTCTACGTCGCAAAAATCGAGATCACGCCGCCAAAAGGCGTCGCACAACCGAAACTCGTGCCCAGGAAAAAAGCTCTCGCCAAAGAAAACGCCCAGGCCCTGCAGGCCGAATTATCCGCCCTGAAACAGGCCGATATCGACATCGAGAAGATCCGAAAACGAGACGCCGAAATCCGGATCGTCGACGCCGCGGGCAAACCCGTCGCCGGCGCTGAAGTGAAGATTCAACACATCCGACACGACTTCCTCTTCGGGTGCAATATCTACATGTTCGACCGATTCGGAAAACCCGAGGAAAACGCCGCATACAAGAAGCTATTTTGCGAACTGTTCAACGCAGCCACCACGGGCTTCTACTGGGCGTCCTACGAACCGGTAAAGGGCAAGCCCAAATACGCCTACACCGACGCGGTCGTAAAGTGGGCGACCAAACACAAAATCCGCCTGAAGGGCCATCCGCTCCTGTGGGACCACCGCGCAGGCAAGCCCAAGTGGGCCGGCGGGAAGCAACCGCCGCCGAACGTTCAGAAAAAGCGCGTCTTCGATATCATGCGAAGGTACTCGGGCAAGATCGAGTTCTGGGAAGTCGTCAACGAACCGTCGCACCTGCCCCGATTCAAGATCGACGACCCATACCGATGGGCCCGACAGGCCGACCCGAAAGCCTACCTGATCGTCAACGATTACCACGTGATGGCCGACGGTTATCCACCCTTCTTCAAGCTGCTCAAAAAAACGAGCGACGCCGGCGTACCGTTCGACGGGATCGGCATCCAGGCCCACGAACCGCGAACGATGAGATTCCCGCTGGGCAAGTGCAAAGAAATCCTCGACAGCTACGCGACGCTCGGAAAGGAACTGCATATAACCGAGTTCACCCCGACCACCAGCGGAGCGAAGATCACCGGTTCGCACGTCGACGGCGTCTGGGACGAATCCGCACAGGCCGACTACGCCGAGAAGTTCTTCCGCATCTGCTTCGCACACGAAAAAGTGGTCGCGCTGACCTGGTGGGACCTCTGCGAGCGGGGAGCGTGGTTAAAAGGCGGCGGGCTGCTTAGCAAGGACCTGACCCCAAAAAAGGTGTACACCACGCTGAAGAAACTCATCCACGACCAGTGGTCCACGCAGGCGGAGGGCAAGAGCGATCCGGCGGGCAAGTTCGCCTTCCGCGGATTCCACGGAACGTATACGGCGGAAGTAACCGCGGGCGGTAAGACCACAAAAACCGAATTCCACCTGGGCAAAAAAGGCCCATCCGCCATCACCGTAAAGCTCGACAAATAAAGGACCGGATCATGAAACTCAATGCCACACGATTCACCGCCGGGCTGCTGACTATCGCTCTACTGACCGGCCTGGCCGACGCCCAGGCGAAGAAAACCAAAACAAAACGCAGAGCGAAAAGGAAGCCCAGGGCCTCATGGATGATCACCAAGGCCGACAAGGACAAAGCCATCTGCTTCGCGCTGTACACCGTACACAAGAACATCCTGAAACTCACCGCCCAACTGCACGAACTCGACGCCGACGCGCCGCGCACCGTCCGCCTGGAAATCAAGAAAGGCGACAATTGGGTCAAGATCGCAGAATCAAAGGTCGTCGAGCGCGGGTGGACGGCCACCTTCCGCATCACCGGGTGGGATTCGACAAAGAACCATCAATACCTCGTCGCACACGGTAAGACCGCGTTTTACACCGGTACGATCCGGCGCGACCCGGTCGACAAGGAGGTGATCGTGGTCGCCGCGTTCACGGGCAACTCGAACCGCGATCGCGGCCCGCGACCGGACCTCATCGCCAACATCAAGGCCCAGGATCCCGACATCCTGTTCTTCTCGGGCGACCAGGTTTACGATCACGGTAAGCATTTCCCCTCGTGGCTGCAGTTCGGAAGGCAGTTCGGCGAGATCATCAGGGACCGCCCGACCATCTCGATACCCGACGATCACGACGTGGGGCTGGGCAACCTCTGGGGCGCAGGCGGCGAAAAAGGCCACGGTGGATACGGAGACCCCGAATATATCAAGGAAGTCGAGCGGGCCCAGACGTCCAACCTGCCCGACCCGTTCGACCCCACGCCGATCAAACGCGGAATCGGCGTCTACTACACCGACCTTACCTGGGGGCGGATCGGACTGGCGATCGTCGAAGATCGAAAGTTCAAGTCCCAACCCACCATCCTCAAAGGCCATAAGCTCGAAGGCGTACAACTGACCGGTCGCCCCGACCACATCAAGGGCTTCACCGGTGACCGGAGAGCCGTAGACGTGCCCGAAGCAAAACTGCTTGGTGAGCGACAACTGAAGTTCCTGCGCCACTTTTCCGCCGACTGGACCGGAACGGACATGAAGGCGGTCCTCTCGCAAACGGTTTTCGCCAACGCGGCACACCTGCACGGTGGCAGGGGCGGACGATTGATGGCCGACCTGGACTCCAACGGTTGGCCCCAGTCAGGACGCGACAAGGCGCTGGCCGAAATCCGCAAAGGCTTCGGCGTGATGATCGGCGGCGACCAGCACCTGGCCACCATCATCCACCACGGAACCGGCGAGTGGGAGGATTCGGGATACTCGTTCTGCGTTCCGTCGATCGTGAACTACTACAACCGCTGGTGGGCGCCGCTTGAGAAACCCGTCAAAGCGATCAAAACGCCCCTGGAACATACCGGGCGATACCTCGACGGATTCGGTAACAAGATAACGATGTTCGCCTACGCCAACCCCGACCCCAAGCGACCCAGGCACGGCAAGTGGGGCGCCCGGGCGGCCGGTCATGCCATCATCCGATTCAACAAGAAGACCAGAAAGATCACGTTCGAATGCTGGCCCCGCGGTTGTGACGTGACCAACCCCGCCCACAAGCAGTATCCCGGTTGGCCAATCACCATCGACCAGCAGGACAACTACGGGCGCAAACCCGCCGCATGGCTTCCGAAGATCCAGGTAACCGGACAGACCAACCCGGTAGTCCAGATAATCGACGAAGCGAACAGGGAAATCGTCTACACGCTAAGAATAAACGGAACAACCTTCAGCCCCAAAGTATTCAAGAAAGGCTCCTACACGATAAGAATAGGCGAAGGGAAACTGATAAAGACCCTGTCAGGCATAAAATCCGCCGACAAGAAAGACGCCAGGACCATCGACGTGAAATTCTGAGCGACAGACAACTGATAGCCGAAATCGGTCTTACTCGTCGCTCATGCCACCAAATCCAATCCGTTCAAGGGCGCTTCTATGGCATGATTGCGGGGGGCGATTCAGCATACGAAAGTGACGAATACCATGGCATGTACGAGGCCAGTCTATGTATCCTCTTGCGTCGAACGGTGGTTATCGTCCGGTCGATTTCGGTCGGTATCTCCCCGGTCACGTAGAAGTCGCATAATGCGGAAACGGCCTGAATACCGTACGATACGTAGAGTTTCTTAACGCGGGCAAGCGCGCCGACCAGGTCTCCGCTTGCGGCCTGCAGGACCACGAGCATCTTTTTTTTGTTTGTATATAAATATGACGAATTTTGGCGAGGTATGATCGACCATGTCAGTTCGATCAACTTCAGCGCCTTGTCGGTCATACCGTACTTCACATATAGTTTGGAAATCTCATAGTATCCGCGGAAGGTCGCCTGGTATTTAGTGTCGGCCTTGGCCTTGGCGACCGCTTGCTTCAGATATTTCGCGACCTCGTCGGTTTTGCCCTGTTGTGCGCAGGCGTCGACCACCATCAGCAATGTCCTCGTGTCGATTTTGTCAATTGCAGCGTCAACCACGTCGCCATGTCCGGCGCGGGCGGCTTCTACAAGCAGCAGCGACGCCCACGAACCCGCCTGGTAGGGCTTGTAACTCAGGGGCACGACGCGTGAGTATTCCAGGGCCCAATCCTCGATCTCTTTCCTTCGTGCGATGACTCCAAGGCAGTGTTCGTAGACGATTACGTGTCCGATGCTGCGCTCCGAATAGGTGACGGGTAGTCCGGAGGTCTTGGCCAGTTTCATCGCCTCGTCAAACTTCCCGTCATATGCGAGCAGCCCAACCGGCCTGCGGAGGGGCCATTTGCTATTGACCCGCGTGACCGAATGGGTGGAAACGAGCGCTCTGGCCCGGGCGAATACCTTTTCCGCGTCGCTCTTGGCGCCCGCCGAGAGCAGCGCCCAGGCAATGCGGTTCAGCAGACTAACCCGCCGGCTGGCGACCTGTGCGGGGGTCGCCCTCAGTTTGGCGGCGGCAAGGATCTTCCGATCGAGCGGAGGTAAGGCATCCAGAACGCGCTTCAGGTCCGCCGCGGCGGCCTTCATATTACCGGCGTGGATTTCCATCTCCGCCGCCAGGAGCAGACATCCCGCCTTTCGGAAGATATCCCTTCGGCGCGCCGCGGTGCAGGACCGCGACACCTCAACCAGCAACCAGCTCCTGGCCGGGTCGTCATGGGGTATGGCGCTTACGAACGCAATAGCACCCCCACGGTCGCCGCACCTGATGAGCCCGAAGATACCGCCAATTATCGCCTGGACCCCCTGTGCGGAAGATCGCCCGCGCTGGCGGGGCAGGACGACGCCCTTGAGCAGACGCCTGTAGACCTTCGCGGCCGTTTTGAGATCACCGCTGTCCTCATACTTTTGGGCTATTTCGAGGAGCAATTTGCGGCGCAGGGGCTCCCCGTAGTCTCCCAAATCGCCAAGGAACATCATAGCCTCGTCGAGATGCCCGGAACGTTCGCAGATATTCGCCATCGATATGTTCGTAAAGGCGACAATTCTCTGGGATATCCCCCTGCCCACAGCCAGTATTTCGCGCGATTTGGCTGCGTCTCCAAGCGCCGCATAAGCTCGGGCCACCGCCTGAACGCAGGCGTAATTCTCGGGCTGCTCGCGAGCGCCTATCAGCTTGAATCTGGCCAGCGCGGTATCGGCGAGTTTTCTCGCCGACTCGAGCCTTTTAGCCCGGACCTCCGCCACGACCGCATCAGACAGTAGATTCAGCAGATTCCCAGGGCTCCGATTGTCAAGAAGCGCAAAAGCCCCCGCCACGTCGCCATATCGCAGGTGAACGTCCCTGGCGGACTTACTGGTGTGGAGCTTGAATCTCGCATCGTCGAACGTCGAAGCGATTTTTTTCAGGACGGCGAGCGTCTTTCGCCCCTCGGCGCCGATATCCCTCGCCGGGAGGTCAGAAAGGACGATCGGTTCGACGGCCTCCAGGGTAAACTTGAACAGGCGGTTAATCCGGGGCAATCCAAACGCCGCGTGCAAGGTCGTCGAATTGACGTACTTGAGGCGACCTCCGTCGCCCGTTTTGAAATTGGTGGGAAGTTCTATATCGTCGACAACGAGGCTCATCTTTGCCCCCCGCCTCCTATAGGTACCGGGCACAAACCACGCCGCCGCGTGTCGCCCGTCGGGGCTGATTAGCGGATTGTACAAATATCCGTTGAAGGTCCGCCCCTGTCGCCCATCATGGACAATCACGCACTGCCTGGAGGCCCGGAGGCGTTGCATCTCCAAATCCGACATATACTCGATCATCGCGCCTGGTTGCACACCGCCCGGGGCGCCTAGATAGGCGTGATGCTTACGATCTTCGCTAAAGGCGACCGGTCGCTTGTGGACCAGGAGGGGCTCAATCTCGCGTCCGCCGGAAATCGTCACAACTCGACTACGCCACCTGCTCCCGCGACCGTCTTCAGAATGTTCATAACATATAATCGCATTATGGACCACCTCGCCGTCAGGCGTGAAGACCGGACGCTGAGGTCCCGACGAATACAGCCCCGATCCTACGTCGATGATTTTCGCATAGTGTTTTCCTTCGGCGCCATCGTGAACGACAAACTGATCGAGAAACCTCCGCGTCGTTCCTGGATACCGCATTGTTCTAGCCTTATCGCCTGAAGCCACGAAGGCCCAGTGCTTTCCATCGTCACTGAAGACCAACGATTTTGTCAACGCGCCGTGACACTTCTTCACTTCCTTACCGTCGATAATAAACCCCTCCACGGAGAAATAGGCGTAGCGTTTGGAATCCCCGCTCCACTTGACTCCAGGAAAACTGGAACCGCAATTACTGACGTATTTGTTGTCTGCATAGACCTGCTTGACGTACTTGTCGCCAATTTTCGCTCCAACGATGTGGATAAACCTGGTGCGATCGGGGCTGAAGAAGATATATGGCGTGTGCCTGCCGAAACCATACGTGGTGTCTGAGGGCGAAGACTTCGGAAGCCCGGTCAGGGCGACTTCCCGACCATCGAGAATCGCCATCCAGCAACCGTGAATGTCGCGAGCTACGCATGAATAGTGTTTTCCGTCAGGCGAGATGCCCACCCATGCCAACTCGGAGTACGCTTTGGTGTCGCGGCCTTTCCAACGGATTCTGGCGTCGGACCAACCAGCCCGGTAATCCTTTCCATCACTAGTAGTACTCGTGTAAATAACGAATAATTGCTCCCGCGAGTCGGCGCTGAAAATGCAGTGCGCCCTCTCGCTGCGCGGCGAACCACTAGATGTGCGCCTGCGATTGACCGGATAATAACGCGGGCGCGTCGTCGAACGACTGGCCGGACGACTCGTCGAACGATAGCGGTTGCCGGAACTGAGGGGGCGCGCGAGCGGACGATAGTCGCGGGGGCGGCTTGCCGGTCGGCTGGTCGGCTGGAGCAGCGCCGCATTCTTTAGCAGGTCGCCCGGGTCGCCCTTCTCACCGCAGATAAACGGTACGGCTTTACCGTTGCTGACGTAGTAGCACGCCATCCGGCCGAGATCCGGACTGACCCTGAGATACCGGGCTCCGGCGGGGACCATCGCGATGGTCTCTATCTTCAGTTTCACTTTACCCGGCACGAACTTACCATCGGCAAGCATCGCCAGCCTGCTGGTCGCCGTCGCGCCGGCGGGTTTGGCTGAGACCGTGCCGCCAGGCCGGCTTTCGGCTCGGGCGCCTCGCTCCGGTTGAGCGCCGCCTGGAGTGTTCTTCACCACATGGGGCGGGGCGGGAAGATTGTGATTGTCCGCGACGGTCGGCTGTCCGGAGGCCTCGGAACTGTTCCCGTCAATCTGACCGCCCGGAAACATAACCCGCCAAGCCACAACACCTCCGACAGCAAGAACAACCGCCACGCCCGCCAACGCCAACTTCATCATCGAACCTTGCCGCCCGCCCGGCGTGCCGGCTGTCGATTTTCGGCGCGGAACATCAGGCCGGGGTTTTTCGGAAGCGGGCGCCTCACCGGTCTCGCGGTCGGAAGCGGCGGTCGCCGGCGGCACGTGCAAAATGTTACCACAACCGGGACACTTGCCCTTCTTGCCCGCTTTGGTATCGCTGACCCTGAGATATTTCCCACAATTCAGGCACGGAAACTCTATCATCGCATACTCTCCCGATGGTAAATCAAATCATTTTTCACGCAACACCGCCCATCTCGCACATCGGTGCTGATTCGACCGTTCGGGGCTTTCACGGTTTTACCGGTCGGACGCCGACGAGGGCCTCTATGTTCCACAACTGCATGACGTCATATTTTGCCGAGACGAGACGATTACCACCGCGCGAGAAGGCGAGGATACCGGAACTAGTCAGTTTTCCCGCAAGGGTCCTGACCGCCCGTCCGCCTGCGGCGTCCCATATCGTGATTCCACCTGAACCGCCGGAAGCGATTGAAGCCGGGAAGTTCCTCTCGTTCAAAGACCGGGTCAGGTCCGAACTCGATACGAAGAGTATCACTCCGACAATCAGGGCGGCGACTACCCCGGCGGCAAGACCGATCACCGCGCCGATCTGCCGCCTGTGCTTCTTCTCAGCGAGTATCTCCGCCTCGTGATCCTTGCGCTGGATTATGCTCAGGGCCGCATCCGGCGCGACGCCCAGAGCGAGCGCTTCGGCCAGAAGAAGCCGCTGCTCGTGCGCATTGAGTTTCCACTTTCGCAGGTGCTTCCAAACGAGAGTTTCGAACTGCGCCGCGGTGTCGATGACTTCCAGATCGTCGCAGAAAACTTCGACCCCCAGTAGAGTGTAGTAATCCGGCGGCCGGGGACCGGGCGGAACACCCAGCCATTTCTTATAAAAATCCACAGCCATTACGATTTTTTCCTCGAAGCGCCGGTTTGTCCCGAACGTAAACCGTGAAACCGCCCCTTCATACCACACCTATAGAATATACCCACCGCCCCTCATCCGCAAGACTGTCCGCACCGGGTAATCGTCCCTTGAACGCACGTTTGTTTACCAACGAACGGCACTCCGCCCCCTCCCCGAATGCCTTTTACGTACCTTCCGCTCGCGGTTTGGCCTTTTTCGCTTTTTCAGCCTTCTTCGCCTCTTTAGCCTTTTTGGCATTCTCGGCCTCGATTCGGTTGAAGCCCTCGACGACCTTTTTCGGCCAGCGGAAGACCGGCGCCTTTGACGGATCGAAACCGCGCAGGTGCGGTTGGTCCAACCGCTTGGCCACCGGCGTGTAGGCCCACGGATTATGCCCAAACGTCTCGTCGATCAGCCTGGCGAAGGCAGGCATATACTTCTTCAACTGCTCGCGCGTCCTTATGTGGGCCAGGTGCTTTCCACTCGAGTCGAGGACTTCGAGGGAGGGGTTGCTTCCGGCGGGCTTGGGCCTTATCGCCCCGTTGCAGTTGAAGTGCGCCTGGACGCCTTCGGCCCAGAACTCCAGGGGTTCGCCCTTGTCGCTCATCCCGTATCCGCGAAACCGCCCACTTTCACGGGCCTTTTTGCACAGCGCACGCAGGCGGAGGCTGAACGTCTTGTCCATGGACAGAAGTGCATGGTGGATCCCGTGGGCGAACTCGTGAATGAAGATGTTTTCACCGGCCCACGGGTCGCCTTTGAAATTAAGCACGTTCTCTTCGCCGCACGTGATCAACCGCCCGCCAAGCCCGCGAGCCCGCATGTCCCACCAGGGCCCCATATTCCGCGACTCGGGTATGTCGCTTGTCATTTCAGTATACGCCATCACGCCCACGTAATTTCGCCTGGCGAGCATCGCCAGGATATCCGGGCGCCTGGCCAGCATCTTCCCCGCCAGGTACGCAACTTCGCCCAGTGCGTACTTCGAGACCTTCTCCGAACTGACGATCAGCAGCCCATCAACCACGATGTGCTGTTTGTAGAACGGGTCGAGCGTTTTCAGGAGTGCTCGGGCCGCAGACGGCTGAGATGCAGGATTCTTTCCGCCCTTCCCGCCCGCACAAACGCCTACCCGAAAAAGACAAAGCAGGGCGCTGATTAGACAAACTGAAACAGGGCGCATTCGATTCCAAACCGGCAGGCTGTTTTGCGTGTTGCTCATATTGTCAAATCCAAAGACAAGGCAGGTCGCATAGCGATACTCCGCAAGCAGCGGGCCAGATCCCGCGCCACGGCCCAAGCACGATTCTACAGTCCGACCGCCAGGAAAAGAAACTATTTATCAAAGCCTGGCGCCGGGACGCCAGGGCGGATATTTCACCATGTTTTTAGCGAATTTCCATAGCACATTTGAAAACTGCCATTACGACGATTTGCGTCAAAAGTGGAACGAATACACTGTAATCTTCGAGGTGGTGATTCAGGTGTGGCCTATCCGTTACCGGCCCTTTCGGTTACCGGCGCCTCACAAGCCACACCGTGCGGCCCGGCCGGGTATTCGCTGACTGCCCGGTGGGACTCCCACCCACTGAAAACCCGCTCCTTTCCACGGCACACTGAAATATCTGGTTCAAGAACGCTTCTTCCGCCCGTCGGAACCTGCCAGGCGACGGAACGCTTCTTCTCGCCCCTGCCAAAGCTTCGACAGTTCGCTCACTTTTTGGGGATGCCCGACCGCTAGGTTTTTCATCTCGCATCGGTCAGTCCGGAGATCGTAGAGTTCCCACGGACCTTTCCGACCGGCCGACACGAGTTTCCAGTCGCCGACCCGAATCGCCCGGTTGCCCGAATGATGGAAGTATATAAACTCGTGATCGGCGCTGTTGTCTCGCGTAAGCGCCGAGGCGATGGAGCGCCCGGCCAGCGGTGGAGTGGGCCTGCCTTTCCAGTTTTCCGCCCGCTCGACAC
>Ga0180435_10006340_pt1 | contig 11336 bp, 8 predicted proteins | sample SS_ome_3_FD_132467 | JGI IMG/M metagenome (GOLD analysis project Ga0180435, IMG submission 132467) | Hypersaline lake sediment archaeal communities from the Salton Sea, California, USA - SS_3_S_1 metaG | ecosystem: Environmental > Aquatic > Non-marine Saline and Alkaline > Hypersaline > Sediment...
ATTAAAACGCCGGAAGTTCTGACCGTCCAATATGTCTCGAATAGAAATTTTGTCAGAGTCCGAACAGCCTGGGAAGGCAAGAAAGAGGGCGATGAAAAATGCAACGAACTTACAATTCATATTCATCTTCTCTATGTGTCGACCGTGTCATGTTCAAGCCCGTCAGCGTCGAGTCGGAACTCAGTCCGATGCACATAACGATTTGATCGGCCGCGTGTATTTTGCGTCGGCTGTATTTGATTGTCAGAGAGATACCCGATACGGCTCACACGATCTAAATTATAACGTGAAAAAGTCCAAAAATGAACGGGGCGCTATCTGCTTTCCAAAATTCCTTTTCATCCAACCGTTTTCTGGCGGATTCGTCACTACAACACGCTACCGCAAAACTTGCAGTGGCATGCATCGGATTCGTGACCTTCAGCGCTGCACTCCGGGCAGACCTTGGTGGAAACGTTACGGCCGAAAGCACGCGACATTTCCACGGTCACAATGCCGGTCGGTACGGCGATGATTGCATAGCCGAGAATCATCACCATCGATGCCAGCGTCTGGCCAAGAACTGTTTGAGGCGAAATATCGCCATACCCGACCGTGGTCAAGGTAACGATTGCCCAGTAGATGCTGCGTGGAATGCTGGTGAATCCATTGGCCCCGCCCTCGATGACGTACATGAGCGAGCCGAAGATGACCACCAGCGTCAATACGGTGTAGATAAAAACAGCGATCTTGTGGCTGCTCGCGCGCAGCGCTTTCATGAGGAGTCGCGCCTCACCGAGATAGGGGACCAGCTTCAGGATCCGGAAGATGCGCAGGATGCGCAGAATTCGGATGACCAGCAGGTACTGGCTTCCCGGCAGGAGCAGGCTAACGTAGGTGGGGATGATCGCCAGCAAATCGACGACTCCATAAAAACTGAATGCGTATTTGAGCGGCCGGCCGACACAGATAAGCCGCAAGAGGTATTCGACGGTGAAGACGATCGTAAACAGCCACTCGATCCCATAGAGAAAGTTGCCGTAACGTGACCGCACAGCGCCGATACTGTCGAGCATCACCGCCATAACACTCGCCAAAATGGAGACGATGAGCAAGACGTCGAATCCTTTCCCCAAAGGGGTGTCGGCCTCGAAAATCACTTCACGCAAAACTGTTCGCCAGTGGGCGTTCGAAGGCGCCACCTTGGGTTGATCGTCCTTTAGCCTTTTCAAGGTCTCACTCCTGTCGATGTTGGGCGGAATCAGGCGAATCGCCTAACGCTTGAGATAACCTACCGAAAATGGGAGAGCTTTTTGTACTGACGCCTATTGAATACTTCCTTTTCCCACCATTTCAGACTAGGGTCTCCAAATCTGTCCTCCTGAAGTTTGGAGTAATCACTTAAAAAGCCGGAGTTTGGTGGAGTGGTGGCACAACCGAACAGAAACGTGACCGAAATTAACAACAACACTTTGATGATAAAAACCCGCGGTACTTGTGCATAGAGCACGAAACTATTTTCCTCGTCTTGGGTAATTAGGATTATGAGATTTGAATATTACCGGCAAAGTTGAATTGTGCTCGCTTGCTGGTATCAATTCAAACGCATTGTAGATGATACTAATTCTCAAATAATTGCATATAAAAGAACTCACCAACCTCAACCCATTGAGTGGGCTTCAAATCAATAACGGCCTTGAGTCTTTCATAGGAAAACCTCTTATCAAGGGGAGGGCCGAAAGGAGTGTCTTCCTTTTTTATTTCGACGATGGCCAGTGTCCCATTGGGTTTGAGAAGACGTTTCACTTCGTTCACAAATCCTGTCAGTTGTGTTCCTGAAAATCCATGAATGACTGTCGAGACATAGACCAAATCAAGAGAAGACGCTCCCAAATCAATTTGTTCCGTAATGTCTCCGACGAATGCTTCGATATTTGTGTTCAGCGTTTCTGCTTTCAGAGCATCTATTGAAATAGCATCTGGATCCAAAGCATACACCTTCCCCAGTTCCCCAGTCAGTTTGGAGAATTCTTTAGACATGTAACCGTTCCCACAGCCGGCATCAAGAATGATTTGACCAGGTGTTATGGACAAACTGGCAAGAAGTCTGTTCTTGTCAAGAAAGATCTCAGATGATTTCCCGCGATGGTGATGATTGTGATCGATCTCGCCTCCGCGTTCTGACATGTTGGCGCTCCTTTTACATCTAAGGGCTTTGAGTTTGAGCGGCGAGGCGCGAAGCGACTCGTCTCTAAACTCTTGTTAGGTTGTCGACAAGTTGTTTGTATCCACAAATTCGGTGCGGTGATAATATCATTCTTGGTTCTTTATCGCGAAAAGACGGGTTTTAGATACCAACAACCACAACACCCCAGCTATCACTAGCCACTCAAATACAAGAATTCCCCAGTCTATCGCAAGAAAAGGACTCTCATTAAATATAAACCGATATCCAACAAACTCACCAGTACCTAAAGCGTGCAGGTTTTGTGATACAGGAGGATATAGGACGGAAATAAGAGTAAGGATGGCCCAAACTCTAATGACTTTCCAAAAACTAGTTCTGCATTTCTGTTTACCAGCACAAGACTCTTCACTTAGATCGTGACTCATAAATCTTTTCCAATCAAAACTAGGCGATCACGATGTCAACCTAACTACTTATTCTAGACAAAATCTCCATTACCAGGAAGCATTCCACCTGTCCTCGCAAAGAGTTTATGGGAGCAGAATTCCCAACAACCCTCCAAGATCATCGCGATCCGCCGCTCTGAAGGCTTACAGTTCAACATCCTCAGAACGCGCAACCTGTTACCCCACAAAGCCGTCATACCCAGGCAGCTAATTTGGAGTCCCGGACGCGATGAGCCGGGGCGGGTGGATCCCTCTGGCACGAATACCCGGCCAACGCTCGTTCCCCGACAGGCCGTCGAATCCTAGAACACCCAAAATACCGTTGTTCTAGAGATTGTCAATAACAGGGAAACCTGGATATGGAGGCGGTTCGACACACCTTTGGGGACGTTCGTAATGGGTTGGTTGAAAATCCATCACTTTCGACAAGTGACCCACGTGGGTCGCCTCGCGCCCCGACGCCCAAAAAAAATACCGAATCGACTAGCAGCCACCCGCCGATCTTGCGCTTTGGCTTTTAGAACCGTGGATCGTCGGGCAGGCAAAATGGCGGCGGGCACGTGTTGCAGATGTTGCTTCTCTCCTTCGGCTTTCATGCAGAAAAGGAGGTCTGTCATGAACAGATCGTTTTTAATCCTGGGCCTCTTGCTGATTCTCGTCTTGTTCCTTGCGCCCTTCGTAATGGCCCAGGCCACGGGTTGGGAAATCGTTCACGCCATTCCGGGCGAACAGGACGGCGACCGTATGGGAACATCGGTGGCCAGTGCCGATCTCACCGGAGACGGTGTCAACGAGCTGATCGTGGGTGCGAGTCACGCCGATCCCAATGGCCTCTCCGACGCAGGAATGGTCTACGTCTACGACGGCGAATCGGGCCAACTGATTTATAGCTGGCCCGGCCACCACGCCGGCGAATTCTTCGGATCGTCCCTCTGCGGGTTGGGCGACCTCGACGATCCCCCTGACGGCATCGGAGAGATCATCGTTGGCGCACAGGGTTGCGATGTCAATGGATCCAACGCCGGTGCCGCCTACGTTTATTCCCTCTACGTTCCGAACCCGCGATTGACTCTCTACGGGGAAGCGGTTGACGACCTTTTCGGCATGTCCGTATCCGGTGCGGGCATGGTGAACAGCGGCAATGTCCAAGATCTGGCCGTATCGGCACCTTTCGCAGATCATTCCAATTTGCACGATGCCGGCACGGTGTACATCTTTTGCGGCGTCACCGGAACGGAGATTACTCGACTCAAAGGAGAGAAAGGGGGCGACGTTTTCGGCTGGTCGATCTGCGGATCGGGAGACCTCGACGGAGATTCCCACATCGATCTGATCGTCGGTGCGCCCTTTGTCGATCCTCCCGGCAGGATCGATGCCGGTTCAGCCTACATTTACTACGGCCCGAGTATGCAGGCGGTCAATCAGATCCCCGGCGATACGGAACAGGATTTTTTTGGATGGTCCGTTGCCAATGCAGGTCACGTCGACTCGATCCCCGGGGAAGAAGTGATCATCGGCGCACGCCGTGATGATTGCGGCGGAATGGGAAATTTCACCGGTTCCGCAAATGTCCACACCTACGACGGCGGCAATTGGCCGCGGATTCACCGATTCGAGGGGCACTATCCGGGACACAGGATGGGAACCTCCGTCGACGGTGCGGGCGATCTCGACGGCGACGGCTTCGACGACCTGATCGTGGGCGCCGAGCGCGCGGGCGCAGAGGGTTCGGTGTACCTCTTTCGCGGAAGAGAAGGCCCTCCGAGCAACGATGGCAACGGCCTTCTCATCTGCCGGATCAGAGGCGACGATCCGGGCGGCTACTTCGGCCACTGCGTGGCGGGCGCCGGCGATGTCAACAGAGATGGCTGCCTCGAGATTTTGGTCGGGGCGTTGTTAGAGGAGAGCGGCGGCACGCAGCCGGGCGCGGCCTACCTGATCCGTTGCCAGCCGACGCAGCACGTCTTCCTGGCCGGCATCAACGATGATTTCAATATCCAAGATCATCCGCCGAATGGTGATCTCGAGTTCAGCTCGCCTGCGCCTGATTTCGAGATTTATCTCGATAGCCTTCCGGGCGGATCTCTCTGCGCCTTCGATGACATCGACGCCAACAGGCATTTTGGCCATACCTTCCAACAGTTCGACAGTACATTCGCTCTCGCCCGCCGGCTGCCGACCGGTATCATCCGGGCTGAGCTCGAGATCCGGACACGGGCGGTCAACAACTCCTGGCAGACGCGCAACGACACGATCGTTCTCGGATATGATCGTCTCAACGGGACGGGAGATCGATTCTGGAGCTCGCGGCTTATCGATCTGCCGAATGCGAGTACGTGGCCAACGGTCAGCAGTGTTCTCGATCTCGACAACCTCGATCCCGATAGCCACGGCACGACGAGCATTTTGGAAGATATGGAAACTCAGGGTTTTCTCGACGTCAGGATCAGTGACGACACGGGCGTCGATTACATGGTCCTGCGCGTCTGGACGTGCCAGCCGCAGACCGGGATCCTGACCATGCCGGATCCTCTGGACTACCTGTATCATGGGGTATCTCAAGAGATCGAAGTGGAATTTCCTCCCGTCGGCCCATTGTTCGACAGAGTCGCGCTGGTCATGGATCGCGCCTTCAACATCGGTGACATTACATGGGGATCATACTACCCCTTCAATATCGTTCCCCCTTCGGCCGGTTCACCCGGCTTCGATTGGGCGGGCATTCTTCCCCCGTGGTCTGTCAATCCGCATACATTCGCGCCCTTGGTGCCAATGTGGGCCCGAGGCCGGTACCTCTCCTTCCAGGCTGCGGCAGCCGACTGGTCCTCGGTGCCGGGCCCGACCTACTGGTACCTGTCCAACACGATCACGGCGCCCGTCTTTTGACACGCCGGCCGATCGAAATTCTATTTTTATGGGTTCATGAATCATAAATATTTTCCGATATCAGATACTCGAGAAAGCGATGTTTGTCGGGAGCCGAAAAAGCGTGGATCGTTAGAGGGATTTGCGAAGATGGGCCGAGATGTTTCCGTATTGATCGTGGAGGACAGCCCCACACAGGCACTGTCCCTGCAGTACACCCTGGAGAAGCACGGCTACCGCGTCGAGGTCGCCCGCGATGGCATGGAAGGACTGAAGCGGCTCGACGAGTCCTTTTTTCCCGTGGTCATCACCGACTGGGTCATGCCCGAGATGGACGGGATCGAATTCTGCAAGGAAATCAGAAGCCGCGAATTCGAAGGGTACGTCTACGTCATCGTCCTCACCGCCAACGATTCGCGCGACCATATCATCGCCGGTCTGCAGGCGGGCGCCGACGACTATCTCGTCAAGCCGGTCCACGATGCCGAACTCGTCGCGCGGCTCTTTAACGCAAAGAGGGTTTTGAGCCTCGAGTTTTCCTTGAAAAAACGCAACGAGGAGATCGCGCTCCTGTCGGTCACCGATCCTCTCACCTCAACATTCAACCGGCGTTATTTGAACGAACATCTCCCCGATTCGCTGAAACTCTCGTCGCGCTACAACCGGCCCGTCTCGTTGATCATCTGCGACATCGATCACTTCAAGAGCGTCAACGACACCTACGGACATCAGGTCGGCGACAAGGTCCTGGCCGAATTTTCCCGCTGCCTGCTGTCGCACGTTCGAGAGGGGCTCGACTGGGTGGTGCGGTTCGGAGGAGAAGAGTTCTGCATCGTCTTGCCCGAGACCGATCACACCGGCGCAATGGCGGCGGCCGAACGGTATCGCCAGGCCGCGGAGCGGATGCAGATTCCCACCGAGCAGGGTGTGGTGGCGATCACGGCGAGCTTTGGTTCGGCAACCTTCGAATCACCCGAGGGGGCCCGGTGCATTTCGGCGGAAGATTTTATCGGTGCGGCCGATGCCTGTCTCTACGAGGCAAAAGAAAGGGGCAGAAACAGATGCGTGGGGATCGTCTACGGCCAGACCGATGGCGAGGCGCTCCGCGACGGTGATCTCTTTTCCCACCAGAGTTTGCAATTATAATTTATTTATGAGAGACTGTTTTTCTCAGGTTCGGCAATAGACTTGTAGCAGGATATTAGGCGCCTCCCTTTTGGGCATTTTGAGGCGTGTCTCCCAATACGAGGTAAATATTGTGAACGTGGAATCGAGCGGAAAATCTCCGCACAAGGGCAGCTCTTCCGAGGAAATCGATCTACTCGCCCAGGAGAGCGCGTCGTCGCGCTCGCCGGGCGTTCCGCGCGAGCTGGGCGACTTCAGGATCATCGAAAAGATCGCCTCCGGCGGAATGGCCACGGTCTACGAGGCGGAGCAGATCTCGCTCAAACGGCGCGTGGCGCTCAAGATCCTTCCCTCTCACCTCGCCGACTCGGCCAAGGCGGTGCGCCGCTTTCAGCGCGAAGCCGAAGCGGGCGGGCGGCAGAGCCATCCGGCGATCGTTTCGATCTACGCCGTGGGCGAGCACGACGGGACCTACTACATCGCCGAGGAGCTCGTGGAAAAGGGCCTCACCCTTGCCGACCACCTCAAGGCGATGGAGGAGAAGAAGGATCTACCTGTAGGCCACTTTCGCAAGGCGGCGGCTCTCGTCGCCACGGTGGCCGAGGCGCTCGAACACGCCCACGCTTCGGGTGTGATCCATCGCGACGTGAAGCCGACCAACATCCTCGTCACCGCCGACGGCCGGCCCAAGGTGACCGATTTCGGGCTGGCCAAGGTGCAGGATGCCCTGAGCCTGTCGCGCACGGGCGAGTTCATGGGGACGCCTTTTTACATGTCGCCCGAGCAGGCGCTGAGCCGCCGGATCGGGATCGACAGGCGGACCGATATCTACTCTCTCGGCGTGACCCTCTACGAATCGATCACGCTGACCCGCCCCTTCGAGGGCAAAACGTCCCACGAGATCCTCAAGAAGATCATCTTCCACGAGCCGAGCGATCCCTGCAAGGTGAGCCCCCGCCTTCCGCGCGACCTGGCGATCATCTGCCTCAAGGCGATGGAGAAGAAACCCTCCCAGCGCTACCAGACGATGGGGGAACTGGCCGACGACTTGCGGCGGTTTCTCAACGGCGAGGTGATTCTGGCCAAACCGGCAGGGCTCGCCACGCGGCTCGCCAAGCGCATCAGGCGCCACCCCAAGACGTCGTTCACCGCTGCGGTGATCCTAGTCGCACTGATCGTGATGGGCATCAACGGGCTCTGGTTTCTTTCGGAACTTTCCGCGGAGAGAAAAAAGACGGCCGCCGTGAACGAGTTCCTCGCTTCCATATTTCTCTCGCCCGATCCGAACTCCGAGGGCAAGGATGTAAAGGTCGTCGATTTTCTTGCCAAGGCGGTGGCCGATTCGGAGAAGAAATTCAAGGATCAGCCGGCCATCCGCGCGATGCTGCTCGTTTCGATCGCCGATGTCTACGAATCTCTCGGTGTGCTCGATGTAGCGGAGAAATGCTACGGCCAGGCGGTCGAGATCCGTCGCGAGACCGAAAGCGCCGACCATCCGGACACGCTCACGGCCCTCGCCAAGCAGGCGAATGTGCTCATCAAACTGGGTGAATTTTCAAGTGCGCTCGAACGGTACGACACTGTGCTCGCCACGTGGAGCCGCGATCCGGGACCCGAGGCGGCCGACACGCTCGACGCCATGGAAGGCAAGGCCAAAGCGCTCTTGAGTACGGGCGCTCTCGATGAGGCAGAGGCGATCCTGCGAGGCGTTCACGAGACGCGTCAGCGCATCCTGCCCGCCGGGGATGAGGACTTACTGAGAAGCAAAAACAACCTCGGCTGCTTCCTCATGAAGTACCGCGAGGATCTCGACATGGCCGAGTCGCTCCTGCTGGCAGCAGTCGACGGCCGCCGTGAAACACTCGGTCTTGAGCATACCGACACTCTCCAATCGATGACCAACCTCGCCCGCCTCTACAAGGACAAGAGAATGTTCGCCGCGTCGGAGAAGCTCTCCCGCGATGTGCTTGCCATTCAATCGAGGATCCTGTCGCCCCGGCACCCCGATCTGCTGAGGAGCAAGAACAACCTCGCCGTGCTGCTCATTACAATGAAGCAGTTCGACGAGGCGCTCGCCCTGCTGGAGGAAACCCTGGACAGCATGCGCGCCCAGTTCGGCGAGAGCCACCCCGAGACTCTCGACACCATAAGCAACCTCGCTTTTGTCAGATGTAACATGAAAGACCTCGACGAAGAGAAGCGCCTCTTTCGCGAGGTGGCCAACGTGGTGGAGAAAAATCCTGACAGGGACTATGTAAACAAGCACCTCTGGTTTTCCAACCTGGCCCAGCTCTGCAAGCGCCGGGGCAAGTACGCCGACGCCGAGGTTTATTCCAACAAAGCGCTCCACGAACGATCCGAACTCTACGGCGCCGAGCACATTTATGTTCTTCGTTCGGTGACGCAACTCGCATCGATCCTCCTTCGATCCAAAAAAACAAGGGACGCGGCCGAACTGCTGGGTAATTACGACGCGAGCGCCATCGATGCCTTCTCGAAGGAAAACCCCTACCGGATCGACTTCCACGATTGCTACACCGAATGCCTGATCGCTCTCGAGGAGTTTGCCGGTGCGGCCGATCAGGCCCTCATCTGCCTCAACGCTGCGCGGGCGTCGGAGCGCCACGAAGATGAAAAATACATCAAGCTTCTGGTCTATCTCTATACACAGGCGGGTCGGCCGGAGGAGGCCGCCAAATACAGGGCTCTCGCCGGTTCTGCTGAGAATGGTTGATATCGACAATGAGATCGGGGCGAAAGGCTGTTCGCTCCCAAAATCGGATGACATGAAAGGACGTGGCTCATGGGATCTTCAAGCACTGGAAGTAGGGATGAAAAAACTAACGCCCCCAAAATGCAGGAAGGCTGTCATGTCGATATCGTGGTCTTCGACGTCGCCGACGCCCAGGAATTCCTGGAAGAGGCGTCGCAATGGCGGTTCGTTCCCGCCATGCAGACCACCTACATTTCCTTCACCTTCGGCAACAACCAGGAAGGGGGCATCTGGGTCCATCCCGGACTCGCGCCACGGGTGATCAATTTCTACAAGGTGGTGTCGGTCAGCGCCTACATCAACCAGACCCCGGCCATCATCCCGCTCGACCAGGGAACCAATCACCCGAGAGACGGCAAGCCCTGGGCCGTTTTTGCCGCGCCCGGCGGCGTGGTCTATGGGATCCACGAAGAATAGAGTCCTGGCGATCCCACATTAAGATTGGCTCCCACTGGTTACCTTTCGAGTGGCGGAGATCTATTCTCTTAGCTACAAAACTTTGCTTTCCGACCGGGGAATCGAAAGAGCCAGGGACTGACATTGCATCAATCACAGAGCCAACAAAATCGCAGGAGCCGCTCCTTTGGGAACGTTCCCTTTCTTGGCAGGACGATTCTTGTTCTTGCTGCTGGAGTCATCGCTCTCAGTGTTCTGTTGTTTCGTTGTCCTCGTGGCCCGGATGACCGCTACGATGTGGGGAAAGAGTCAGCCCGATCGGTATCGTCGAGATTCGACGCGGCCGCTGATGGGGATGACCATAAGAGGATCCCCCTGCGGGCGAGTATGGACAGGATCTCCCTTTGCGGATCGGTCAGAAACGGGCGCGATTTTCGGGCGATCAGCCATGCTCAGATCGAGTGTCTGATTGTTCCGATCGACGTGAAGGCCGAAGGCCTTCGCATGACGACAGACGAACAGGGACGGTTCAACGGCTCCATCCCCTCGCCGCGAGGACGGCAATACAGTGCGATTCATTTCAGAGTGACTGCGCCGGGGTACTGCGCCTTGGAAACTCGGTTGAATCTGAATTACGCGGAGTGCGCCAATCCTCTCGATTTCTTTCTCGAAGAAGACAGTCCTTTTCGGCTGACCATTGTTGATCGGGCCGGAATTTCGATCGCCGGGGCTGAGATCACTTTTTTTTCACCGCAAAACGGCGAGGTCTATCTGAAGAAGACCACGTCGACGCGCGGCATGATCGACTATCGCGCGAGCGACATCCCGCCACTGCGTCAAGAAGCCGAGTCTCTTGGTCTCTTTGTCCGGGCCGAAGGAATGTGCGATCTCCTCCACCGCCAGAGCGTGGGGCGCCGCAAGCGATTGCCCGACGAACTGCAGTTGAGCCGCGCGCGGACAATCTCGGGGATCGTGATCGACGAAGCGACCGCCCAGCGGTTGAATCGCGTTCTTGTGGGGCTCCACTTTTCGCAGGCGATCACAGGGAAAACCGTCGCCTCTCTGCGCGGTGGTGCCCCCCTCAGGACAGAGACCGGCAAGGACGGTCTGTTCGAGCTTCCCTACGTCGAGGTCGGCCGCGGGCCGTCCATCGATCTCTTCGCACTCGCCGACGGCTACCTGCTCTTCGAAGGTCCAGTTGATCGGGCGTGCATCGAAAGGAACGAACCGATCGAGGTGGCGTTGACGAAAATCGTCTGGAACGGCGCCGTTCGCTTCCGGGCGATCGCCGCCGACCGGGAAGAGCCGCTCTGCAATACCGATCTTCACACCCCCTATTCGACGTGGGTTGGCCGCCATCGATGGACGGGCAGAACCGATGAGGCCGGTTTCTTTTCCGTGCCGAAATCGGCGCAGCTCTTCACTCCATCCCTGTTTATTACCGATGACGGCGAGTACATTTTCCGGCGGCACGAGATGAAGTCGACCCGGACCGGCGGCCACTGGCGGTCCGAGTTCGAACCGATCATGGTCGACGATATTGCCGTCACCGTCATCGACGAAT
>Ga0180435_10006341_pt1 | contig 11336 bp, 11 predicted proteins | sample SS_ome_3_FD_132467 | JGI IMG/M metagenome (GOLD analysis project Ga0180435, IMG submission 132467) | Hypersaline lake sediment archaeal communities from the Salton Sea, California, USA - SS_3_S_1 metaG | ecosystem: Environmental > Aquatic > Non-marine Saline and Alkaline > Hypersaline >...
ATGAAGTTATCAAAGCCTGCAGCGCATCTGCACCGGGACGGTTTCTCCGTCTCCTTTCCGAGACATCGGCATTGACTCCCTGGCTGCAGGAAATCAAAGATGCGAAGGGGATCCCCGCCGGTCCGGCGCCGTTTCATAATGAGTCATTGCTTGAACATACAGCGGCCGTAATGGACAAGCTGGCCGGTTTGCCTCTTTGCGTTTGGATGGGTTTTTGCCATGATATAGGGAAGACTGGGTCGCCCAAGGAGTCTCTTCCGGCTCACCATGGGCACGGGAAAAGAGGCAGGACACCGGCTGAAAAGATTGGCGTCCGGCTGAGGCTTCCCAATAAATATATAAATGCCGGCGCTGTATCCGCCGAAAAGCACATGACCGCAAGCGTATACGATAAATTAAAGACGGGAAGCAAGGTGCGGCTTTTAATGATGCTAAATCGGCATAACTTAATAAGGGAAATGTTCGAAGTGGTGAAGGCGGATAAAGGGACGGATTTTATAGAACAGGCAGAAGAGGATGCTCGTCGGATTCTTTCGGCAAAACTGCCTGAAGAGCTCCGGGGTAAAGGGTCAGAGTCGGGCGAAAAACTGTTCCAGCTTCAATGCCGAACACTAACCAAATAGATGGGTGGATAAAAAATGGATGACAAGGTTGAACTGGTGGCCGGGAAACTATCAGAAGGCGGCAAAAATATTATTTTTACAGGCGCCGGAATATCAACGGAAAGCGGTATTTCGGACTATCGAAGCAAAGGCGGCATTTGGGACAAGTTCAGGCCGGTGTATTTTGATGAGTTTATGACATCCAAAGATGCCAGAACAGAATACTGGCGGAGAAAACGGGAACTCATGGGTGAACTGGACGGGGCCCGACCGAATCGGGCCCATGTCGCAGTGGCCGAACTTTATGGAAAAGGCCTTATTGATTGGGTTATTACGCAGAACATAGACGGACTGCACCAAAAGGCGGGAATGCCGGAGGACCGGGTGATAGAGCTGCACGGCAATACGCTCAGGATACGCTGCATGACATGCGGAGATATATCATCCGTTGAACATGCGCTGAAACGATTTGATTCAGGAGACACTGCCCCTGAATGTGAATGCGGAGGATATTTAAAGCCTGACACGATCTCCTTTGGACAGGCAATGCCGGTAGCCGAAGTGGAACAATCCGCACGGCTGTCAAGGAGCGCCGATTTTTTCATGGTGGTGGGATCCACGCTGCTGGTCCAGCCGGCATCGCTTATGCCCGTCTATGCCAAAGAGAGGGGAGCGTTTCTTGCCATCGTCAATCTGTCCGAAACACCCTGCGACGGCATCGCTGATGTATTGATCAACGGTAAAGCCGGAGGTGTGTTAAACGGCATAGCAAAGAGGCTGTAACCCGGTATTATGAGAGGTTATAACTTTAAATTATACCTTGACATGAAAAAGTGAGTTGTTTATAAAACATATTTTCTGATTTTTCGTTAAAAGCGGCGGGAAAAATCACTGGAAACAGACAATGAAAAGGCTGCCATGGAGTTCGAACATATCGTCAAATCGAAGAAAGATGCCATATTGAAAAAATGGTTTGATATCGTGGCAGGCACTTATCCGATAGACACTTCAGGCTTTATAAAATCACAGAAAGACAGATTCGCCAATCCCGCCGGCGGTGCTTTCACGGACGGGCTGGACGCCATGTTTGACGACCTGCTGAACGGCATGGACAGGGAGCGGCTGATTCCGAATATTGAACCGATGATTAAAATAAGAGCGGTTCAGGACTTTTCACCTTCCCAGGCGGTTTCATTCATTTTTTCACTAAAAACGTTGGTCAGGGAAGTGTTGAATAAAAAACTGGATGACCGCAGGATGAGGGAAGCGCTGTTTCTCTATGAGTCGCGGGTGGATCAGCTTGTGATGCTGGCGTTTGATATATTCATGGGGTGCAAAGAAAGATTGTATGACATTAAGGCCAATGAAGAGAAAAGCAAGGTATATAAAGCATTTAAACGTGCAGGACTGATAACCGAGATTCAGGATGACGATCCGAATCTCATGGATTCCAATAATTTTTAATTGAGGTAAAAGTAGAGGTAAGAGTAAATGAATGTAAATTACATGTTTTCCCTCATGGTGGTTCTGGTTCTTTGCTTGCTTGCCTATGTGGGTGTTGAAGTCCTGGGGCTGCAGTCTCTTTTCGGCATCGTGATCCCTTATGCAGCAGTCGTTATTTTCGTTGCGGGCTTCATTTACCGGGTAATGGGATGGGCGCGATCACCGGTGCCTTTCCGAATACCCACAACATGCGGTCAGCAGAAATCATTACCATGGATCAAGGCGAACGGCATTGACAATCCTTTCAGTAAGGTTGGTGTTACCATTCGGATGATTCTTGAAATTCTTTGTTTTCGATCCCTCTTCCGTAACACCCAGATGTCATTCAAGGATACCGAGACCGGCAAAAAAATTTCCTACCGGTTTGAAATATGGCTGTGGGTATTTGCACTGGCATTCCATTACTCGTTTCTTGTGGTTTTGGTGAGGCACTTTCGTTTCTTTTTTGAGCCCGTGCCGGCAGTTATCCGTATGATAGAATATCTTGACAGCTTTTTTCGAATAGAGTTTGTGAGTCCCGTTATACAGGTCGGACTGCCCGGTTTTTTTATTTCAGGCCTGGTCCTGCTTGGCGCCGTGTCTTTCCTGTTTATCAGGCGAGTGTTAAGCCCGAAGATAAAATATATATCCCTCGCTTCCGATTATTTTCCGCTTTTCCTTATTATGGGGATTGCGTTTACGGGAATTCTCATGCGCTATTTCACCAAAATTGATGTTGTCGGTGCGAAAGTGCTTGCAATGGGCCTCGTCACACTGAAGCCGGTTATCCCGGAGGGCATAGGCGGGATTTTTTATATTCATCTGTTTCTGGTCAGCATCCTTTTAATATATTTCCCCTTCAGCAAGCTGATGCACATGGGCGGTGTGTTCCTCAGCCCCACCCGTAATCTGACCACTGACACCCGCATGAAGAGATATGTGAACCCCTGGAATTATCCGGTGAAGACGCATACATATGAAGAGTATGAAGACGAGTTCAGGGAGAAAATGATTGAAGCTGGACTCCCGGTTGAAAAGGAGCAAGTATAATGTCAGAAGAACTTCCAAAAGCAGAAGAGCTTATTCAGATTGATCACAATCCGCCTAAAACCGGGTGGATGGATACGCCGGTGAATATCAGGAAAGGGATGTACTGCTATGCATCCAACCCCAAGAGTGTTGAGTATCTTGGCCTTCCGAATGCAAGGGAGTGGAATCCCCTGGATGATGACTGGAAGCTTCCTGAGAACTGGAAACAGATCATCTATGAGGGTTTCAGGGAACGGCTGGATAGATTTCGTTCGGTGAAAGTGTTCATGGATATTTGTGTCCGATGCGGCGCCTGTGCTGATAAATGCCATTATTTTATCGGGACGGGTGATCCTAAAAATATGCCGGTTGTCAGGGCGGAATTATTACGGTCGGTGTACAGAAACGATTTTACTAAAGCCGGCAAGGTCCTCGGAAAGTTAGCCGGTGGACGGCCGATGACCTTGGATGTTTTGAAAGAGTGGTGGTATTATTTGTTTCAATGTTCTGAGTGTAGGAGATGTTCGGTCTTCTGCCCCTACGGGATTGACACCGCAGAAATTACGATTATGGGAAGGGAATTGTTGAATCTTATCGGCCTCAATATCGATTGGATTGCAACACCGGTCGCCAACTGTTTCCGAACAGGCAACCACCTTGGAATACAACCCCATGCATTCAAAGATATGCTTGATTTCTTCGTGGAGGATATTGAAGAATTCACGGGCATTCCCGTGGAGCCGCAATTCAATAAAAAGGGAGCCGACATCCTCTTTATCACCCCATCGGGTGATGTGTTCGCGGATCCGGGAACCTATACCTGCATGGGATATATGATTCTGTTTGATTACCTGCAAAAGGAATACGGCCTTGACATTACCTGGAGCACCTATGCATCCGAAGGCGGCAATTTCGGTTTCTTTACATCCCACGAAACCATGAAGCGGCTCAATGCCAAGATGTATTCGGAAGCCAAGCGCCTCGGTGTGAAATGGATTCTCGGCGGCGAATGCGGCCATATGTGGCGAGTCATCAACCAGTATATGGATACGATGAACGGACCCGCGGATTTCCTCGAGGAGCCGGTGTCTCCCATTACCGGGACAAAGTTTGAGAACGCCAGGTCCACGAAAATGGTTCATATCGCTGAATTTACAGCCGACTTAATCAAAAATAACAAACTGAAACTCGATCCTGCAAGAAATGATCATTTAAGGGTGACCTTCCATGATTCATGCAACCCGTCCAGGGGCATGGGAATGTTTGATGAACCAAGGTACGTGATCGAAAATGTCTGTAACAATTTTTATGAGATGCCGCTCAACACGATTCGGGAGCAGACGTTCTGCTGCGGAAGCGGTTCTGGGCTGAATGCCGGCGAAGATATGGAATTAAGGATGGCCGGAGGCCTTCCACGGGCAAATGCCGTCAAGCATGTTCATGAGAAACATGGTGTGAATATGCTGGCAACCATATGTGCGGTCGACAGGGCCGCATTGCCCGATCTGATGAATTACTGGGTTCCCGGGGTGGATGTAACAGGGCTTCACGAGATGGTGGCGAACGCCCTCATGCACCCTGAGAGGACGGAGACAACAATGGACCTGCGCGGGGAAGATCTCCCTGGAATGGAGGAGGAAGACACTGATGAATGATAAAAAGTTTATCATTGCCGGTCTGATTATCTTTTTTGCAGTAGCTTTAATGCCCTTCTGGTTTAACTTCGGCAAGGCGGCACCGGCGCCGGAAGTCGAGCTTTCCAAGAAGGCAAAGGACGCAAAATATTGTGTTCTGCCCAAGGCGGAAATGAAGGGCGGGCACATGCAGATTCTTGATGTCTGGCGAGATACGGTCGTAAGAGACGGCGAAAGGGTTTATACCAGCAGCAGTGGGAGAGTTTATAACATGAGCCTTTCCACGGGTGAGGATTCATGCCTTGGATGCCATTCAAATAAAGCTGAATTCTGTGACAGGTGTCACAATTATGCTTCGGTGGAACCTTATTGCTGGGATTGCCATATTGACCCAAAGGAGAAGAAGTGATGGAAAAAAGCAGAAGAAGCTTCTTAAAAATAGCTGGCGTTACCGCCCTTGGCGTCAGCGCGAAACCTGTCTTTAACGCGTTTGCTTCCTCGGATGAACACGGAGGGAAGGCAGAGCCTAAAACATCCAAAGGGAAAAACAGCAGAAATGCCGAGCAATGGGGGATGGTTATCGATACACGGAAGATCCAATCCATTAATGATCTTCATCCGATAATAAGCGCTTGCCACAAGATTCATAATGTTCCTGAACTTGAAAATCCACGGCATGAAATTTTGTGGATCTGGGCGACCAAGTATAAAAATGCCTTTCCGGGAAAAGAAAATAAGTTTCTAAATGACCGGATAAAGGATTTGCCGTTTCTGGTACTATGCAACCACTGTGAAAATCCCCCCTGTGTGCAGGCGTGCCCGACAAAGGCGACATTTAAACGGGAAGACGGGATCGTTTTAATGGATTTTCACAGGTGTATCGGCTGCAGGTTTTGTATGGCAGCCTGCCCTTATGGATCAAGAAGTTTCAACTTCAGGGATCCGAGACCGTTTATTGACGAAGTCGCCCCCGGATTTCCCACGCGGATGAAAGGCGTTGTTGAAAAGTGCAATTTCTGCGCCGAAAGGCTGGCCGTGGGCAAAGAGCCCAAGTGTGTAGAAGTTTCAAACGGAATTATCTCGTTCGGAGATCTCGGGGATCCGGAATCAACAGTCAGAAAACTGTTGGCTTCAAATTATTCCATTCGGCGAAAACAGGGTCTGGGTACAGGACCTTCGGTATATTACATAGTGTGAGGTTATTATGCTTGAACTTGCGGTAAAAGGAACCAAAAAATACTGGATATGGGTGCTTGCACTTCTTGGTGTTATAAGCATCGGTTTTGCTGTCTATTTAAAACAGCTTAGCTTTGGTCTGGGATTGACCGGCATGAGCCGTGATGTTTCCTGGGGGTTCTATATTGCCCAGTTCACATTCCTCGTCGGTGTAGCGGCAGGGGGTGTGATGCTGGTTCTTCCCTATTATCTACATGACCATAAAGCCTTCGGGAAGATTACCATCCTTGGGGAATTCCTTGCCATAGCAGCGGTAAGCATGTGTCTGATGTTTATTATCGCCGATTTGGGGCAGCCCATGCGCGCGTTCAACGTTCTCCTGCATCCGACGCCGTATTCCATGCTGTTCTGGGACATGATCGTTCTGAACGGCTACCTGTTTTTAAACATTTTTGTCGGCTGGACGGTGCTTGAGGCGGAGAGGAACTCCGTACCACCCCCTAAATGGATCAAGCCGTTCATCTACCTGTCCATTCCATGGGCATTCGGTATTCATACGGTTACTGCATGGCTTTACTGCGGTCTTCCGGGAAGAGGGTTCTGGCTGACGGCAATTCTGGCTCCCCGTTTTCTGGCGTCCGCTTTTGCAGCAGGTCCTTCCTTCCTTCTTCTCATTACTTTTCTGCTGAGAAGACTAACCGGATTTGATCCCGGGAAAAAGGCCATAGACACACTTGCCAAAATAATTACCTATGCCATCATTGCCAATGTCTTTTTCTTCATATGCGAAGTTTTTGTTGCCATGTACAGCGGCATTCCCGAGCATTTGGATCATCTTAAATATCTGTTTTTCGGTTTACACGGACATGGCGTACTGGTGCCCTGGATGTGGGCGTCGATGATACTGATGCTTATCGCCATTATTCTCCTTGTTCCGCCGGCCACCAGGAAAAACGAGACGACACTGATCGTCGCTTTGATCTGCCTCTTTATCGGAACATGGATAGATAAGGGACTCGGCATGATTTCCGGCGGTTTTGTACCGTCTCCGCTTCATCAGGTTAACGAATATGTGCCCACTATTCCCGAACTTATCATTACAGCCGGTATATGGTGTGTAGGCTTTCTGATTATTACCATTTTATATAAAATTGCTATTTCGGTTAAGGAGGAAGTGACCGCATAGCACGTCAACATTCTTGACATTTAGATAAAGGCGCCCGAAGTCGTTCCGGGCGCCTTTATTAATGGTTTTCCATAATATTATCAGCATAACCGGCAGCGGGTTATCATTTCATTGACATCGTCTGATTAACTTGGATATAGTGTCGCTGCATTTTGCTGACCATATTCTTGACCCTTTTTATTTTTTGCTTTGCATTCGTTTGGAATGTTTCTGTTGCAACACGATGTCATCGGCCATGAACGATATAACTAACCGGCAATTTTCGAGATATTGTAAAGGGGGTATACTATGCCTGTAATCACCATTGCTAGACAGTTTGGTGCCGGAGGAAAGACGCTGGGGCGGTGGGTTTCAGAGAAACTGGGGTACGAGCTCATTGATGAGGAACTGGTGGACATGGTGGCCAAGGAAGCAAACGTTTCTCCTGAATGGGCGGATGCCGTTGCCAAGGAAGCAGGGAACGAGGGTCTTCTTTCACGGCTGATGAACAGGCTTGGGCCGTATCGAAAAGGCTATGTGGAAGTAGCAATGGAAAAAAGTCCCGGCTATCTGGACGGCAACCTTTATATTTCGCTTCTTCACAAAGTGATTCCTGAAGTCGCTGCACAGGACAACGTCGTGATTATTGGCCGGGGCGCGCAATATGTGCTCAATGACCGGGATGACACGTTCCACTTTCTCATACTGGCCGATGAGGAATACCGAATTGATTTTATGATGAGATATTACAAACTCGACCGAAAGCAGGCACAGATAGTTGTAGAGAAACAGAGTAAAAGAAGGTTGAACCTTTACCGTAATTTTGGCCGGACCGATTTTGAAGCGCCGGAACTTTATCATATGGTATTCAATATGAACAGGGTCAGTCTGAAGGAGGCCGCCGAGTCTATATGCACGCTGGTAATCGGCAGGGCATCTTCTTAGGCCCTGTTTTCCCGGTAGATGGCAAATCCTAAAAAGCAAAGGCCTGCAACGGCCGATAAGATGGACCCTGCAAATACGCCGAGTTTTGAATAGTTTAAGAGAAGCGGTTCTGTAAAAGAAAGGCCTGAAATAAAAAGAGACATTGTAAAACCGATACCCCCCAGCATTCCGGCTCCGATAATGTGAATCCATGTCACATTGGCCGGAAGGGTGGCGACGCCCGCACGAACTGCAAAATAAGATGCGAGACCAACACCCAAAGGTTTGCCGACAAGGAGTCCTAAAAAACAGCCCATGGTCACCGGGTGAACCACTGCATTGACTACGGGCATATCATGAAGCGGCAGTCCGGCGTTGAAAAAAGCAAAAATAGGCATAATGACAAAAATCACCCAAGGGTGCAGAGCATGCTCCAGTCTCTGAAGAGGGGGCGACACATTTCGACAGACGGTTTCCAGGGAGTGTATCGAGTTCAGATGCACCGGTTTAAGGAATATGGTGAACCAGTATCCGTCGATGAGACGGCTGGTATGAATGTTGTCAATGATTCGCTGTACTTTTTCCACAAACCGAATGATATTGTATTTTCCCCTGGCGGGAACCAGCATGGCCACCACCACACCGGCCACTGTGGCATGAATGCCTGAACCCATGACGCAGGCCCAGGTGATGACGCCCATCACTATATAAAATGGAATCCATCGAACCCAGAGCAGATTGGCAATTAAAAGGATTGCCACGCATACCACACTTGCCAGCAGATACGGCGTCGCAATTGTTTTGGTGTAAAAGACGGCAATAATAATTACAGCGCCCAGATCGTCTGCGATGGCGAAGGCGGATAGAAAAATACGAAGGCCCACCGGAAGACTGCGGCCAAGAAGCGCAATGGCACCCAATGAAAACGCGATATCCGTCGCCACGGAGATTCCCCATCCTGCCATACCGGGTTTGCCATAGTTGAACATCGCATATATGATGCCCGGAAAAAGCATTCCGCCTGCTGCAGCAAAGATAGGCAGGAGAGCCATTTTTGGTGTAGCGAGTTCGCCGACAAGAATTTCTCGCTTTATTTCAAGCCCAACGGTGAAAAAGAAGAGGGCCATGAGCCCGTCATTGATCCAATGCAAAAGAGAGTTGCCGAACCCGTAACCGCCAAAAGAGAATGAAATATCAAGGTGCAGCCAGTGTTCATAGGTTTCGTAAAAGGAGGAGTTGGCAATCATGACAGCGCCGACCGCGGCCAGCATTAACAAAGCGCTGCCGATTACTTCCTTATTGAAAAACCATTGATGCGCTTTATAATCATCGCCGTTTTCGATTTCTTCTGACAAGCCCTGTCCTTTCCCACGGTTTCAGTTTTTCCATTATGGGAAACTGTTCGTAACCGCCATCGACATATGGAATTTTTTTTATACTATGCCTTTTTAGAAAATGGCAATAGCAAGTTAGCGAAACGAAAATTGTCCGGTTTGGACCTTGCGTACCCCCTGAGCAGGTATAACTTAGCGTTTAAGGGCGGATATGAATTCCCGCATGAAATCCGGCAAATCGTCCGGTGTCCTGCTGGTAATGAGGTTGCCGTCGACTACCACCGATTTGTCCGTCCAGACGGCCCCGGCATTGGTGAGGTCATCTTTTATGGCAAAGAAGGACGTGACGGTTCGGCCGTTTAAAATCCCTGCGGACACCAGCATCCAGCCGGCATGACAGATGGCGGCAACCGGCTTTTTCATTTCCACCATATCCGTTACCAGTTTTATCATTGCCGGATAACGGCGCATGTGATCGGGGGCATATCCTCCCGGGATGACCAGTCCACTGTAGTCCGAGATCTTAATATCATCAGCGGATGCGTCCACAGCAGCCACGGTTCCTGATTTACCGATATAGGAGCCGGACTGGCCCGACCCCACGACAGTGACACCTGCGCCTTCCTCTTTAAGGCGATAAAATGGATACCAGAACTCAAGATCATTAAACATCTGCTCAACGAGGATAATTATGTTTCTGTCTTTCAGTTCCATAATACAATCTCCTTTGCATGAAGTGATCGAGGAATTCCCATGTTATTATATCAGGTTCCCAGTATGGCCGATTGAAAGGCGTCGAATCCAATGCGATCCATCATTCTTCCGATGCGCTCCAGCTTTTTCCCGTTCTCTTTGTAGAACGCCATGATTTTTTTGATCGTGTCCAGCGCCTCCTCGGAATCCAGATTCTCCACAAGAACCTCGGCCAGTCTGGGCCTGCTGGCAGCAGAACCGCCTACCAGCAATGTCCACCCATTTTTTTTCCCCACCAGCCCGATATCCTTGATCCATGTTTCCGCGCACTGATTCTGACAGCCGCTCACCCCCATTTTAGTTTTACTGGGAAGCTCGTAACCGTGATAGATCTCGTCCAGTTTCATGCCCATTGCCAGGCTGTCCTGTTTGGCCAACCGGCAGAACTGATTGCCGGGGCAGGCTTTCACGCTGCGAACGCATAATCCGACGGCGTGACCGGGATCCATTCCAAGATCCCTCCACACGGCATCCACATCATCTTCCTTTATTCCCACCAAGGCAATCCGGGCCGCACTGGTAATTTTTACGGCTTTTGCATTATATTTGTCGGCCGCATCCGCCAGTTTGCGCAGCAGTTCCGGTGTGATAACCCCACAGGCAACATGGGGGGCTATGGCATAGGTCTCTTTATCCCGCTGAAGGATGACACCCTTTTCTCCGTCTTTTAGCATGGCCTTCTCCTTTTATTCTTTACCTGTATCCACAATATGTTGGCAGAGAGCGCGGCAATATTGCCGAACCAGAATCCTGCCAGATTATCGGCCGCGAGTCAATATGTCGAGACCAATTACGTTTGGGAATCATGATCTCCATCTTGATCTCCGTCAAAAACAGAGCCATTAAAATTGTTGCGTGGAAAACAAAAGATAGATTAAGATTAGGATTAGGATTAAGATTAGGATACGAGTAATTAGAGGAATCGTTCCATGTATCGTGAAAATGCCAATATTCTCGAAGACATACTGAAGACCATTGCCGCGGCCGACAATCCGGAGCAGTCATTGAGCCTTATAGTTCAGATGATCGCCGACCGCTTTTCCATTGATGTCTGCTCGGTCTATGTATATGACCCATACGGGAACAACCTGCTTCTAAAAGCCACCAAGGGGCTGAAAAAAGAGTCAGTGGGGGCTATCGAGATGGATGTCAATGAAGGACTGACGGGAATGGTGATTGAAACCATGTCCCCGGTTTTCATCAAGGACCCCTCAACACATCCGCGCTATAAATATTA
>Ga0180435_10006342_pt1 | contig 11335 bp, 6 predicted proteins | sample SS_ome_3_FD_132467 | JGI IMG/M metagenome (GOLD analysis project Ga0180435, IMG submission 132467) | Hypersaline lake sediment archaeal communities from the Salton Sea, California, USA - SS_3_S_1 metaG | ecosystem: Environmental > Aquatic > Non-marine Saline and Alkaline > Hypersaline > Sediment...
CAACCCAAACAAGCCGAAGTGGTTTCGGCCAAGAAGCTTGAACAGTCTCCTGCCATTCCTCCGGTCAACCACCCCTGGCGTACTTATGGTAAAAGGATTAGTGGCAAGCCTATCCCATCCCCCTGATTAGGACATTTCTACTTTGCTGACTTTAGGACATTTTAACTTTGCCTTGACATTGGGAAAATGGGAAATCGGAAATCAGTCAACCAGGCAACCAGAAAAGCAGGTAATTAGACAACTCGCCAAGTAGTCAATTAGGAAACTGCAAAATTATTAACATTCGTAGGGGCGCACGGCGTGCGCCCGAAAGGGCGGCGGAGCCGTCCTTACTCAGGAAGAAAGTTTTACTCCACTGTAGCATACATCAGATCCTGATTGATCACATCCTGGAAACTGATATGCGGCACATCATTCGAATCCAAATCCAGGGACGCGCCCATGCCGTAGTTGCCATCCATATTTACGCTGGAAACCGACCAGCCTGCGCCGGTCTGGTAAGCATATCGCAGGGCTTTGTTCTTGCCATCGTAATAGGCCACATGCGGGCGGCCCTTGCTGTCCAGTACCAGAGAAGTCGCCTTGAAATAATACCCGCCGCGGTCAATGGTCTCGATCGCCCACTGCTCACCATTAAAATATGCAATTCGCAGACTGTTGCCGTTCTCACTGATATAGCTCAGGTAAAGATCCCCATCTGCAGAGCGTGCCAGCGATGGATACAGTTCCACCTCGCCCACATCATCCAGGACGCGTGTGTGCCAGAAACCACCGGCAAACCAGGCCAGCTTCAAATCCTCGTCACTGAAGTCATAGTACGCGATCACTGGTTGACCATCCGAACCCAACACGATCGAGGTATAGCCGCCCACATCACCCAGGCTGTCCACCACCTTCGTGTCCCAGCGGTTGTTTTTGATCGTGGCATATTTGAGGTCATATTCCAGCCAGTCGTAGTAACTCACATGCGGAATATCATCCTCGTCCAGGGTTAGGGAGGTATACCATCCCGTCCAATCCCCGTAATCATGCACTTCCACCCAGTCCAGCAGCCATTCCCCATCCTCCGTCTGGCGCGCATACTTCACCGAAGGCAGCCCCCAGAAGGTCGCATGAGGCAGATCGTCTTGCGATAACTTGAGGGAAGGGTGTACGCCCGTATCAATGGACTGCTCCACCAGGGAAAACTGCCATTCACCGTTTTCTTTCAGCCCATAGCGCAGCTCATCCTGAGAGTCATTCTCATAGATCAGATGCACCCTGTCTTTCGAATCCACTTGCAGCGATGTCATCTCACCCAGGCGGGTGGAACGGAACACCGTCTGCGTTACATATTCGTCGGCCGACTCGCGCAGCTTGACGCGCAATTCATTGTCCGAGGCATGGCGGTAAGCAAAATACGGTCTGTCATTCTCATCCAAAGCAATGGTAGCAAATAACCCCACCAGGTCACGCTCACCAACCGATACCTTCTCCTTGATCCACTCCCCATTTCTCAAGCGCAGGTAATACACTTCCGAGCCATCTACGCGCCGGTAATAGGCAATATGCGGTTGGTCGTTGGCATCCAGCGCCAGGCTGGCATATTCGCCGGTGTTATCCAGTTCCGTCAAGGTTTCAAGCTCAAACGTTTCGCTGCCAGCATCCCATACAGCATATTTCAAATGCGTGCTTTCCAGATCGTAATAAGCAATATGAGGATTGTTCATACTGTCGACACCCAGCGAAGCATACTTCCCCACGCGGTCGGTATCATCCACAATGGTGATGTCCCAGCCTTTTTCCCCCTGCGAAGCATATTTGAGGATCTCTTCATCCTCATCAAAATAGGCGGCATGCACCATACCCTGAGTGTCAAAAGCCAGCCAGGAATCCGACCCGGCACCCGGGCTCTCATCGATCACTTCAATATTCCAGCCATTCTTGTCAAGAAATGCATACTCCAGCACACGGCGGTCATAATCAAAGAATGAAATATGTGGTTTCTGGGCAGCATCCAAAACGATGAACGGCGCGCCACCGTTGCCAAAGAAAGGCAACGTGCGGTCCGTGTCGGGTTCGGCCTCGGCCACGATCTGGATCTCCCAGGCCATTTCGGTCTGGCGGGCATATTTCAGACGGCCATTGACCTGGTCAAAATAAGCGATATGCGCCATGCCTTTATCATCAATGGCCAGCGAGGCAAAAATGCCCACGCCAAAATCAGCATCCACAGTCTCAAAAGACCAATTTTCACCATCAAAGCAGGAGTAGTACAGGTGGTCATTGCCGTAAGCTGTGCAGGGTTGGCCCGGCGCACGCAGCTGCAAATAACCTCGCCCAAGCTGCTTGAAATAAGCAGGTGCGTCCAGGCGGGAGAGCACCCAGTTCTTCTCGGGGGCGTCCACGAACTGCGTTTCCTCAACGCTGACCTCCGGCGCATTGTAGTTGATGGCTGATGTCTGGCAACCAGCCAGAATGATTGAAAAGATGACCAGAGCCATCCAGTATTTCATTAAGGGATGTTGTTTCATTGTTTCTCCGCAGAGTTAAGGATTTCTTTAACATATCAGAAACACCCTATATTGTAAACCATGAGAAGAACCTTCTTTCATGAATTTCATAAGCTATTTACCCTGACCCCTGATTACCCAATTACCCGCTTTCCGCCTCCCTGATCCCTGATTGACCGATTGACTGATCAACTCTCCAACTTGACACTTTTCCCCCTTTCCGGTATAAGCAAACCATGATCAAGAAACTCATTCCCCTGATCCTTATCACCGCCATGCTGGCGGGCTGCGGACCGGTCACCAGACCGGCCCAGGCCACGGCTACCGCAGCACAGGTTGAGACCATCGAAGCGGCGTATACCCCCACGCCCCTGCCCCCTCCCACGCCTGCGCCTACCCCACTGCCCGTCGCCCGCATTGCCGAAGCCGACGAACTGATCTTCATCGGGGACTTTACCAGCGCACTCGACACCTACGAAACAGCGCTCAACACCGCCACCGAGACCGACTCCCAGGCCGCCGCATTGGCCGGAGTGGGCCGTGCGCAGCTCCTGCTTGGCGAATATCCCGAGGCCGTACAGGCTCTGCTGACCGTGATCGAGAACTATCCCGACGCCCCCAACATGGCTGCTATCTGGTTCTATCTCGCCCAGGCCTACGAGGCACTCAATAGCTACGCCGAAGCCGCTGATGCCTATGCGAATAGCCGTGAGGCGCAGCCCGGTGTGCTGGATGTGGAGCTTTACGAATGGCAGGGCGACGCCCTGACCCAGGCGGGCTTGTATAACGATGCCATCAACGCCTATCAAGCGGCCATTGACGCCAGCACCCTGGCAGACAAAAGCTGGCTGCAGGTCAAGACCGCCGATGCCTATTTCTCCATGGGTGACGCAATCAATGCCCTGCGCATTTACCTCAGCGTGTATGATGCTTCCAACAACGATTACACTCGCGCCCAGATGAACTTCCAGGCCGGCATGGCCTACACCGAACTGGGGCTGCCCGAGCAGGCGCATGCCCGCTTCCAGGACTCGCTCCTCAACTATCCCCGCTCCTACGACGCCTACTCTGGGCTGGTCGAGCTGGTTGGCGCCAGCATCCCCGTGGATGAATACCAGGCTGGGCGCGTGTACTATTATGCCAGTCAATACGGTCTGGCCTTTGACGCCTTCACCCGTTATATGAAAGCTGAACCCGAACACGACGGCTCAGCACTGCATTACACCGCCCTGTGTTTGCGCGAGATGGGACGCACCGAAGAGGCCGTCGCTGACTGGGATACTCTGATAAGCGATTACCAGGGCAATCAGTTCTGGGCTGACGCCTGGGACGAAAAAGCCTACACCGAATGGATCTACTTCAACCGTCCCAAACAGGCCGCCGAAACCTACCTTGACTATGTGGCCCGCTTCCCGCAGGCCATCGAATCACCGGGTTTCCTCTATGAAGCCGGTCGTCTGCTGGAATACGAAGGGCTGATCGAAGAAGCCGCAGCCATCTGGGTGCGTCTGATCGACGAATATCCCTCCAATGAACTCAGCTACCGCGCCCTCTTCCAGGCAGGTATCCTCAATTATCGCCTGAAGACCTACGATGTCGCCCAGGTGCTCTTCCAGCGCGCCATGGTGCTGGCTGTCTCCAACAGCGACCAGGCGCGCGCCAACCTGTGGATTGGCAAGACCCAGGAGCAGCTCGGCGACCGTGCCTCTGCCAATACTTCCTGGGAACAGGCCGCCCAGATCGACCCCACCGGATATTATAGCGAACGTGCCCGGCAGCTGATCAACGGCGAAGAGCCCTTTGCCCCCGAAACGGACATCAGCCTGACCATCGACTGGGCAGAAGAACAGCGCCTGGCCGAAATGTGGCTGCGCAACACCTTCTCCATCCCCAATGAGACCGTCCTCTCCGAGCTGGACACACTGGCAGCCAACCCGACCTTCCTCCGCGGTCAGGCCTTTTGGGACCTGGGGCTCTACGCGCAGGCTAACCAGGAATTTGAGACCCTGCGCCTCAGCTTGCAGCAGGATGCGGTCAATAGCTTCCGTCTGCTCACCCACCTGCTGGAGATCGGCGCGTACCGCCCGGCTATCTTTACCAGCCGTCAGATTCTCGACCTGGCCGGCATGAACGACGCTTCCACCTTCACCGCACCGGATTATTTCAACCACATCCGTTTCGGCACCTACTTCGAAGGCCTCATCCTGGAAGCCGCAGAAGACGAAGATCTCGATCCCCTGTTCCTGTTTGCCGCTATCCGCCAGGAAAGCCTCTTTGACGTCGGCGTGACCTCATCCGCCGGCGCGCGCGGCCTGATGCAGATCATGCCCGTCACCGGAGAAGAACTTGCTGGCGATCTCAACTGGCCGCCCTACTACACCGTGGACGATCTCTTCCGTCCCAATGTGAGCATCCGCCTCGGGGCGCATTATCTGGGCCGCAACCAGTATTACTTCGATGGCAACCTGATGGCTGCCCTGGCTGGTTATAACGGCGGTCCCGGCAACGCCAGCACCTGGTACGAGCTCTCAGCAGGCGACCCCGACCTGTTCCTGGAGATCATCCGCTTCAGCGAGACTAGCCTGTATGTCAGACAGATCGCGGATTTTTTCAACATCTACAAACGCCTGTATACTGTAAAAGGATAGTACCCAGCCCTGCCCTGCGCTTATTGAAGGGTAAGCCAGATTACGCCAATAATTCGCCATAAGGAAATGCCTATGCACGGACTCGTATCCCTCCTCCCTGAACCCTATTACACGCGCGTTGAAACCATCTGGCAGGAACTGGAAAGGCGCTTTGGTCTCACCGGCATACAGGTCACCCCTTACCCGCATTTCTCCTGGCAAATTGGCGAAGAATACCCCACCAACCTGCTGGAAAAAGCTGCTCAGGAGATCAGTCAAACCACACCGCCTTTGAAGATCACCACCGGCGGTCTGGGCATCTTCACCGGGGAACACCCCGTCATCTACATCTCCGTGGTCAAGACCCCCGCCTTATCCGCTATTCATAAACAGATCTGGGGAAGGTTTACTGGGGTTTGTAATGGTGTCAGCCAGCTCTACAGTCCGGAATCGTGGATGCCGCATATTAGCCTGGCATATGAAGACGTCACACCCCAAAATATTGGTCCTGCCATGCAGTGGCTCGCTTTTCAGGATTTTCATTGGCAGATGACGATCAACAATATTTCATTCATTTGCGAACCCTCCGGCGCCATTGGCACCCTGCAATGCACCTATGGCTTCAGCGGGGAAGGATAATTCCCCCGCTCTCCCAACAGATACAAAAAGCGCAGCCCTATTCAGAGCTGCGCTTTATTTTATTCAAAAGACACTTACACAACCAGCCGCATCGGCTCTTCCAGATAGGCGGCCAGGGCCTGCATAAACTGCGCGGCCTCGACGCCATCTGAAACACGATGATCGACAGAAATGACCATCTTCATGCGTGTACCCACAGCCAATTCGCCGTCCTTGACCACCGGCTGCTGACGGGCAGAGCCAACGGCCAGGATCGCAGCTTCCGGCGGATTGATGATCGCCGAGAACTCACTCACATTGTACATGCCCAGATTGCTGATCGAGAACGTAGAACCCTCGATATCATCCGGACGCACCTTGCCATCCCGGGCCCGCTGCACCATTTGCTTGATCTCGCTGGAGATCAGCCGCAGCGGTTTACGGTCACTTTCTTTATTGACCACTGTCAACAATCCACCATCAACACCGACCGCCACACCAATATTCACCTGACCGTGACGCACGATCTTGTTCTCAGCCAGTGAGGCGTTCAGATTGGGGAACTGGCGCAAAGCCAGTGCAACTGCCTTGATCACAAAGTCATTCACCGAAAGCTTCTGCTCTGGCGGCAGCAAATTGTTCAGTTCCTTGCGCACCGCAAGCAGTTTTTCCACATCATATTCATGCGCCACATAGAAATGCGGCACTTGCTGTTTGGCTTCCACCATGCGGCGGCCGATTGCAGAACGCAGTTTGCTCATCGGTACTTCTTCATCAGCCTGTGCTTCTCCAGCGCCCCAGGAGGGCAGCGGCATGGAAACCGCGGCTTTGCCTGCCTTACGCGGTTTCGCAGCACTGACTGGCGTCTCAGCCGCTTCAGCAGCATCTTTTTCGCGTTCAATGGCTGCCAGCACGTCTTTCTTGACGATCCTGCCGCCGGGGCCACTGCCTGCAACGGTCTTCAAATCCAGCCCGAAATCACGGGCAATACGCTTGGCCAGCGGCGAAGCTTTGATCATTGCCTCAGCTTCTGCAGGTTTGGCCTGCTTCTCAGCCGGGACGACCTTGATCTCTTCCTGCGGCACACCGCTTTTTGCTGCTTCTTTGGCCTGCTCTTCAATTTCTTCCACAGGCAGTTCACAAACAGATTCGCCGGGTTTAAGCAAAATTGCGATCGGTTCACCTACCGGCAAACTGGTACCTTCTTCAACCAGCAAACGGCAAATCGTACCGCTGTAGCCGGATTCTACTTCCACCGTGGCTTTATCAGTCTCGATCTCTGCCACGATCTCTCCGCGGGATACTGGTTCGCCTTCTTTTTTCACCCAGCGCACCAATGTCCCTTCAGCCATATCAAATCCCAATTTGGGCATCTTGATCACATCAGACATTACAATACCTCCTTGACTGCTTTGATCACATCATCCACTTGCGGGATGGCTGACTGTTCCAAAGTCCGGTTGTAGGGCAATGGTACTTGCTCCTGTGCAACCCGTTGGATGGGCGCATCTACGTAATCAAAAGCTTCTTCATAAATTCGTGAGGCAACCTCAGATCCTACTCCGTATGATCCCCATCCTTCTTCCACGACGACAGCGCGGTTGGTCTTCTTGAAAGACTCCAAAACCGGCCCCATGTCAAGCGGACGCAAAGAGCGCAGATCAACGATCTCAGCTTCGATCCCTTCCCGTGCCAGCCGCTCTGCAGCCTTCAAAGAAACCTGAAGCATCTTCGAATAGGTCACAATGGTCACATCATCACCCGGACGCTGGATCTTGGACTTGCCGATCTCTTCTACATAATCACCTTCGGGCACTTCTCCGCGCACCTGGTACAAGGTGGCCTGTTCAATGAACAACACCGGATCATTACTGCGAATGGCAGCCTTGAGCAGTCCTTTCGCATCCGCCGGGGTACCGGGGGCAACCACGTGCAGTCCCGGAAAATGCGCAAAGATCGCATCCGGTGTTTGCGAATGGGTGGCACCCAACTGACGTCCACCACCACTGGATGTACGAATGACCAGCGGGACTTCCATCTGCCCGCCGAACATATAGCGCATCTTCGCGGCTTCATTGACGATATGGTCCATCGCAACAAAAGCGAAGTTGATCGTCATCAATTCCGAAACCGGACGCAGGCCAGCCATAGCTGCACCAACACCCGCACCTACGATCACCGCTTCCGAGATGGGTGTATCGCGTACACGCTCTGGACCAAAATGATCCAGAAAACCTTTGGTAACAGCATACGTACCGCCCCACACACCCACTTCCTCGCCCATCACGAAGACCTTGGGATCACGTTCCATTTCTTCCCACAGCGCTTCTGAAAGCGCCTGGCGCATTGTCATTACAGTCATGCCTGCACCTCCCTGTACGAATACACATCAGCATACAGATCTTCCGGCGCCGGTTCAGGGCTATTTTCAGCATACTCAATTGCCTCCAGCACCTCATCCATGGCTGCTGTGTCCATATCATTTAATTCACTCTCTGTTGCCAGTTTCTTATCCAGGATATGCTTCCGGGCGATCCCGATCGGGTCTGTCTCCTGATACTTGTGGATCTCTTCGGAGTCGCGGTAGCGCTCCGGGTCGCCCATCGAGTGACCGCGGAAACGGTAAGTCTCTGCTTCCAGGAACTGCGGCCCGCTGCCTGCACGGATCTCTCTCAACATACGGCTGGTGATCTTGTTCATTTCAAATAAATCCATGCCATTGGCGTGTTCGGCCTTGATGTCATATCCGCATGCCTTCTGGCGGATTTCCGCCACTGCAGAGGCGCGCTCAACTGCCGTTCCCATGCCATATTTGTTATTTTCCACCACCCACAGAATGGGCAGGTTCCACACTTTCGACAGGTTCAATGCTTCATGGAAGAAACCAATATTAGTGGACCCATCGCCAAACATGGCGATCGTAACGCCGTCTGATCTTTCGTACTGGTCGGCCAGGGCCATCCCCACCGCAATGGGCAAATGCGCCCCCACAATGGCGTGCCCGCCCCAGAAATTCTTTTCCACATCAGCCATATGCATCGACCCGCCTTTGCCTTTGGAAATGCCTGTGGCTTTCCCCATCAATTCGGCGATCACTTTTTTGGCCGGAATGCCAACATTGATCGCAACACCATGATCACGGTAAGCCGTGATGACTCTGTCTTCCGGCTTTCGGGCAGAGACCAAACCGGTGCTCACCGCTTCCTGACCAATGTAAAGGTGCAGAAAACCGCCGATCTTACCTTCCTGGTAAAGAATGGCTGCTTTTTCTTCCAGAATGCGAATCGTTACCATCTGGCGGTAAAGATCCAAACTCTGCTTCTTGTTCATAACCCCTTACTCCTTTCTAATACACAAAAATGTTGGTTTGATAGTAATTTTTTATACCACTATTTAGATAAATTATATCCTATTAATCTTACTTAAAAACCGTTTTGTCCAACTCTTATAAAACTATTGTACATATTTTGGATAAAAAAATCAAAAAAAGCGGGGGAAATGCTTCATACTCGATATAAAAAAACAGGGCTGTCCAAAATGGACAGCCCTGCAAGATACTACAAATGAAGTGAAATCTACTCAGCGTACTTCAGTGCAGCGTGGGCAGCAGCAAGGCGGGCCACAGGTACACGGAAGGGGGAGCAGCTCACGTAGTTGTTGCCAACTCGGTGGCAGAAGTCGATGGAAGCAGGGTCACCGCCGTGCTCACCGCAGATACCAACTTCGAGTTCGGGGCGGGCTTTGCGGCCATCCTGAACAGCGATATCCATCAAGCGGCCAACGCCGGTCTGGTCCAGGGACTGGAAGGGGTTCTTCGGCAGAATTTCTTCTTCAACATACTGGTTCAGGAAGGCGCGCTCAGCGTCATCACGGCTGTATCCGAAGGTCATCTGGGTCAGGTCGTTGGTACCGAAGGAGAAGAACTCAGCTTCGCCGGCAATCTCTTCAGCGGTCAGTGCTGCACGCGGAATTTCGATCATCGTACCGAACTTGTAGGAGAAGTCAACACCCTTTTCTTCCATGATCTCTTTGGCCAGGGCTTCCAGGTCAGGCTGGATGCGCTTGAGTTCGTTCACATGGCCGGTCAACGGAATCATCACCTCAGGCTTAACAACCTTGCCAGATTTGGCAACATTGGCAGCGGCCTCGAAGATGGCGCGGGTCTGCATTTCAACGATCTGGGGCATAGCAATGCTCAAGCGGATACCGCGGAGACCCATCATGGGGTTGGATTCGTGGTGGGAGCGGATAACGGACAACAATTCTCCTTTTTCTGCCAGACCGTCAGTCTCGCCCTTAACGCGCATGGTGATCACTTCTTCGAGAAGCTCTTCCTCATCGGGGAGGAACTCATGCAGCGGCGGGTCCACCAGGCGGATAATGACAGGCAGGCCGTCCATCTCGCCGAAAATGTCTTCAAAGTCTGCGCGCTGGAAGGGCAGCAGTTCGTCAAGGAAGCCCTTGCGTTCTTCAGCGGTCTTGGCCATGATCATCTTCTGCATGATCGGCAAACGTTCTTCTTCGAAGAACATGTGCTCGGTGCGGCACAGACCAATACCCTTGGCGCCGTAAGCGCGGGCACGCTTAGCATCGCTGCCGCGGTCACCGTTTGCCCAAACCTGGAGACCAGTCGTCGGCCAGCCTTTGGGGAATTTGCGGGTGCCGGGGCGGGCGCAAATTTCATCTGCCCAATCGAGCAGGGTCATCAGTTCTGTCTGTTCTTCCAGGGAAGGAGACTTCACATCCAACTGGCCTTCGAAAGCTTCACCGGTCGTACCGTCGATGGAGATCCATTCACCTTCTTTGATTACCAGGTCGCCGATCTGCATCTGGCGCTTGTTGAGATCAATGCGGATTTCGGAGGCACCCACAACACAGGGGACACCGAACTGGCGGGCCACAACGGCTGCGTGGGAGGTTGCACCACCCTCGCTGGTCAAAATACCATTGGCAGCGAGCATACCGTGCACATCATCTGGCTTGGTGAAGGGGCGGACCATAATAACTTCCTTGCCCTCTTCATTGGCCATCTTTTCAGCAGTGTCAGCATCGAAGTAGATCTGACCAATGGCAGCACCGGGGGAAGCGTTCACGCCGGTGGCGAACATCTTGCCAGCATCGCGGGCGGCCTGCATGGCCTCTACATCAAACTTCGGGTGCAGCAAAGCGTCAACCTGTTCAGGCTGAACACGCTGGACAGCGGTGTCTTTGGAGATCATGCCTTCATTTGCCATATCGAAAGCAATCTTGACTGCGGAAGCAGCCGTGCGCTTGCCGGTACGGGTCTGAAGCATCCACAGGCGGCCGTTTTCAATGGTGAATTCAACATCCTGCATATCGGAATAGTGCTTTTCGAGCTTGTCGGTGATGTCCATGAACTGGGCATAGGCTTCGGGCAGCTCGTTCTTCATCGATTCGATCTTGCTGGTGTTGCGAATACCGGCAACAACATCTTCGCCCTGAGCGTTCAGCAGGTATTCACCCATCATCTTAGGTTCGCCAGTGGAGGGGTTACGGGTGAAAGCCACACCAGTACCGGAGGTGTTACCCATGTTACCGAAGACCATGGTCACGATGTTGACAGCAGTGCCGAGGTCA
>Ga0180435_10006343_pt1 | contig 11329 bp, 7 predicted proteins | sample SS_ome_3_FD_132467 | JGI IMG/M metagenome (GOLD analysis project Ga0180435, IMG submission 132467) | Hypersaline lake sediment archaeal communities from the Salton Sea, California, USA - SS_3_S_1 metaG | ecosystem: Environmental > Aquatic > Non-marine Saline and Alkaline > Hypersaline > Sediment...
GCATGAGCATGTAGAACGGGTCGATCATGGCGTAAAGACTGCCGCCAAAATGGGTTCCCACATAGTTGCGATTGTAAAAGCGCAGTTTCATCCGAACGGAGAGATTCCGGTAATCGCTGCTGACATGGGTGACCCGGATACCTGCACCGAGATAGGGCGGGTAGAGGTTGATCAGGGCTTTGAACAAAAACGGACGCATAATCCATCCTTGGAAGGGGGTTTACGCCAGGCACTCTCCCGGCGGCAGTCAGTGCTAATGGTTTTAAGCTCATCTTGGCGATCGCGGTGGCGCGCTTCGATTGACAACAGGCGTCCTTTCGTTTGTCGATGGCCGGATATCCCGGCGACGGCATTGGGGTTTTTAGAGCCACATTCTGTCTAGCGGATTGAAACCTTTCGAATGCTGTAGACACCATTGCCTCAGATCAGGGCGGCCAATTCAGGGAAATGAACCTTAAAACCACCGGCGTCTAATAGCCGGCGATGATGGTCAAACATGACCGTGTCCCACATGTAGAGAAATGACCGCATGGGTTCGGGAACACCGGTTTTCTGCGGGAAGAAGATGCCCTTTTCAACGATCGCTTCCGGGCTGAGGCCCCTATCCAAACGTTTCCCGATGAATGTTTCCCGCTGCAACAAACGCCGGAGGGCGAGATCCCATGCGTCGCGTATGCCGGTGGTCAGCATCCCGCCGTGACTGGTGAGAAGAACATCTGTTGGAAGCTCCCGCAGGGTAAGGATGGATGAGACCAGAGACAGGAGATCGCATTCCGACCAGCCGCACCAGGGACCAAAGCGGTCAACCCCCAGGTCACCGGTGAACAATACCTTGCTGTCCGGAAAATAAAACGACCGGTGGGCCGGCGAGTGCCCCCTCGTATCCAGACACTCTATGACCATGTGATGGTCCGAAAACCCATGGCCGGGATCGTACGTTTTAAAATCGCGCAGCTCGCGATAACCACAGTCATGAAGCGTGAAATGTTTCCATTCAGCGGCAAGACCATGGGGGGCGGCCGTATGCTCGATAAAAAAATCAATATCCGTCAGGTAGCTTTCTTCGCCGGCGGGAATGAAGACGGTCGCCTCGGCATGCTGCCGGGCGGCAGCCGCCCAAACACCATGATCGAGGTGGTAGTGGGAGACGATGGCGGTGTCCGGTTTTTCAGCCGCAAGGAAAGCGGCGGTTTCCGGCCCCATATTGGCGTCGATGACCAGCTTGCGCGGACCATCGACCAGAACGCCGGCACAGGCCTTGAAAAGTCGCATGTCCTCGGGTTCCAGAAAAAAAATCCGATCGGTGATACGGGTGCGCTTCACGATGCGATGCCGCTAAAAGGGGTCAGGAGGCTAACGCCCGGCAACGGATGGACAGGGACCGTGGTCTTGCGCCCAGCCGGGGGGCGGGATAGCCAGCATACATGCGGCCGGTCTGCGGGAGTGGCCATCTGTCGGCATGGAAAGTTATCGATCATAAAATCAGGAGTCAACAAAACGGGTCAGTCCTCCACATAACGGGGATAGGTGGTTTTGGCCTGGTCGGCCTCGGCCGGGTTGATATCGAGCGTGAGAACATCATGCTCCGGTGTGGTCAGACCCAATATACAGCCCGATTCAGGTTCAATGATCCAGCCGGTGCCGCCGAAAGCCATGCCATTGACGTTCGGGCCGTTAAAGTTTGAAGACAAGCAGAAGGCGCCGGCCACAACCGCCGCCGTGCGGCCTGCGACAATCCATTTGTCTACCGACGTGTGCGGGGTGGCGCGCGGGCACACCAGAAGGTGGATGCCCTCTGACGCATAGGCGCGGGCATGGGCATTGAACCATAATTCGGTGCAGATCAGAAAGCCGATTCGTAGACCCTGCACCTCGACGATGTCGAAAAGGCCGTCCCCACGCTGGTACCAGGAGGCTTCCCAGAAACCTTCCTCGTCGGGGAGATAGTATTTGGTGTGTGCCGCGCAAAGCCCGGATTCCGAATCCCACACAAACCCCTGGTTTTGCCGCAGAGAACCTTGCAGGACGGGCCGCGTGCCAATGACGATTGGTGTGCCAAATTCAGACAGGCGTGATATCCAGCGCGCGTGTGCGGCCACGGCCGACTGCCATTGAACAGGGTCCGAATGGTTTGTGCCGGCCAGCCAGCGGGCAAAGGGCATTTCGGGCAGCAGGATCAGATCACTTTTTTCGTTGCGGATTTTTTCGCTAAAATCAAGCCAGCCGTCCTCCGCATCAGACCAGCCGTTGGGGATTTCACAAACGGTAACTTTCATATCGACGGTCTTTCTATTGTTCCCATGGTGCTGTCGGTAGGTTTGGGGTGCCGGTGAAAAACTCGGAAAGGGTGACCCCGCCGAAGGCCTATAGCAATGCCCGCATGGCCTCTTCGACCGCCTGCTGAACCATGTGAGGCAAAGGCTCGGTGCTGATGGAGACGAGCGTTATATCTTCCTGCGAAAGCGGCAGAAGAATTTTGGGGGCCGGGCTGGAAGTGATGGCCTCGGCCATGCGGGGGGTCACTTCGCCCAGCATGGCATTGGCCCAGGTAATGGCAATCGGCCCAACGATCAGGTTGGCGCGGGAAACGGTGCGGACAATGGCGTTTTCTCCCGAAGCCCCCCGGTTCGCACCGGCCTTCATCATCTGAGCCGTGGCAATGGCATTCGTGCCCAAGGCCAAGAGTTCCAGTTCTTCAGCGTTGCGTGACTGGATATATTTGATCAGGGTTGCACCAATACCGCCGCCCTGTCCGTCGATCACACAGATTTTCTTACGGGTTGACACACATCCTCCTCCCGGTTCAATGGCAGTGCTTTGCAGCAGCCCAGAGACAATTTACGTCCGCCACGTTGCCGGCACGGTGGTGTTTCGTTGGTCCTTTCAATCGTCTCCTGGCGGTCAGCGGTCGCAATAGGGCAGCGGAAGTCGTTTCGCGTGCGCGCATCAGCGCCGCAGCAGCATGGGGCCCAAAGGACGACCGGCGAACAGATGCATATGGAGGTGAAACACTTCCTGACCGCCATGCTTGTTGCAGTTGATCAGCAGGCGATAACCGTTTTCGGCCACACCCTCACCGGCGGCAATCTTGCGGGCGGCGGTAAACATCTTGCCGACCAATGCTTCGTCTTCGGTCGAAATGTCGTTGACGGTAGGGATTTCCCTGTTGGGTACGATCAAAATGTGCACCGGCGCCTGGGGCTCGATGTCACGAAAGGCGGTGACGAATTCATCCTGGTATACCATATCCGCAGGGATTTCCTTTTTGATGATCTTGCTGAAGATCGTCGCCATGGTGTTCTCCTTCCCGTGAAAGATGTCGATTGTCAGCGGCAAATGGGGTTTTCCTATCAGAATAACCTGGTTTTTCCAAGTCAGAATGGCGGGCCTGGGGGAAGTCGATGCCGCCATCTAAACCATGGGGCCACATCGTGTGCGGACATCGTTTCCCTTCCATACCCGGACCCTGCCAACCGTTATGCTTGCCACATACCATTTTTCCATATAGCCTACGGCAGAAATGAGCAACTGGACACCCTGTAGAGGAACCTATGACCCTTGATGCCTATCTGACCCTCGCGATTTTGTTACTGACATTCGGATTGCTGATCAAAACCAAGCTGCCGGCGCCAGCGATTTTTCTTGGCGCGCTGTCCCTGGCGATCACCTTTCAGCTCGCACCCACCCAAGAATGCCTGAAAGGCTTCAGCAATCAGGGCATGTTGACCGTGGCTGTTCTATTCATCGTTGCGGCGGGAATGTATGCCACCGGTGCCATTAATTTGATTACGGACAAGATTATCGGTCAGCCCCGGCGGCTCGTTACGGCTCAGATCAAGATTCTATCGCCGGTGGCTTTTGGCAGTGCCTTTCTCAACAATACCCCCCTGGTGGCCATGATGATCCCGGTCATCCGCGATATGGCGCGCACCTGTCGCCTGCCGGCCAAACAGCTTTTTATCCCGATGAGCTTCGCCTCTATCCTGGGCGGGGCCTGCACCCTTATCGGCACCTCAACCAACCTGGTGATCGGTGGGCTGGTGATGGATACCATGGCCCACGGTTCTCCGGGATTACCGACCTTGCGCGCCGTCAAAATGTTCGACCCTGCCTGGGTGGCTTTCCCGGCTGCGGTAACCGGGATCATTTTCATCATCGTCCTGGGACGATTTCTGCTTCCTCACGAGACAAGCGGTGCCGATGAGCAAGTCGGGCAACGCATGTACAGTGCGGAGTTCAAGGTCCGGGAGAAGGGCCATCTCGATGGTAAAATGCTCGGGGAAACCGGTCTCCTCCAGGGCGAGGGGTATACCCTTAGGAACCTGCGGCGCAAAGGGATCGAGCAGGAGGGCACTTTCGAAGACACCGTCTTGCAATCCGGCGATGTGCTTACATTTGTCGCCAATGTTCATAGCCTGACGGAGATCTGGCGGACACGTGGCCTCATTCCGAACCTGATGCTGAAGATGGAAAGCCCCCGACACACCCACCATCTGGTGAAGGTGGTTATCTCCCGTCGTAACCCCGTGGTCGGTCGGCGGATCAGCGAACTACCGCTGCCGGGAAGTCCCTACCGGGTCAAAATTGTGGCGCTCTCCCGCGAAGGCCAACCGGTTATTGGACCATTGCGGCAGCATCGCATAGAGGCCGGCGATAATGTCGTCCTGGAAGTCAACGATGACTTTTTCTACCTCAACCGGACCGAGGCCGATTTCGCCCTGACCCGCCCGTTGGAGGGCTATCATATCCAGCACACCGAGCGTGCCGTTGAGGCGATTGCCATCACGACCGCGATGGTTTTCGTGGTCGCCATGGGATGGATGAGCATGCTCAATGCCAGCCTTCTGGCGGCCGGCGCCATGCTGGCCACCGGCTGCCTGTCCATGAAGACCGCTGGCCAGAGTATCGACTGGGGCACATTGGTCGTGATCGCCTGTGCCATCGGGCTTGAATCGGCTGTTTCACACAGTGGGCTGGCGGAGGTCCTGGCGACCCTCTTCAATTCAATCGGCGGCACAAACCCCTTCATTGCGCTGCTGGTCGTCTTCCTCGGCTGCACCCTGATGACCAATATCATTACCAATAATGCCGCCGCGGCTTTCATGTTCCCCATCGCGCTGTCCATGGCCGCCCAGCTGGAGGTAAACCCCATGCCCTTCATCGTCATCATGATGGTGGCGGCCTCCTGCGCTTTTATTACGCCCACCGGATATCAGACCAATATGATGGTCTGGGGGCCTGGCGACTACGCATTTACGGATTTCGTGAAAATTGGCATGCCGCTGACGATTGTGGTGGGGGTGGTATCCATTCTGTGTGCCCCTGTCTTTTTTCCGTTTTGAACCGCGGGAAAGGGGCCAGGCCGCAGGTCATCCGTGATGCGACGAAGATTCAAAGGGCGATAGGTCTTCAAAGCGGTTGATGCGCTCTAAACGTTTGATTTCACGTGCATAGCGCCCTTTCCATCCATATTTTCGATGGGCGCGTGAAACGACGCCTTTCATCAACGGTCGAAAGATGTAAAGCCAGATGGACGTCCACAGGCGACCCTGTTTACGGATGCGGTCTGACGGCTCCCACCATCCCATGACATTCAAGCGGTGATACCAGTAAAGATAGTGAAGCCTTTCAGCACTCAGATGGCGGGTGCGGACATTCGCCCACATACCGTTGTAGCGCGTGTAGTCATCGGGGTTGGTCACCAGGCCGGCATCCATGAGTTCCTTACGAATGCCGGTTTTGGGATAGGGGGTTAGAATCTGGCAATAAGCCGTATCGGCTCCCGAGGATTTAAGGAACTGGTAGTTGGCAATGATCTCGGCCTCGTCATCGTCGGGAAAACCGAAAATCATACCGCCGACCACCATAATGCCGTATTTCTGGCAAATGGCAACGGCTTTGCGGGAGTGGTCCAGGATATTGCCTTTATGGGCGGTTTGCAGGTTATGGGCTGAGGCGTTCTCGATTCCCAGAAAAACCGATTTGAATCCGGCCCTGGCCATCATGCGGACCATGGGCTCGTTGCGGGCCATGGTGACGCAATCGGCTTGGACGACGAAATGGAGACGGCGATACCCGCGATCGATGATGGCCTGGCACAATGTGACGACACGGTCGGGATCCAGGACCATGTTGTCGTCGGAAACAAATATCCAGCGGGCCCTGGATCGATAGTAGATGTCGTCGATGTCGGCCAGGATGCGTTCGATCGGAAAAGGACGGAAAGCGCGGCCGTACATATGGCGGATGCTGCAGAAATTGCAGCTGCGGGTGCACCCCCGTGAGGTTTCCATCACTTCGCAGCGATGGTTCATGATATGGTAACCCCAGGTCAACCGGCGTTTGTCACGAATGGGTGGTTTCAGGCGCGCGAGATCGAGAAGTTCTCCCTGCGGATTATGGATAAATGCACCTTGTCTTTTAAAGGAGAGTGACGGAATGTCTTCCAGGGGGGTTTGCTCCTCAAGGGCTTCGACAAGTGCGCGAAAGGCCGCCTCACCCTCCCCGCGGATCATGAAATCGATCTGGTCCGCGTCGGTCGATGCGGCAATTTCCCGATACATGAGGGTGGCATGGTAGCCGCCGAGGACAATCCTGACGTCCGGCAACAGATGGCCGATGAGGCGGGCCAATGTCAAGCAGGTGGCGTATTGCCAGGTCATGGTTGAAAGGCCGACGATGTCGGGCTTGATTCTCAACAAGGTGCGGGTGAGATAACGCCGAATTTGGCGGCGTTTACGGATCAGGTCGATCAAGTAGATGTCATGGTGGTCCGGTAGGTTGGCACCGATGCTGGCAATGCCCAGATTGGGCATGTGGAAGGCTGATTCGTGCATGATGACCGGAGCGACATCCGGCATGGAAAGCAGAACGATTTTCATGAGACTCCCTCGGGTGGATAAAGAAGGCTCAATTTAACCTATTCAGCGATCAAAAGCAAAGGAGGGCCCCGTCGGGCATTTGCTCGGTATTTGCAAGGAGATCCTGGCGCCCGGCATTGAAATTTGACATCAGGCCGTGATCTTCGCTATGTCGATGGGGCATCGACCCAATTTCTCATCCGATCCGATCCAAACGAAACCCAGGCGTCGATGGGTTTGGATTCATGTCATGATATGCAAGCAATGCGATTGTCATAATGATGCCGACGCGCTTTTTTGCAATGCCTGCGGTGGTGCTCTGGGCTTGACCTGCAATGCCTGCGGCCAGGAAAATCGACCGGGAAGCCAGTTTTGCAAAACATGCGGGCGTCCATTCTCCGCCAATGCGGAAAACGACGATTTGGTTGACGATTCGCCGGCATCTCTGCCCATCACCGCCACCGGAATGAAAAGGCGGGACCCGAAATCCTTTCTCGGGGGGGGGCGCAAGCATGTCACCGTCCTGTTTTCGGATTTGAGCGGCTATACCGCCATGTCCGAACGGCTGGATCCTGAAGAAGTCAAGGAAATCATCGCCCCTGTATTCGGCCATATTGCCAAGATCATCAATCGCTATGAAGGGTTTATCGAAAAATATGTCGGCGACGCGATTATGGCTGTATTCGGTGCTTCCCGGGTTTCTGAAGATGACCCCATCCGGGCGGTGCGGGCTGCCCGGGAGATTCATAAGGTGGTGGCGAACCTGGATCCGGCCGGCCAGGAACGGATTGGCCAACCGCTGGTGATGCATACCGGCATCAATACGGGGCTGGTCGTCCTGGGGGATGTGGATGTGGCCCACGGCACCCATGGCATCTCGGGCGACACGGTCAATCTGGCCGCCCGGCTATGTGACCTCAGCCGCGAGGGCGAAATCCTTGTCGGACCGGATACATTCCGTCACTGTCAGGGTTGGTTTCGCTTCGAGGATCTAGCGCCGGTTACCTTCAAGGGACGCTCTGAGCCTTTTCCGGTCTATCGCGTGCTCACCTCCCGGTCGCAACCACGCAAGGTGCATCGGGTTTTCGGACGCCGTGGCGCCATGATCGGGCGCCAGAACGAAATGGATCGGCTGCTGGCAGCGGCCCATGACCTGCGAAATGGCAAGGGTTCCCTGGTCTGTATTTCCGGGGCTGCGGGTACGGGAAAAAGCCGTTTGCTGGAGGAGTTTAAAACAGCGATCAATTCAGATCCAATTGAATGGTACGAAGGTCACGCCTACCCCTACGCCCGCAACATACCCTATGCCCCGCTGATCGATTTGCTCAATCTGGCTTGCCAAATCGAAGAAGGGGACGCCCCTGAAATCGTACGGGCAAAGATCGATCAGAACCTGGGACAGCTGATTGAAAGCGACCAGGGTCAGCTCGCCTATATCGGCAGCCTGTTTGGCATTCACTATCCCGCGCTCAGTGAAGTAAGTCCCGAATACTGGCGAACGCGTCTGCAAAAGACGGTTCGCGATCTAATGAAGGGGCTTGCGCAGACGGGGCCCGTCGTCGTTTGTATCGAAGACCTTCATTGGGCCGATCCGTCTTCGGTGGACTTGCTTCGCGCCATTGCCCTTGATGCCGATATCGCGCTTCTACTGATCTGCACCTACCGGAAGACGTTCACACTTTTCGATCATCAACCGCCTGGTCATGATGCCAACCGGTTGATCGAACTTGCTGACCTGCAGCCCGAACAAGCACTTGAAATGGTGGCTTCGATTTTGGATATTTCATCCATTCCTGCAAACCTCTCGCACTTTGTCGAAGAGAAGATCGAGGGGAACCCTTTCTACCTGGAAGAGATGATCAACGGCCTGATCGACCGAAAGATTCTGGTCAAAGAAGGGGAACGCTGGGTGATGCACGGTACTTTCGATGTTGCCGACATTTCCTCGACCATTCACGGTGTCGTTTCCGGGCGCCTGGATAATTTGCCGGCCGATACCCGGCGCATACTGCAGGAGGCTTCCGTTATCGGGCGTGTCTTCGACCATGCCATTTTAAGGAAAATTACCGCGGCCCCTGAGCAGTTCGATACCGCCCTGGCATTGTTAGAACAACTCGACATGATCCGCAAAAAGGATTCATCTTCGGAGATCAAATATTTTTTCAAGCACGCCATCGTTCAGGAAGTCGTCTACAACGGCATTCTTCTGAAGGATCGCCGTTTGATACACGAACGGATCGCGGTTGCCATGGAAGCGTTATTCCGATCCCGTCTGGAGGGTTTTTATGAAACGCTGGCCTTCCATTTCTCGGTGGGGCAGTCCGTATACAAGGCCGTCGACTACCTGATGAAATCCGGCCAGAAGAGTAAACTTCGCTATGCCGTCGAGGAGGCCCACCAATACTATCAGCGTGCCTACGAATTGCTGCACGCCCTGTCCGAGCGATCCCTCCGCCGCTCGGTCTTACTTGTGAATGTCCTCATCGAATGGTTTTTCGTGTTCAACGTTCGAGGGGTTTTCAACGAAATGATCGCGCTGCTCAAACAACATGAGGAGGAGGCCGAAGCGCTCGAGAATGCCTTTCTTCGGGGGATGTACTGCTGTTGTCTTGGGTGGGCATTGCAGCGGCGGGAGTTGCTGCAGGAATCCCATGATTATCTTCTGCGCGCCTTGGAAATTGGCGAAAAGAGCGATAACCGCGAAGTCCTGGCCTATGCCTGTGGATGCCTCGTGTGGACCTGTACGGATTTGGGGCAGTTGGATCAGGCCGTTCGTTATGGACGACGTGCCGAGACATTGATTTCACGTCTTGATCAGGATCAGGAGTTGATCCGTATCGTTCTGACCGGATCCGGTATCGCCCACTGGTTTTGCGGGTCAGGACACCAGTGCCAGCTGATTGGCGAAACACTTCTGGCCTATGGCGAGAAAGGGGCCGATATCCGCAGTACCTCGGACGGATACCTGGTCTGCGCCATGGGGCGATTTGCCTCCGGGGACTTCAACCAAACCATTGAATACTGCAACATGGCCATTGCATCATCGGCTGGAATGGTCCACTCCTTCAACTCCAAATTCTTGCTGGCCTACACCTATCTCTCCTGTGAGCAGGCAGATGAGGCCGAAACCATATTGAAAGATATCCTGACCTATACCGAAGCATTCGGTTATGATTACCTGGGTACGGCGGCCCAGGCCCTGGACGGTATGGTGACCTTAGCCAAGGGCAACCTTGCCAGGGGGGTCCGCATGATAGCGGATCGAATGGCGCAATTCAAGGAGAGCGGAAAGCAGTATCACGTCATGACCTTTACCTATCTGTTGGGCCGGGTCTATGGACAATTGGCGATGAAACAAGGGCCCCGGCACTGGCGTCTGCTTTTGCGGAATTTACCGTTTCTGATACGCCATATGCCGTTGGCCGCACGAAAGGCCGAAACCCATTTCAAAAAGGCGGTCACCATGGCGGAATCGATCGGGGCGATGGGCATTGCCGGCCAAATTTATTTCGATATGGCGCAACTCTATGATCGCTGGAAGCGCAAGGATCTGTCCCGGCAATACCTTAACCGCAGTATCACCATCTTTCAGGACTGCAAGGCGGACATCTATCTCGAAAAAGCCCAGCGCTATGGCCGCGAAGAACAAAGCGATCCTCCGGAATGAGCCTTTGCCCGATTGACGGGCTGTTGCTACTGGGGGACAAAGGGCCAGAAAAAGGGCAAGACAAAAATAACGGTGATCATGACCACCAAGGTGAGGGGAACGCCCACTTTGAGGTAGTCGATAAAGCGATACCCGCCGGGCCCCATCACCATGACATTGGCCGGGTGTGAGATGGGGGTCATAAAACTGGCGGAAGCAGCCATGGCCATGGCCATCATCATGGGATAGGGCGCCACGTTCATATCGGCGGCGGTGCTTAGGATGATGGGGACCATCAGGACCACGAGGGCGGCCGTCGGAATAACGCAGGTGGCCATGAACGTCAATGCCATCAAACCGGCCATGACCGCGGTGGGCCCAAATCCCCCGACGGTATCGACCACACCGGTGGCCAAATAGCGGGCCGCACCGGTACTGTCCAGGGCCACGCCCAGGGGCAACATGCCGGCTATCAGGAAAATGCCTTTCCATTCGATCGCCCGATAGGCTTCCTCCATGGTCAGACAGCGCGTCAGGACCATGACGGCGGCACCGATTACGGCCGACAGATAGATTGGCAGCCAGCCCATCATGACCGGAAAGAGCACAGCCGCCATTATGGTAAGGGAAATTTTGGCTTTGGCCAGATGGGGATGCTCCTGGGCGGATTCGGTCAATACCAGAAAGTCCGGCTCACGTCCCAGCAGGCTGAAATTGGTCCGCTTGCCGTAGAGCAACATGGCATCCCCGAACCGGAGCGCCATGTCACGCAGGTCGTCCGAACGATGGATTTGCCCTTCGCGCCAGATGGCCAGGACTGTCA
>Ga0180435_10006346_pt1 | contig 11326 bp, 12 predicted proteins | sample SS_ome_3_FD_132467 | JGI IMG/M metagenome (GOLD analysis project Ga0180435, IMG submission 132467) | Hypersaline lake sediment archaeal communities from the Salton Sea, California, USA - SS_3_S_1 metaG | ecosystem: Environmental > Aquatic > Non-marine Saline and Alkaline > Hypersaline >...
GTCTGCAGGCAGGTGGCCGAAAGAACCTACCCCGATGCGGTGTGGGTCGAGCCCCAGACGAAGTCCCGCATCATCTCGATAGAACAGATCCGCGGCGTTCAGCAACGCGTACAGCAGACGGCATTCGGTGGCGGTTGGAAAGTTTGCGTCTTCATCGGCGCAGATCGGCTCGGCGTCTCCGCTTCGAACGCTTTCCTGAAGACGTTGGAGGAACCACCGGGGCAAACGGTTTTTCTGTTGTTGACCGACCAGCCGCAAGCTCTTCTGCCCACCATTCTTTCTCGCTGCCAGTACATCAGCGTGTCGGAAGGCGCCGGCGCGCGGGAAGACTGGGCCGGGAAGGTCCTGGACATCCTGGCCGATGCGCCCGCGGCCGGCGGGCTGACGGCGATTCTGGCCCGCTCCGACCGGATAGTGCGGCTGCTGAAAGCATTGAACAAGGCGGCCGAGGAGTGCGAGAAGGATCGAACGGCGGAGTCGGACATCGAGGAAGACAAAGATACGGTGGCCGCGCGCATCGGTTCCCGCTACCGCGAAGCGCGCGGGGAACTGATGCGCCTTCTGATGCTGTGGTACCGTGACCTCTTGATGGTCGTCTGCGGGGCGGAAGACGCGGAACCGGCATGCGGCGTTTCGGCCGACGTGATCCGGAACCGCGCCGAAAATCTCTCGTACCGCCAGGCAAGGCGCAACGTGGAGGTCGTGGAAGAAATGAGCCGCAGGCTCGAAATGAATATACCCGAAGCCGCGGTTTTCGCCGCCGGATTTCTCGAGCTGAGGGGATGATGAGCCTTTTGATTGCCGAGGCGCGCCGAGTGAGCTACTATCAGGAGCGTCATGTACCGTATAGCGGACGTTGAAGTTGAACCGGGAGCGCTGTGGCGCTGCTACAGTCCGGCCGAATTGGCGCTGCACGAAGGCGATTTCTGCATTCTCGAATGCGAAGAGTATCTCGAGTTCGGCCGCATCAGCAAGCTGGCGGCGTTATCCGGCGAAATGCCCGCCGTCAGGAAGACGCCGACTGTTCTGCGACAGGCAACTCTGCAGGATCAGTCGAAAGCCGAAGAAAACTCCCTCATGAGCAAGATGGCGCGCGAATCCTGGGAGAAGGCGGTGGAGCGGCACAAGTTGAAGATGCGGCTGGTGCGCATCCGCTACAGTTTCGACCGCAGGGTTCTGCATGTCCTGTTTACCTGCGACGAGAAGACCGAGGGACGCGATATAGCAAAAGATTTGGCCCGCGAGTTGAAAACGCACGTCGAGATGAAGCAGTTGGGCGTTCGGGACGAGGCCGGAATCATCGGCGGCGTCGGAACGTGCGGCAGGACGTTCTGCTGCAAGTGGCTGCGCCGTTTTGCGACGATCAACGTGAGAATGGCCAAGACGCAGGGACTTTCGCTCAACCCCAGCGCCATTGGCGGCAACTGCGGCAGGCTGAAGTGCTGCTTGAACTACGAGATCGAAAACTACAGGGAGCTGGGCCGGGGGCTGCCGCGTCCGGGGACCGCCGTGAAGTGCCCGGCCGGCACCGGCACCGTAATCGACGTCAAGGTTCTGGCTCAAAGAATAAAGGTCAGATTGGACAACGAGGGCGTACACGAGTACAGCGCGAACGACGTCACGGAACTTCTGGGCCGAAGAACAAGAAGGAGGAAGCCGAAAGATGAAGATTCTGGTGTTGAACGGGCCGAATCTGAATCTGTTGGGTAAGCGTGAGCCCGGCATATACGGCCGGCAGTCGCTTGACGACATCATGCGCGACCTGGAGAAGGAGGCCGGCCGGCTTGGTGTGGAAATCGAGACCTTTCAGAGCAACGAGGAAGGCGTGTTGATCGGCATGATCCAGGAAGCCACGGACAAGTTTGACGCCGTTATCATTAATCCGGCCGGATACACCCACACCAGCGTGGCCCTTCGCGACGCCCTCCTGGCATGCGGACTGCCGTGCGTCGAAGTTCATCTGACAAACCCGCATGCGCGGGAGGACTTCAGACACAGGAGCCTGACCGTTGCGGCATGCCTGGGGCAGATTTGCGGTTTCGGCGGCACAGTCTACAAATTGGCCTTGCAGGCGCTGGTGGAGAAAGTTAGATGAGAATAGTGCATGCGTTCGTGGGGTTTCTGCTGCTGATCCTGCTGGTGGCGGGAACGGTCTATGTTCTGTGGGCCGCGTGCTCGGGCGGGACATGGAAGCACGTCGCCGCAGCGGTTGCGGCCGATCGCGCAACCTGGGCCGGGGGCGCCGGGGTTCTGCTTTGTCTGGTTGTGATTTTCGCCTTGAGCGCCGTTCCCCGGCAAAAGAAGGAGCGTTACCTTTCTTTTGACGGAGAAGGCGGAACCGTCAGTATCAGTACGGCAGCCATCCGCGACTACATCTCCAAGCTGGCGCAGGAATTCCCGTCGGTCGTTAGACTGAATCCGCGCGTCATTCCGCGGCGCAACATGATTGATATCGTGGTGGATCTGAGGGTGAAGCCAGGCCCGAATATTCACGAGGCTTGCGAACTCCTGCAGCAGCGGGTCAGGGAGAGCGTCACCAACGGGCTCGGAATCTCCCAGATCGGACGCATCGAGGTGAGCGTCAAGGATATTGTCTCCGAGCACCGGCTGGTTTAGCCCGGCTTGCGCCGGCGACGCACCTCGCCGCGTGTTTTGTTGCCGTTCTTTTCATGAAACTTGAAGATGCCCTGTTATGCCTGGTTGTAGGAAGCGGCGCTTTGCCGGAGCCGGGAGCCGGATCCGATTTCTGCCGGCGCGCCGTCGCCGGTGGAGCCGACCTGATCCAGTGGGGCGTCGACGACAGGGAGCGCCCCGAATACGGAGACGAACTTGAGAATATCAGAGCTGTATGCCGCGAAGAGGGCGCACTGCTTGTGGTGGACGGCGATCCGGTACTGGCGCTGGCGGCGGATGTGGACGGAGTGCATGTGTCGGGCGCGGACGTGCCGATCGGATACGCCCGCTCCGTGCTGGGAGAAGGAAGGCTGATCGGATTGTCATCGCGGTCGGCCGACGAGGCGGCCATGGCTCTGGACCTGGAACCGGACTACCTCCTGCACCACGAGGGAACGGCATGCTCCGGTGTCTTCGCCGGGCTGCGGGCGGGCCGGACCGTCCTCTATGCCGCTGGAATCGAAACACTGGAGCAAGCCGCGACACTCGTGAATGCCGGCGTCTTCAGGCTGGCAATCGGCTGGAACGCGCAGTCGGGAAGGGACGTTCAAGTGGAAATGGCCGCTTATTCCAAACTGTTGGGCAGGTGCCTGTGAGCGAGAGCAAAAAGAACGGCGAATTGAGGCTGGTGGTTGTCGGCTCCATCGGGATCGACACCATAGAAACACCTTTCGAGAAAAGGGAGGATGTGCTCGGCGGCTCGGTCAGCTATGCCTGCGGCGCCGCCTCTCTCTTCGCACCCGTCGGAATGGTGGGTGTGGTCGGCGACGACTTTCCCGGTGCATTCCGGGCGGTGTACCGCGAACTCGGAATCGACCTGGCCGGTTTGCAGACCGAAGCGGGACGCACGTTCCGCTGGTCCGGGGTATATGATGCCGACATGATCAACCGACGCACGATTTCAACCGAGTTGAATGTCTTCGAGCACTTTGCCCCAAGACTGCCGGACGCCTATCGCCACGCGCCTTTCCTGCTGCTGGGCAACATATCCCCGGAACTGCAGTTGCATGTGCTGTCGGAAGCGCGGAATCCACGCTTCGTGGTCGCCGATACGATGGATCTGTGGATCAACGTCGCGCGCGAACCGCTGCTGGAGCTGCTGGGCAAGGTGGATATGCTGATGCTGAACGACGCGGAAGCCCGCCTGCTGGCGGACCGCTACAACCTGCGTGATTGCGCCGAGGCGATTCGAAGCGTTGGACCGCGCTTCGTCGCCATTAAGAAAGGCGAACACGGCGCGATGCTCTTCGGCGACGACGGCATATTTCTTGTGCCCGCCTTCCCGGTTGGCGCCGTAAGCGATCCGACTGGAGCCGGCGACGCTTTTGCGGGCGGTTTTCTCGGCCGCCTGGCCGAGTGCGGGGACGTCGGCTTCGCGGAGATGCGGGAGGCGCTGCTGTACGGGGCGGTCGTGGCTTCGTTCGGCGTGGAGGAGTTCAGTCTCGACCGGCTGCGTCGTCTGACACGGGCGGAGGTCGAGGAGCGGTTCGAAGAACTGCGCCGCATGATGCAGTTGCGCCCCTGATGCGGCTCAGGCGCCTTTCAGCAGACGCTTCTTGAGTTCAATGTATCTCCTCGTATAGCGCGCCCCCATCTGCGACTCGCGGTGGTCGAAACCGAAAGCGCGACGCTTAACGGCGAGTATCGGCGGCGCCTGGATGCGTTTGGCCAGCCCCATGCCCTTGTACTGTTCCCACCAGCGTTCCAGGTCGGCAATGAATGACGCCGGGCCGTCGAAGAGATCCGAAATCCGGCCTTCGTAACCGAGGCGTTCGGCCAGCGTTCCTTCGGCATACCACTCGAGGTTTTCTTCCGGAGTGGCCCGGTTCCACCATTCGACCCAGCTTTGGAAGAGACGATCGTGGTACGGATAGACGAGAGGATCGCCCTTTCCCCGGTCGACGTTCTGTTCGGGTCCGAGCTCGGCCGAAGGCGTCAGCCGCAATGTTCCCTCCGGAATTATGGGGCGGCTCGCGGGATCCGCGTTCAGGAGACGGGCCAACTCGTACACCTCGCCCTTCCACAGGTCTGCAAGGTTGGCGAAGTATCCGCAGAGATCTCCATATAGGGTTGTGTAGCCGACCGTGGCCTCGGACTTGTTGGCGTTGCAGGCGAACACGCCGCCGAAGGCCGCCGAGACCGCGGCCAGTATGCGGGATGACCGGTCGCGCGCCTGCACGTTCTCCATCATGAGACTGCTGAGCCGCAGGTGGCGTGACAACGTACCGTCAAGACTCCGCAGCTCGATTCCGTCTATCTGCGAATGCGTAAGCTCCACGCTCTCTTCGATCGGGATTTCGGCGTAAAGGCAGCCGGCCGAGCGGGCCAGTTCGACCGCCAGCGAGCGCGTGGTGGGTGAGTTATGGCGGCTGGGCATGTTTACCAGCAAGAGGTTTTCAGGCGGCAGGAGGCGCGCGTACAGGGCCGCGGCGACACTGGAATCGATTCCGCCGGAGATGCCGACGGTAACCCTTTCCACCCCGCACAGTTTCATGAACTCGCCTGTGCCGTAAAGAACCGCACCGGCTATGCGGTCCATGTCATCTTCCCTCTGCCGGGACGTCCCGGAGCAGCCGGAACCCGGAGTGACAGGCAGTTCAATCGTCAGTTCCTCCTCGCGGAAAGGAGCGCCGCACGCCGCGCGCCCGCCCCGGCCGTCATAAACGCATGAGCATCCGTCAAACGTGAATACGGTCTTTCCGTTGTTCTGAATGCCGACGTTATTGACATAGATCAGCGGGCGGCCGAACTGCTGCGCCTTCGCGGCAAAGACCCTGTTGCGCTTGCGGTCCTTGCCGACCGTAAAAGGCGAAGAACTTATATTGATGAAGCAGTCGGCGCCCGCTTGTCCCAGCAGGTCGAGCGGCGAAAGGCCGTAGTCCGAATCCCAGGCGTCCTCGCATAGCATGCAACCCAGCGCCAGTTTTCCGGTCCTGACGGGCGAAACCAGCCGGTCCGGTGTCTTGCCGGTTTCCACGGCCAGCTTGCGAAGGTCGAAGAAGTGGCGGCTGTCGTCGAATTCGCGGTAGTTGGGCAGCAGCGTTTTGACGACGTAGGGGTAGGGGCCGGCCGCCGGCCCGACGAACTTGCGGTTCTCCGCCACGAAGAGCGCGTTGTACTTGCGTACGCGGCCGTCCTCGTTGCGGCGTTCCCAGTCAATGCCGACACTTCCGAAAATTACTATCAGTCCCTGCGCCGACTCGCGGATCTTCTCGGCGCAGGCCTCGCAGTCCCGCAGGAAAGCGGGATGTTCCCATTCGTCCCCGATCAGGTATCCGGGAATGGCCATCTCCGGAAATACCACCAGTCCGACGCCGTCCGTGCGCGCTCGCTCGATGCCCTCCAGCATGCGCGCGGCATTCTCCAGTGGCCGGCCCGGCCGGACCTGCATCTGCACCAGCCTCGTTCTGATCGCGGCCTCAGGCATTGGTCGCCGTCCTTTATTCCGGGTTCTCCGGCCTGTCTCCCCAGCGTTCCCGCTCAATTCTCTTCAATCGTCTGAAGAACACGGTCAGCGTCAGCGACATGGCGCCCAGGACCGCCAGGCTCAGGACCAGCATAAGAAGATAACGCACTTCGCCGCCTCCGCTTCCGTCTTCAGCGCCGTAAGGAATCGCCGCTTTTGTCCAGCGCATTCAGCATTCTGAGAACTACCCTGCCCACAATCCGCAGGCTATCCGCGCTCAACTTGTCCATCGTATCTTCGGGCGTGTGCCAGTAGTCATTCTTGCGCGGTTCGCTTCCGTATTGGAAGTCAATTATATCCACGGCGGGGATTCCGGCGAGCAGGAAGGGGACGTGATCGTCGAGTATGTCTGCTCCCAACAATCGGAAAGAGCGTCGCGCGCCCTCCTCCCGCGCGGCGGAGAAGGCCATCGATATCAATTCGGCCGAGCCGTTGCGCGGCAGGGTCACCTGCAGGTCGGCGTCGCCGATCATATCCATCACAATTACGGCGAGCACTCTTTCGGCCTCGCCGGCGGCCTTGAGCCGGGACACAAGGCGGCGGCTGCCGTGGAGACCGTCGTGGTTTGAGTAACGTTTCCGGCATTCCTCACCGTCGACAAACGCCAGCACAATTTCGAACTGACGGGGCTGAACGGCGGCCAGCACGCGCCCCAGTTCGAGCAGCAGGCCGGTACTGGAGCCGGAATCGTTGGCGCCGACGAATGCCGGGTCGATGCCCGCCTTCGTGTCGAAATGCGATAGCAAAACGACCTTCTTGTTTCCACGGCCGGGTATACGGCCGATGACGTTGCGGAAAGTCACGGGACCCTCCGGGGTTTCGTCCTCGAAGATATCGATTTCGCTCTCGATCCCGGCCTCGCGCAGCTTCCGGGCAAGATATTCCGCCGCCACCCGCGCGCCTTCGGTGCCGGAGACGCGCGGGCCGATGGCCACGAAATCTTGCACGGCTTCGAGCGCCCGGGCGCCGTCCAGCTTGAGCGGATCGATGGCGGGGGGACACGGCGGGGCGGGGGGGACGCCGCAACCTGCGCCGCAGACTAAAGGTATCGAGCAGCAGATCAAGCCGGCGGCAATGCGGCTGCTACTCGCCCTGGATGCCCATGATTTCGAGAATCCGGTCGAGCTCCTCGTTCGAGTAGAAATCAATTTCAATAGTGCCCTTTCCCTTCTTGCCGTTGGCATACGTCCGGCTGGGCCTGATGCGCACGCCTGTGCCGAAACGGCCGTGAAGCTCGTCAGACAGGTAGTTGAGATGATCGGCGGGAAGGTCGGAACGGACAGCCCGCGGCTTGCGAAGCGCTCTTCTGGCCCTGCGCAGTAAAGCCTCCAAGTTGCGCACCGACAAGCCTTCCTTTACCGTCCGTTGCGCGTAAAGAACCTGCTCTTCGGGGATCTCCAGTCCGGAGAGAAGTTTGGCGTGCCCTTCGCTTAGTTTATCCTCCCGAACCAGCGCCTTCACCGTCTCGGGCAGGCCCAGCAGGCGCAGCGAATTAGCCACCGATGCCCGCGCTTTTCCAACGCGGTCGGCAGCCTGCTCCTGGGTCAGGCCGAAGGTCTCGATCAGAACCCTGTATGCCTCGGCTTCCTCGATCGGATTCAGATCTTCCCGCTGCAGGTTTTCTATCAACGCCAGCTCCAGAGCGTCGTCGTCGGAGACTTCCATGACGATCACGGGCACCTCGGTCAGGCCGGCTTCGCCGGCGGCGCGCAGGCGACGCTCGCCCGCTATCAGCTCGTAGGCGCCTTCGCGGCGCCTTACCAGCAGGGGCTGTAGCACGCCGTGCTCCCGGATGGACCGGGCCAGGTCGGCCATGGCCTCTTCGTCGAACTCGTGCCGCGGTTGCAGAGGGCTCTTGCGTATGGAGGCCGCCGCAACCCGTTCAATACCCGCCGCCTGTTCGGGCGTGGACGGCGTACCGTCCTTGATCAAGGCTTCCAGACCGCGTCCCAAACCATGTCTTGCTGCCATTTCGTTACCTCTTGTCGCGCTTCGCTCTTTTGACCTCGGGCTTTGCCAGAAAAACCTTTGCGCTCATTGCGCCGCCGTCTTCAACGATGAGCCGGCTGCCGTGAAACTCACCTCCGAACATCCCTCCCGGCATGATTCGCAGGCATCCGGAAGGATACACGGGCGCACGTAATGTACCCCGAACTTCCAGGTTACGGCAAGTCACCTTGCGCTTCAGCCTTATGGTCGCCCCCTCCGCAATGTTGAGATCGCGGAGGGCAAGTGTGCCGAGATCGAACCGTGCTCCCGGCAGCAGGTCCAGCGTGCGGCACCACGGCACGCTGGCCCGCTCGATGTCTCCGGCAAGCCGGATACGGAGCGCGACAAGCGAAGCGTCCCTGACCACGGCGCCCGGCCTGATTTCAATGGTGCCGATGGTTTTCAGGTCCCGCGTCCATTCACCCTCGATGGTGAAGTTCTCGACTTTCAGAATCTTGCGGCACTTCGGACAATAGGTATCTTTGATCTTGCCCGGCAACGTGAACGCGTATCCGCATTCGTAACAGACGATGTCGTGCTTCTGAGGTATTACCGTGTGACCGATCCGCGCGACGGCGGAAAGCGGTTCCGCCTGTGCGGAAGGCTTGCGGTTCTGAGCGGGCAGGTGCGTCGGCGTCCGGCGTGTGCGCGCAGCCTGCGAACCGCCTTTGCGACGGACCGCTCTGACGGAGCTGAGCCCGTCGATTACCGTCGGCGACTTCGATGCCACGCCCGCACCGTCACTTTCTGCCGAAAACTCCGCCTTTCGCCTTTTCGTCGGACTGTTCGGCGGCCGGCGCCTCGCTCTTGCCCTCGGTTTCGGAACCGCCCTTCTGTTCGGAGGCGGACCGCGTTCCGCCGCCGGTCGGGTTGACTTCCGACTTGCCGACAAACGTTACGCCGTCCTCGACCGTCAGGCGCTTGGCCCGGATGTCCCCGTTCAGGCGCGCGGTCGACTTCAGTTCGATGCGGTCTTTAGCGCTGACGTTGCCGTTTACCTGTCCCGATATGGAGGTGGAATCGGCCGAGATGTTGCCCTTTATTGTGGCGGTCTCCCCGATAGTGGCCTGACCCTGGCATGTCAGGTCGCCGTTAAGTTTGCCGGCCAGGTGCACGTCGCCGGCCGACTTGACGGACCCGACGATCTCGACGTCTTCGGCGATAACGGTTTTCACATTCTGATTTACTTCCATCACGCGCTCTCCTGATATGGCGGCCGCTCTACGGATACACACCCGGGCGGTCCAGGCCGGTTTTCTCGGGCAGGCCGAACAGCAGATTCATGTTCTGCAGAGCGGATCCGGCCTGGCCCTTTACCAGATTGTCTATGTAAGACACGACGCGCAACCGCCGCGTTCTTTCGTCGACGCTGACGACGAGATTGCAGCGGTTGGTACCGCGCACCTGCGGGGAGCCGACGGGCGACGCCGCGTCATAAACCTTAACGAAAGGCTCGTTCCCGTATGCCGACCGGTACACCTCGATGGCGGTCTCCGCCGACGTATTGCCCGGCAGGTCAGCGTAAAGAGTTGACATGATGCCGCGGCAGAGCGGAACGACGTGAGCCGTGAACGTGACCTTCAGTGCTTTTCCCGCGAGAAGTCCCAGTTCCCGCTCGATCTCGCAGACGTGCTGGTGCCCGGCCAGTTTGTAGGCGTTCATGTTTTCGTAACGGGCGGGAAAGTGGAAGGCCGCATTGGGCTTGCGGCCCGCCCCGGAAACACCGGTCTTGCAGTCGCAGATAATGCTTTCGCGATCGATTATGCCGTGCTTCACCGCCGGCGCCAAACCGAGGATGCAGCTAACCGCGAAACAGCCCGGGTTGCCAACGACCCGCGTTGCGCGGGTGATTTCGGCGCGGTGCAGCTCCGGGAGGCCGTATACGCTTTCGCCGAGAATTCCGTGGGCGGCGTGGACGGGGTCCCGCCCGATGCGGCGGGCATACTCGGCATAGCTATCGGCGGTGTTGAAGCGGAAGTCGCCGCTGTAATCTATGAGCTTATGTCCCTGCTGCAATTCCCCGGCGGCCAGCTTCATGCCGACGCCGTCGGGGGTGGCCGTAAACACAACATCGACCGGGGCCGACGCGGCGGGGTCGTCGGGGGCGACGACTGTCTTGTCGACATAGCCGGCCAGATGGGGATAGACGTCCTGTATCGACGTTCCGACATTCTCCATGTCCACCAGGGTAACCGCCTCGGCTTCGGGATGGCCGTGCAAAAGCTCGCATATACCCACCCCGCCGTAGCCGCAGGCCCCGACGATTTTGGCCCGTATCATCTTCTCGAATCCCCCCTTGCGGCCTCGAACTATGCACGCTCCTTTCCGCCGTGTCAAGCTTGGGGACCGGCCAGGACGGGGCGGCAGTCAGGATGCCCTCGTCATACGTCACCGCATATGCCCAGTCCCTCAGGAAATATGAATCGGACAGAAACCTGATTGTCGAAATCAGGAATCTCACGAACGGCGCGGCCATGTCAGAGTACGACTACGGAAACGACGAACTGGGACGCCGCACGAACCGTCTCGACGACGTAGTGGGAACTCTGGCGACAAACACCTACTTCTACAACAACCGTTCAGAGTTGACCAACGCGATTGCGTGCACGGGTTCGGGTACGCACACTAATATGTACGTCTACGACAACATCGGCAACCGCAAGACAGCTATCACGAACTTTGCCACCTGGACGTATCCTGCCAACCAACTCAATCAGTACACAAACATTTCCAACGGCTTCGACCATGATTTGTTTTATGATGCCGATGGAAACTTGACCAACGACGGGGTCCGGGCCTATACTTGGAACGATGAAAACCGATTGTTGACAGTGACCAACGCGGACGACAAAGTGGAATTTACGTACGACTACATGGGCCGAAGACATAAGAAAGTGGTCTATGAGCGAAGCGGCGGCTCGTGGTCCCCTGTCCAGACCAACCTGTTTGTCTACGACGGCTGGAATCCGATTCAGGAGACCGTGATTTCATCTTCTGGCACTGTCACCAACTGGTATGTCTGGGGCCTGGACCTCTCGGGCAGTATGCAGGGCGCAGGAGGCATCGGCGGGCTGCTGTCAAGAACCCGCAGTGCCGGCAACACGGAGTTTTACTTCTACGACGCTAACGGAAACGTCGCACAGCTTGTTGATACCAATGGGGCAAAGACAGCGACATATGAGTACGATCCGTTCGGAA
>Ga0180435_10006347_pt1 | contig 11325 bp, 9 predicted proteins | sample SS_ome_3_FD_132467 | JGI IMG/M metagenome (GOLD analysis project Ga0180435, IMG submission 132467) | Hypersaline lake sediment archaeal communities from the Salton Sea, California, USA - SS_3_S_1 metaG | ecosystem: Environmental > Aquatic > Non-marine Saline and Alkaline > Hypersaline > Sediment...
AACACCAACACCGACGCCGATCCTGTTTTCAACGGCTACGACAATCTCCTCTTGAACGGCAACACCTACGATGTGGGCTACTCCTCGTCGCCCGACATCTGCGACTGGGACAACGACGGCAAAAAAGACCTGCTCGTGGGCGACGACAACGGCTATGTCTATCTGCTCATCAACACCGGCACGAATGGGGCCCCCCTTTTCACGACCGCCGTGCAGATCCAGAACGGCTTGAGCGCCCTCGACGTGGGATCGCGCGCCAGCCCCTTTGTGTTCGACTGGAACGGGGACGGCAAGAAGGATCTCCTCGTGGGCGAGACCTATGGAAACCTTCACTACTTCGAAAACATCGGCTCCGATGAAGCGCCGGTGTTCGACGGAACCACGACCCTCGAAACCTACGACGGCGTCGTGATCGACGTGGGACATTACTCCCGATTCGTGGTTTGCGACTGGAACAACGACGCGATCAACGACATCGTGTGCGGCTACTACGACACCTCTTCCAGCCCCACGGGCGGAGTGCGCGTCTTTCTGGGCGGCTATGACCTTTTCGCCGACCTCGCCGTCGTTTCCTTTTCAGGACCGGCGCAGGCCCTTCCGGGGCAGGAGATCGGCGATGACGTGGACCTGCGCATCGTGAATCAGGGGAACGTGCGCTGCACGTCGTTCGAGATTCAGTTCTATCTCTCCAGCGATGCCGACATCACGACCTCCGACGAACCCCTTGTCCTCGGCGAAGTCGATATCCCCTCACTCGAAGCGGGCGAAGAGATCGACGTGACGGCCAACGCCGGCATGGCGATTCCGGCGGACACGCCGATCGGCACGTACTACATCGGTCCTCTTGTCGATTACAAGGATGTGATCTCGGAATCGGACGAGAACAACAACGCCACCGCCCAGCAGATCTTGGTCGACGCGGTCGATCCGATCCCCGACATCAAGATCGACGGCAAGGACGGCACCGTGGTCGTCCAGCAGACCGCGGAGGTGAGTTTGACCGTGTCCCTGCTCGATGGCGAAATGCAGGGCGATCCCCAGGACTGGTGGGTCATCGCCAAGAAGGGCGGAAGCTACTACTCCTGGGTTTTCACCGTACCGTGGCACTGGGTGCCGGGCGTGTCGCGCACCTACGTGGGCCCGCTTTTCGATCTCGCCCCCTACGAGTTGCACTACGGCACCATTCCCGTGGGCACGTGGAACATCACCTTTGCCGTGGATGCGCCCGACAATATTTTCCAGGGGACGTACATGGATGAGGGGAGGGTGATTTCCTTCTAGGGTGGAGGAGAGCTCGTCGCTCGACGGTCTATACCGAGCCCGCGCGGGCTCGGTATAGACGAGGGCGCGTGCGTTGTGTCTCCGCTAGTACCGGACGCTGAAATCCTCGGGCGGGGCGGCAAACTCCTGACGGCCGGTGATCTCCACGCCGTCGACGCGGCTGTGGGGCGAACCCCGGTGGAGCCAGGCGATGAATCGCTCGAGTCGATCGGTTTCGCCGAACGCTTCGCCTTCGACGCTGCCGTCGGGGCTGTTGCGCACCCAGCCGGCCACGCCGATCTCGAGAGCCGCATCGCGCGTGCAGGCCCGGAAGAAAACACCCTGCACGCGGCCGGTCACGCGGAACAGAAATCTTTCCATCATCGCTGCTCTTTGCCTCCCTTTTGTTGTTTCCTTCCATTATCGAAGGGATCGTCCTCAGCGTCAAGACCGGCGGAAGACACGGTCCGCCCTTGACAGGCACGAAAGAGGGGACTAATAAAGAAGGTACGATTTTCGTGTTTTCTTCTCGTCGGTGGAGACCATGTCCGGAAAACGGCAAATTCTTTTTGCCTTTCTCGTCGGCCTCGCGGTCCTGGCGCTGTCCGGGCTACCCGCGTGGTTCCACCTCTCCGAGGGGGGGCACGACCATTGCGCCTCGGGCTGCAACGATCGAGACGATCACCGCAACGGGCGCGACGGCCACGACAGTGAGAACTGCATTCAGTGCCAGCTTCTGCGCTCCCATGAAAACGTCGAGCCGACTCAACCGGTCGAGCTGACCGACTGGGCGTTCTGTGACGAAAGCCCTCTTTTTCAGGACAGGGGCGTCACACCTGCTGCCAGACACCACGCCTTTCCCCCCTGCCGGGCACCTCCTGTTTCAGTCTGAATGAAACTCAGACCGAGTCAATCTCAGAGACGGCACAAATTCCCCTTCTGATCGGCGAAAGCATCCCTGTGAGAGGATGCCGTCACTTCGGTTGGGCTTTGTTTCCATTTCAGAATTAATCAACAGGAGAAGAAAAGTGACTTCATTCAGAATTCTACTGATTGCCCTGCTTTTTGGCGCACTGGCACTCTGGTGCGGTCCGGCCCTCGACGCCCAGAACGAAAAGGAGGCGCCGTCAAACAAGGATCTTCTCGAGCGGATCGAGGCTCTCGAGCTCGAGGTGGGCGATCTCGAGCAAACTCCCCCGAGCCGGCCGCCGCGGACCGAGTCGGACAGCGCCGGCGAGCCGGCCGCCGGCCAGTCGATGGGCGCCTCGCCCGGCCTGATGGGCAACCTCGGCCAGACAACCCGCTTTTCGCGCACCTTCAACCCCGCCGTGGGCGCGGCGATCGACATCATCGGAAACCGCCAGACGGGCAGCGACAGCGGCGAACACCAGGACCGCTTCTGGCTGCGCGCGGCCGAGATCAATCTCTCGGCACAGATCGATCCCTTCGGCTATGCCTACGTGATCGTCGAGGGGAACGAGGACCACAACGCCTCCATCGTCGAAGCGGCCGCCGTGATGAACCGTCTCCCGGCGAACTTCTCGGTCAAGGCGGGTAAGATCCTCGCCGACTTCGGAAAGTTCGGACAGCGCCACGATCACGAGCTCCCCTTCGTGGAAAAACCACTCGTCTATTACGACTTTGTCGGCGGCAGCGTCAATTCGACGGGCGTCGAGGTCCACCAGTGGTTCGGCCTCACCGACGAGATCCCCCTGCGCTGGTCGGCGGGCGTGTACAACGAGCTCGAAGGGCACGGACACAGGATCTGGGGCGGCCACGGCCACGAACACGACGAAGTGGAACCTTACGGCAAGAGGCAGATGGACAATTTCGCCTACAACGGCCGGCTCACCGGATACGGCGACCTCAGCGACAACTCGAGCCTCCAGGTGGGGGCGAGCTGTCTCTGGGCGCCCGGGATCCAGGCCTTCCACCAGGACGCGGCAGGCGATCCGGTGGAGCGGTGGGAGACGCGCCAGACCGTGGCGGGCGCCGACGTGACCTACAAGTGGACCGATCCCGCCTCGCGGCGGGAGTTCATTCTCGGCGTGGAAGGATTCAAGAGCCACGGCACCTTCTTCCACGAGGATGACGAGGCGATCGAAGAGGGCGATGCCTATGGCGGCTACGCCTGGTGCGAGTACTCGTGGAGCCCCTACTGGGCGGCGGGTCTCATGGGCGGCGCCTTCGAATCGGCCCGCCACGACAATGTGGGCGAACGCGAGCTCTCGTCTTGGGTGACGTGGAAGATCTCCCACTACAACTGGCTCCGCTTCCAGTATCGGTTCAACGATCTCGAACGTCACGGCGACGCCTTTGGAGGCGAGGACTTTTCCGAATTTTTCGTGCAGTGGATCTTCGTCTTCGGCAGCCACTCTCATGGCCTCGACTGGTAATCCCCTTGGGAGTACAAACAATGACACAATACATTCGCAAGCTCCTACCGCTGATCGTTCTGCTTTGCGTCTCCGTTGCCGGCAGCCCGGGGGCGTGGGCCACTCCGACTCCGGCCGCCGACAAGATCAAGGTGGTGACCACCATTCCCGATCTCGCCTATATGGTGGGCGAGATCGGCCGCGACCTGGTGGAGGTCAAGAGTATCGCCAAGGGGAGCGAGGACATGCACTCGATCCCGATGAAGCCGAGCTACCTTCTCCTTCTCAACAGGGCCGACATGCTTTTCGAGGTCGGCTTCGACATGGAGCACGCCTGGCTGCCCGATCTCCTCTACAACTGCCGCAACGAAAAGATCCAGCCCGGCGCGCCCGGTTTCGTCAACTGCTCGGCGCGGATCAAGCCGGTCGAGGTTCCCGACCAACCGGACCGCGCCGAGGGCGATGTCCACCCCGAGGGAAATCCCCATTACAACACCGATCCGGCGAACGGCCGGCTCACGGCGAAAACGATCTGCGACGGGCTCTGCGGCGCCTATCCCGATCACGCGGAAAGATTCGAGGCAAATCTCGAGGAATTCCTCGAGCGCTTCGATCGCAAGCTCGCCGATTGGGAAATTCTCGCACGCCCCCTCGAGGGCGTCAGGGTGATCACCTACCACCGGTCGTGGTCCTACTTCGCGGCGCACTTCGGCCTCGAGGTCTGCGGCGAGATCGAACCCAAACCGGGCATCGCGCCCACGCCGCGCCACATGGCCAAGCTCCTGCGCAAGATCAGGGACGAGAAGATCGAGCTCGTGATCAAGGAAGATTATTATTCCAACAAGTACCCCCGCTTTCTCAAGGAGAAGAGCGGCATCAAGGTGGTCACCCTGCCCAACATGAGCGGCGGGCGCCCCGAAACGAAAGGGTATTTCAATTTCGTCGAGCACAACATCACGTCGATCCTGCGGGCGCTCGGCAAGCGGGTGCTCACACCGGAAGAGATCGAGAAAGAGTTGAACAATGAGTGACGCCCATGAAGAACTTTTGCAGCTACAAGGCGCGGCTTTCGGGTACGGCAAGCGACCCGTGATCTCGGGCGTCAATCTCTGCGTGAGGCGCGGTGATTTTCTCGGCATCGTCGGACCCAACGGCGCGGGCAAGACCACCCTCCTTCGCGGCATGATCGGCCAGCTCAAGCCGCTCCAGGGAACGGTGCGGCTCGCGGCGTCAGCCGGCCGAAGGCCGACATCTTCCGGCCAACGGCCGACATCTTCCGGCCAACGGCCGACATCTTCCGGCCAACGGCCGACATCTTCCGGCCAACGGCCGACGCTAGGCTATGTTCCACAGATCCAGGTTCTCGATCCGATCTTTCCCGTCACCGTGAGCGAGGTCGTTGCCATGGGCGCCTACCCGCGCATGGCGCGCCTCAGGCCGATGGCGCCGGCCGAGAAGGCTTATCTCGCCGAGTGCGTCGACCGTGTCGGTATGGCGTCGGCAGGCAAAAGGCTCTTCGCCGATCTCTCTGCCGGGCAGAAGCAGCGGGTGCTCATCGCGCGGGCGCTCATGGCGCGGCCCGACCTGCTCCTTCTCGACGAACCGACGAGCGGTGTCGACCAGGCTGCCGAGGCGGCCGTGATGCAACTTCTGACCGATCTCAACCGAAAGGGCCTCGCCATCGTGCTGATCTGCCACGAGATGGACACGATCAGGGACAACGTGCGCGACGTGATCTGGGTCAACCGGGGCCGGATCGAGCGGGGAAGCGTGGACGAGATGCTCTCGCCCACGCAGATCGACGAACAGTTCCAACGATGAGGGGCGCGTCATGATCGAGATGATGAGCGATATTCTGGCACTATTTGCCAACAGCTTTTACGGCTCCCTCTTCGTGGGAGCGATCTGCCCGCTGCTCGGCGTCTTTTTCATCCTGCGGCGCATGGTGTTCTTGGGGATCGCCGTGCCCCAGTTTGCGGCGGCCGGGGTGTCTTTCGGATTTCTTCTCTTGCCGGCGTGGAACTGTCTCTGGAGCGACGACGACTGCCACAGCCACGACGAGGGGAGCTTTTGTTTTCATCTGTTTTTCGCCATGCTCTTCACCTTCGCGGCGCTGCTCGTTCTCGTCTGGATCGGTCGCGCCAAGCGGGGCTCGCCCGAAGGACGGATCGCCGCCGCCTACTCTCTCGCCGCGGCGGCGACGATTCTTTTTCTCACCGGATCGGCTCTCGGCACGAGCCACATCGACGTGCTTCTCAAGGGCGAGATTCTCGCCATCAGCGACGAGGGGTTTCTTGCGATCACAGTTTTCTTCGGGCTCGCCCTGCTCCTCTTCGTCTTTTTCCGGCGTGATTTTCTGCTCATCGCCTACGACGAGGAAGCGGCCGTGAGCCTGGGTAAGAATCCCGTGGCCTGGGATGTGCTCCTCTATCTTCTCGTGGGGGCGGTCATCTCGGTGGGGGTTCTCACCGTGGGGCCGCTCGTTGTCTTCGGGCTCATGGTGATCCCGCCCCTCGCCGCGCGGCTCGTGGCGTTCAACATGCTCTCCTTTTATCTTTTCTCGTCACTGATCGGGATCGTGACCGCCTTTGGGGGATTCGTGGCGTCCTTTCTGCTCGACTGGCCGCTCGGCCCGACCGTTGTGGTCACGGCTTTTGGTTTTCTCGTGTTGGTGTGGGCGGGCCGGTCGCTGACAGGGATTCTGATCCGGCGGACTAACGATCCCCCACAGCGTCCCGCGCGCGTTGGCGGATGATCTTGTTGATGTCGGCGAGCTCGTACGACAGTTCGTTGCTCGCCCAGAGCGCTTCGGCCCGGCGATAGTATTCCTGCGCCTTCTGCTCGTTCGTGTCGCTGTCGACCTGTTTTTCTCGAGCGAGCGCGCTGCGGACCAGGGCGAGAAGGTAGAGATCGCGGGCGTCGTCGGCCCACTGATACCGCTTGATTTCTTCAGGCCATTCCGCGCGTTCGGCGAGGGCCTGCTTCAGACTTTCGATCGCCTCGGGATATTCTTTTTTCAAATAGTGGGCGGCGCCGACCGCGGCCAGGCTCATGGGAGAGCGCAGGTGACCGAAGGGGGTCGACCGGTCGCCGAAATGGGCATTTTCGATCGCCCTTTTCGCCGATTCAAAGGCAAGAATGGCCATTTTCCGACGCTTGTTCTCGTCTTTCGACACCTCGTCGATGATTCCCACGATAAAGAAACAGGCAAGACTCAGATCTCGCGGCGAGATGTAGGGCGTGTTGAAGACGCGGTCCAGATAGGTAGAGATCTGCTCGAACTCGCCCCTGGCGAAGTGGAGCCGCGCACAGATCAGATAGGCCGCCGCCACGCCGCTTTCGGCCTTGCTCTCGATCGTGGGTCCGCCCACGAGATGCCGGGTCGCCTGCTCGGCATACTCCAAGGCGGTGTCGAGATCTCCCCTGCAAAAGTGGTATTCGGCCGCGGCAACGTTGTTGTGATAGTCGAACTCTTTTCTTTGAAGGGCTTCGGCGAACTTGGTCCATGCCGGCTTGAAATCACCGGCACGAACAAGGAGTTTCCCGAGACCGCGATAAGAATTGTGAACATGATTCTGAACCGTGTCTTCGAGGCCTTTTGCCCGGTCGATGGCCAGTTCGAAATGATGCCTTGCCTGCCGGTTGTTCCCGAGAAGGACGTGTATCTGCCCGATCGTCGTATCGATCATGTGGTGGGGGGCGTCGTTCGAGTGAGTTTTTGCTTCTTCCAGTAAGCTCAGCGCCTCTTCGGTCAAGGTCATCAGGTCGTAAAACCTGGCCAGGAAGTAGTAGATCCGCGCCTTGAAAGAGAGCGCCGCCACGTTGCGGGGCCTTTTTTCGAGCACATCGTTGAAGTAACCGATCGCCTTTTCGAATTCGTGCGATTCGCCGCTCTTGTAGAGGCGGTCGAAGAGGAGCAGTCCCTGGTAGAGGGGGATCATGTAGTGTTCGGTGTTCACCTCGATGGGCCGCCGCAGATTCTCCAGATCGTCACGGTCTCGGCCAGTGTCGTCCCAATTGCGCAGGATGAGCGCATCGGGCGCGGTGCAATCAAAATCATCGCCCGGCGGCAGCAGTGCGCACGCAGCGTCGATGAGAGCCTGCCCTTTGTCGCTCGTCTCGTGAAAGGCATCGGCTTGCCGGAGCTTGGCCACGGCCAAGAGGTGCCGGGTCTCCGCCCGCAAGAGAGTGGGCTCGGCGGTCTCTATTTTTTCCAAGCCCCTGTTGAGCGCTGTGATCGCGCTGTCGAAGTTGTTGAGCGCGATGTCGAGTATGCCTTTCATTACATCGGGTTCGGGTTCGTCGGGCGCGGCGAGCGCGCACCACGTGTGAGCGCTGCGATAACTGTATATCTTCGACCAGACCAGCGCTTCGTGCACCGGTTCGAATCTTTTGAGGGCCCGCTCGCGCGCTTCGCGCTGTTCGAGGGCAAGAACGAGAAGCAAAACGATCACCGTGGCGAGCGCCGCCAGGAGCGTGCCGGCGGCGACGGAGAGGAGCTTGTGACGCCGCACCCACTTGAGGGGGCGGCCGATCCAGTGCGACGGCCGCGCCAGAATGGGTTCGCCTTCGAGGAACCGCTCCAGGTCTTCGGTCAGCTCTTCCATCGACTGATAACGTTTCGAGGGCGCCTTCTCCATCGCCTTGAGGCAGATCACGGCGAGATCGCGCGGAACGCGCGCGTTGACCTTGCGCGGATCGCGGGGCTCGATGAGCAGTATCTTCTTGATCACCTCGTGAGAGGTGTCCCCGTCGAAGGGCCGGTGAAGGGTCAGCGCCTCGTAGAGGGTGACGCCGAGGGAGTAGATGTCGGTGCGGCGATCGATCGCCGAGCGGCTGCTCCGCGCCTGCTCGGGCGACATGTAGTAGGGGGTGCCGGCGAAATCTCCGCTCTGCGACAGGGCGTTCGCCCCCTCGACGCGCGCCAGGCCGAAGTCGGTCACCTTGGGCGCACCCTCCTCGGTGAGGAGGATGTTGGAGGGCTTGAGGTCGCGGTGGATCACCCCCGCGCAATGGGCGTGAGTGACCGCCGCGCTCACCGTCGCGATGAGCGCGGCGATCTGCCGGAAATGGCCGCGCGGCAGGACGGGCTCTCTTCCGAGCTCCTCGAGGTGGTCGGCCACGGTGCGCGCGCCGGCCACCAGTTCCTGTGCGATGTAGTGGGTGCCGCGGATCGAGCCCACGGCGAAGACCGACACGATGCCGGCGTGGGACTGGCGGCTTCCGGCTTCGGCCTCGCGGCGGAATTTCTGGACCGCCTGCTTGGAAAAGCTGAGATGGGGGGAGAGAACCTTGAGCGCCACGCGGCGCTTCAGCGAGATCTGTTCCGCCTCGTAGACGCGCGCCATTCCGCCGCGGCCGATTTCGTCGATGATGCGAAAGTCGCCGAGCGTCTCGCCCTGGAGATCATCGTACTCTTCCGCCGAGTGCGCGCAGCCGAGGGCGGCGTCGAGAAAGCTCTCGATCCTCTGGCGGAGCTCGGGTCCGCAGTCGGGGTGGTCGCGGCAGAAGGCGTCGGGATCGGGACGGTCGCCGGCGAACCAGGCCTCGCAGAATTCGTCGAGGACGGCGGCGGTCCTCTCGCCTGTCGCTTTCGGTGGTTGGCCCGAGGTCATGGTACACCTTTCGAGTCGGTCCGCGATGGAGGTCAGGCCGGGGGCTCTTCGAGAACGCTCTCCACGTTGCCGCCGCGCAGCGCCCAGATCTTGTCGCCCAGCCGGCGCACCGCGCGGTTGTGGCGCATGCGGGCCGCGTCGGCCGCGATGCCGAGTTCCTCGCCGATCGCCGCGAAGGAGAGGTTTTCCCATTTGCGCAGGACGAGCACCTCCCGTTCCTCGGGATCGAGAAATTCCATTCCGAGCCGCACCCACGCCTCGCGCTCGTGCTCTTCGGCCGATTTGCTCGGGCTTTTTACCGCCTGCTGCGGCGGATCGAGGCTGAGGATCGTGTCCGAGGGCAAAGGCTTTTCCCGCGCGATCTCGCGGCGCCGGGCGGTGAACCAGTCGTAGCGGTTGTGAAGCGCGTTCTGCGCGATCTTGAGAAGGATGCCCCGAAAATGAGCCGTGTTGGCCACCTTGAAGCGGGGCGCAAAGCGCAGAAACTGAAACATGGCGTCCTGGACGTAGTCGACGGTCTCACCCTTGCTCCGCAGAAGGGGGGTCATGTGACGCCGCACCTGGGAGTGGACCCACGGCACGTGCTCTTCGAGCAGAGCGTTCAGGGCGTCCTGATCTCCGTCGTGCCATCGCTCCAGAAACAACGCTGTCTGGCCTTTGTCCATCGGTTTCTTCCCAAGTCGTCCTGCAGTGAGGTTATCAGGTTGGGCGGGATCGGTCAATGTCGGCTGATTCCTAATCAACCACGAACGGATTTCATTGGCTATACAGTCAGCAGTAGTCAGTTATGGGCAACTTCGAACAGTGATTGCCATTCCTTCTCGAGAAAGAATTTCCCTGCTGACTCAACGCCCTTTTCGTCGACCAGCGTTGCTATCAGGGAGGGGATCTCTGGCCGGAGACGGATCGTTACGTTCAGTCCGTCCTTGGTCGCGAATACAGCGTACGGTGTGCCCCCCGTGGCATGGACCTCGATATTGCGCTTGCCCAGAGTGCAGCCGCTTCCGAGTTGGACTCCGTCAATGAGGCACGAGGGAGGAGGAGTGAGGTTTGTATAGACCTTAGCCGAGATGTCAAAATGTCCTTGAGAGCCGGATTCCTCGAGGGCGAGCCGACCCATCCGATACCCCAGCACCACATAGGGGCCCAGATGTCCGTGGAAAGCCTTCAAGAATTCTCTTGTGGAGAGAGAATCCTGAATTTGGTCATGATGATCATGGGTTCGCATGGGTCTATTCCAACATTCTCTCAAGAGCGTCAGAACTCTATCGGTATTGCGGAATGTCGCGATGCGAATACTACCGTCAACAGCCGGCTTCAATCGAATACAGTCGGTGTCGATACGATCGAGAGACCAGGACGATTCGGAAGTTTCGGTCGCGTCGGATTCTATCAGGGCTGCGGCAGCAAGCTCGTCGTAGACTTTCAGGTGCGGTCCATTAGCAATCCCCATCGTCAGTGATTTTCTGATCCACTGTCCTGCCGGGGACGGCTCTTCGATGGTTTTTATAGTTCTTCTCCAGTGACAGTGCCGGCAGAGTCAACGTCAACGAGAACGATCTGTGGAACCTTCGAAAAGACCTGCTTTGTGGCTGCTCGATTCCACTGGAGGTTCCAGGCTTTCACCTCTCCCTGCTTGGCAACGTGCACAGGGATCCACAAGGTGTGGAGCTTTTTCAAAACTCCAGGATATTCGTCTTCGAGCCGGGCCAGATTAGTTAGCGGTCCCAAAGCGAGACAGTGAATTTCCTGAGCGTGGCTGATCAGTAACCTGTTCAGCCTGGAAAAAGGCTCGTCTTGGGCCTTGATTTTCCGGGGAGGCGGGAAAGCACAGCCCCCTAACCGATTTGCCGTATCCCACCACGGTGGCTTTTAAAGTCCTGGCGCGGAGCTTCCCTGAAGGATCGTAATGTTCTCCAGGCCAAATAGTTTCTACGAGATCGATCAAATGGTCGATCCCTTTGCCTAGAGCACAGGACCCATCGACCGTTACAACCGCTTGGACGTCGAGAGTCTCGCTTGCGAGCAGGGCAAAGAGAGCGCGGACATCGTCAAGCCTCATGTCCGTATCGACT
>Ga0180435_10006348_pt1 | contig 11323 bp, 10 predicted proteins | sample SS_ome_3_FD_132467 | JGI IMG/M metagenome (GOLD analysis project Ga0180435, IMG submission 132467) | Hypersaline lake sediment archaeal communities from the Salton Sea, California, USA - SS_3_S_1 metaG | ecosystem: Environmental > Aquatic > Non-marine Saline and Alkaline > Hypersaline >...
GAGATTCCCCGCTACAAGACCGATGCCTATTACGAAATCGGTAAGACCCATCTTGACAGCGGCCGCAAAACGCAAGCCGTGGCACAGTTCACCCAGGCCCGCCAAACCGCGGAATCAATAAGCAATCAGCATCTTAAGGATGAGATCCATAGTAAAATCGCCACGGCCTTTGCCGAGTGCGACCAGCCCGCGGATGGTCTGAAGGTGGCCGAGGAAATCCAGGACCCCTACTACAAAGAGACCGCCTGGTATAATGTGGCCGATTATTATCATACCCGCGGGAATGATTCCGAAACCCTGCGGTTAGCCGACCAGATGGCCAACCCCTATTACAAGTCGTCGGTACTCACCTGGCAGGCCAGACGTAAGGATTTCAGTTAAAAACGGTATGAATACCGGTGGGTTGCCGGGGATTCGAATTTACCGTTTGGGTCAAAAAACCCCTTTGAACCAGACGGGGACCGATCCAGGGCGGCTATTAGTAAAATAGATGTTCATCCACGTAGCGGGCCAATATTTCGGCTGAGGCGCGGGGCGGTCGTACGGTCAGGTAGTGATCGATAACGTGGTGGGCCATCTCATGGGCCAGAATGCCCTCGTTGACATCCCGCACGCTGAAATGGGCTGTTTTGGTTTCATACCGGTACCAGGCGCGCACACTATCCTTTGCGCCCCCCTGCCCCTGTAATTCCAGATTGAACTGGTTTTTATCGCTGAAAATCTTGATGTTGATTTTCGGCAACCTTTTGCGCATGCCCAGGATCTCCTGAACGCGTTCATACAGGGCATCGGTTTTACGCTTGACCATGTCCGGAAGGTCACCTCCGGGACTGTCTGCCAGGAAGTTTTTGAGGCTCGATCTAAAAGGGGAGAAATCCACTTTGCGATGGAATTGCTTAAGATCCTTCCGATTTTGATAGTAAATAACTGTATAGGCGGTTTCCAGTTTATTCCAAGCGGTCTGCCCGGCAGCTTCAGCCCTGGTAGCTTCAGCCGCTTGCAGGGGGGTGTTTTTGATAACAAAGGGGATCTTTTTTTGATCTTTGGCCATCCCGCTTTGCGGGCCCCCGCCAATGTAAAAAATCACGCCCAGCACCAGGCTGAGTATACCCCATAAATGCCGCCGGTTTCCGGGCGATGGCTGCAAGGAAAGCATTACCTTTTGAATTGTGAATCGATTAAGGTCTTTAATTCCCGCAACTCAGCGGCCAACATTTCCTGATCCATCTCCTGGTTTTCAACCTTACCCAGTGCCTGATCAACGGTATCCTGAATTAAAGTGATTTTCTGCCGCAGACCGGCAACCATGCCGTCCAGGGACTGGGCCAGTTTCTCAAACTGGTCCTTATCCCGCAGGCTGATGGTGCCGGAAATATCGCCCTCATCGATCTTTTTTATCTCCTTTTCGAACCGATACATGGGGCCTGCTATCTTGTGGGAGATGAACAGGATTACAACTACGGCTGCGATGAATATCACGGTTACCGTAATGGCGTTAGTAAGCATGACGGCCGGTAGAATGGCCGCCGAGGTGCTTTTAACTTCCAGGCGGGAGTTGACGTAGGAGGATGTCAGTGTATCCTGGGAAAAATACAGTATCAGCACCGTGGATATCACGGTACCGGCCAGAATCAAGGCGCTTAGCTTAAGAATAAATTTGGTCTGGTATTCCTTCTGAATGAAGTATTGCTTGCGGCGGTAGGATGTGGGTTTGGCCATGATGATATCCTGTGGTTGGATTTGGTTGCTGGGCTGCACCGGTGTCTGGCATTTCCCGGCCAAGTTATTCAAGCAGTGCATGGTTGATTTCGATCTGGGAACGTTCCCGCAATTCGTCAACCCATTTCAGGAACAACTCTTGTTTTTTTTCACTTTTCAGCTTCTGCAAGAGAGGCTCCCGGATCTGTTCCAGGGGCGGCGCCGTATTGTCTTCTTCAGTCATGGCGGTATACGCTTTTTGGATTTCCGCCTGGGTCACGTAGGCTTTCTTTTCCAGTTCACGGCTCTTTAATTCCATAATATCCCGAATCAGGGTCGCCTCCCAATAGCGCTCAATGGTGCGCATAAAGCGCGGCTCCTGGTCCAGCTTCATTTTTCTCGCAGTTTGGATGAGCAATTCCTTGCGGATCAGCCGCTCAAGGAAGTCCGCCTTGGCGGTTTCGGTTACGATGTATTCGGGATTATATTCAGATTCTTCGGCCAATTGGGTTTCAAACTCGTCTAGGGTCAAATTGTAACCGTCTATCTTGGCCAGAATCGGTCCCCCGGCCTCTTTTTCCCCGCGGTGACAGCAAATGAACAGTACTGCCATGCAAACCGTTGCCATCAATACGCTTTTCATTTCCACACGGACCTTCTCTTTTTATTTTTGTATTGGTTTTACGGCAGCTTTGGAGACTGCCGGGCAGCATTATCCAAGGCGGTTATTCAATTTGATGCGGGATGATGACTGACTTCAACGGGAACCTCGGGCAAGCCAGACGCAATACGCAAAGGGGAGACACCCGCATTTCTAAGGGTCGGAATATGCCTGCAAATGCCTTTTATAAGGATAATGTACCACGATATGATGGCCCACGACAGTGATTTTTGCATAAATGATTGTTTTAGTGTATATAATAAATGACATACAAAAAAATATCAGGCCGGTGTATGGTTTTGCTACTCAACCACTGTTGCACCATCACCTCAATTGACTATTGGACTGTGCGTTACCGGAAACAGGTTGCGCTTTCGGATCACGACTTCAGCGAAGCTCTGTAGACCCCTTCAATAGCAAAGCTGACCCGCCCGCCTGTACTTTGAATTACCAAGCTACGCTGCAGCGGTGTAGCAGAAATTCAGTTTCCCTGTTAGAAAATCCTAAGCACGTCACCGCAAACATATGGAGGACACCATGCCGACTACTCCCGTATTTATCAAAAACTCATTGGGCCTGATGGTTACAGTTGTGATGATTTCGGTCTGCTGCCTGGGATATCCTGTCATGGCGGCCAATGAAAGTTCCAATCCCCAGGACCCCAACCAGCCGGAAAGCGGTACCCAGGCCCTGCGGGGACACCATCTGTTCCTGACCCAGGCCATGGACCAGGTCTTCAGCGTCATTGAATCGATCCAAACAGATCCCAATCTGGATGCCCAGGCCAAACAGAGAAAAATAATCAACTTTCTCAGGGTGGCGCGCTACGGACCGCAGAACCTGGACTACTTCTCCATTATCGACCCCCAAGGGAAAATGGTCCTGGATCCCTATAACCCCCAATACGAGGGCAAGGACCTAACGGAGTTCACCGATCTCAACGGCCAGCAGATGTTCAAGGATATCCTGGTGGCCATTGACGAAACCGGGGAAGGCTATGTCAACCACCAATGGCCCCGCTACGACCAGAAGATTGCCGTGCCCAAGATCAGCTTTGTCCGGCAGCACTCAAAAATTCCGTTGATCATTATGACCGGTCTTTATCTGGATACCATTGAAGCCTATGAGCAACCCTTTACCGGCCTGACCATGCCTTTCGAGGATGATTTCACCAATGACCGCAAAACCGCTTCACCGGTCACCCAATAGTAAAGGCGTAGCAGTAACTGGAAATCGAGTTTGTTGAACTGGCAAACCGGGATATCACCAAGTTGTCATGGCCTTTGGTTCAGGGGCGCCGAATTAGAAGAGGGGACAACACCATGCCGGTAGAAAAAACGTTGGGTACTGCGTCAATGATGGGAGCTGCGACAGTTGTTTTGCTGGTGTCAATAATCTCCCTGACTCCCCTCCTGGCGGGGACTGCCAGGGCGGAAACAAAATTCATCGTAGAGCCGATGATCGTCTTGGCGGGTGCGTATGATTCCAATCTGTACCGAACCGAGACCAATGAAAGGGAGGCCTATACCTTTACCATTACCCCCGGTATCGAGCTGGGTGTGGAAACGCCTAAAGCCGAAGTCTCCCTATTCTACAATCTAGAAGCGTATTTCTATGAGGATAAGGATAGTGTTCCCGAGGGTGAATCTCCGGTGGATGATGAAAATTATGTGGGTCATCTGGCCATTCTCGATGCACTCTGGTCGCCCGTGGAACGTCTGACGCTGGGGCTGAATGATTCCTTTTACATTACCCGACGCCCCTTTGATGCAGACCGTTTCGCCAATTCCACGGAACGGGAAAAATACTGGGTCAACCGGTTTACCCCGGGACTGTATTATGAGTTTAAAAACCGTTTCGCCCTGGGAGCGCGGTATCGTCGGACGGACATCGACTACGATGACACGGAAGAGTACGATACTCTAGAGCACAGGGGACTGTTTAACCTGATCTACAATCCCCAGAGGACACTGACCCTGGACCTTGACTACCAGGTGTGGACCCAGGAGAGCGCAGACGCCCTTTTGGACGATGAATATACTTCCAATCAGCTACAACTGCTGCTTGAGAAGCGCTACAAATATTTCGCCTTCGGCGGAGGCATCGGTTACCATAATCGGGAATTCACCGGTGACGGTGGTGAAGACGATCCGGCCTTCGAGGACGCCGAGGTTGTTAACTGGATTGTTTCCGTAACCGGCCAGAATCCAATGCCTCCGGTTCAGAAGCGGCGGCTATCCCTTGACTTCCAGCGCCTGAGAAGCCACATGTATTTTGCCGCGGAGCAGAACTTCAACAACCTGGGCTACTATTACGATCTGTTCGAGGCTACCCGCTATACAGGCAGCGTGGGCCATGTATTTTACCACAAATTCCATGGTATCCTGCGGGGGTATTATCAAATATCGGATTATCAGCACTATGCCGGGGAAACCCCATCCGGTTCAACCGAAATGAGGGAGGACGAAACCTGGGACTACGCGGCCATCCTGCGGTATCTGTGGACGGAAAAAATGTCCATCGTCCTCATGGGCGGCCATCTTGAGCGCGATTCGAACCTGGCGGGACTGGATTATAAAAACGACTACGCCTTCCTTGGTTTTGAAATCAATTACGACATCGGCAAACGGGGACCGTTTAGCATCGAGGCGTCCTATTATCGCTAACTATTGACTAAAAGCAGTGCCCGCCCCGGCTTTCCCTCAACGGGGGACAGCCCGGGCGAAGATGGAAAATGACAATTCGTTTTAGCCCCCTCCCCTCCCTTTCCCGCCAGGGCAGGGGAGTTTTTTAAATCGAATTATCGACAAGCAGCCTCACAGCGCTGGGGTTTAGAAAAAGAGCAACCGGGACGTGGAGGCCCACGGCCTGTTATCATTACCGAGACCAATCTATGAATTGCTTTTCCTATCGAAGCAAAATCGTCAATCCGACCACGATAATTGTCGGAATTGTCGGTTTGTGGTTTCTGCTGACATCCGGGTTTGCCGAACTGCAGGCCGCAGCCTACCGCATCGGTCCCAAGGATGTTCTTACTGTTATCATTGAGGCCGGCGGCGAGCGGCAATACGAGGGAGAACTCACGGTTTCATCAGAAGGGAATATCAACGCACCTTTCATAGGGGTTTACAAAGCAGCAGGAGCTACACCCAGCGAACTGGAAAAGCTGCTCTGGGAACCCCTGGCACAGGATTATTTCGTCGACCCCAAAGTCAATATCTCGGTGAAAGAGTACCAGAGCCTCTATTATTCCATATCCGGAGCCGTGAAGAAGCCGGGGCGCTATCAAATGCGCTCCAAAGCCAGCCTGCTGGAACTGATTGTCAAAGCCGAAGGCGTGACCTCGGATCGCGGCAACGTGGCCTATATCATGCGGGGTGAAGCCGATTCCGGTAATGTAGGCGAGCTTTCCACGGAGGATATCCAATCCAAAGATCCCATAACAGTCGATCTAATAAAGCTCCTGGATCAGGGGGATATGAGTTCCAATCCTGTGCTTAAATCAGGAGACGTAGTTTATATCCCTTTAAAGCAGACTCTGCACGTGGCGACCCAGAAAATATATGTTGAGGGTGAGGTCCGCAATCCGGGCGCCTATGATTTTCAGCCCGGCATGACCGCGTTAAATGCCTGTATTATGGCCGGAGGATTCGGTGAATTCGCCGCGCCCAATCGTGCACGCATCATTCGCAGTGTCGACCAGGAGTCTGAGATAATAAAAATCAACCTCCAGCGGGTGAAGGAGGGCCGCCAGGCTGATGTGGAATTGATGCCCGGAGATCGTATTCACGTACCAGAAACCTGGCTGTAAAACTGATTGCATCCGAACCAATCCATTTGCATTTGAACGGAAAGAGTTGATTGCCGTGGAAAAGTCCATCCCAGAAGTCCCCACCATCAATCTGCAACACTATGTTCAAGTTCTATTGCGCCATAAATTCACGCTGTTTTTTTCCATTTTGATTCCGGCTGTTTTGACCTATGCTTATAATGCCCAGCTTGATCCTGTTTATCGAGCCAGCACCAAACTTATCATTGACCGTGAAAACGTCAAATCGCCTTTAACGGGACAGCGCAGCGATGTAGAGAGTTATATGTCAGAATCATTGACTTTCAACACCCATTTTGAACTGATTACCAGTCGTCCTATTATCGAGCGGACGATAATGAATCTGCCGGAAGAAATAACGTCTCCATTGAAAGAACTGTATGGAGTTCTAGATAAAAGCCTGGTCCGCAGGTATCTCGAGCGTGTTATTGCGAACTTTAAATTGCTGCTCACAGGGGAAAAGGAAACCCAAAAGCATGTGGATGAACTGACGAAGAAAATTGAGGTTTTGATCGATCTGGTGAATGTTGAAACCATCGAAGACACACGGCTATTAATCCTGAACGTGGAATACACAGACCCCGCAAGCGCCCGGGCCATTGCCGATGAACTGGCCGCAGCCTATATCAACTTTAATATCGACAACCGTCTCCAGGCTTCTGAAAATACACTGACCTGGCTTACGGACAATATGTACGAGGTGAAGAAAAAGCTGGAGGACTCAGAATCCGATTTTTCCGACTTCAAACAGGAAGCCAGGCTAATCTCGGTGGACAACGAGCAGGAGATGATCGCGGAGAAAATCCGTGAATTCAATGGCGCGTATATCGAGACGCGCAATAAACGCTTGGAATTAGACGCCAAACTGAAACAGCTCGCGCAATTGGCCAAACGGGGCGGGAAAAGTGTAACCCCTCTGCGCTCGCTCATTGACAATCCCCTGATTGACACCCTGCATGCTGATCTGGTGAACGCGGAAGTCGAGCTATCCAAGGTAAGTAAGATATACCGTAAAAAACACCCCAAGTATGTGCAGGTACAGACTAAAATCGAAGATACCCGAAAAAAATTGTCAGAGGAGATTAAAAAAGAGATCACCAATCTCAAAGCAGAACGATCGGTCCTGATTACTAAAGAGAATGTAATTCAAAATACGGTTGGCGAACTGGAAAAAGAGGCCATGGATGTGGGCCGTAAGGAACTGGATCACGATATCCTTAAGCGCAACGTGGCCATGAACCAGCAGCTTTACGATACTATCCTTTCTCGATTGAAAGAGGTTGACATCACCGGCAACCTGGATGTTTCCAATATCCGCGTGGTGGAAGCCGCCGCCCTGCCCCAACTGCCTATCGGTCCCAAGAAAATCCGCAATGTTATTCTGGCCGGTTTCCTGGGCCTTTTTTTGGGGATTGGCATCTGCTTTTTGTTGGAATATTCGGACCGATCCCTGCGAACCGAAGATGATGTGGAGCAGCACCTCGGGTTGCCTGTTCTGGCACTGATACCCATGGCTGATAGAAAAAAGCTCACTGCTCATGAAAGGTCGCGATCCGACAGTGAAAAAAGATAATAGCGCCACAGACCTCCTATTTCTTGACCGCTACCCTGCCAAATCGCGATTTGCGGAAGCCTATCGCAATTTGCGGACAAGTATTCAGTTCTCTTTTTTAGACAGTACCTATCAATCCCTATTGGTTACCAGTGCAGAGCCTCAGGAAGGTAAAACCACCACCGTTGCCAACCTGTGCTATACCATGGCAAAAGCCGGCAAGAAGGTGCTGATGATCGATGCGGATCTGCGTAAACCCCGCCTGAGCCATCTCGAAACCGAACCCAACCGGGAGGGCCTGACCGGTCTTTTGGCCGCCAAGTTCAATTTACTGAGCAATTCCGGATCGCTGGAAGAGATGAGTTTCAGCGATCTATTATGGTTGATCCGTTTTCAACGTAAATCCTGTATCGCCCACCTCAAAAACCAAGATCACGCCATCGATGTTTATTTTAAAAAGGGGCGCCTGACAGACATAATTTGGCTAAACCGGCCTGCAGAAAAGAAACTGGCCCATCAATTGATCGCTGATAATTTGTTAGACGCGGAAAAGGCCAGGCAGGTTATGCGGCGGGAGAGGAATACCGGTCAGAAGTTAGGTTTCATCCTGATTAAGCTGGGTTTGATCAAGGAAGCGCAGATGGAAAATTATCTAACCATTCACATGATGGAGAGCCTGCGCATTGCCTTGGGATTGAAATCCGGCACCTACAACCTTGAGCCCATTGCCGATTCATACTACGAACGGCCGGCATATTATCCGGCTGATCTGCTGCAGTTGTACAAGCAGATGATTGTGGGCGAGGAGGATCTGCCGTACCTGCAGAAGGAAATTTATTCGGTTATCCAATCCACTGAGGTGGATAATTTGAACCTGATCCCGGCTGGGCCGTTACCGCCCAATCCCAGTGAATTGTTGGGTTCGCGGCGTCTATCTTTCCTCCTATCCTTTTTAAAAAGACGATTTGATCGGATAATCATTGACTCTGCGCCGGTGATACCCGCCAGCGACGCCTTGATTTTAGCCCCCCAAACCGATGGAGTCGTTTTTGTAGTTAAAGGCGGCAAGGTCAAACGTGAATTTGCCGCCAAGGCCGTTGATCAGATCAAGATGACCAAAGCCAATGTTCTTGGAGTCGTTCTGAATCATATCGACTTCAGGCAGGATGGATATTATAAAAATTATTCCAGTTACTATGGCGATGGCAATTGATAAGGGTGCTTCACAACCACACCATGAACGCAAGCGGGTACTGCTGTCGATGGTGGTAATCATCGCCGCAGCCCCACTCTTCATCTACCTCTCTATAAGATTAACCGGTCAGATTCAATGGGAGCAAGCCAGAAAGGCGCTTACCCAGAAAAAGTTCGAATCCGCTATCCAGAAAATCTTAAAGGCCAACCAGCGACTTCCACGGAATCACGAAATATTAATAACCATGGGTCGAATTTATTTGGAGGCCAGTAGTGTCGAGCCACCCAAAACAGCACTCGCCTTGGCCTCAAAAGCACAAAAGAAATTTCAAAATGCCGTGGAATTGAATCCCCATGATGTGGAGGCTGTTTTCGGGCTGGCTGAAGCCGAAGCGCGGCTTGAGACACTCGCTCTACTAAATGGGATCATGCCCTCTGAACACAACTTCAATGCCGAGCCAATTTACCAGGAGGTTCTACGCCTGAGGCCTAATGGCATCTATTACCACTGGCGATTCATCGATTATCTGTATGCCAAGGACAAAGATGAAGCCATGCTCCCTCTGGTTGAAAACCTGGTATGCATATATCCGCCGGCTGTTAATAAGTTAATGACAAAGCATCTGTGGTCGGCAGAGTGTAGAGAGGCAGCCCGTAAGGGATTGAATCTGGCGTTAGCTGGCGGCAGACAGGCCAAAGTAGCGCTAGTGGGTATGTCAGATTTAGCTGCTGATGAGAAAAACTGGTTGGATGCGGCAGCTTTCCTGAAGGAAGCTTTGAAATATAAAAAAACTAAACCAGCCTTTTATGAATATTACCAATTAGGCCGGCTGTTGATAAATTCCATGCAATACAAAGAGGCGCGAACTGCTTTCCTGGAGGCAATGTCCATTGCACAGGATAAGACCACATGCTTTCAATGGACGCTATCCCAATGGCGAAAAACAGAAAATGTCGGACTGCTTGTAAATTACTATAATGATGCAGAAACCCTTTTTCACTTGACATCAGTAGATCGTATCAACTACGCAAAGACACTGTTTTTTCTCAAAGCCTATACCATAGCCCTTAAAATCCTCGAAAAAAATAATCAAGAGCATCCATCCGCTGAAGGATTTTATTGGATAGCGCGTATTCATGATAAAAGTGAAGATTGGGATGCTATGGAGATTGCAAGCCAAAAAGCCACCGTTCTGGCACCAACAAACAGCGATTATCATTATCTATTCTCCCATGTATTAGCTATAAAAAACAAACTTGAGCATGCAGAAAGTGAAGCTAGTCGTGCCATTGAAAGTGCACGAGAACCGACTGCAACCCAATATAGCCTCCGGGCCAGGATTAGATGGCGACGGGAAAATTATAGGGGTGCGTTGGATGATTGGGAAGTGGCCAGTTCATTGGATCCGACCAGGGCTGAATATTATGCCTGGAAAGGAACTGTGCACGAAAAACTGGGCGATTGGACAGCAGTAGCAGAATCGTATGAGAAAGCAATTGAACTAGATCCCGAGAACCATTATTATCAATCTCAATATTCAAACGCCATGAAACTGGTTGGTCGGAAACCGTAGCATAAATTTATAATTGTTTTATTTTTATTTAAGCAACCGATAGAAAAATTGGAATTTAATTTCGGGAAGTGACTTTTAATTTAATCGAGTCTAGAACAATTACTTCCCGAACATCAGAAACCGTAATAATAATGTAACACAAGGTGCGGAGCTACGCCTGTTTATCACTGGTGATGATGCGGGTGAATATCGTTATCTCTCTATTCATTAATCGTCAGTAGCACAAATGAAGTGCGTAAATAGCATGCCGCTTTTTAAGCAGATAACAGCGGGAGTTCTGAGTTCATAAAGAACATAAGATACTAACAAGATCACATTCGATAAGGCCGCACTGCTTCCTGCATTTCGTAGGAACAACGCAATGATCACTAAATGCAAGTAGCGTAAAACAGTTCTACTCAATCCGTGAACAAGCTTATATAAAAATGAAAAAAATTAATCTAAGATTACAATTACAAATGGAATGCTTTAGAAGAATCACATAGGATACTTTGGTATGGAGTTTAAGGTTTTCGGTAATTAATCCGCAATACACAAATGACACAGTAAGAGATAACACAGGGCTGAAGGAGGAATAAACGCTTTTCATGAAGCGACATCTAGGCTAAGGAGAAAGGTTAACTGCAAAGGATAGTGTATATCACTGATCTGAGAGAGCAAGGATCCTATCTCGGCTATATTTATTGGATACCCATGAATCCAAATTCCTTAAATTATGTATTTATAAATTTTCCTCGGTATTGCATCTATCTGTTACTCATATTCTGCCCGTTGGCAATGGGAGCAGTGCAAGATTGGGCTGTAACCCTTATTCA
>Ga0180435_10006355_pt1 | contig 11320 bp, 13 predicted proteins | sample SS_ome_3_FD_132467 | JGI IMG/M metagenome (GOLD analysis project Ga0180435, IMG submission 132467) | Hypersaline lake sediment archaeal communities from the Salton Sea, California, USA - SS_3_S_1 metaG | ecosystem: Environmental > Aquatic > Non-marine Saline and Alkaline > Hypersaline >...
TCAATGGAACTGGTGTTGTGGTGGCGGAGGTGGCGTGAGTGCCAACGAAGATGCCTATCCGCTGCAGACCAAGGCCTTCAAGATGAAGAAGCAGCAGCTCGAAGCCACGGGCGTGAAGCACCTGATTACCAGTTGCTCCAACTGTCGAAATGTCATCGAAGAAGCGCTGGAAGAATATGACATGGATATTGAGGTGTACGGCCTGACAGAAATGATTGCCGAGCACCTGGAAACTGATAACAAGCCACAGGAAGCTGAATAATGAGTGAGCGTATCGTTGTTGATCCTATAACACGTATTGAAGGACATCTGCGCATCGAGGCGCAGATGAATGGCGACTCGATTGAGTCAGCATACTCTTCAGGAACCATGGTTCGCGGGCTTGAAATTATCCTCAAGGACCGTGATCCACGAGATGCATGGGCCTTTGCGCAGCGAATCTGCGGTGTTTGTACACTGGTGCATGGCATTGCTTCGGTTCGCTCCGTAGAAGATGCCCTGAATATCGAGATTCCAAACAATGCCCAGCTGATCAGGAACCTTATGATTGGCGCGCAATATATCCATGACCATGTCATGCACTTTTATCATCTGCATGCTCTGGACTGGGTGGATGTCGTCTCCGCACTTAAGGCAGATCCGAAGGCCACTTCAGAATTAGCCCAGTCGATCAGTAAATACGCCAAGTCTTCGCCGGGTTACTTCGCCGATGTGCAGAATAAGGTGAAGAAGTTTGTTGAATCCGGGCAGCTGGGTATTTTCCAGAATGGCTACTGGGGGCATTCTGCATACCGACTGCCACCTGAAGCTAACCTGATGGCAGTAGCGCATTACCTCGAGGCACTGTCCTGGCAGCGAAGTGTGGTTAAGCTGCATGCCATCTTTGGTGGCAAGAACCCACACCCAAACTTCCTGGTAGGCGGAACGCCTTCAGCCATCAGTATTCAGGGTGGTGGTGGCGATGCAGGCATGATGGGTGCAACAGCACTGAATGATCAGGGCCTGGCTACTGTTAAGAACGTCATCGATGAGATGAAAGACTTTGTCGATAATGTTTACGTTCCTGACACCCTGGCCATTGCTGGCTTCTACAAGGACTGGTTCAGCAAGGGTGAGGGGCTTGGTAACTTCCTTTGCTATGGTGACTTCCCTGCAGATGGTACTAACGATGTGGATAAACTCCTTGTCCCTCGTGGTGCAATCCTGAATCGTGATATCAGTACCCTGCATGAGGTGGATCTCAACGCAGCCGACCAGATCGAGGAGTTTGTTGCTCATTCCTGGTATGACTATGAAGGCGGCAAGGAAAAAGGTCTGCACCCTTACGACGGTGAAACCAAGTTTAATTATGATGGTCCAGAACCTCCCTACAAGCATTTGGATGTTGAAAAGTCCTATTCATGGCTGAAATCGCCTCGTTGGAAAGGTAATTCTATGGAAGTGGGGCCACTTGCCCGCGCCCTGGTGATGTATGCCAGTGGTAACGAGCAGATGAAAGAACTGGTCGACTACACACTTAAAACGCTCGATGCCCCGGTAGAAGCCCTGTTTTCAACCCTGGGGCGAACTGCGGCAAGGACTCTGGAAACCAAGGTGTTTGCTGATAATATGCAGACCTGGTATGACAACCTTGTCGCCAATATTAAGGCGGGTGATCTGCGTACTCATAACGACACTATGTGGGATCCTTCCACCTGGCCGAAAGAGGCGAGGGGTGTTGGCTTCATGGAGGCACCACGCGGTGGCCTGGCGCACTGGATTGTTATCAAAGACCAGAAGATCGACAACTACCAGGCGGTTGTACCCAGTACCTGGAATGCGGGCCCACGTGATGCCAATGGGGTACCTGGCGCATATGAAGCTGCGTTGCAGGATAATCACCAGATGGCAGATCCGCAGCAACCAATTGAGATCCTTCGCACCATTCACAGTTTCGACCCCTGTATTGCCTGTGCAGTACATGTGACTGACCCAGATGGTGAAGAGCTGATCAAGGTCGATATCAATCAACAATCTTGTGGAGTGTAATAATGATGCGTAATTCAATGACAGGCCTGCTAACGCTGACCTCATTGTTAGCCTCAGGTTCAGCCCTGGCACATGCCGGGGAGCATGTGGTAAGTGGCTTTACGGCTGCGTTGTCACACATGCTGACCGAACCTTTCCATCTCGGCATGATTGCCGCGGCATTAGTCGTAGGTATTGTTGCCTTCAGGATGTGGAAGAAGTCTAAGCAGCAATGATTGCTAGCTAATCAGGCATAAAAAACCCGGCAGGATTTTATTCCTCCGGGTTTTTTTATTTCCTATTTTTAACAGATTAGCTTTTACCGGCAAGCGCCTCGAATAGCGATCGCATGGCCAGGGTTAGCCCGGGGTGTTCTGAGTAATCTTCCGGGCATATATTCTCAAGCATGAGTCGATTGTACTGATGCTCTGGCATTTTCAGAGAGGCCGGAAAAATACTGCCATCATCCAGCTCGATCTGGACCTCGAGGGCAAAATAGCTACCCGTATCCACTGAGCCTTCATGTTGAACCACTTCAATGGATTTTATCTTCATAGTTGTACAACCTCAGAAGTTGTTTGCGTTTGGGGTTGGTGAGGGCGGCGCACCCGCAGAAAAGTCAGATAAGGGAATGCAACAATCATATCGCCCAAACAGCATACCTTTAATGAAGGATAGATTAGAGAGCTGCTGAACAAAATCTCCATGCAGGTCGGGCTTAACTTTAAATAATTCTCGGTAGAAATAGAGCAAATGGGCATCGGGCTCACCAGAAGTGTTCACGACTACCAGGGAGTCTGAATTCATAAAGATACGCATGTACTGAACCAGGGTGTTCATGAGAAACGCATTGATTCCATGCCCTTTAAAGATTCCGTCCGTATTGTAAATGCTCAGAATCCGCGTGACCTGTTTGCCCAGAAGATCATACTGGGCAAAAATTTCAAAGAGAATGGGATCAGTAGACTCCCAGGGCGAGAACATGGCGGCGATATCTGAAGGCAATGCCTGGGCAGGTTTGTGCAGGAGCAGGGCGACCTTCACACTGCCTCCCGTTGCCACATTACCCAGCTTATATTGTTTGTGCTCAAGTTCTGCGGTCAACACTCCATCCGTTGAGGCCCAAAACAGGTGTTTTGGTATATCTTGACCGGAATTGCCAGATTTTCGTCCCATGAATTATTTTATTTTCAAGAAGATATTGATGAATGTGAAAGACAAATATTACTTAATTCTACTAGGTTAACGACCTTAGATACAGACGTGTGAATACTTTTATTTATCGGTAATCGGGTGTGTTGGCTGGCAATTTTGATTAACATTATATGGATACAAATTGCCACCAAGCGGGAAATAGCGATGGATAATAAGACCTATCTCGAAGAGTCAGCCAGAACAGCATCAGCCCAGTTCCACGACGACAAAATCACCCCCTGCATGGTTGAAGCTGCCTTACGCAAGGCTATTGAAACGGGCAACATGATTGATGCAATTAAGAAAGGCCTTTACTACGGAAAATCACTTCCGGAGCATCATGAAACTCTGGAGTTCGAATCGGGGGAGACAGACCTCAATCCACGCGCGGTAGATCCGGACATCTTTCATGCGGCGCTTGGGCTGTATACAGAAGCCACAGAAATGCTGGAAGCCATCTTTCTCACCATGAAAGGTGCACACTTCGACAAGGTCAACATGGCTGAAGAACTGGGGGATTCAGAGTGGTATGCAGCGATGATGTACCGTGCATTGGAAGAAGCCCCTGAAAATGTTAAGCAGGTCAATATCGATAAACTTAGACACCGTTATCCCGACAAATTTACTAGTATGAATGCGATTAGCAGGGATCTTGGCAAGGAAAGAGAGATTCTTGAAGATGGACATTCTTAATGTGTCAGAAAACTAAAAGAATAAGCACAAATAGATAGTAACTATCTGAATAGTATAGGTAATGTCTGTTACATAATAATAATTTAAGACGTATAGCTAAAAAAATCATGAATTTGGCCGATACTCTTAATACAAGGTTGCAGGAGAGTCCTCAGTGTTCGGGAAAAAATCTATTTTAAAAAGAGTTCTGGTCGCGTACATAGCGTTTGGCGTTGCCATGGGGCTTGCATTTCCAGTGTTTGCAGACTTTTTCGTAACCTGGAATGAGGGGATGAAAATCATCTTTGTTGTCGGTTGCATTATTGCCGGCCTGGTTCTTGGAGTTTCAAACTTCCTCATCCTCAAATTCACTTTGCTCCAACCCATGCGTCGTATCGCCGAAGTTGCAGGCCGTATTAGCGCAAAAGATATCACGCATAGTTGCTCAATGGTGAGCCATGACACGCTTGGAGAAATTGTAAACAGCTTTAATTCCATGACGGAAACACTCCGTGCGATTGTCAAAGACATCATGGGCACCTCCAGCTCTCTAAGCGAATCCGCTGCGGAACTAAATGAGAATACAGGTACTACGCGTAGAGATGCTGAGTTACAGCGCCAGCTTGCCCAGGAAGGCGAGAATGTTGTTGATAATATGACTAATGCCAAAATGGCCGTGGATGAAGCCATTAGTCGAATGATTGGTCAGACCACCCAGGCTGAGAGCCTTGCTATGGATGGCCACAAGGTCACCGAAGAATCCACTGACGCCATGGTACAGATCGAAACAGTGTTTGAATCTATGCGCGACCAGATTGAAAAACTATCACGTCAAAGTGAGCAAATCGGTTCGGTTGTAACGGCAATCAGAGGGATTGCGGAACAAACCAACCTGCTGGCTCTGAATGCGGCTATCGAGGCGGCGCGGGCGGGCGAGCAGGGGCGAGGTTTCGCCGTGGTGGCTGAAGAAGTGCGCAACCTGGCAACCCAGACCTCCAAATCTACTGAAGAAATCACCTCGATTATAGAAACACTTCAGGGTGATGCTAAGCAGGCAAATGATAGCGTACAGAGTGGCGTAGGTATCATTGCATCAGGTGTATCAAGTACTAACCACTCTAATGCAGCCCTGCATGAGATTGCTTCCTCTATAGAATCGATCAATGAGGAAATTGAAGCCATCGCAATGGCCCAGGGTGAGCAGAATCAGTTTGCTGACCGTATCAATGAAATCGTACATGAGTTCGTGCAGATTTCAGAACGTACAGAGCAGGGGGCAGAGCTTAATGCTCGTGAAACAGAACGTTTTAACGAGTTGGCTTCACACCTGAATTCACTGGTAGCTGATTTTAAAACCTAGTTAGTTTTAAACAAGTAATAAAAAAACCGGCTATTAAGCCGGTTTTTTGTACGGAATAATGTTTATTGATGATTAATTTGAAGAGGCAACGTTACAGTGAAGAGCGACATCTTCTTCTGCATTGGTCAGCATTTTCAGTTCGAATGAAGAGGGCCTGCTTACGTTATCCAGGTAATCCTCAGCTTTGTCCAGCTCTTTACGGGCCTTGATGCATTCGTTGGTATCAGTTTTACCGGTATTCATCCAGCTGCCAAGTTCTGCAGATTGCACATAGGCTGGGCTTCCTAAAGCAAAGCATAATAATGCGGTAACAGCAAATAAACCTTTCATGACACATACCATCCATATAGTGGTTTCTACTTATATATCGGATAGCGTAGTACATAATTGAGTACTTATTATTGGACTAAAGGGTCAATTTAAGCGAAATCTGGGTGAATTCAGCATTTAAATGGGAAAAATACCAAAATGTAAGCCCTTGTATAAAATAATATTCCTTAACAAAAAGTAGTTATTCATCTTTCTAAATAGAATATCTTTGTCTGCTGGCACGGAAAAGACCAATGCATTTTAGAGATACATCCTGGTGGGGCATTGCCAGGCATACCCTGAAGCCTGAACTTAATGATTTAACATAATATATATTATGCGCATAAACATATGGATGGTGATTCAGTAATAATAAATAATGAACAATAAAAGCCGCACTTGATGAGTTGTAACGGCCTCCTTTGAGTGGTTCACTTATTAGGTACGAAATGGAATTCCCGGCTGAAATATAAAAAAAAGCATAAAGACCTTCACATGCTAAGAAATAAATTAACAAGGCGTCATTTCCTAAGCCTCATGTCTGGAACGCTTTCAGGATATGCATTTATGCCATTCGCTAGAGCGAATAATTCTTTGCATCATAGCGGAGAAAAAATTGATGGTGGTAAGAAACCCGCTATTGGCATTGCCCTGGGCGCCGGTGGTGCTAATGGCCTTGCCCACATACTCATGCTTGAGGCCCTCGATGAGCTGTCTATCAGGCCTGATTATATTTCCGGGTCCAGTATTGGCGCCATCATAGGCGCACTTTATGCCGCTGGAATGTCAGGTAAGCAGATACGTGGAGAAGTTGAGAAGTTTTTTCTATCACCAAATGAAAAACTTACTGAAAAGCTTCTCAATAGGGACGCAATACGCTGGGTAGAATTTCTCGAGGTTGACCTTGGCGATGGCGGTCTACTGAGTAGCGAGAATTTTATTTCTTTTTTGTACGATCTCCTGAAGTTCGAAACATTTGAAGAGCTTGAGATTCCCCTGAAAATTACCGCTGCTGACCTGTGGAGCCATGAGCAAGTTATTCTTCAATCAGGCCCCCTGCTTCCTGCGATTAAGGCCAGCATGGCCCTCCCCGGCGTATTTGAGCCTGAAATCTACAATAATCGAGTACTGGTTGATGGCGGTACAGTGAATCCTGTGCCTTATGACCTGTTATATCCCGAGTGCGATATAGTGATAGGAATCGATGTTGGTGGTCAAAGGTCGGCACCAGAAACTCCTGGGGCCAGTTATTTTGAAACGATTTTTAATTCAATCAAGGTGATGCAGCAGGCAATCATGGATGAAAAATTGAAGCGGAAAGAACCCACGATCTACCTTGTTCCGCATATCCTCGATATTAGGGCATTGGAATTTTATCGTGCCCATGAAGTTTTTAAGCAGGCCTACCCCGCTAAACGGGAGTTAAAAAAACAGTTGCTAGAATTGACGAATGTGCAGGCCTGAGTTAGTAATGCAGATCAGCGCTACAGACTCTTTATAGGCTTATAGGCGGGGTGTAATACCTCATGGTTAAGTCACTCGCTACCCTTGCCCATAATACTGGCTACAAGGCATAAGGATGATGATAACAATAGCAAATATTGAATTTTAGAATGCCCACGTAGCCTGACATGCTGTTTTTATCTGCTTATAAGGAAATGACTATTCTGGCGGGAGCGTCGATTAAATATACACTAATTATTTTTTGCGTTTCCAACCACTGTCCTTCTTTTCGTATTTCTGCTTGACTGCAGACCATGCGACTTTATGTGCAGTTTCCTCGCGTGAATTATCCGAAGACCTGTCTCCCGGCTCGCTGTATTCATCCCATGCATTGTTAAATGCAGCAAGATAAATTTCCTGCGCATGCTTTGGAAGGTTGTCTTTGACGCCTTCTGGCAATTCAGAAAGTTGACTATAGGGCATTAATCACCTCCAAAATAATCGTACGGCCAACTATGCTCGATTAATAGTGAATAATCATTTGCTTTTTATCGATATTGACGTCTACACGTGAGGTGGTTTCAACACACGCTTCGGCGATAGATGAAAGTGCATCTAATTGATTTTGTTCTGCCAGGTGCTTAATGATTTGTCCACCTTCGCAGTTAAAATATACCCCTGAATCTGGCTCAAAAAAACAATCGAGTTCACAGGAATCTAATGAAGCATCAAAGCTATCTGGCATCTGCAAGATTACTGGTTCCTGGTGCAGAATCTAAGCCATAGCTTTTTCAACAGCATTGTCATCATTCAAGTTTAGTAATGGCATGTTGTCATGGTCACGCATCTGCGCCTCCTTCAGGACTACATTTCCTGGCTCTACTAGCAATCGGCCCATTCAAAATGAAGATAAGATTGAATTAGCAGTATTCACGTATGAACGATTATCGACTCGTTCCAAAGCCCTTGTCTTCGGTGTCAGGTGGCACTTCCAGGCCAGCAATACGCATGCCTTGTCCTACAGGACCGTTTGGAAACAGTTGGCGCAAGTATCTTCGACCTCCCCGCTCAGAAAATCTATTGCCAAGCATGTCGCCAAGTTCTTTTCCATTTCCTGCGGGGCCATTTTCCACATAGTATTCTCGAAGACATTCGATCACTTCCCAGTGCTCGTCTGTCATACTGATACCCTGTTCATTGGCGATTTTTTCGCCTGTTTGCTTATTCCAACCTTGAGTCTCTATTCCCCGGTCCTCTCGACGTGGGCTGCCTGTGTCAGGATTTTCGATAACCCTCTGAAAAGTCATTCATGCCTCCTTTTCAAAACAATCCAAAATGAAATGACAAGTTAACTACCATTTCCATTGACTACCTTGTCTATGCTAACGAACATGGTTGGATACTTCTAATTCAACATTTTCAATTACTTATTTTATTCCTATCAATGATAGTCAATACGGTTCGTTGTTATATTTAATGCGCCGCAAGCTAATTTACTAAGTATTTAACATCCCACATGATCATTATGCCTAAGCATCAAAAATTTGGATGGGCAGGTTTTAACGACGTTTTATAACTGATAGGTTGAGAATGTAATTCATAGAAAAAATAGAAATTAATGTTTCCTTTTAAAATAACCACGTTAAGGAACGCCCCATGTACAACTTCCTCGAGCAAAGCACCCGTATTCTTAACCTGGCCGGTACGGCTGGAAAAATTGACTTAGATGTGATGAAACTACTTGAAGGGCCATCTCGCGTAGTTTCATTCAGGATTCCGTTGAAAATGGATGATGGCAGTTTCCGAGTCTTTGACGCACACCGGGTCCGCTACAACGATGCCCTCGGTCCATCTCGCGATGGTACACGTATAACCCCGGAAATCGACCTGGATGAGGTCAAGTCTCTCGCCCTCATCATGTCTATCAAACATGCTGCTGGCAAAATCCCCGCTGGTGGCGGCAAAGGTGGTATAGCTGCAGATCCAAGAGAGCTGAGCCCACGCGAATTTGAGGCCCTGTGCCGTGCTTATATGCGTAACTTACGTCCCAAGGGTCCCGGTTATGACGTACCCGGGGCAGATATTGGCACCGATCTCCAGACCATGTCATGGATGCTTGATGAGTACGAATCTGTCACTGGATACCACGCGCCGGCCGCAGTCAACGATAAGCCCCCTATTCTGGGCGGCTCTCTAGGCGGTTACGAGGCAACCGGGCGTGGCGTATTTGAAGTGTTTGAGGTTGCCGCCAACGAAATGGGATTGCGCATCCCCGATGCCAGCGTGGCGATCCAGGGTTTTGGGCAGGTTGGTTCTGTCGCTGCGGCCATGTTTCATGAGGCCGGTTGTCGCGTGGTTTCGGTTAGTGACAGCAGTGGCGGCGTCCACAATAGCGATGGTATCGACATTGCCGCCCTTTCAGAGCATAAGAAAGCCGCGGGCTGCGTATCTGGCTGCCCCGGCACATCACCCATTAGTAATGCCGAGTTACTCGAGAGTGAATGCGATGTGCTGATACCTGCCGCGGTTCAGGGCGTCATTACCTCGGAAAATGCAGGAAGGCTTCGCACTCGTCTGATGGTTGAGGCTGCGAACGGGCCGACCACAGTTGAAGCCGATGCCATCCTGGCAGAAAAAGGTATCCCGGTTGTGCCGGATGTTCTGGCTAATGCCGGCAGCGTACATCTCTGCCAGATGGAACGTAGCCAGGGTCTTTATGATAACTACTGGGATATCGAAACCATTAATCGACTTCGCCAGGACCGCCTGGTTGCGGGCTACGAAGCCGCAGTGGCGACAGCAGCCAGGTATAAGACTCAATCTGTTCGCCTTGGTGCCTGGGTCAACGCCCTCAAACGTATCGAGGAAGCGGTGAAAACCCGTGGCTGGTGCTAAACCGGGATGGCAAGGTCAGCCCCACCTGTGCGTGAACATTTAAGATCCGGGTTCTCGGCATTGATTAACTCCAGTGCCACCGCGGCATTGCGTACCCGTTCGCGGATCATTCCATCGTGGTAAGACGCTGGATTCCAGGGTGCGTAGATGGCCTCTTCCGAAGGTCCAGGCTCTATCTTGAAGTAACAGGGCGCAGCAATACGGGCAATTTCTGCTGCCTCGTAAAAGCGCACAAAACCACCCATGGAATTGACGAGGCAAAGGTAGATATCCATGGGAATATCGATACTGCTACGAATGGCAGATAGCATCGGCAAGGTAAGGTCTGCCAGCGGGTTGAAGGTATTGGCGCCAAGTTGCTGCGCAACGCGCGCCCCAGCGGGATTAGCCTGACCAGCAAACACAGACAGCTTGATGATGACGTCTTCTGGGATTACCTGCTTTTGACGTAACTGATTGACCAGCCATAACAAACCTTCATCGGCAACCAGAAACCCTCGAAAACCGGCATCGATGCATCGCTCTACGTCTTTTAGCCAATATCTGACATTATCCATGCCTCGAAGGCGCATGCCTGAAACCAGACCCTCCGAGGTCACGAGCTGTCGACCGCTATCCCAGCCACGGCGTGGACCGGGTGTCATGACAACCTCAATTTTTTGCTCCCGGGCTAGATCAGCAAAGTCCTTGAGTTCCTGCTTCGTCAGGTAGGTTGCGCCACCCACAGTTGCGATGATGCGATGCACTGGAACCTGCTGACGTTCCGATTCCCTGATAAGTGTTTCAAGTGCTGAAACCCGTTCAACGCCAGATATTTCGATCCTGTAATGTCCGCCATCAGGGAAACTTAGTGGTGACGAGGGAAGATTATTGTTGTCATGGGCTGGCAGGCCAAGCTCTTCAAGCACTCGTTCTAGTTCTCGCATGTTTCCCTCCTATGAGATAGCCTTAAAATCATCATACAGCCGATAACTATAGGTAAAAAGGAGTCCTGTCTGGATGCCGCTCACAAGCGCTGAAATTCTGGAAGACCCTATCGATAACTATCCCGAGGCGACGGTCGCCTGCTTTGATGCCACCTGTGGTGAATTGCCGCGCAGGCAGCTGGATGAGAGTCGCACCATCGAATATCTGGAAAGGCTATCTTTGGCAGGTGCAAAGGCAGCGCTTATCGCCTCCTCTACCGGTCAGGGACATTTACGTACTGTTGCGGAGCTGGAAGCCTGGTTTCGATGCGCAGCACGTGCCGAGACCCAGGGCATGCTTCTGTTTGGCCTGCTACGCCCTGAAGACGGCATAGCAGCCAACTATCATCTGCTGGACGTCCTTGCCGAACTAAATTATCCGGTTGTTTTTTTCAGGCCTGGCAACAATCTGCCAGAGAATGCCAGCGATATGCAGGTCAGTGACAGTCTCGCCCCACTGGTCGAGGCTGCAGCA
>Ga0180435_10006356_pt1 | contig 11320 bp, 7 predicted proteins | sample SS_ome_3_FD_132467 | JGI IMG/M metagenome (GOLD analysis project Ga0180435, IMG submission 132467) | Hypersaline lake sediment archaeal communities from the Salton Sea, California, USA - SS_3_S_1 metaG | ecosystem: Environmental > Aquatic > Non-marine Saline and Alkaline > Hypersaline > Sediment...
ATTTTTCGGGGACGGTCCAGTTCGGCGGGCTGATGCTGACGAGCACCCCGACGTCCGGGGAGGACGGGTTGCTCACCGCCCTGACGCGGACCTCGTCGGTCCAGGCATGGAGCCACGACTGGGTGCTGCGGGCGGAATCCGAGTTGGGGGGGGAGGCCCGCATCCGCGACGTCGCGCTCGCCCCGGACGGCACGGTCTACGTCACCGGAACGTTCTCGCGGCGGGTCCGCTTCGCCCGCACCGCCAGCCCCCCGGACGTCGTCCTCACCACCACGGCCTCCGGCATCACCGAGGGCTTCGTGGCGTGGGCCGGCCCCGCAGGAGACTGGATGGACGCCTTCCTCGTCCCCGGAATGCAACCCCGAAGCATGGCACTCGACGATGAGGGGTCCGGCGGCCTCGACATCTACCTGACCGGCCCCCCGGAACTGGCGAGGCGCTACGACGAATCCGGCGCCGAGGTCTGGAGCGAACCGGCGCCGGCCAATGTGGTCGAGCTGGCCGATGTCGCGGCTGGTCCGGAGCACAAAGTCTACGTCACCGGAAGCTTCGACGCGCCCCTCCCGCCGGAAGGCTCGGGGACCATCGATGTCTTCCTCGCAAGGATCGCGACCACGCTCGACCCCGGGCCGGCGCCCGAGGTCCTCTGGATCAAGACCGTCGAAAGTCCCGGCGCCGAGCACCCGGGCGGGCTGGGCGCCGGTCCGCTCGGACGGCTCCGGCTGACATTCTCGTCCGACGACGCCTCCGTCAGCTACGACGGAAATAGTAATCCCGACCCCCCCGGCGAGGCCGGCAGGCACGCCTACCTCCTCAACATCCGGGACGACGGCTCGCTCGACTGGGGCGTGGTCCTCGGGCGGGCCACGGCTGACTTTCCGGCGCGGGTCATGGACGCCTCCGGCCTTGCCGTCGATCCGAACGGCAACACCCACGTGGCGGCCACCTTCGACAAGGCCTTTGAGTTCGAGGGGGTGGTCTACGACGGGCAGAACGACGCGGCGGTCATCTCGGTGGACGCGGGCGGGGAACGGTTCCGCTTCGCGCGAAGCCACGGGGCGGCCGCGGAAGAAGGCCTTGCGGTCGCCGCTCCGGAACGGGACCTGCAGGTCCTCGCGGGCGCCTACGCCGGCAGCGGGACCAGCCGGTTCGACGGCTATTCGCAGGCCGCCCGCCCCGACGCCCTCGGATACATGGCGGCCCTCGAACCGGTCCCGTCCCAGGAAGCCCTGATCGTATCCAGCGCGGCGGCCGACCCGGTGTCCTTCCTGCGCACCGAGCTGCGGGAGGCCGGCGCGCAGGTCTACCGGGTGGTGGACCGTCCCGGGCAGGGGGTCGAATTCGTGGCGGCCTACGTCACCGATGCCCAGGCGGACAACCTCCCGGCGACGTTTATCCTGACCCCCGACCAGCCTCTCGGCCCGGACGGCGTCGAGGATCCGTCGGGCTGGGCCCTCGCCCATCTCAACGACGCCTTCACGGCCTCCCCCTACTCCTACGGCTACCCGGACACCTGCCGGGAGGTGGCGCTCTACCTGATCGACACCGCCGTCGACACGAGCAGCGGATACTTCGGCGGCAATTCGAACCTTGCGGTCAACGGGACGGTCCTTGTGCGCGCCACCGGCGATCCCGTTGTTTCGTCGTCGTTCGACCACGGCACCATGATGCTGAGCATGATCGCGGGTCCGGCCCACGGCGTGGCGCAGGGCACCCCGGTGCAAGTCTACAATTACGACATTTTCGCGAGCCCCGGGAGCCTTTCGGCGCGGCTCAGCGCCCTGACCGAGGCCCTCACGCTGGCCAACGTCCACAAGCTCGCCAACCATCCCTACGACCCGGCGGTCTTCTGCATCGCGTCCAGCGCGGACGATTCGAGCGCCACCGAACCGAACCTCGAATCCGCCATCGACTTCACGATCGGCGGCCTCGTCCGCGCCGCGGTCGTCCTCTCGGCCGGCAACACCACCGGCAATGCCGAAGACTACACCCCCTCCGGCCTCGGCGGCTCAAAAAGCGGCGTGATCTGCGCCGGCGCCATCGACACCACCAACAGCAAGGTGACCAGCATCGACACCCGCGGCGATCCCGGGGTCGACCTCTGGGCGCCCGGGGAGGCCGTCCCGGCGGCCGACACCTCCGGCAACGACACCACCGTCACCGGAACCAGCGCCTCCGCCGCCCTCGTCGCCGGGGCCGCCCTCGTCTACCTCAGCGGGAATCCCTTCGTGGCGCCGGACGTCATCGAAACCGCCCTCGCCACCACCTGCCGCCAGAGCGGCACGATCGGCGCCATCGTCAAGGTCCCGACCGCCACGGTGCCATGGTTCACCTCCTTCTCCGACTGGGCGGACTGGTACATGCTGACCGACAAGACCGCGGCGGGCAACGACGACGGCGATCCGTGGACGAACGAGGAGGAGTTCGTCTGGGGGCTCGACCCCATGACGGCCGACTCCGCCCCCCTCGTCGGCGTGTCCGACGGCGGCGCGGGCGCCGTCACGGTGGATTTTCCGCTGGCCTGCCACCTCTACGACTCCGGCGTCCTGACCAGCTTCACCCTGCGGGACTCCTCCTCCCTCAAGATCATGCGTTCGAGCGACCTTGACGCATGGACGGACGTCTCGGGGTCCCTCACCCTCGTCGAGGGCGCAACCAACGATGGACAAATCCGGCTGAGCTTCGACCATACGATCAGTTCGTCGCCATGCTTCTTCCAGATCCGGGTCGCACCCTGAACACCGCCCTCGCGGCCCTCGCCGCGGCCGCCGCGTTCGCCGGGGAGGAACCGGCCGTCCCCTCGATCAACGATCTGCTGGCGCAACAGCGATACGAAGAGGCGCTCGAGCCGCTCCGCGCCCTCGAAGCGGAATGGTCGGCCGCCCTGCGCAAGGACGATTCGCTCGAATACCGCCTCGGGTGGGCGCGCGCCCTCCTCGCGCTCGGGATGGTCGAGGACCGCCTCGCGCGATGGCAGGATGCGCTCGCCCACCTCGAGCGCGCCCTCGAACTCGCCGAGGAATCCGAATCCGGGCCGCACTTCCGCGGCGACTGCCTCGACGCCCTCGGCAAGGTCCGCCACCACGCCGGCCGATACGAGGCCGCCGAGGCCGCCTTCAAGGCCGCCATCGCGCAGCGGCGGGAACCCGAGCCCGGGGCCCGCGAGCCATGGCTCTCGGCCAGCCGCGACCACCTCGGCCTGCTCTACCTGACGATGGGACGCTACCGCGAGGCGGGGCGCCTCTTCCACCAGTCGCTCCGGGCCTCCGGCGATGATCCGGCACTGCTGGCCCAGCGCCACGGGTACCTCGGCCGCTATTACCATACCCTTCGTAGTTACGCCGCGGCGCGCAGCCATTTCGAGCGCGCCATCGAGTTTGCCGGGGAAGCATGGGACCGCCGGCACCCGTCGACGATCAGCCTCGTCGGCCAGCTCGGGCTGACCTGCCTGCGGCTCGGGGACATCGAGCCGGCGCGCGCCGCCCTTTCGGAGGCGGCGGCCCTGATGCGGGAGCGCCCCCCGTCGCGGCATGCCTCCCTGATCCTCGCGGCCTGCCTCAACAACCTCGGGCAGTTGGCGCTGTTCGAGGGGGAGTTCGAGGAAGCGCGCCGCATCTTCTCGGAGTCCCTTGAAGATCTGACGCCGCTCCTCGGCGAACACTCCGCGGCGCTGGCGCCCTTCTGGAACAACCACGGGTACGCCTGCCAGAGGCTGGGGCGCTTCCCGGACGCCGCGCAGTCGTTCCGGCGGGCGGTCGCGCTCTACCGTAGTGCGGTCGGCGCCGGCCACCAACGCTACATCGAGGCGCGGAAGAACCTCGCCCTGAACCTCCTCCTCGAGGGGAGCGCGGAGGAGGATGCGGCGGATCAGATCCGCGCCACCGCCACCGAGGCTCTCGACGTCCTCGGCCGCCTTCTGACCTTCGGAACCGAGCGGCAGCGCCTGAACTACCTGCAACGCGTCGATCTCCTCTCGCTTCCCTGCTCGCTGGGCGAGGACGCCGGCTTTCTCGCCAACCTGCTCCTGCGCACCAAGGCGCGCCTTCTCGACAGCCTCCTCGCCGAACAAGACGCCGCGGGGGAACTCTGGCAGGACCTGCGGGCCAGCCAGCGCCAACGCGACGATCTCCTCTTCGCGACCGGCGACCGCGATCGCCTCATGGAACTGCAGTCGAAGATCGAGGCCCTCGAACAGGAGATCCAGAAGAAGACGTCCGGCGACGCCGCAAGGCGGGACTCCGCCGCGGACTGGACCGCGGTCCGGGAGACGCTCCCGCCGCGCTCGGCCGTGGTCGACTTCGTCCGTTACCGGAACTACCGCGCCGGCTCCGAGGGCCCGGCGCACTACGGAGCGATCCTGCTGGTCCCGGACGGCCCGCCGCGCTGGATCCCCCTCGCCGCCGAGGCACAACTCGAGACATGGCTGCGCGTCTTCAACGAGCGTCTCGGTTATCGCGCCGCGGTGCTGGCCGGACGGGACGCTTCACCGCCTCCGCTTCGCCTCGAAGCCGCCCTGCGGGGCCTTCACGACCACTTCTGGGCCCCGATCGGGTCGGCCCTGCCGCCGGAGACCGAAACCCTCGGAATCTCGCCGGACGGCCTGCTCAACTTTGTCTCGTTCGCCGTTCTGCTCGACGATGAGCGCCGGTTCCTCGCCTCCCGATACCGGCAGATGGTCTATCTCGCCAGCGCCCGCGACCTGTTGGTCGACAGGAACGACCCCCCGCTGAGCCGTGGCCCGTGGACGATCGCGGCCGTGGCACGATTCGAACCGCCCTCCGCCCCCGGCGATGACGCCCACGCGACCCTCGTCGACCGCGCCGTTCTGGATGCCATCCGGGACCTGCAACCGGTCCCCGGCGCCCTCGAAGAACTGCATCGGTTGCGGAAAATCGTCCCCCCGGAAGCCCTCGGCGAGACGATCGCGAACCCGACCGAACGCGAACTGCGCGACCTCGCGGCCGGCCCCCTCGTCTTGCATCTGACCACCCACGGCTTCTTTTTGCACGGCGCGGACGCCGATCCGCTCTCGGACGCGGTTCAGGATTTCGACCGGGAACCCGAGCGCCTTTACCGCGCCGGAATTCTCCTGACGGAGGCCAAGCGCGCTCTCTCCGAACGGGTCAACGGCGCGGACATCCCCTTCGACGAGGATGGCGTCCTGTTCCCGCAGGAAGCGGCCGCCCTGCCGCTCGCGACGACCCGGCTCGTCACCCTCTCTTCGTGCCAGTCGGCGCTTGGAGAACACCTCGCGGGCGAGGGCGTTCTCGGCTTGCGGCGCGGATTCACGCTTGCCGGGGCCGGCAACGTGCTCCTCACCCTCTGGCCGATTCCCGACGACAGCACGCCGGCCTTCATGGCGCGGACCTACAGCCAAGCCCTCGCCAGCGATCGTCTCGCACAGTCGCTGTGGGATGCGCAACGGCGAGCCCTCGAAAAGCCTCCTTCCGACGACCCGGATGCCATCGAGGAGACCGTCCTGCGCTATGGCGGCTTCGTCCTCTCGCAACGCGGACCGCTCCTCGCAGCGGTCGAACTCCCCCCGATCGACAAGCCCCTCAATCCCGGCTGGATCGCCCTTGCCGGCGCCACCGCCATCTTCGCAATCGTCTTCCTCTGGCCCCGCAGGACCCGGAAATTCGCCGAGTAGCTCTCCGCCTACGGCTCTTTCCGGGCGCTCGAGCCACCGCGCACCCCGAAAAAACTCCGGCCGCGGGCAAGGATTCCGGTCCGGGCAAGCCGCGCCCGCCGCGACTCGTTGGCGCGGTCGCGTCCGGCGCTGGCGCTCCCCACGGGCGGCGCGCTCTCGTAAACCACCACCCTTCGCCCCGTCGCCGCCTGCCCCGGCCGCTGCAACGCCGGAAACCGGCTGATTCCGGTGCTGACCGCCGACGGGGCATCGCCTTCGTCGGGCTCGATCCGCCCGGAATTGGTGATGGCGATGTTGGCCTCCGGCGTGCCCAGAATGAGCCCGTCGTTGTCGATCCGCCCGTTGCCGTCGTCGACCCGCAGGAAGACGCGGCCCCGGCCCTCGTCGGCCTCGATGATTCCCGCGTTCGAGATCCCGCGCACGGCGTGCAATTCGACATCCTCGCCGGCCTTCAGCGTCCGCGAGAGAGTGATTCCCCCGCTCCCGCCGGAGGCGAGCGAGGTGAGCCGCTCGTCGCCGCTCGTTTCGAGCCGGAACGACCGCCCCGCGAACACCCTCACGGCACCCGAGGGCGCCGCGACTTGCGCCGCGTCGTCGCCCGACCCCGGAAGTTGCGAGGAAACCGTCACCTGCTGCGCCCCGAGGATCACATCCCCGCCGGTGGCCGTGATCTCCGCGTCGAACACCCCCATCGGCAGCATTGCCTCCGTGAACTCCGCCGCCTGACCGCTCAACAGCGCCGACTGCTGCGACGCCGAAAGATCATGGGTCGACAAGATCACCGCGCCCGCCGTCACCTCCCCCGTCACTTGCAGGACCGAGTTCGGATTCACCACCACCACATCCCCGCCGGGAAACTCGATCGTCCCCGCCACGGTGTGCACGAACCCGGCCGCCGGATCACCACCCGTGACCCGGTTGACGACCATCGCATCCCCACCCTGCGGGCCGGCCCAGTTGAAGACAAGCCCACTCTGGGGAGCTTGGAGCGCAAGGTGGTCCCAGCGGATCACACTGGCCTGATCAAGGCTGATCAATGTCTGCCCGATCCCGTTGACCTCGTGGTAGGCACACGTCGCGGAACCCCAGACCAACTCGGGATTTCCCGGGTGAGCGCCGCAGAGCGGAGTCTGCGCAGCCAGCGGCGGCGCCGGGTCGATGATCCGGACGCTGATGACCATCAGAACGGTTGTTCGCATCGCGGCGCGCATCGTCTTCACCCTACGCCAACCGGACCGGAGCGGAAGCGATTTCCAGATCCGCCCCCCGCCCGCTTCAATTTCCTCCCCGCAGCCTTGCGTTGTGGCCGCTCGGCAGTGTTTGCTTGGGCATTCCTTGTTGGGGTTGCTGCCATGATTCGCTCCTCCGAGCCGGACCTCGCCTTCTTCGAAAAGGTTTGGCGGGCGACCTATCGCCGCGTCCGTGAGCCGGTCGAGGGCGTTCTCGTTCCGGACGCCGCGGCGCGCGAACTCGCCGCCGGGATCTTCACCAGCCTCCTCGACCGCTACCCCCGCCATCCCGGCGAAGCGGAGTTCTCGGCCGAAGCTCTCGAAGCCGCCCACGACCAGAGCCGCCACCACGTCGCCCGCGACCGCACCGAACAGGCCGACCCGCAGTTGCACCACGACCCCGCCGACCAGCGCTACGAGAAAAACCTCGACCTCGACCGGCTCCGCCGCAGACGGGACGGCGGATTCACGGACCCCGAGTGGAACGGCCTCGACTCCATTCTTCGCCCCCTCGGGTTCCGTCTTCTGCTCCGCAAGGGACTCGGAAACGAGGATGCCGAGGACGTCTTCAGCGAGACCTTCGCCGAGCTGGCGCGGGAGCGCACCTCCGACGCCACCGCCCCGATCGAAACCATCGTGGTGTTCGAGGAGATCATCCCCCTCTTCACGAAGATGATCCAATTCCGCGCCATCGACTGGCGGCGCCGCCAGAGTTCCCGGAAGAACCAACCCAACACCCAGAGCAGTTTCGAGGATCTCACGGACCGTGACGAGGGCGCCATGCAGTTCGAGGATCCCGCCACCGACCCCCACCGCGAGGCCGGCCGGCTCAGCTTCGACGAGATCTACCGGCAGTGCCGCGAAGCGCTCGACGACTTCGAGTGGAACCTCGTCTTCACCATCCACGTCGCCCAGAGCGCCACCATGGGACAGGTCCTCGAAGACCCCGAAATCCTCCGAAATCTCGGACTCGAACGAAAACACTCCGCCTCGAAAAAACGCCGAACCCTGAACGAAACCCTCGAAACCGCCCTCCGCAAACTCCAGAATTGCCTCCAGCCATGAAAATCACTCCCCCCGCCATGCGGTTGAGGGATCAGCCGGCATGAAGACCAATCCCGAATCTCCCAACCTCGAAGAACTCAAGGCGCTCCTTGCCGATAGCTTCCACGCCGAGGAAGACCCCCGCACCCCCCCGATGCCGGAGGACCTCCGGGAACGCCTCCGGGATCAATACGGCCGCATCGCCACCCCCCCAGGCGCCCGCCCCACTCCGGAGTCCCTCTTCGATCGGGTCCGCCGCCTCTTCATGACTCCGGCCATGGCGGGCGCCGCGGCGGCCGCGGTTCTCGTGGTGGTTGCCGCCATCCTGATCCTCCCCCCGGAACGCGACACGAGGATGCGCGGCACATCCGCTTCGGCCCCCACCGTTTCGATCGTCCTCCACCAGATCGACGGTCCCACCCGCGAAGCGCTCATCGCGGCCGGTTTCGACCGCCGGGCGCTCCGCTCCGTCACCGATCTCCCTCCCGATGTCGCCGCCCGCTCCCCCGCCATCGTCATCGACGGCCCCGCCCGCCAAATCGCCGCCTACCCCCGTAACGCGTCCCGCCCCGCAACCACCACCCCCATCCCCGACAACCCCGCCGCCATCGCCGCCAAAGTCGCCGAACTCCTCAACGGGTTCCCCGAGTAACCGCATCCCGCACCGCGCACCCCACGCCCATGACGATCCGGCTCAAGGTCACCCCCAACGCCCGCTCGAACAGCCTCCTCGGATGGGAGGACGACCCCCGCGCCGGGCGCGTCCTGCGCCTCCGCCTCGAGGCCCCCGCGATCGAGGGCAAGGCCAACAGGGCTCTCGTGGCCTTCCTCGCAAGGGAACTCGGCGTCCCGAAATCCTCCCTCACCCTCGTCCGCGGCGAAACCAGCCGCCTCAAGACAATCGAGATCCCCGACGACGCGAAGCTGCCTCGGTGAGCGCCGGATATTCCCGGCATCCATGCCGGAAGCTTGAGAGCCAACAGCCGGTGGTCGAGCCCGCGAACGCGGACGACACCACCGGGCAGAGTGCCCTCCCCTCAAGGCATCCCGGCGGGATGCCAGCCGTCCCCCGGCCAATCTGAGCCATGCCGCGATGCTACCCGTGGCGGAGTGGGCTGCCGGGCTGAGGAGGCGGAGGCCCTCCCGGCGGCGGCGCGGCTCGGGGCGTGTTCGGCGGCGGAGGCGGCATCCACTTCGGCGCTTTCGGGCTGACGTCGGCGAACCATGCGACCAACCCCATTCCGATGAGGCCTATTCCGCCGGCATGCCCGATCGTCATGAGAGTCGCCATCATGACGACGAAAGGGGTGAAGAAGAGGAGACCAATGATCATCCAACTGGGACGCACTTCGTAGTGGTGCACGACCAGGCGGATGCGGGACCGCGCAAGGGCCAGTCCAAGGACGGTGTAGCAGAAGACCACCGAGAAGGCGTTGAAGTTCCAGACCACGAAGGCGAGGGGTTCCTCGTATTCCCCGCCGCCAATGGCGGCGCCCGCGGCCCCCAGCACCGCGCCCATGGACGCAAACAGGGAACCAAGATAGAGCAGGAGCGTCCCGATGCGCCCGGCAATGCCCGGATAGGAGGAGGCGCCAATGGCGCCGGCCGCCATCATGCCCGAAAAGAACACCACCGTCACGGCCATCGAAATGTTGCGGGCCACATCGATCCCGCCGATGAAATACCGCACGATCACGTAGGGCAGGAGCGAGGAAAACGTCAGCAAACAGAGACCCCACAAGGCAAGGAACTTGCCGCGCACCACCTTCCAGCGGGACAGGGGCGTCATCAGAAGCAACTCGTGGTTTCCCTCGTCCAGTTCCTGACCCATCAGGGCCAGCCCGCCCATCGGCATCAGAAGCAGACAGACCGCCCCCGCCACCGCCCAGAACGGCCCCGAGAAAAAACTCCCCGGCACAAACAGCAGCAGGTTCAAAACCCCGATGTGCGGGGTGCTCTTCTCCACCTCGTCCATCCGGAACTCCGCCGCCATCGCAAGGACCGCCAGAACGTGAATCCCGATGAAGGGAAATACAAACATCCCGCGCCGCAACCCCTGGCGGAGTTCCTTGACCGTCATCGGCCCGAGCTTCTCAGGCAGGTCCCGCGACTTGAACAACGACGCCGCCATCTCCGACACGCCATTATTCAAGTCGCGGATCCGGAATTTGAAATGGGAAATTTGGCACGAAAAAAAGGACCCGCTTCCCTGTAAGCCGGATTCTGTTCCCCGCACGCGGCGGGGCGGCGACCATTTCTCTTCCCGCTCGGGGCGGGATCCCGCCGGGGCGGGATGCGACTATTACCCGGGGATCCTGGTCGGGCGGGCCACCCTTCCCCTGTTCTGTCTTGCACCACGCGGGGTTTGCCGTGCCCCCTCGGTTGCCGTCGGGGCGGTGGGCTCTTACCCCACCTTTTCACCCTTGCCTGTGCCCCGCGGCGCACTCTTTGCAGAGTTCGCCCGGGCCATCGGCGGTTTGTTTTCTGCGGCACTTTCCGTCCGGTTCCGCTCTCGCGAAACCGTCCCCTGCTTTCGCAGGGCGCGCTGCCCTCCGGTGTCCGGACTTTCCTCGAAACCCTCGCGGGCTCCGCGGCCGCCCGGGAAGCGGACCCGCACCATACCCCCGAACCCGCCCCGCCGAAACCCTGATTTTCGCAATCTTCAACGCGCCCTCGACCGCGGCGCCTCCGCGAACGGAGACGCCGAAAACGCGCCCTCCGCCTCCCGCGAGTAGCCCCGCCATGGATCGATCCCCTTCTCGGTGAAAACCGCCATCCCGATCACTCCCACATTCCGCGTCGAGGCGTGCCTCAAGTTCGAGTAGGAGCCCGTGACGCTCGAAAACTCGAAGGAAGCAACCCGGTCCGGGCTGGTCCGCCAACCCTTCACCTCAAGGGTCTGGCCCGGCCAGATGATGTAGCCGCGCTTCTTCACGCTGGCCGGCTTCCCATCCATCACGTCCAGCCCGTCGACACTCAGAACCACCTCGAGCCGCGACCGCGCATGGCTCCTGACCGCAATCGAATACCGCTCCCCCCGGCGGCCCGCCACGAACCGCTTCCCGTCCCAATGATAGTGCCTGAGATACCTCCCGCCGCTCTTCACCCCCCACTCGACCAATCCTCCCGCCGCCCGTTGCCGGCCGTCGGAACGAATGAAACGCCCCCCCGTCATCGCCTCGATCCCCTCCTCATCATTATACTAGATCGTCGCCACGCCCCGGTGCGGCTTGCCCGCAGCCCGCACGAAACTTGCATACGTCATCGGCGAGTCCAAACCCCGCCCCCAGCCCGTCCCCAACCCCGGCCGCGCCTCCGGCGCCCGCCACCTCTCCCCCGCACGCCCCGCCTCCGCCGTCGCCGCCCCCGGCCGCGCCCCCCGCACGTCAAACTCCCC
>Ga0180435_10006357_pt1 | contig 11319 bp, 5 predicted proteins | sample SS_ome_3_FD_132467 | JGI IMG/M metagenome (GOLD analysis project Ga0180435, IMG submission 132467) | Hypersaline lake sediment archaeal communities from the Salton Sea, California, USA - SS_3_S_1 metaG | ecosystem: Environmental > Aquatic > Non-marine Saline and Alkaline > Hypersaline > Sediment...
GCCAGGGCTAGAAATTCGCCGAGTGAATCCCAGCTGAGGTGGTTCTCTTCGAGCAACTGCTGCACCAGCACCGGTGCCGTACCCCCGGCCCCAGTTTCGAACAGGCTGCCACCTTTCATCAGCGGCACCACCGAGAGCATTTTGGCACTGGTGCCAAGCTCCATGATGGGGAACAGGTCGGTGAGGTAATCGCGTAAAATGTTGCCGGTGACCGAGATGGTGTCCTTGCCACGGATTACCCGCTCGAGGGTGTAACGCATGGAGCGGACCTGCGACATGATCTTGATGTCCAGGCCGTCGGTGTCGTGCTCGGGCAGGTACTGTTCGACTTTCTTGATCAGTTCCGCATCGTGTGGGCGGTACTCATCCAGCCAGAAGACGGCCGGGGTGGCGGAGTCGCGAGCCCGCCTGACTGCGAGTTTGACCCAGTCGCGGATCGGCGCATCCTTTGTCTGGCACATGCGCCAGATGTCACCCTTTTCCACTTTTTGCTCGATCAGTACCTCGTCGGTCTCGCAGTCAATGATACTTGCGACACCATCGACAGGAATCTCGAAGGTCTTGTCGTGTGAACCATACTCCTCGGCTTTTTGCGCCATCAGGCCGACGTTGGGCACGGTACCCATGGTGGTCGGATCGAAGGCGCCGTTGGTCTTGCAGAAGTTGATCATCTCCTGGTAAATGCGGGCAAAGGTGCTCTCCGGCATCACGGCCTTGGTGTCCTTGAGCTTGCCGTCAGGGCCGTACATCTTGCCGCCGTTGCGGATCATTGCCGGCATGGAGGCATCGACGATCACATCGTTGGGTGAGTGCAGGTTGGTGATGCGCTTGCGTGGATCGACCATGGCCATTTCCGGGCGGTTCTCCAGGCAGGCGAGCAGGTCCTCCTCGATCTCCACACGCACCGAGCGAGGCAGCTGCTGAATCTTTTTGTAGATGCTGGAGATTCCGTCGTTGGGATTGGCGCCGAGGCGTTCGAACAGTTCGCCGTGCTTCTCGAAGGCCTCCTTGTAGAACACCTTTACCGCGTGGCCGAACACGATCGGGTGCGAAACCTTCATCATGGTGGCCTTGACGTGCAGCGAGAACATCACGCCCGTCTTGCGTGCGTCCTCCATCTGTTCTTCGTAGAACCGGCAAAGTGCCTTCTTGCTCATGAACATCGAATCGATGATCTCACCGGCCTCCAGTTCGGTCTGTTCCTTGAGGACGATCTGTTCACCATAGCGGGTGTCCAGTTCCATGCGCACGGTACGCGGCTTGTCCAGTGTGAGGCACTTCTCAGAGTGGTAGAAATCATCGTCACGCATGTGTGAAACATGGGTGCGTGAGGCTGGGCTCCACTCACCCATCCAATGCGGATTCTTCTGAGCGTAGCGCTTGACCGCGGGCGGTGCACGTCGGTCGGAGTTGCCTTCACGCAGTACCGGGTTGACTGCGCTGCCGAGCACCTTGCCGTACCGTTCCTTGATCGCCTGCTCTTCGGGTGACTTCGGGTCTTCGGGGTATTCCGGGATGTTGAAGCCTTTCCCACGTAACTCGGCAATGGCATCGCGCAGCTGGTTTACCGAGGCACTGATATTGGGAAGCTTAATGATGTTGCTATCGGGGGCCTGGGTCAGGCGCGCGATATTGGCCAGGCAGTCCTCCACGCGTTGCTCGGGTTCCAGGTATTCGGGGAACTCGGCAAGTATGCGTGCCGGTAAAGAGATATCGCTCTTTTTGATGTTGATGCCGGCAGGGGCAGTGAAGGTGCGGATGATCGGCAGCAGCGAGCATGCCGCCAGCAGTGGGGATTCATCTGTCAGGGTGTAGATGATCGTCGGTTTTTCGTTGCTCATGGTGCCTTTGGCTGTTTAATAGGTTGCAGGCAGCGAGCAACGCAGTGACTGTTGCCGATCGAGCGGCGTGCTACCTGAGCCAGTCACAGCGCAGAGGGGTGCTGCCCGGAGTCCCCGGAAAAGCCTGATTTATCAGGTCGTTATTGTTGTGCGGGAAGTATAGCGACGAATCGGAAACTCGATTATTGAGTTTATGAATGGATAAGGCGGGTTGATGGGCCGGGGCTGCGGTGCCCACCTGTCACGGAGACTGGGCCGGGGGTGCAGATAACAGGCTGATTGGGCGTCTAAGGTAGACAGTCACAAGCGCTGCCCCCCGTGCTCGAATGACACAGCCTGAAGCAAGCCAAAGTGCAAATAATGGCAGAAGCATCGAAACCGGTGGAAACTGCCGGGTTGACGATGCGTCGCACGCTCAGATTGCCAACCGGCGATTTGGCCCCGATTGGCAATCCCTGTCTAGCGCATCATTGGCCCTTACTGGGGCTACCGAGACGATACAACCAGAAGTAGCCGACACTACCGGCCAACAAGGAAGCACCGAGAATGCCGAGCTTGGCCTGGATGATCATTTCGGGCTGGTTCGCGTAAGCCAGTTCCGCGATGAAGATCGACATGGTGAAGCCGATGCCGCCGAGCAGCGCTGCGCCGCCGATGTGGGGAAGTCGCACGCCACTGGGCAATGCCGCGATGCCTAGCTTCAAGGCAAGCCAGCTGCCACCGGCGATGCCGACGAGTTTGCCGAATACCAGGCCTACACCGATACCGAGTGTCACGGGGTGGCTCAATGCCTCACCCAGGTTGCCAAAATCGATCGTTACGCCCGCATTGAACAGCGCGAAAATGGGTAACACCATGAACGCGACCGGCATGTGCATGCTGTGCTCCAGTCGCTGCAGAGGTGTCTCCACACCGTGGATGCCGTTTTCCAGGGTCTGGACCACGGCACTCATCTGCTGGTTGCGCAGGATGCTGTCCCCTGGCTGGTAACTGGCGTCGAAACGATCGAGCATCTTGCGCATGGACCGGCTGAAAGCGCCGGGTTCGAAACGCGGCAGGGTAGGGATGGTGAAGGCCGTGATGACGCCGGCAAGGGTGGCATGTACGCCCGATTTGAGGAGTGCCAGCCACAGCAGAATGCCAACGATCAGGTACACGTAGCGATTACGCACCCCGGCCAGGTTCAGGACAACCAGTAATCCGGTCAATCCCGCTCCGATCATCAGGAACTGCAGGACAAGCTCATCCGTGTAGAACAAGGCGATGACCACCACGGCGCCGAGGTCATCGACGATGGCCAGCGCCACCAGGAAAGTGATCAGACCCTTCGGAACACGGCTCGCCAACAGGGCAATCACCCCAAGGGCAAAGGCGATGTCGGTGGCCATCGGGATACCCCAGCCACGCAGTGCGTCACCTTCCGGGTTGACCAGGTAGAACAGGCCCGCCGGTACCAACATGCCGCCGACCGCTGCCACCATGGGCAATGCGGCCTGGCGGATGTCAGCCAGCTCTCCGACCAGGATCTCGCGTTTCAATTCCAGGCCAACCACGAAGAAGAACAGCGTCATCAGGCCGTCGTTGATCCAGTGGTGCAGGGTTTTCTCCAGCCCCCAGGAGCCGAAAGAGAAGCCGACAGGGGTATGCAGCATGTGCTGGTAGTGAGGGGCCAGAGCCGTATTCGCCAGGACCAGGGCCAACAGGGCGGTAGCCATCAACAACAGGCCGCCGGTGGTCTCACGCTTTACAAAGTCCTCGAACGGGGTGATCACCCGTTCGAACTGCCTTTCCCATGGGGCGTGGATCAGATGCTTGTCGTCGGCAACAAATTTCTCGTCTTTACCTGAGCTCACACGTGCTCCTTTCGTTGTTGCGAGTAAGGAAAGGGTCGCAGTTTACTGCGTTTATGCCGGAATGAGGATGTGCGTTTTAATTTCGATCTTGGGGCTGGACAGGGTGCGGCTGTACAGGCTCGGGATGGCAATCCCCGTCGCGCCCATGGTCGTCAGGGGTTAGTTGGTGGATAAGGGACCGGTTGTGGTGTCTGGAGCGCTACGGCTTCGAAGCGCTAACCGGGTTCGGGGAGTTCGATATTGCCGGGGGGCAGAGCCCGCTGCTTGGTGGCGCGTCGCTTCAACTGGCGGGTGACGGATCTGCCTGCACGGCCGAACGCCCGGTCAATGGCCACGTAAAGATCCGTTTCGGTATCCTTGATCACCACTTCGGGCATGTGATTGAGCACGATCCGGATGTGGCAGCACATATCCTTTCCGCCCTTGGGGCCATTGATATCTGAAAGGCGGACCACGACACGCTGAATATTGTCCGCTCTACCGCCCAGGGCGAACCCCATACGTCGCCGTACCCGCTCGCGAAGCCCTTTGGTCATTGGAAAATCCAGTGCCTGGATATCGATTTGCATCGTGGTGGCCTCCAATCGCAGCTGACAGGGAAACAGACTATAAACGCCAGGAAGAACGTAAAAATACGAAAAATATTTAGAATACTTTCGTAATATTCGAAGTATCTTGCTGCGCTTAGCACCTAAATTCATTAATAGGGAAGGAGCAAAAACGTGCAGAGGTTCAAACGCATTCTCGGGGTCATCGACCTGGCACAATCGCCCAGCAGGGTGATCGAACGTGCCGTCTCCCTGGCGCAGAACAATCAAGCATCCTTGTCTATTGTCTGCGTGGTCCCTCGAATAACCGCCGGGATCGGGATGCCGGAGGGCGGCCCGATTTCGTCGCAGCTGCAAGAGGCTGCGGTAGCTGATGCGCGGCGGCAACTGGAAGATGCAGTGGCACCTTTCCGGTCACAAGTTCGCATTCAAACATCCGTGCTTGCTGGGATACCGTTCCTCGAAATCATTCGCGAGGTGCTCCGCAATGAACACGACCTGGTGATCAAGGCTCCGGAGAATCCGGAGTGGCTGGAACGCTTGTTCGGCAGCGATGACATGCACCTTTTACGCAAGTGCCCTTGCCCGGTGTGGCTTGTAAAGGCCTCATCATCGGTGTCCTACAAGAAGATTCTCGCAGCAGTCGATGTGGATGCGGACCACTCCGATCCCGATCTGGCGATACGTCATCGCCTGAACACTCAAATTCTCGAAATGTCCGTTTCCCTGGCCTTGTCGGATTTTGCGGAACTCCACGTGGCGCACGCCTGGCAGGCTCTCGGTGAAAGTGCCATGCGCGGACCGTTTCTCGCACAGTCGGCCGTCGAGGTCGATGACTACGTGCGACAGGTCCGGGATCTGCACGATAAAGAGTTGAGCAACCTGTTGAACGAGGTGGTCGGTAGCCGGGACGTTGAGGCACGAAAGTTCCTTGATCCCCGGAAACACCTGATCAAAGGACTGCCACGCAAAGAAATTCCGGCCCTGGCAAAGCGCCTTGGCGTCGACCTCGTGGTAATGGGCACCGTGGCGCGTACTGGCGTGCCCGGGCTGTTTATTGGCAATACAGCCGAGGCGATACTGCAACAGATCGAATGCTCGGTGCTGGCGGTCAAGCCGGCGGGTTTTGTCACGCCGGTCAGCCTTGACTGACGGAACAGCGATGGCGGGGGGGCGACAAGCCGATTGGCATAGCCTGGAACAAGACCAGGTACTGAGGCGACTGGATGCGGATGCAGCCGGGCTCGACGAGGCCGAGGTGCAACGTCGAAGGAGTACCTATGGCCTCAATCGGCTGCCTAAGCCACCCAAAAAACCAGCGATTGCTCGCTTTCTGCTGCATTTCCATAACATCCTGATCTACGTGTTGCTTGGCGCGGCTGCGATTACCGCGCTGTTGCATCACGTGGTGGATACCCTGGTGATATTGGCAGTTGTGGTCGTGAACGCTCTGATCGGGTTCCTCCAGGAGGGCAAGGCCGAATCGGCGATGGAGGCCATCCGCCAGATGCTTGCACCGCGCGCGGCAGTGATCCGCAAAGGGCAGCGGCACACGATCGATGGCGAGGAATTGGTACCTGGGGACATCGTTCTGATCGAAGCGGGTGACAAGGTGCCGGCAGACCTGCGCCTGCTGAAGGCGCATGGTCTGCAGATCCAGGAGGCTATTCTCACCGGTGAGTCGATGGCGGTGGAGAAACACCCCGGGCCGGTTGCCGCGGATATGGCGCTGGGCGATCGTGCCTGTATGGCATTCAGTGGCACCACGGTCACCGGTGGCCAGGCGCGCGGCGTCGTCGTGGCGACCGGCGATGCCACCGAGATCGGGCGGATCAGTGGGATGCTGTCACAGGTCGAGACGCTGACAACGCCCTTGGTAGAGCAGATGGCTGTATTTGCCAAGTGGCTCACCCTGTTCATCCTGGTCATTGCCGGTTCGATCCTCGCATTCGGGTACTTTGTTCTGCAGCATGATTTCGGCGGGTTGTTCATGGCCGTTGTCGGGCTATCGGTTGCCGCGATCCCGGAAGGCCTGCCGGCGGTGCTCACCATTACCCTGGCTGTGGGTGTCCAGGCAATGGCAAGGCGCAACGCGATAGTCCGGCGCCTGCCAGCGATCGAGACCTTGGGGGCCGTGTCGGTTATTTGCACCGACAAGACCGGTACCCTGACCCGAAACGAGATGAACGTGGCCTCGATCGTCACGGCGGGGCAGCGCTTCAGTCTGCGCGGTAAAGGCTACGAACCGGTGGGAACGGTCGAGACAGCGGCTGAAACGGTCGATGCTGCTGTCGCCCCGGGGCTGACAGAACTCGCGCGCGGATTGATTTTATGCAACGACGCCGAGTTGAAAGAACGCGACAGTGAATGGCAGGTGGAAGGCGACCCGATGGAGGGGGCGCTTCTGGCGGCTGCCGGGCGTATAGGCTTGCTGGGCAGTGAGGTCCGGGGGCAGTGGCCGCGCAGTGATGTCATACCGTTCGATGCAAGGCATCGCTTCATGGCAACCCTGAATCACGACCACCAACATCATGCCGTTGCTTTCATCAAGGGTGCGCCAGAGCAGTTGCTTGGGATGTGTAGCCTTCAGCGCCTGGACGACGGCACGGTCGGTCCGCTCGATACCGGCTATTGGCATGAGCAGGCCGAGGCAACCGCGGCACAAGGCCAACGGGTGATTGCAGTGGCGATGAAGCCTATGGTTTCCGAGCAGACGATCCTCGAGTTCGAAGATGTTGAGAGCGAGCTGACGCTGCTGGCGTTGGTTGGCATGATCGACCCGCCACGCGACGAGGCGATCGAGGCGGTGGCGGAATGCCATGCGGCTGGCATCCGTATCAAGATGATCACCGGTGATCATGCGGTCACTGCGGTCGCGATCGGGCGCCAGCTGGGGTTGCGCAATCCGGGGAACGTGCTGACCGGCAGCGATATCGATAAGCTCGACGAGGATGCACTGACCTGCGCCGTGGTCGACACCGATGTCTTCGCCCGTACCAGCCCGGAGCACAAGCTGCGACTGGTGATGGCTTTACAGTCGCAGGGCAAGACTGTCGCCATGACTGGCGATGGCGTTAACGATGCCCCCGCCTTGAAGCGCGCGGATGCCGGCATTGCCATGGGGCAAAAGGGCAGCGAGGCCGCCAAGGAAGCGTCCGAGTTGGTGCTTGCAGACGACAATTTCGTCTCGATCACGGCGGCGGTGCGCGAAGGAAGAACGGTCTACGAAAACATCAAGAAAGTCATCAGCTGGACCTTGCCGACCAATGCCGGCGAAGCCGCGACCATCATCCTGGCGTTGATGGCCGGGATGGCGTTGCCGATCACTCCGGTACAAATCCTCTGGGTCAACATGATCACGGCGGTGAGCCTGGGGATTGCGCTGGCATTCGAGCCGACCGAGAGCAACACCATGAAAAGGCAGCCGCGCCCGCGCGGCGAGCCACTGCTGAGCGGTTGGCTGATCTGGCACATTGTGCTGGTCGCCTTCTTGTTTCTTGCCGGGGTGTTTGGTGTTTACACCTACGCGATCGAACGTGGCTACTCGATCGAGCTGGCGCGCACCCTGGCCATGAATACCCTGGTGATCATGGAGATCTTCCACCTGCTGTTCATCCGCAACATGTACAGTGTTTCACTCACCTGGAAATCGGTGCGCGGCACCAGGGCGGTGTGGGTTGCCGTCATTGTCGTGGCGCTCGGACAGTTGGCGATTACCTATGTCGGTCCCTTGCAGACTGTTTTCGAGACGCAGGCTGTCGGCATGCAGGATGGGCTCCTGATGGTGCTGATCGGCATGCTGCTGTTTGCGATTATCGAAATCGAGAAACAACTCAGGATTCGCCTCGTCGGATCGCGGCATGTTTGACGGGCTGGTCCGTCTTCACTGACGAACGGCCTGTGAGGTTTAGCCGGGAGCGGCCGCTGTCACCCGTTCATTTCAGGCCGAAGCGCACCAAGCCAGAAAGTGATCATCGCCGATACAGCCCGCAAACGAGTTCGGCATCGAGCCGGGGGTTATCTGCCTGGTCTGCTTGGTATTTTTGCGAAAGGCGGGGCAGCCGTCGGTTGAGCAGAGCTGGCTGGATTCTATTGTGTTGCCGGGTTCGTGAGGCAATAGGCTGATTTGTGTTGTGAAAAGAATCGTTGAGTTGTTAGGGGTTAATAAATTAGAATTTAATAATATTATGTTTATTAGTGGGTGAAGTATGTCTTCTCATCAAGCGCGCGAATTGGCTGCAGAACATTCGCAAAACGAGAATCAGGATGCTGTCCTGGCCGAAACCGAGCAAACTGAACAGCATGTGCTGGACAAGCACAACAACCTGATTCCTATCGCAGAAGACATTGCCCCGGACCGCAATCCGTTGCACGGCAAGCTGGCCCAGCTGGTCGAAATGCTGAAGGAACGTGACCAGGCCGTGGATGAGCGGCTGGAGACGATCGAGCCGATCACCGAGGCACTCACCGAGCTGGCGGCTGATCTCGGGATGCGCACCGAGGACCTGGAAGCGGCCGCTGCCAGGCTGGGCTCGCGTGCGGACTCGATCGAATCTGCCCACCAGGAACTGACTGAGCGCACCGCCAGCCTCGCAAGTGCCACCGACCGCCTGCGCGAGGAAAATGATCGCCGTGCAAACGCACTCGAGACCTGGACCCAAAAGCTCAAGGAACAAGCCGATCAACAGGGCGAGGAACTGGCTCGCCTGGATGCGCGAACCAACGAACTGGACCAGATGGATTACCAGTTGTTCGAAGAGGTCAGCGCTGAACGCAGCCGCATCAACAAGCTGACCCCGAAGGTTGAGTCACTCGAGGAAGACACCACCCAGCTGAAGCGCAGCACCAGGGCCCTGGCCAAGGAAGACAAGGCGATCCGCCTGTTCCTGAAGCGAGCGGTCTGGTCGGTGGTCGCGGCGGCGGTGCTGCTCGCCGGCGGCATCGGGGCCCTGGCCTGGGCCCATAGCCACAATAGTCAGCAGGTCGATGGCTTGCTCAGTGATTTCGGGGTACAGCAGGAACAGATCGCCTCGCTGGAGGCGATGGCCCTTTCCCTGGTGACCGAAATGCAGGAGATCCCGGCGCAACTGGATGCCTTGTATGAAACGATGGCGGCGAAAGATGCCGAGCTGCAAAGCGATATCGATGAAATCGAACAGCGCATCTTCATTCCGGACGAGAACCTCTCCCGCGGTGCCTATGACCTGTCCAGGGTGCGTTCGGACGCCTGGTTGTTGCAGCAGCAACCCGGTCACTACACGATCCAGATCGCGGGGGTATATGGAAAGAACGCGCTGGCCAACTTGATCGGCCGTTACCGCAATCACCTGGACTTGGGCGAAATCGCGTACCTGCACACCACTTACAAGGGGCGTGACTGGTATGTGCTGCTCCAGGGTAGTTACGCATCGGCCGCTGCGGCAAACGCTGCACTGGAGTCGATGTCGCCCAGCCTGCAGAAAAACGGTCCGTACGTGCGCAAGTTCCAGCGTATCCAGGAACGCGTGGAGTTCCGGGTCGCGCAAGCTTCGCGATAAATCCATCCACGTGCCCGTGATGTGGGCGTGAGATTGTTAAGAGGGCGGTTGTTGCATAGTTGACGGCCTCAAATGATCGAAGTGATCATCGATTAACGAAGAAAAGTTCTTTGTTACTTTTGTTTTGCCAAAAGTAACCAAAAGCACCTGCTCCGACAGGCAGGTCCCGGCTTAGCCGGGACTTCCCTGCGCTACTCGCACCCCCGCCGCGCTCATGAGTCGCTCCCTGTCGGTTGCTCCGACATTCGCTGGTGTCGGCGGGCTGCTGCGTTGCTCGGCAGCCTGAAGTCGCGATTGGCTGATTGATCTGACCACCAAGGTTTTGGATAGCGACTCATGAGCGCCATGTTTTTCTGAGGAGCACAGGGAACCCGAAGCGAAGCGTAGGGCAAGTCGTAGGGGTGCATTTCTTTTGCCTTCTTTTCTTCGGGCAATCAAAGACTAAGACCGCGGAGCGGTCTTGTACTGCCGAAGGCTTGCCCGTGAGGGTGAGCGCGATAGCGCGAATTAAAGAAGGGCGCCTGCGGGCCGCCGCCCGCTATCAAGAACATTGGCCGGAGGCCACTCCAAGGGGGAAATTCCCTCAAGCCCCAAAAAATACCTCGTTACTCAAACAAGTAACGGGGTGTTGTTCACGCCATCAACCAAAGCATCAACAGTTAAGGCTAAGGGCCGCGTATCTACGGCCCTTTTTATGCTCCACCGTGTAAGCGTGTCTCCACCTTCAGCCTCAAGCACCTCGAATCCAAACCGATCCCAATTCAAGTCGCTGCTTCTCTGGCGCAAAAGCTCCAAATAGAAATTCAATTCGCGTTAAAGGTTTGTGTCGATCGGACGTTATCCACGGCATGGAAAAGTGTCCTAGAAAAAACGCAATTTGCGCTCGCTGAGCGATAGCCGGAGCAGATTCATTGCAGAAAAGTGAACGTATGGGGCTAAGCATGTTGGCGGCCTCCCTGGTGGTCATCGGGGTTGTTGGCTACCTGTACCTGTTTGCCCAGACAGACAGCCGCCTGGAGCAGATCCGGGGCCAGGGTGTCGCGGTTGCCCGCGTTCTCAGTGGCATGGCCTGGAGTGACCTGGTGCCAAGTGATGGGCGACAGGGCATTCTGCAGGCACTGCGTTACACACACTCCCACGACGATTTTGCCTATGTCGCTGTGGTCGACTCTACCGGTGCCCCGAGGGCGCTGGAAACGGCCTCCGGCATCATCGTGCCGCAGAGCGAACTGCCGCAGGCGCCGACTGCATGGCTCGGTGAGCGAGAGATCCCGGGCGCACCCAACGACGGCTCCTTCCTCGAATTCCATGCCCCGGTTATCTCCCAGGGCAACCTGGATGGTTATGTAAGACTCGGCTATCTCAAGCCCAGCCTTGGACTGGATACAGAGAAGTTGTCGTCCATGGCCCAGCTGGGCCTGGTCGTGTTCCTGCTGATGCCCATGTTCTATTTCATGCTGCGCCGTGAAACTGCCTCCTTGCGCAGTGTCAGCGAGCGCATCGACAAGGCTGTCGAGGACGGTGCGTTCAAGGCGGTCGA
>Ga0180435_10006358_pt1 | contig 11318 bp, 13 predicted proteins | sample SS_ome_3_FD_132467 | JGI IMG/M metagenome (GOLD analysis project Ga0180435, IMG submission 132467) | Hypersaline lake sediment archaeal communities from the Salton Sea, California, USA - SS_3_S_1 metaG | ecosystem: Environmental > Aquatic > Non-marine Saline and Alkaline > Hypersaline >...
CGACGTGCTCGGCGTGGGCATGGCGTTCGGCGTCACGAAGGTGCGCGTCGGCGGCGATTGGTTCGAGGTCGCCGCGTTTCGCAGGGACAAGACCTACACCGACGGCCGGCGGCCCGACGGCGTCGAATTCACCGACGCACGTGGCGACGTCGAGCGCCGCGACTTCACAATCAACGGACTGCTTTACGATCCGCTGACCGAGGCCGTGCTTGACTACGTCGGCGGACGCTCGGACATCGAACGAAAGCTCCTGCGCTGCATCGGCGACCCAACGGAGCGCTTCGCCGAGGACAAACTGCGCCTGCTCCGAGCCGTCCGGTTCGCCGCACGGCTCGAGTACGACATCGAGCCGGCGACGCTCCGGGCGCTCCGGAAGCAGGCCCACACCATCGGCATCGTCAGCGCCGAGCGCATCGGCTCCGAAGTTCTCCACATCTTCACCGGCGCCCACGCCGACCAGGCGCTTCAGCTCCTGGGGGATACCGGCCTGCTGCGGCACGTACTGCCCGAGGTGGACGCGATGGCGGGCGTCCGGCAACCGGACCGGTTTCACCCCGAGGGGGACGTGTTCGAGCACACGAAGATGATGCTCGGCCTGATGAGCGATCCGAGCCCCGAGCTGGCTCTGGCCGTTCTGCTGCACGACGTCGGGAAGCCCCCGACGTACGAGGAGGCGGACCGCATTCGCTTCAACGAGCACGCGCGGGTCGGCGCGGAAATGGCCGGCCGCATCTGCCGCCGCCTGTGTATGCTGAGAAGCGTCTCGGACACCGTCACCGAACTCGTCGCCACACACATGCGTTTCATCGACATTCGCGAAATGCGGGAAAGCCGCCTGAAACGGTTCATGCGCCAGCCCCTTTTCGAGGATGCGCTTGAACTGCACAGACTGGACTGCGTCGCCAGCCACGGGAACCTGGACACCTGGTCCTTCTGCAGGGAGACGTTCGATGCACTCGGGCCGGAGCACATGCGCCCTCCCCGATTCGTGACCGGCCACGACCTGATCGAGATGGGATATGCGCCGGGGCCGGAATTCGCGAAGATGCTCACGGCGGTTGAAGACGCTCAATTGGAAGGCCGCCTTTCGAGCCGGGCGGAGGCGATCGAATTTCTGCACCGCTCCTTCGCCAAACGGTGCTGAGCGTCTTGCTCGGCCTATCAAAGAAATTCCTCAGCAACCTCTTGAAATCCGGAATTCGGCCTGTATTCTGTTGTCAGGGGATACACCAGTCGGAGGGACACCAGAATGAGGTATGTCATCGCGTTACTGATGTCGGCGGCCTTGATGACGGCTTTGATCGTGGTGACCGTCTGGGTTCAGGACAACGACACCGAATGGGAGGCCGGCGGTAGCTCCCTCAGTCAAGGCCAGGTGTTCGCGACCGAGATCGCCAATCTCGTGATGGCTCGCTGGTACATCCTGTTTCCCGCCTTGGCACTTGTCTGTGTCGGGGCGGCCGCCGCCGCACCGAGACGCAAAAAGCCGGCATGATAAGAGGGCCTGAGCGACCGAGCAAGCAACGTTGCGCCTGGGCCTGCGCCGACCCGGCTTACACAAGATATCACGACAGCGAGTGGGGCGTCCCGGTACACGATGACCGCAAGCTGTTCGAGATGCTGGTACTCGAAGGTTTTCAGGCAGGCCTGAGTTGGCTCACAATCCTCAAGAAGCGCGAGGCATTTCGCAAGGCGTTCAGTCGTTTTGATTTTCGCACGGTCGCCCGTTACGGAACTCGGGACTTGCGTCGCCTGCTCGACGACAGCGGCATCGTTCGCAACCGCCTTAAGATCGAAGCCGCCATTACGAACGCTCGGGCCTTCCTTGCGCTACGGGAGGAGTTCGGTTCCTTCGACGAATGGATCTGGCAGTTTACCAAAGGCAAGACGCTCCGCCCGAAGAAACGTGTCAGGACTTTCACGGAACTGCCGACGGAATCCCCCCAGTCGCGCGCGATGAGTGTGGAACTGAAACGTCGCGGATTCCGTTTCGTCGGGCCGATCATCTGCTACGCATTCATGCAGGCGGTCGGCATGGTCGACGATCATCTGGCCGGGTGTTTCAGAGCCGCTGACTTTCAGAAAGGAAGCCAGTGATCCTGGCGCAGTGTGTCTAGCATGAACGCCAATCTGAACGGGCAGGTCGCACTGGTGACCGGTTCGGGCCGCGGCATCGGCCGCGCAATCGCCATCAACCTCGCCGCACACGGCGCCCACGTCGTCGTCTCGGCGCGGTCGGCCGACCAGATCGAGTCAGTTGCCAATGAGATCAAGAATGCGGGTGGCTCTGCGACGCCGATTGCCGTCGATGTCGCCGACGAGCAGAGCGTCAAGGTTCTTCTTGAGACCATCCGCCGGCGCCTTGGCCGGCTGGATGTCCTTGTCAACAACGCGGGCCTCGGTCTCTACGGCCCTGTCGGGGAGTTTGAGGTTGGCGATTTCGACCGTGTCATCTCGGTCAACCTCCGCGGTACGTTCCTCTGCTGTCGGGAGGCGATGCGCCTGATGGTTCCGCAGAGGCGCGGCTTCATCATCAACATAGCGAGCGTCATGGGCGTGAAGGGCTATCCGAATCAGGCGGCGTACGCCGCGAGCAAACACGGTGTGATGGGCCTGACCAAGTCCCTGGCCGTCGAGGCCCAGAATCACGACATCCGGGTCAGCGTTATCCTGCCCGGTGGTGTCGATACCGACATGGCCGCCCGGGCACGGCCCGACCTCGACCGGTCGATACTCATCCATCCCGAGGACGTCGCACAGAGCGTGATGTATCTCCTTTCGCTTTCCGACCGAGCCCACACCGACCAGATACAGATTCGCCGCCGTACGGGCCAGCCCTTCTGACCCCGCGGGCGGGGGCACTCCAACGCTTGCATCTGCGGGCCACACACACTACAATTCCCGTTCAACATTCTTGGAAAGGACCGTTTATGTACAACATCGCCGTGTTGCCGGGGGACGGGACAGGCCCGGAGGTCGTCGACGAAGCTCTGAAGGTGCTGACGGCCGTCGCAAAACTCAGGGGCTTCGAGTTCTGTACGACGCGCTACGATTTCGGCGGCGACCGTTACCTTTCGACGGGCAAGATCATCGATGACGCCGACATCACCGAACTGCGCAGGTACGACGCGATCCTGCTCGGAGCGGTCGGCCATCCCGACGTAGCGCCCGGCGTCCTCGAGAAAGGCCTATTGCTCAAGCTCCGGTTCGACCTCGACCAGTACATCAACCTGCGGCCGGTCAAGTTGTACCCCGGCGTCGAATGTCCGCTGGCCGGCAAGACGCCCGCGGACATCGATTTCGTGGTCGTTCGCGAGAACACGGAGGGCCTCTATACCGGCGCCGGCGGGTTCACCTACAAGGGCACGCCGAACGAGGTCGCGATGCAGATCATGTGCAACACGCGCCACGGGGTCGAGCGCTGCATCCGTTACGCCTTCGAGCTGACACGCAAGCGCAATCGGAAGAAGATGCTGACGCTCTGCGCGAAGACCAACGTGCTGACGTTCGCGCACGACCTCTGGTGGCGCGCGTTCAACGAGGTCGGCGAAGAATATCCCGATATCAAGAAGGACTACGCCCACGTCGACGCCACGTGCATGTGGATGGTGAAGAACCCCGAGTACTTCGACGTGATCGTGACGTGCAACATGTTCGGCGACATCATCACCGACCTCGGTGCGATGATCCAGGGCGGGATGGGCGTCGCGGCCGGCGGCAACATCAATCCGGTCGGCGTTTCGATGTTCGAGCCCATCGGCGGCTCGGCCCCGAAATACACGGGCAAGAGCGTCATCAACCCGGTCGCCGCGGTCGCCGCGATGGCGATGATGATCGAGAATCTCGGCGAGATCGAGGCCGCGCACGCCGTCGAGACCGCCATAATGTCCGTCACCGCGAACAAAATGAAAAGCATGAGTGCCGGCAAGATGGGGCACTCCACGAGTCAGGTCGGGGACCTGATTGTCGAGGCGCTCCCAGACGGGGGGAACGCGTGAAGACGGCAACGCTCATCATTATTACGGCGGTGTGCCTCGCCTCTTTCGGTTGCTCCACGCACACGACAGTTTCGTACCACGCGGCGATGCGGGTCGCGCCGTCGGAACAGCCGGGGTGTTACGACGTAACGGCGAAGGTCGTCCGGCAGACCGTAATCAGGAAATCGTCACCGTTCTGGGGCGGCACGTCGCGACATACGGACGTCGTGGGCGCCCCCGTGCTCACATGCGAAGTGGGCAACGGCGCCGACTGCCAAATCGAAACAGCGGACGGGGCGAGTTGTGTCCTGACGGTCGAAATCCCCGCCAGGGCGGACGGGAAGGAGACGACCTGCTTGCTGGAAATGAAGAGCGGGCGCGAAGTTCTGTCTTCGACGTACGTGACGTTGCCGCCGTTGGAGCGCTGACAGCGGACCGCGGCGGGAGGAACGCCCTCCCCTACCGAGCGTCCACCGTGGCCTGCTTCCGAACACGTCTCAAGTTGAGGTCAGCCCGTTCCCAGCCCTCTCGCACGTCGTCCTTGGACTCGAAACGAAAGAACAGAATGAAACTCTCGTCTCGGTCGTACTTGGCGTAATACCGTGCGGAGGCGACGAATTCGCCCTTCTTGTGCACGAAGATGAGGAGTTTCATAAGAGCGGTCTGCTCGATGTTCTTGTACAGCGGCATTTCGGGAAGGGCCACCGGCGCGCCGGGTATCGGAATTGCCGGGATTCCTACCGCTCCCACCTTGAACTCAGTGCCCAGCCCGCCTGATGCCACCTCGGCCACATACTCGCAACTCTCCGCATCCTCGACGACCGTTGCACCTTCGCGAGCGAACCTGGCGCGTGTGGCGACTTTGACGTACGCCGCGTCGTACGCCTCGAGGTTGGTACAATCCACGTAGACCTTCCTGCCAGCCAGTTCCGGCACATGGAACTTGGCGAGCGCTTCATCCACGGCGCCTGAGATCAACAGTTGCTCCAGAGCCGTGCGCGGCGTGTTGCTGTACGTCCGCGTCAAGCACCCGCAGGCGGTCAGAAGTACGCAAGACGTCAAACAGAAACGAAAACATTTCATCGCAGTTGTCCCTTCACGCTGATATTGGAGCGGCGGCATCATTTTGTCAGAAGTCTGCGGATAACCGCGTATTTCTCGTCGAGCAACTTCTTCGACGTGGCCTCGACCGTCATCCGCAGCTTGCGCGGCTCCGTACCCGATGGCCGCACGCAGAACCACCAGTCGTCGAACTCGTACCGGTCCTCGTTGCAGTGGATGATGCGCGAGCCCTTGGCGATGTCTTTGACCCGGGCGGTCATCTTCTTCTTGATCCCGGCCAGTTCTTTCGCGGTCGACTTATCGGTCCCCAGCATGAGACTCAGTTCCGGAGCCATATAGTATCGCCTGTATTGCTGCATGAGCTCCGACAGGGTGCGGCCGGCCTCGGACAGTTGTTCGAGCGCTATGAGCGCCGCGACAAGTCCCGAGTCCGCGTAGTTGTTCCGTCTCATGTAAAAGTGCCCGGAACGCTCGGACACAAAGGCGACGTCCTGCTTTTTCATTATGGGCCTGATGTTCGCGCCGCCGACGGGCGTGATGACCGGCCGTCCGCCGTACTGGATGATGCTGTCCCGTTTGATCCAGCTCGACACGAGACAGTAGCCGATTCTGGCACCCGGCTGTTGCGCCAGAATCTTCTTGCAGATGACCGAGCCCAGTTCGGAGCCGTTGATAAGCCCGCCCTTCTCGTCGACGAGGGCCGCCCGGTCCGCGTCGCCGTCGAACCCGAGGCCGAGGTCCGCCTTTTCCTTCCTGACGCGCCGCCGCAGTATCTCGACGCATTCGGGCCGGGTCGGGTCCGCATCGTGGTTCGGGAAGGAGCCGTCGGGCTCGAAATACATCGGGACTATCTTGAAGGGCAAATATCTCTGGAGGAGCTTGATGAGTTCGCCGCCCATTCCGTTGCCCGCATCGACGACAATCTTGAACGGCTTGAGTTTGCGGCGGTTTATGAAGCTGAGCGCGTGCCGGACGAACTGCGGCATCGTCTTGTCGAACCGGCTGATGGAGCCGCGGCGGCGCGGCTTCGGGAACTTGCCGGTCAGCACCATTTTTTTCACGTCAAGCAGGCCGGTCGTCCGGCCGATCGAGGTGCCGTCCTTGCGGACGAACTTCGTGCCGTTGAACTCTCCCGGATTGTGCGATGCGGTGACCATCAATGACAGGTCGTGCTGGCCCTTGAAGCCGGCGCAGTAGAGTGCGTCCGAACTGCACATTCCGGCATCGGTTACGTCCGCTCCCTGGTCCATCGCGCCCATCGCGAGCGCCGAGAGCAGAGCGTGCCCGCCGCGCCGCATGTCACGGCCTATGATGACGCTTTTTGCCCCGCTGTACGCGACCGCCGCCCTGCTCATCCGGTAGGCGACGTCGCCGTTCAACTCGTCGGGATAGATTCCACGAACGTCGTACGCCTGGAATATTTTGTCGATGATCTCCTCGAACGTCATTCCCGCCTCCGTATGATCAGGTGCTCACGTGCAGTTTCCAGACAGCGACGTTACCACACCTTGTTGGCTCTTTCAAGCAGGATTCGGCTTTGGGGCGACTGTGAGCATTGATGACGACTACGATTACGATGAAGAGAGTCCTCCTGCCCCATGCGCCCGCTCTTATCTCGCGCGATGTTGTCGCAGGGCCTCCAACGTTCGTTCCATGTCTTCGGGCAACGGGACGGTGTACGTCGCCGGTTCCTTGGTTCCGGGATGGCGGAACGTGATGGCGTGGGCGTGCAGCGCCTGGCGTGCGATGAGTGGCTCTTCGCCCTCGACGTGCGATTCACCCGTCAGGTCGGAAAGGTAAAGTTCCTCGCGCCGGCCATACTGCGCGTCGCAGATAACCGGGTGGCCCAGGGTGGCGAGATGCACGCGAATCTGGTGCGTGCGCCCGGTCTTCGGCTCGACACGCACGAAAGTGAACCCGTCGAACCGTTCGAGTACGGTGTAGACGGACAGGGCTTCGCGCCCTTCCTTGCGATTCACCGACATCCGTTCGCGGTGGTTCTTGTCGCGGGCGAGCGGAAGTTCGATCACGTCCGAATCGAGTTCGACCTCTCCCTCCACGATGGCGAGGTAGCATTTCTTGACGCGCCGCCACTCGAACTGCCGGCCGATCCAGCCGCGTGAGTCCTCGTCCTTCACGACTATCATCACGCCGGTGGTATCGCGGTCGAGGCGATGCACGATGCCGGGCCGCACCTTGTCGTCGGACTCGGGCAGACTGTCGCAGTAATAGACCAGTGCGTTCACGAGCGTCCCGGTCATATGCCTTCGCGCGGGATGGACGATGATATCCGCCGGCTTGTTGATGATGAGGACGTGATCGTCCTCGTGCACGACATCTAGTGGGATATTCTCCGGTTCGAGCGTGGCCTTGGCAAAGACCGGCAGTTCGACGTGGATGAGGTCGCCCCGTCTGAGCTCGTAGTGGGGCTTCACCGGCTTGCCGTTGATCGTGACCTTGCCGTCGCGAACGAGGCCGGTCAGGAAGGACCGTGAGTAGTTGGTGAACTTTGCGGCGAGGTAGCCGTCGAGCCGGCGGCCCGGCATGGACCGCCGGGCGCTGTAGTCATGCACATCGATGCGCTCGACTTTGCGCTCGGCGCTACTCATCGGCCGTGGTCCATGGAATTGGCTTGCGAATGCACGAGGCGGCCCCGCGCGAGCGGAGCCGCCTGTGCTTGTGTGCGTGGGACCGCGGGGTCAGCCCAGGTTCAGGACCGACTTCGCCACGTCGGCGGCCGATGCCGCGTCGGCGGCGTAGCCGTCAGCCCCGATCTCGTCGGCGTACTTTTGCGTGACCGGCGCTCCGCCGATGATGACCTTGACCTCCTGCACGCCTGCGGCCTTGAGCGCCTCGATGACCTTGGGCATCTGGGGCATCGTGGTGGTCAGCAGAGCGGACAGGCAGATCACCTGTACGTCGCCGCTCTTGGCCGAGTCGACAAACTTCTCGGGCGGTACGTCGACACCAAGGTCAACGACTTCGAACCCCGCGCCACGCAACATCATCGTGACGAGGTTCTTGCCGATGTCATGGAGGTCGCCCTTGACGGTTCCGATGGCGGCCTTGCCGATGCTCTTGACTCCGGCGGCCTGCAGCTCGGGCTGGAGAATCTCCATGCCCCAGTGCATGGCGCGCGCGGCGATGAGCACCTCGGGGACGTAGAATTCGTTGGCCTTGAACCGACGGCCCACTTCGTTCATACCGGCGATGAGACCCTTGTCAAGGATGTCCTTGGCGGCGGCTCCTTCGTCGACGGCCTTCTTCACGAGATCTTTGACTTCCTGCGCCTTGCCCGCGATCAGCTTTTCAGCGATCGTGTTCAGATCAGCCATCTGGCAACCTCCTCACTCCTAGGGTGCGGGCCGCACACGGCCCGTGTCAATCAAGCGACTGCTGTCGCAACCTTATCTGGCGATATCTCGCCAACGATGCCCACATTCCTCCGCGGCCTCTGGATCCTTCAAGGACCACCCGACCGTATCGTTCGAGCGCCTCGTCGATCCTGTTCAAGTGCTCGAGGCACCTGCCAGAATACCAGTTTGCCTCGTCCCGAATCAAGGGACTGGTTTCGGAAATAGTCGACGCCTTCGCGAAGACCTCAGACGCCTGCCCATACTCCTCTTTGTTCATCAACACCTTGCCAAGCGCGAGGCAGGCCATTCCTTCCTGGAGGCCGTTCTGTGCCCGGCGTACCGCCGTTTCGAGCATATTGATCGCCTTCTCGATGTCGCGTTCCTCGTCGCGGCGCAGGTAGGCATCGCCAAGCTTCAGCAGAAGGTCCGCGTTGCCGGGATATCGTTCGGCCGCCCGTTCCATCTCGTCGATGTCCTTGGCGGTGTCGGTCACGTCCATCGCCTTGCTTGTAATCCGTTCCTCGCAACCACGGACGACCGCGAGGCATATAAGGCCGACTCCGAGCACCAGCAACACACTGTTGAGCACGGTAGGACGTGTACGAACCTTCGTCAGGAAGGAGCGCACCGTCTTGACGAACCAGTCGTCCTCGTGGAGTTTCTCTTTCTGTTCTTTTTTCATTTCGTCGCGCCGCCGGTGACAGTCACGATAACGTATCGTCTGCCCAGCCAGTTGGGCTTGCCGATCAGGATGTCGCAATGTTCCGTGCGGCCATTGTTGTTTTTCCTGTACCTGATGAGCGTCTCGGCGGTTCGCACGGTCTCCTCGTACGTCCAGTCCTCGCGCGGCATCTGGCGCCCGTAAGCGTCGATAACTTCGTCCACGTCAGGCGCGCCCGAGTACATCATCGTGCCGTATCGCAGACCGGCGCTTTCGTACACATGGGACCAGACCAGGTCGCCCTCCGGCGGCGGAGGCACGTCTGCGAACTGGCGCGCGGAATCGGCGCCGCCACCTGGCAGGGGGCCGCAGAACCACGAGCAGCCGCCGCAGGCGCATGCAAGAAGTACAGCGAGCAATCCTTGCCTCAACATCCACGTCTCCTTCCGCGCTGGTACGCCCGAGAGGATTCGAACCTCTGGCCTGCGGTTTAGGAAACCGCCGCTCTATCCTACTGAGCTACGGGCGCCTATTCGCTTTCGTAGTCGACCAGCGCAAACACGTCGTAGCCCTTGAGCTTCCGGCGCCCCTCCAGGAAACTGAGCTCGATGACCACGGCGCACCCGACGACGGTCGCGCCGAGCTTCTCGACCAGGCGGCAGGAGGCAGCCAACGTTCCACCGGTCGCCAGAAGGTCGTCGACCACGAGGACGCGCTGGCCCTTCGTCGCCGCGTCGGCATGTATCTCGACGGTATCCGTGCCGTATTCCAGCTCGTATGTTTCACCGATCGTCTCGTAGGGCAACTTGCCGGGCTTCCGCACCATTGCGAATGCGGCCCCGAGCCGCTCCGCCACGAGCGCACCGAAAATGAACCCGCGCGACTCGATGCCCGCCACGATGTCGATGCCGGCGGACTTGTAGCGTTCGGCGAGGGCGTCCGCGACCTCAGTTGTGACTTCCTGGTCCGCCAGAAGGGTCGAGATGTCACGAAAGATGATGCCCTTCTTGGGGAAGTCGGGAACGTTTCGGATGATCGCCTTCAGGTCTTTCATCGGCCCTTCGGTTCGACTTTGCCCGCCGCGGCCGAACGCTCTTGGCGCCCGCCTTTCATTTGGGGCGTGATTCTAGACACGACCGCGTGCAATGTCAAGGTTCCTTCGGTGAGCCGCAGAATGCCTCTATACGTCGTCCGCATGATGCCGGGTCAGAGTCTCGTGCAACTTCTTGATGGCCTCGCGTTCGATCTGACGGACACGTTCGCGCGTGAGCCGGACTTTCTTGCCGATCTGGGCCAGCGTCATCGGTCGGTCGTCGCCGAGACCGTACCGGAGCCGCAGTATCTCGGCTTCGCGCGGCCCGATCGAATCAAGCAGTTTTCGCACCGTCTCGTGTTCCGCCTTCGTGAACAGCCCGGCCTCCGGCTTGGGAATCCTGTCATCTTCGATCAGCTCATTCAGCGAGGACATAAGGTCAAGACTGACCGGCTGACGGCGCTTCGCCGCAAGCTGTGCGATCCGCTTGACGAGCTTGTAATTCTTGGTGCGGACGCCCGTCGTCTGAACGACTTCCTCGACGGCCGGCCGGCGGCCGAGCCGCGCCTGCAGGGCCAGCTCGGCGTTCTTCCATTGCGAGATCGCCTCGACCATGTACGCCGGAACGCGAACGGTCTTGGACGTGTTCGTTATGGCGCGCCGAATCGCCTGCTTGATCCACCAGTTGGCATATGTGCTGAACCGGCACCCCTCTTTATGGTCGAACTTCTCGACCGCCTTGAGCAGGCCAATGTTCCCCTCTTCGATGAGGTCCAGCAGAGACAGTTGGTGGCTTACGTAGTGTCGGGCGATGCTGACAACAAGGCGAAGGTTGGAGTTGATCATCCGGTCCCGGGCGGCCGAATCGCCCTTCGCCATGCGCTTCGACAGCTCGACCTCTTCCTCGGCCGTCAAGAGCGGCACGCGGCTGATGTCCCTGAGGTATGCCTCAAGAGCCGGTTCCTTCGCAACGATGTCCGATACCTCCGATTGCCCGATGCCGTGGCGCCGTCCGCCGCCCTGCTCCGCCCTCGCGACTGTGCTGTGCGGTACTCGTGCCACATTCTATCGACAAGGGTTGACACTGTCAAAGGGATGCCGGGCAAGGAGTGGATACTCTGAACGTGGGGTATTTTCATGCGGCACTCCGGTTGAGCGCCCAGAAGGCGTCCCATTGGCGGCTTCGCACGAGGCCGCGTAGCTGGAGGATGGCTTCGGCTCGCTTGCGA
>Ga0180435_10006359_pt1 | contig 11317 bp, 7 predicted proteins | sample SS_ome_3_FD_132467 | JGI IMG/M metagenome (GOLD analysis project Ga0180435, IMG submission 132467) | Hypersaline lake sediment archaeal communities from the Salton Sea, California, USA - SS_3_S_1 metaG | ecosystem: Environmental > Aquatic > Non-marine Saline and Alkaline > Hypersaline > Sediment...
CCGCATGTGTTCGAAAATTGGTCACCCGGTCATGAAGTTAAAGCGCATCCGATACGGCCCCCTATCCTTGGGAAATCTGAAACCGGGATCCCATCGCCGCCTATCGGCCAAAGAAGTCGAGCGTCTCTATACGTGCTGTGGTTCCGATAAAAGCCTTGACTTTAGCCGGTCTACCCCTTAAAGAGATAGATGAACGTTCACATCGCAATGGGCGGTTAACTCAGCGGTGAGAGTGCCATCTTCACACGGTGGAAGTCCGCAGTTCGAATCTGCGACCGCCTACCAGTAAAATCAATGAGTTACAGCTTTTCAGAAAATCCACAAATTCAAAAAATGCCAAAAAAGTGACAAACATTTTTAACCCTTGGCAATGACAACAGTCGGATTTAGGTACGGTTCAAAATTAGGAGTTGTTTTTTTATGCTAAATCTGGTTATAGGGTCAGTTCTAAGGCTACCGCTTTTTTCTTGACACGGCAGGAAACGATGCCGATAATATACTCATAAGAACTTCCCCAATGGTTTCGACCTTGGGTGCGGGGCTGCTTCGGCAGCCCTTGCTTTTTTGGGGTACTCACCTGAGAACCTACATTTATATAGACGGGTTCAACTTCTATTATGGTGCCGTAAAGGATACTCCGTACAAATGGCTCGATTTCAAGTTACTCTTTACCCGACTTCTTAAACCACACCATCAAATTCTATCTATCAAGTATTTTACAGCCCGCGTGTCCGGCAAACTCGATCCGGACCAACCCATCCGCCAGAAGACTTTTTTGCGCGCGCTTCAAAAACACATTCCAGAACTTTCAGTTTATTACGGACAATTTAACAGCCATCCAAAAGCCCTCCCGCTGGCCCAGCCAATCAAAACTGCCTCTGGAAAAACCTTGAAATATGCCCATGTGATAAAGACTGAGGAAAAAGGATCTGATGTAAATCTGGCCGTTCAACTTCTCAATGATGCATGGCTTGATAGATATGATTGCGCTATAATTGTTTCAAATGATGGTGACTTACGAGAATCCCTTCGGATAGTACGGGAAGGTCTAAATAAAAATATAGGGCTTCTTACTCCTTGGAGATACAGCCCGTTGGCTACCCTTAGAAAATACTGCCTCTTTGTAACTCCGGTAAGAAAAAGGGTTCTCGCCGCATGCCAGCTACCAGATCCTATTCCAGGAACCTCTCTTCGCAAGCCATCAGTTTGGTGAAAGAAAAGGCCGAGCATTAAACCCGGCCCCAGCTAGAAGTTGCTACCCCCTTTATCCCGACTTGATACGGGACCGGAATGACAACCTTGAGATGTTTGATCGCCGGAGTAAATTAGACATGGAAGAAGCGCCGATTATTGACGCCTTGCGCGAACAATTCGAGACCATCGTCGACTACTATGACGCCTACGTACCTGATCTCATCGAGGCCAAAAAGCCCATGGAGGCGATCCAACTAGCCACTCACTACGACAACCTGATCCAAGGCATTCATACGGCGCTGACCAAGGTATACGCACTATTTCTAACGAGATTGGATCTGATCTTAAAGTACAGTCCGGATGCTGAAAAGGTCCTCAAAAAGAAAGGCTTAATCGGCGTTTTTTCCAAAGGGTTGCACGAAACGTCCGGTATGTTTCCAGGGGAGAACCTGCCGGAGGGAATAACCCGAGATACCCTTTTCAAGAAAGCGACCAAGGCACTGGGCGGGACATTTAAAAAGGACTTAATCATAGCCGATTCCCGGCTTGACGGCCTCGTTTTTGTCGAAATACAATACATGCTTTATGTATTGGAGGATCTTGTCGAAGACGATGCGGTACTCACACAAACCATCGCCGACGAGGTCTCCGAAGTCCCCGGTCGGCTCATTCCAAAGACGGTAAAACACGAGGTGTGGCATCGCGACGGCGGCAGGTGCGTTGAGTGCGGATCCAGAGAACGACTTGAATACGATCATATTATCCCCGTATCCAAAGGCGGCGCCAACACGGCCCGAAACGTACAGCTGTTATGTGAACGGTGCAACCGATCAAAGGCCGCAAGAATAGCCTAATTCTCACCCTCATCGTGACAGGCTCCTAGTCACCTTTTGAATGGATATCCGCCCGTTGGCGCTTCCCACGCCCCCCGATGTCGCATAGGGCCGGAACCCGCTCTCCACTAGACGGCACATTCGTTGCACATTCCATCACCGCGGCGGATATGAAACCTCTATCCTAATAAACAAACAGGAGACCCCATAGTGTCGGAACCCCTTGATGTCAAACCCAAGACGAGCTTTCACATCTTCTTGTTCTTTTTGTTTTTCACTCTATTCACCTGGCCTTTTATCACTGTGGCCATCCACCACACGCCCGGAAGCGCCTTTTTTGTCTATGCGTTTACGATCTGGCTAATTCTTATCCTGGCCATGTTTATAGCAAGTTCCCATTATCACAAGAAAATCAATTCCATTCCGCACAAGGAATCCTAATCCATGGCGACCTTGTCCCCAACAGTTGTCATAGTCCTTTTCCTGTCCTATATGGCGTTTCTTTTTGTCGTCGCTCTTTGGGTGGAACGCCGAAAGTCGCAAAAGGCAAGAAATGTAGCCAACAATCCACTGATATACTCCCTTTCTTTGGCCGTTTACTGTACCTCTTGGACATATTACGGCAGTGTGGGACAAGCCGCAACTTCGGGCATGCTCTTTTTAACCATATACCTGGGACCGACGATCGCCATCGTCTTGTGGTGGATCATTCTGCGCAAACTCGTCCGGATCAAAACCAAATATCGAGTAACGAGTATCGCTGATTTCATCTCCGCTCGGTACAATCGATCCCAACTTCTGGCGGCGATGGCCGCAGTTACCGCGTTTCTCGGAACCATGCCTTACATCGCCTTGCAGCTCAAGGCAATGATGACCACGTTTGCCATCGTCTCCCCCCTGACCACCGCAACATCATGGACCCAGAACTATGTCGGTCATATCGTGGTATGCCTGATGGTGGCCTTTACCATCATCTTCGGGGCACGAAGAATCGATCCTACGGAACGGCACCAAGGCATGATCGTGGCAGTCGCCACGGAATCCTTAGTGAAACTCATCGCTTTTCTGGCCGTCGGGATATTCGTTACCTATTTTCTCTATGACGGTTTCGCCGACATACTCCAGCGCACGGCCGACAGTGGTTATGGGAAAAACCTGAGTTTTGCCGGAAGTACGGGCACCACGTACACACTCTGGACAACATACCTGATCTTGGGCATGGCGGCGGTCATGTTCCTTCCCCGACAATTTCACGTGGGCGTCGTGGAAAATACCAGCGAAAAAAATATCTTGTCGGCCATGTGGCTCTTTCCCCTCTATATGTTGCTCATTAATATTTTTGTCGTGCCCATCGCCATGGGCGGTCTTCTCAAAGGATTTGCCCCCGGCCTGGCGGATACTTTTGTCTTACGACTGCCCATGAAATACGGGAATCCGCTTCTCACCCTCTTTGTCTTTATCGGCGGCCTCTCCGCCGCTACCAGCATGATCATGATCAGCGCCATGACCATGGCTACCATGATTACCAACCATCTGGTACTGCCTCTAGCCGAGTGGATAAAGCCCTTGGGCTTTTTGAAACGGTATATCCTCCAGTGTCGGTGGGGGGCGGTGGCCGCTTTCATCCTCTTCGGTTATGGGTTTGAACGCCTGGTGGGAACGTCTTACATGCTTGTAAACATCGGCATCATGTCATTTGTCGCCGCCCTTCAGTTTGCCCCGCCGATTCTCATGGGCATCTTTTGGAAAGGAGCCACCCGCACGGGTGCCGTCTTGGGTATGGGAGGCGGGTTTGCAGTCTGGATATATACCATGCTGTTGCCGGCCCTCACCAAAAGTGGCTGGATATTTCCCGAACTTTTGACGTCCGGCCCCTTGGGTATCGGCCTACTGAGACCGGAAGCACTGTTCGGCATGACCCAACTGGATCCCACCACACATACCGTGTTTTGGTCGATGTTCTTTAACATCGGCCTACTAACGGTGGGCTCCCTCTATTCACAACCGACCCGGGAGGAAAAAACGCTGGCGGCATCCTTTGTGGACGCCCTAAAAACAGAAGAAAAGGCCGTCCCCCCGCTGGAGGAAAAGCCCACGGTTGAAATCGAAACAAAGAAAAAGAAAATCCTCGAGTCCCTGGAACCCTATTTTCTCCCTCAGGAGGCGGAAGCGATCTTGAAACGATCGCTCAGCGTTACCGGTATCGAAAATCGGCCTTACATTTCCATAACCGAGTTGAGCAAACTCGTCGCCGAGATCGAACGGTCTCTCGCCGGTTCCTTTGGTGCGGCCTCGGCCCACAAAATCATCACCCAAAGCGCCATCTACACACTGAAAGAAACAAAGGCCCTAAAGGAAACCTACAGTCTCATGTTGGCCGAGTTCAATCTAACGCCGGATGAACTGAGGAGAAAAATCGACTACTACCAGGAGAAACAAACACTCCTTCAACAACACGCCCAGGAACTGGAACAAACAATCATCGAGCGAGACAAGGAAATTTCAGAACGTAAACGGGTGGAAGAGACACTGAGGCAAACAGAGGAGCGGTTGCGGACCATTAATTCTGAGCTGGATCAGGGTTTGTCCGAGGTATTCGAGGCCTTAAAGGAGATCTCATCGGGAAATCCGAATGTCAACATATCGGAAGAATCGACCGTAGAGGTCGTTTCCCGCCTGAAACGCCGGGTCAACATGACCGCCAAAAACATTGAAGAAATCGTGGATCTTTCCCATGACTTCGCCATCGGCCTTGCGGAACACTTTGATGTCTTACACCGGGTATCCCAAGGAAATCTACAGGCACGAGTGTCTGGACCCTCCAAAGTCGAACTCCTCGAATCGCTCAAGAACGTGACGAATCAGATGATCGACAGTGTTTCCAACGAAATCGGGGAAAGAAAGCGGGCGGAACAAGAGGTCAAAGAAAGCGAGGCCCGACTGGAAAACATCCTGAATTCTTTGCCCACGGGAATCATTATTATTGACGAAGAAACCCATCGGATCGTGGATGCCAATCCAACGGCGATCAAGATGATGAATGCTTCGCATGAGCAAGTCATCGGCAATGAATGTCATCAGTACATGTGTGTCGCCGAAGTCGGTCGGTGCCCGGTTTCCGACCAGGGACAAATGATTGACAACTCGGAACGGGAACTCCTGACCGTGGATGGCGACCGGGTGCCGATCATCAAGACGGTCATCCCCTTTCTACTCGACGGTCGCAGACACCTCCTGGAAAGCTTTATCGACATGACCGAACTCAAGGAAACGGAAGCGGAAAAGAAACGTCTGCAGGCGCACCTGCAAAGGGCCGAAAAGATGGAGGCTGTGGGAACTTTGGCCGGCGGTGTGGCCCACGACCTGAATAATATCCTGAGCGGCTTGGTGAGCTACCCTGAATTGCTCCTCTTGGATCTGCCCGAGGACAGCCCGCTGAGAGGTCCCATATTGACGATTCAAAACTCCGGCAAGAAGGCGGCCGCTATCGTCCAAGACCTCCTCACGCTCGCTCGCCGAGGCGTGGCGGTAACGGAGGTGTCGAATCTCAACGACCTGATTAACGATTACCTGAATTCGCCGGAATTTACCAAACTCCGCTCCTTCCACGAAAGGGTGGAAATCGAAACGAGACTTGACCCCTCCTTACTCAACATTCTTGGCTCACCGGTTCATCTGTCAAAGACCGTTATGAACCTCGTTTCCAATGCCGCTGAGGCACTTTCCGAGGAGGGCCGGGTAATCATAACGACAACAAACCGCTATATTGACAAGCCTATACGCGGATATGACGAAGTGGAGGAAGGCGAATACGTGGTGCTGGAAGTCTCGGACGACGGCATCGGCATTGGGGCGGATGACATGGAGCGGATCTTTGAGCCTTTTTACACCAAAAAGGTGATGGGGCGAAGCGGCACCGGTTTGGGGATGGCGGTCGTGTGGGGAACCGTCAAAGACCACAGGGGCTACGTCGATGTTGAAAGTAAGGAAGGTGAAGGTACCACCGTCAGGCTTTATTTCCCTGTTACCCGCACCAAACGCCAGGACGCGGAGACGCCGGTATCACTGCAAGATCTAATGGGTCACGGTCAGCGGATTTTGATCGTCGACGACGTAAAGGAACAGCGAGACCTGGCCGTGGCGTTACTGAAAAAACTTGGATATACCACTACCGCCGTTTCAAGCGGAGAGGAAGCCATCAACTACCTGAAGAACCAGTCTGCGGACCTACTGGTCTTGGACATGATCATGGATCCGGGCATTGACGGCCTCGACACGTACCAAAAAATCCTTGAGATCCAGCCCAATCAAAAGGCGATCATAGCCAGCGGTTTTTCCGCATCTGATCGTGTAAAAGCCGTTCAAAACCTGGGGGCCGGCCAGTACGTCAAAAAGCCCTACACACTCGAAAAGATCGGCCTGGCCGTCAAAGCGGAACTGTCTGGTACGTCCTCCTCTTGATCCTGCTTAGGACTTCACGCAAAAACGGCTTCCAACGAACTTGGCTTGTTTGAGGACGTCGAGCATTGGGACCGCTTCAAATTTCAATACCCCTAAAACTCGGCCCCAAGAGTTTTAGCCACATTGAAATCTGAGACCGTCCAGAGCCTTATGAGACAATACGGTTCCATCACACCAGGGTTAATCAAGTTCGTTACCGATCCGGGTTCAGGACTCAATCAATCGTTTGCCGCCCTTGACAACGGCAAGATAATGTTTATATTAGCCAGTTCGAAGCAACCGAAGTCAAAATCTCTTGTGACCACAAAGAGTCACTACAAAGTGTCAGCACAAAGGAGCCTCATATGATCCATGTTGAAGATTTGAGTAAATATTACCACGATCTGTGTGCTGTAGATCATGTCAACTTGGATATCCACAAAGGCGAGATCCTGGCCTTGCTGGGTCCGAACGGGGCCGGCAAAACCACCACATTGCGGATGCTCACGGGATTTGTAAAGCCCACCACCGGTAGTATACGGGTTAAGGACTATACGATTGAAAACGATGTATTGGAAATCAAGAAACTTCTGGGTTACTTGCCCGAGTCGGCCCCCCTATATCACGAAATGCTGGTCTACGACTATCTGGAATTTGTGGCCGACATTCGGGATTTAACCGGGGAGGGCAAATTCGCCCGGCTTCGTCATCTTGCTGATCTGTGCGGGTTAACCGAAGTCATGCACCGACCCATCGGGGAGCTCTCCAAAGGCTTTAAACAGCGGGTGGGCTTGGCCCATGCAATGATGAATGATCCGGAAATACTGATTCTCGATGAACCCACCTCCGGCCTGGACCCCAACCAAATCATCGAGATTCGTGATATCATAAAGGAAATCGGGACGGAAAAAACGGTCATCCTTTCCACCCATATTCTCAGTGAAGCGGAGGCCACCTGTGACCGTGTCGTGATTATCAATCGGGGCCGAATCGCCGCCGACAGTAGCACGGAAAGCCTGAAAGAATCCACCGGGGACAAGTCTTTGGTTCACCTCACCATCGCCCACGCCGATTTTGACCAGGTGAAGGCGCACCTGGGCGGCATTGCCGGGGTAAGTGACCTGGCTGAAATCCCCCGCAACAAAGGGGACAAGGCACGAGACGTGCTGGAATTAAACCTCACGTGTCAGTCGAAGGGGGACATTCGAGGCGATATATACCAGAAGATAAAAGAGACGGATTGGATTCTTCTCGAACTCTACCAAGAGACCCGATCATTGGAAAACATTTTTCGAGAACTAACCACGGAGAACTGATATGGGACAGGCGGCACACATTATTCGCAAAGAGTTTAAGTCATATTTCGTATCGCCCATTGCCTACATCGTAATCACCATCTTTCTTCTGGTGACCGGCTGGTTCTTTTTCACGACCTTTTTTCTGCACAATCAGGCGAATCTGAGATATTTTTTTGCATTGCTTCCCATTACATTTTCGTTTGTCATCCCCGCCATTACCATGCGCCTGTTCTCGGAAGAACTTAACGTGGGTTCTTACGAAACGCTGCTAACCATGCCGGTCACATTCAGCGACGTTGTCATGGGCAAGTTCATCGCGGCGCTTGCGTTCGTATCGACCATGCTTGTCCCCACTCTGAGCTATCCGATCATGGTATCATTTCTCGGGCAACTTGATTGGGGACCCGTTATCGGCGGATATTTGGGCGCCCTGTTATTGGCCTCGGCCTTTTGCGCCATCGGCCTTTTTGCATCGTCCTTAACACGCAATCAAATTATCGCCTATATTATCGCCGTGGCAATCTGCTTTGCCCTTACCCTCATCGACAAGATGTTGTTTTTTCTTCCCCAGTCACTTTTGGGCCTCCTCGAATACGTGGGAGCGGATTTTCACTTCAAAAATATTTCCAAGGGCGTCATCGACTCACGGGACATCCTCTATTTCCTGAGCGTCACCTTTTTGGCTCTCTATGCAGCGCATCTTGCAAGGCAGGACAGTGATCAGTGAGAGATATCGGTTGTAGAGAAAATGTTTATTTCAAGGAGGCAATAGATGGGAGTAACAACCGAATCGGCAAAATATATTAAGTTCCTTGCCTATGTCGTCGCCGTCGTTCTAATCAACGTGGCCGGCCTGACACTCTTTTTCCGGCTGGACGTCACTCAAGGGAATATCTATTCCATCTCTAAGGCAAGCAAAGAGGTGGTATCCACACTGTCCGAGCCACTGACAATCAAGGTGTTCTTTACGGAGAATCTCCCTGCGCCTCACAACAACACGGAACGATACCTCCATGACCTTCTTCAGGAATATGCCGCCTATGCCAACGAGTACTTTAACTACCGTTTTTACAACGTCAGCCCGAAGGGCGGCGACGTCGGCAAGGAAACCCGGCAAAATCAGACACTGGCCAAAGACTACGGTATTCAACCGGTACAAATCCAAGCCATAGAAGAAGACGAAGTCAAGTTTCAAAAGGCCTATATGGGGATGGTCCTCATCCACGGAGACCTGATTGAGCGCATCCCTACGATCACCACCACGGACGGCCTGGAATATAAATTGACTACGGCCATTCAAAAACTCAACAACAAGATCAGCACTCTTTTACGCTTATCGGAAAAGATACATATTAAACTCTTTCTTTCCTCCTCTCTCCAGGAAGTTGCCCCTTACATGCGTTTAAACGAACTATCGGCGCTTCCTAAAAAGCTGGAAGAAACGGTCAGAGAAGTCAACGCCAAAAATTATGATAAACTGTCATTCGACTATCTCGATCCAACCACAAGTCCGCAAGCCCGGAAAGCGTCGGAGAATTACCAATTGCTGCGGTTGGAGTGGCCCGATCTACCCGAGGAAAATATTCCCGCAGGCAACGGAACCATTGGTCTGGTAATGAAACATGGAAAAAAGGTCAAAGAGATCCCACTAATTCATGTCATGCGAATCCCATTGATCGGGAAACACTATGAACTGGTAGACCTCCAGTCGATACAGGACATCATCAACGAAAATATCGAATCCCTCATCGACATTAATGAGGATCTGGGCTATTTAGCCGATCACGGTACGTTACCTCTGGCCGGCGGCTCTCCCATGAATCCCATGGGGGGACAGGACCTCAATGCCGTGTCCAACTTCAGATCCCTCGTCGCTGAAAATTACAGTCTTCAACCGATTAACCTCAAGGATGAACCGATTCCGGAAAGCCTCGATTGCCTAGTTATCGCCGGTCCGACGGAGCAATTTAGTGACTATGCTCTCTTCCAGATCGATCAGTTCCTGATGCGAGGGAAAAACCTGGCAATCTTCACGGATGCATTTAAGGAAATCGAGCCGCAGCAGCAACAACGGATGAGATTCAATCAACCTCCCCGATATGTGCCCGCAAATACGGGGCTACAGAAGCTGTTGACCCATTACGGGGTGGTCGTCAAGAATTCCTACGTATTGGACGAAAATTGTTACGTACAGGAAGTTCCCGCCCAATTCGGCGGCGGCCAAAGAAGTATCTACTTTGCGCCCATCATCAAACGACGCTTCATCAATGACGACCTTTCCTTTATGCATAACATAAAGGGCCTTGTGGCCATGCAGATTTCCCCACTGGAACCGAACTCTGAACGGATCAAAGAAGACGGTCTACAAGCCACAAGGGTCTTTTCCTCATCGGAGAAATCATGGCAAATGAAGGGACGTATCAACCTGAACCCGATGATGATTCGTCCGCCTCAATCCGCGGACGAACAGGAAAGCTTTCCGCTGGCTTTCTTGCTCGAGGGGGCTTTTACCAGTTATTTTGCAGACAAACCGATACCGGAAAAGCCTTCCGAACCGGATACGACAGAAGAGGAAAACACGTCGGAAACAACACCGGGAGACGCCATGGACCTGTCCATGGTTGCAGCTGAAGGAGAAGTTGTTCGTCAAGGAAAACCAGGGAAAGTCTTTGTCATTGCATCTTCTGAAATGTTGAAAAACAATATGCTGGATCAAGAAGGACGGACCCCCAATGCCATGTTCGTCATGAACGTGATCGACTTTCTAAATAATCGGGAAGACATTGCACTCATGCGAAGTAAACAACAACGGTTTAACCCCTTGAATGAAACCAGTGCCGGCACCAAGGCCTTTGTCAAGTGGTTCAATATCATCGGTTTGCCGGTTATAGTGATGCTCTTTGGCCTGTTGGTATGGTTTGTCCGGCACACGAGAAGGAAGCGGATTCAGATGATGTTTCAGAAGTGATGAACATCTTACCTTCTAAATAGACTGTTTGCACTTCTGTTTCCGAGAGGTTGATTATGAAGATAAAAATCGAATATGTTATATTGTTTGTCCTCATATTGGGGCTTTCCGTCTATCTCCTGTACAGCGAAAGAAATGAAACCCATTATCAACTGCCGGACATACCGGCCATTGAAACCGATGACATTTCAAAACTCGAGCTCGCCAAACAAGCGTCGTCCATTGTATTGAAGAAGCGAGACGACCAGTGGTACATCGCTCCGCAAGACTATCCGGCGGACAATCAGAAAGTAAAAACCATGTTGAATGCCACAGAGGATTTATCCCTGACGGCCCTGGTCTCGGAGTCCGAAAACTTTCAGCGTTACGATCTCCATCCCGACAAAAGGATCACCGTACGTGTTTGGACGGACGGCTCCCCGGTCTACACCTTCGGTATCGGCAAGACAGCCTCATCTTTTCGCCATACCTTCATTACCCCCGAGGGAGACGACAGGATTTACCATGCCATGGGCAATTTTCGAAACGACTTTGACAAAACCGTTTCCGAACTCCGGGACAAAGCGGTACTTGCATTCAACGCA
>Ga0180435_10006360_pt1 | contig 11316 bp, 9 predicted proteins | sample SS_ome_3_FD_132467 | JGI IMG/M metagenome (GOLD analysis project Ga0180435, IMG submission 132467) | Hypersaline lake sediment archaeal communities from the Salton Sea, California, USA - SS_3_S_1 metaG | ecosystem: Environmental > Aquatic > Non-marine Saline and Alkaline > Hypersaline > Sediment...
CGCACCTCGGCCGCCAGATCCCCCGGATCCCCGGGATACCAGGTGCCGGCCAACACGGCTGGACGGGTCGTGGCCAAGACGGACCTCCTCAGGCGAGCATCCGACTGTACCAGAAAGCGGTAACCCGGGTCCAGACCCGGACCGAATCCCTCCGAAACCCCTTTGCACTTGCGAAAACCCCCGCAAGGCGTCATTCTGGAAGCGGCGCGCTCAACCGCGTCCCACATAGATATCACCACACCTCATTTAGGGAGGTTCGTGTTGAAGATCAACGAAAAGGCCCACGGCGAGATCATGGTCCTGAACCTGTCCGGCAAGATCATGGGCGGCGACGACCACGACCTCTTCCACACGGAAATCAAGACCCTCATCAGCGAGGGCTACGTGGATGTCGTCCTGAACCTGTCCAAGGTCAACTGGATCAACTCCACGGGCCTCGGCGTGCTGGTCTCGGGATTCCACACGCTGAAGAAGAACGGCGGGATCATGAAGATCTGCGACGTCAGCGACCGGATCGACAACATCCTGAACGTGACGCAGCTGAAGCTGGTGTTCGAGACTTATGAGACGGTGGAGCAGGCTATCGAGTCGTTCGGGAAGTAGGGGGTTCGGGGGCTGAATAGCTGACTTCGATCAGGATCCACTAGTGAGAATGAAGCCGCCTGGCTTAGCCGGGCGGCTTTCTTTTTCAGTCGGAATTATGAGTGGGCCCGTGGAGGCATGACTCGAGAGGGATATTGGAGTTGATATCGAGATATCCTTGATTCTGGCGTGAATATCGCGGTAAACTGCAACAACGATATCGAATTAACCCAATGGCACCACGCCCATAGATCTTACACCGACAGATACACTGACAGGATATCAAAGTCCAATCCCGACAGAGTATCTGGTTACGTAGGCCATCAGAATTCACGTTAGCTACATGGAGTAGAAATGCTGGTACTTGCGGCCATACTTTGTTTCGCAATAGGTGCGGCTCATTCGTACTTGGGTGAGCGCGGCATCCTTATTCGGCTGTTCCGTACTGGTCGGATACCCCATCTCTTCGGTGGCGAGCACTTCACTAGGGGGACACTTCGATTCGCCTGGCACATCACGACATTCGCCTGGTGGGGGTTGGGATACCTTCTAATCGCTGTTTCGAAAGAAACGGCCAACTTGGCAGATGCTGTTTTGGTGACAATTGGAACCGTATTCTCACTGAGTGGTGTTTTTGCGTTCGCCTTCACGAAGGGAAGGCACCTTAGCTGGATAGTATTCGGGCTGATTGCGGCCATTGCGTACTATACTGGCTTGAGTAGCTAACAAGAGCTTCCAGCCGACGAAGCCGCTTGTCACGCCCCGTGCGGGGCACGGGGCGCGCCAAACGACTTCGCAGCTGAAGCCAACGCTAGGCAGGTATTGGCTTTCGGATAAGCCAGAAAGAGATAGTTGGAATGAGTAAAGCGACAACAGTCATCCCCGTCATCATTCTGGTCAATGCATGCATCTGGGGCTTCGTCATGGTGATGTCATCGCGTGCACTGAGTGGAACTGATGCATACCAGCAGATCCAACCCTTTCTTAGCGGAGGGGCTGGAATGTCCTTGTTGGTTGTTGGCGGAGGCCTTGCCGGCCTAGCGAAGAAGCTGAAGTCTGAAAAATAATCTTAGAGCATCTGTTTTCACTGGTTTGGCGATCAGTGGATTTGAATAGCCTTACAAGAGCTTGCAGCAGACCAACGGTCCTGTCACGCGCCATGCTTGCGCATGACCCGGGCCGGACCCGCTGGCAGGTGAAGCCAACGTTAGGCACACGTGAATTAAAAAGGATCACTTCGGAGAGTTGAAATGAGATTCTTCTTAGCTATCGTCCTGGCTTATGCCGCTTCAAAGGCCGTATTTGCTCTGGTCGGATTTCAATACAGTCCAATCGGTGATCCTTTTCACGCCGGTAAACTGGCGATCGACTTTGGGGTGTTCATTGTGTTCTGCTACGGATTCAATTGGCTGTTGAGACAGTTGAAGCCATTTAGATCACAAGACGGAGGCTAACAAGGCGTTTCTACTGACGGCGCGGGGCTTGCCTAACAGGAGCTTCCAGCCGAAAAACCCTTCGTCACGGCCCTGGCTGATGCCGGGCCCGCGCCAAACGACTTTGTAGCTGAAGCCAACGTTCGAAGGACAAGCAATGAAAGTACAGACAGCTAGCATTATTGCCACTGTTGTGATTATGGCATTATGCGTTTGCACCACGGTAAGTATGGCTGCGACTTGGGGACCTGTTCAGCAAATAGAATTCGACAAAGCCGAATTGCCGGAAAATCTATACAGCAAATTTACGGGAAATGCTGCGAATTCAGTTCTTCAGTATTGTCTCCCTGCAAGCTATTCGAAGTCGAAAGACTATCCACTCATAGTATACGTGCCGGGCTTCCACGGTCATCCAGGTGGAAACATAGAAAATGCGAAGGATATCGCCGATGGTTATGAATGTGTCGTGTTGAGCTTGCCCTTGTTCAAGGCAGACATTGATCGTACGGAGGTTGCGAAAGGAGTAGTTGTTAGTTTTGCTGACTACCCCGTGCTGTCGAACGCCTATAAGATCATGTTCCAGCAGTTCTATCAAGAAGTACCAAATATCGATCGAAGTAAAAGCGCTATGGTGGGGTATTCTAATGGAGCAATTACCGTTGCCGTTCTGATTTCATCACATGACAGATACATTCTGGAACGGTTCCACAGCTACTGCTTGGTCGATCATGGAATGTTTCACCTCACTGATTTGCACAAGGACCTAACAAGAGATCGACGATTCCTTATTCTTGTTGGAGACAAGGGTGACTACGGAGAATTGAAGCTACGAGGCGCACGTCTGGCTGAAGATTCATATCAGTTGCTCGGTATTGGTGTAGAAACTCGGATACTTGCGAATACCGGACATGAGCTGACTGCTGCATGCAAGAAAGACATTGGAGCCTGGGTTTTTCAATAGTTGGCTCTGGCTGGCCACCACAGGTTGATGCAATCGGTTTCGGTGCCTTCGACCAAGAGCTTGCACCAGACAAAGCCGTTCGTCACGCACCGCGCAGGACCTGTGCGACCTGGGTTTCCGCACCCCCGAGGATCTCCATCGCCAGGATCCCGAACGGATGTTCGAGGATCTCTGCTCGCTTCGAGGCAAGATGATCGACCGCTGCGTCCTCTACACCTTCCGCTGCGCGGTCTACGCCGTGAGCGCGCCCGATCCCGAGGCGGATCTCCTGAAGTGGTGGAACTGGAAGGATAAATGAAAAGGCCCGGGCTCGACGAGCCCGGGCCTCCGTATGAACCTGCCGTCCGCTAGCCCCCGGCCTTGGTCTCCAGCTCGTCAAGCTTGCTGGCATCCTCCACCGCGATGTCCACCAGGCACTTCGGCATGTCGCTCTGCTCGCACATGGTGCGGATCTCGTCGGGGTCCTCGGAGAACTCCATGATCTCGCGGATGCCCTCGATGTACTCGAGCATCTCGTCGTCGGGGATGTTGTCCAGGGACGGGCCGGCGGCGGCGGCGGCCTTGGCGGCGGCGGCCTCTTCCTCGAGGCGCTTCTTCTCGGCGAGTTCGGCTTCCATGGCTTTCTTGACGTCGTCGATGGCGGACTGGTCGACGCCGGCGATCTCCATGATCAGGTCGTCGGCGGCGTCGTGGTCGATCAGGTGCTTGATCTGGTCGGGCTGGGGCTTTTCGGCGGCTTCCTTCAGGAGGCCGGTGACGCGCTTGTGCTCGGCGCGTTCGGCGGCCATCAGGGCGTCCACGCGGTCGTACTCGGCCTGGTCGATGGACAGGGCCTCCCGGATCACCTCGACGTCGACTTCGGCGCTGATCAGGTAGCGCACGGCCTGCTCGCCGCCCAGGGACTTCGCCTCGGCGATCAGCAGGTCCAGGCGGGTCTGGGCCATGATGGCCTCGATGTCCTTGCGGCGCGCGAGCCCCCGGAGCAGGGGGAAGGCGCCGCCCACCTCGACGGCCAGCTTGGCGGCAGCCACGTAGGTGTCGGACACGTCGTCGAGGGTCAGGGACGAGACCGCGGCGTCGAAGTCCGTCAGCAGGGGACGGCCGGCGGCGACGCGCTCCTGGACGGCGGCGCGCAGCTCGAGCATGCGGCCGGCGTGGCCGGACACGTTGTAGCCGGCGTCGTCGAGGCCGCGGGCGAGGGTCTTCACGACCTGTTCCCGGTTGCCGTCGTTCAGGTCCTGCTCCGCCAGGTCGCGGATCATGCCCTCCATGGACAGCCAGAGGGGCTTCGCCTCGGTGGTGGCGCTCGTGGTCATGGTCTCTCTCCTGTCGTGGATCGCGTGCGTCGCATGTACTGGATCCATCGAATTAGGAATGCGGGTTCAACTCTGTCAACCCGGACCTGTGTCCGGGGCCCGGATCGAGGTCCGTTCGGCGGGAGAGATGTGCTCAGTCGCCCGGTTCCATCAACTCTTGGAGCCGGCGCCGCAGGCCCCCGAGAGTGAAGGGCTTCTGCATGAAGCCGGCCAGGCCCTTGCCCACGAAGCGGTTGGTGGCGTCCTGCTCGTTGTAGCCGCTGGTCAGGATCACGCGGACGTCCGGGGCGAGGGCGCGCAGCTCGCGGAAGGTCTCCTCGCCGTCCATGCGCGGCATGGTCATGTCCAGGATGATCAGGGAGATGTCGTCGCGGCGGTCCCGGAAGATCTCCAGGGCCTCGATCCCGTCCCGCGCGGTCAGGGTGACCAGGCCGCAGCGCCCGAGCATCTTGGTGGTGACCTCCAGGACGGACGCCTCGTCGTCGACCACCAGCACCGTGCCGCTCATGGCCCCGGCGGTCGTCGTGCCGTCGTCCGCTTCTTGCGCGTCCGCCGTCCGGCCCGCGTCGGCGGGCAGCAGCACCTTGAACGTGCTGCCCCGGCCCGGCTCGCTGTAGACAGTGATGGCGCCGCCGTGACCGCGCAAGATGCCCTGCACGGCGGCCAGTCCCAGGCCGCGGCCGTGGAACTTGGTCGTGAAGAAGGGATCGAATATCCGGCCGCGCGTCTCCTCGTCCATGCCCGTGCCGTCGTCCGACACCTCGAGGAAGACGTACTCGCCGGGAGACAGCTCCTCCTCGGCGCCCAGCCGGGCCAGGTACTCCTCCGTCGTCAGCTGGCGGCCCGTGGCCAACGTGATCAGGCCGCCGCGCTCGCCGATGGCCTCGGCCGCGTTGGTCACGAGGTTCATCACCACCTGGTGGATCTGGGCCACGTCGACCTCCACCGGCGGCAGGTTCTCGGCCAGGGCGTAACGCAGGCTGGTCTTCTTGGGGATGGCCGACTCCAGCAGGGTGCCCATCTCGTTCAGCACGTCGCCGAGTTGGAGCCGCTCCACGACGAAGTGTCCCTTGCCGGAGTAGGCCAGCATCTGGTTGGTCAGATCGCGGGCACGCAGGGCGGCCCGGCGGATCTCCTCCACGTGGGGGCGGCCCGGGCCCGCCGGCGCCATGTCCGTCAGGGCCAGGTCGGCGTAGCCCAGGACGGCCGTCAGGAGGTTGTTGAAGTCGTGGGCGATGCCGCCGGCCAGGATGCCCAGGCTCTCGAGCTTCTGGGCGTGCTGGATCTGGGCCTCGAGGCGGCGCTGCTCCTCCTCGGCCCTCTTGCTCTCGGTGATGTCCTCGTAGGTGCCCAGCACGCCGATGATCCCGCCGTCGGCGTCGCGCAGGGGGATCTTGCTCGTGCGCAGCCAGATCCGCTCGCCCTCGGGCGTGGTCTGGGGCTCCTCGTAGCCGACCTTCGGGGTGTCGGTCTCCATGACGGCGCGGTCGTCGGCGCGGTAGAGCTGGGCCTGCTCGGCCCAGCCGAGTTCGTGATCGGTCCGGCCGACGATCTGGCGGGGGGCTTCGAGCCCCGCGTCGCGCGCAAAGAGGAGGTTGCAGCCCAGGTACACGCTCTCGCGGTCCTTCCAGAAGACGCGGGCGGGGATGGTGTCGAGGACGGACTGCAGCATGTGGCGGGTCTCGCGGAGATCCTGCTCCTGGCGCCGGTGGCGGGTCATGTCGATGCAGAGGCCGAAGACGCCGATCACCCGGTCGGCGGCGTCGCGCACGGGGACCTTGGTGGTCTCGACCCAGATGCGCTTGCCGTCGGCCCGCTGCAGGGGCTCGCGCAGGTGCTGCATGGCCTGGCCGCTCTCGATCACGGCCCGGTCGTCGGCCCGGTAGGCCTCGGCGTCCTGGCGGAGCCAGGGCAGGTCGTAGTCCGTCTTGCCGCGGATCTCATCGGGATCGGTCAGGCCGACGATATCCGCGAGGGCGGCGTTGCAGCCCACGTACACCAGATCGCGGTTCTTCCAGAACGCGCCCTGCGAGATGTGGTCGAGGATGCGGGAGGTGAGGAGGTGGTCGAGGTCGATCTGGTCCCCGAACGGATCGTTCGTATTCGACATGGACGCTCCTCCCCGGTAAAGCCGGACCGGTCGGACTAACCCGAGAGAGCGTATCCCATCGGGACCGAGGGCGTCAACTGCGCCGCCGGGCGGCCATTCCCGCGCTTCCCAGGCCGGCGCCGATGTCCGATAATGCGGCGCGTGAACAGCGACCCTCCACCCGATCCCTGAGAGCCGCCATGAACCCCTTCGACCTGCCCGACGCCGCCATCGAGGAGCTCGTCCGCGAGCACGGCACGCCCCTGTACATCGTCAGTCGCGGAAAGATCGTCGAGAACTACCGGCGCCTCGACCGCGCCCTGCCCGCCGCCAAGCTCTACTACGCGGTCAAGGCCAACCCCCACCCGGGCATCCTGGAGGCCCTGCAGGGGATCGGCGCGGGATTCGACGTGGCGTCGCAGGGGGAGATCGAGGCCGCCCTGGCCGCCGGGGCCGACGCCCGCGAGGACCTCATCTTCGCGGACACGGTCAAGGATCCGAAGCACATCGCCCACGCGACGTCCGTCGGCCTGGACGACTTCACCTTCGACAACGCGTCGGAGATCACCCAGATCGCGCGTCACGCCCCGGGCGCCATCGTGCACGTGCGGATCCGGGTCTCGAACGAGGGGAGCGTGGCGCGGCTGAGCGAGAAGTTCGGCGCCGAGGTCGCCGACGCGGTGCCCCTGCTGCTGGCGGCGCGCGAGGCGGGCCTGGTGCCCGGGGGCGTCAGCTTCCACGTGGGCAGCCAGTGCCTGGCCACCGACCGATACCTGGAGGCCCTGGACATCGTGCGCGCCCTGTTCGACGAGGCCGGCGCGCACGGCCTGGATCTCCGCACGGTCGACATCGGCGGCGGCTTCCCGGTCCGCTACGCCGACGAGGCGATCGACATCGAGGGCATGGGCGCGGCCATCGCCGCGCGCTACCGCGCCCTCTTCGACGACGGGGTCGAGCTCGTGGCCGAGCCCGGCCGCGCCGTGGTCGGCGATGCGGTGGCCCTGGTCGCGAAGGTCATCTCGGAGTCGCACCGCGACGACCGCGACTGGCTCTACTTCGACGACGGCACCTTCGGCAGCTTCCTGGAGGTGCTGCTCTACCGCCAGGTCTATCCCTTCCGCACCAACACGGACGGGCCGGCCCGGGACTATGTCCTGGCCGGCCCGACCTGCGACTGCATCGATGTCTTCTCGCGCGACGGGGAGGGGCGCATCCGACCGGCCGTGTTGCCCGAGATGCACCTGGACGACCTGCTGATCGCCGGCTCCGCGGGCGCCTACACCTTCTCCGAGTCGACGCGCTTCAACGGCTTCGCGCCGCCGTCATTCGTCTACGTGGACTAGCCGCCGTAAGCCTCCGTCCAGACCCGGTCGAATTCCTCGACCGTCTCCTCGAAGAGGTCGAGCATGTCTATGATCGGCGCGGGCGTCTCGAGATTCACGCCGGCCCGGCTGAGGATCTCCAGCGGGGGGGCCGAGGCGCCGCCCTTGAGCAGATTGTCGATGTAGCGCTCGGCCGCGTCGTCGCCCTTCTCCTGGATCTGCGTGGCCAGGGAGATGCCGCTGGTCATGCCCGTGGCGTAGGTGAACACGTAGAAGTTGCGCCAGAACTGGGACACGAAGGCCCACTCGCACTCCTCGAACTCCTCCATCTCGAAGTTCGGGCCGTAGTACTTCCGGATCAGGTCGGTGTAGAGGCCGTTGAGGTACTCCGCGGTGAGCGGATTGCCCTCCTCGGCGTACTCGTGGAAGCGCAGCTCGAACTCGGCGAAGAGGGTCTGCCGCATGATCGAGAGGCGGATGTTCTCCAGCCGCACGTTCAGCAGCATGAGCCGGGTGTCCACGTTCTCGGCCTCGTCCAGCAGGTGGCTCAGCAGGAGCTCCTCGTTGCAGGTCGAGGCGATCTCGGCCAGGAAGGTCGTGTAGTCGCCGTAGACCGGCGGCTGGGTGCGCCGGGCGTAGATGCTGTGGATGGCGTGGCCGAACTCGTGGGCCAGGGTCGAGGTGGCGTCCAGGGAGTTGTCGAAGTTCATCTTGATGTACGGGTGACGGTCGCGCGCGTTGACGCCGTTGCTGTAGGCTCCGCCCTGCTTGCCCTGGTTCGGGTAGATGTCGACCCAGCCCGCGCCGGGGGCCAGGCCCTCGGCCAGATAGCCCAGGTACTCGTCGCCCAGGGGCTTCAGGGCCTCCATCAGCAGGTCGCGGGCCTCGTCGTAGGTGATGTGCATCTCGGCGTCGGCGGCCATGGAGTTGTAGAGGTTCGAGAAGGTCAGCGGCCCGTCGATCCCCAGCACCTTGCGGCGCAGGTCCACGTACTTGTGCAGGGTGCGTCCCAGGTTCTCGTTGATGGTGCGGATGAGCATGCGGTAGGCCTCGGGCGAAATGGCGTCCGGGTCGAGGGACGCCTCGAGGCAGGAGTCGTAGCCGCGGGCCTCCACGCTCATCACGTGGCCGCGCACGTGGCCGTCCAGCAGGCCGGACAGCACGTTCTCGTTGGCCTTGAGCGCGCCGAAGAAGCCCCGGGCGGCCTGTCGCCGCACGCTGTAGGCCGGCGAGGCGCGGTAGCCCACGAAGCCCGGCAGCGACAGGGTGACCTCGGCGCCCGTGTCGTCGATGATGTCCGGGAACCGCATGTCGGCGCCGAAGAGGGCGAAGAAGACGTTCCGGTAGCCGCCGCGCGACGGACCGGCCAGGGCCATGATGTTCTCCTCGGCCGGGCTCAGGGTGTGCAGCTTCTGCCGCAGCAGGTCGGTCAGGTAGTAGTCGTAGACCTTCAGGTCGTCGCTCGCCTCGAGGAAGCGCGCGACGGTCGCGTCGTCGATCTGCAGGATCTCGGGCTCGACGAAGGCGATGGCCTGGCGGAAGGCCGGATACAGGGCGTTGACGCGGCCCGACCGGGTCTGGGCGTCGGCGTCGGCCTGGTCCACGTCCAGCAGCAGCGACGCGTAGGAGTTCATCCGGCGCAGGGCCGTGCGCGTCTCCTGCACTTTTTCCAGGCAGCGGAAGAGGGTGCCGGCGTCGTCGGCCAGGTGGCCCTCGTAGGCGGCGAAGGCCTCGAGGTCCGTGCCGAAGGCCTCGAACGCCGCCTCGAAGGCCTCCTCGGTGGCGAAGAGGTGCCGATGGTTCCAGCGGTAGTCCTCCGGGATCTCCTCGCGCGGCATGTTCGGATCGGGGTCGAAGGCGGCGGCGCCGCCGGCGATCAGCAGCGTGAGCAGGACGAGGGCCGGCAGCCGCCGGGCCCGGTGCTGGCGAGCAGGGGTCGTCATGGGAGCATTCCTCCGGGGTTCGTATCGTCGAAGGGTGATATCGGCACAACAGGACAGGACGCAGGCGCAGGGATTATGTTTCAGCCGCGAGAGGCGGGGGCGCCTTGGCCGCGCCGCGAAGGTCCTCCGCATCGATTTCCGGTTTTCTAGGGTCTTTTCGTCGCTTCGTATATAATTTAGGCTGAGTCTCCGGAGCGCGGCGGCGGCTCCGTCGCCGGGAATGGTGAATATCACCCCGACATATCCCCGAAGGGACCGAGTGCAATGACTCCCCGCCCCACGGATCTCACGGACCGTCCGGACAATCGGTTCAGACCGTTTCTCGCGCTGGCGATCTGCGCGGCGCTGCTCGCCGTCGCGGGTTGCGGCCAAGACGAGCAGGCCGCCTCCGCACAGGCCCACGGACCCCGGTCCGGACCGCCCGGGGGGCGTCCTGCCGAACCGGCGATCCCCGTCGCGGTCGCGGCCGTCGGCACCGGCGACATCGCGCTCCACTACGAGGCCACGGCCTCGCTGGAAGCCGAGAAGACGGCCCAGGTGCTGGCCCGCGTCACGGGCCAGGTCCTCACCATCGCCGCCGAGGAGGGCGACCGGATCGCCGCCGGCGGCGAGTTGCTGCGTATCGACAACGACGAGTACCGCTTCCGGGTCGAGCAGGCCGCGGCCAACACGGCCAACCTGCTCTCGCGCTTCACGCGCATGGAATCCATGCGCGCCGAGGATCTGGCCTCGGAAGAGGAGTACCAGTCGGCCCTGAGCGAGCTGGAGAACGCGCGCGCGGAAGAAGGCCTCGCGCGGCTGAATCTCTCGTACACCCGGGTCGCGGCGCCCTTCGCGGGGCGGGTCACGCAACGCCTGGCGGATGTCGGGCAGAACGTGTCGGTCGGCACGCCGCTCTTCGACATCTCCGATTTCGATCCGCTGCTGGCGCGCGTCCACGTGCCCAGCCGCGAGTTCAACCAGCTCCAGCGCGATCAGATGGTGAACCTGGTCCTGGACAGCGACGGCACGAGGCTCCAGGGCCGCATCAAGCTGATCAGTCCGGTGATCGATCCGACCAGCGGCACCATCAAGATCACCGTCGAGGTGACCGACTATCCGGCGGGGGTCCGGCCCGGCGACTTCGCCGCGGTGAAGATCGTCACCGAGCGGCGCGAGAACACGACCCTGGTCCCGCGCAGCGCCGTGCTGACCGACAAGGGCGAGACGATCGTCTTCGTGCCCGTCGCCGGCGAAGGCGAGGACGGAGGGGCCTCGGCCGAGCGCCGCATCGTCGAGATCGGCTTCACGGACGACGATCACACCGAGATCGTCTCGGGCCTGGCGGCCGGCGAGTCCGTGGTCGTCAAGGGGCAGAGGTCCCTCAAGCACGGCACGCCGCTGAAGATCCTCGACTCCGCCGGAGCGGGCGAAACGGCCGGCCGATGAGGGCGCTGGTCGATCTCGCCGTCCGCCGCCGCGTCAGCGTGGTGATGGCCGCCCTGGCGGTCGTCGCCTTCGGCCTGGTGGCCTACGACCGCCTCTCGCTGGAGCTCTTCCCGGACATCGCCTACCCGTCGATCACCGTCCAGACCGAGTTCCCGGACACCGCGCCCCAGGAGGTCGAGACCCTCGTCACGCGCCCCGTGGAGGAGGCGGTGGGCGTGCTGCGCGGGCTGCAGAACATCCAC
>Ga0180435_10006361_pt1 | contig 11315 bp, 11 predicted proteins | sample SS_ome_3_FD_132467 | JGI IMG/M metagenome (GOLD analysis project Ga0180435, IMG submission 132467) | Hypersaline lake sediment archaeal communities from the Salton Sea, California, USA - SS_3_S_1 metaG | ecosystem: Environmental > Aquatic > Non-marine Saline and Alkaline > Hypersaline >...
CCTTGCACGGTCTGATGGACCATGGTGGAAATTACATGAACCCAGGACTCTATCTGAAAGCGCATGGCTTTGCGTTGGTGGCTCCTGACCAGCAGGGACATGACCGGAAGCAAAAAGCGCATGTTCGCCGTTTCGAGGGCTTTCTGGAGGATCTCCAGCTGATGATAAACTGGGTAAAAAAAAGTTACCCGGGAGTTCCCGTCTTTATCATGGGGCATTCCATGGGGGGATTGATCCTTACCCATTTTGTTATCCGGAAGTACAAAGTGGATCCTCTTGTGAAGGGTTTTATTTTATCCGCGCCCGGGTATCAAAACAGTGTCAAGACCTCGAAGCTCCTGGTTGCGGTAGCCAGGGTATTATCCATCATAGCCCCCAAAATGGCGGTTCCGATTGAGGATCTCCGCTTGCATGTGACCCGCGATGAAGCCCAGTATAAGCGTATGCGGGAGGATGAACGGGACGGGATCCAGGCTACAAAATTGTCGGCTCGCATGGGTGCTGAGTTTATGAAGGCCCAGGAGTGGGTCCCGGGGCATATTGCCGCATGGGATCAACCTCTGCTGGCCATTTTGCCCGGGAATGATAAACTGATCAATTCAAAGGTGACCCGGGAACTGCTTTCGAAGATAGATCAGGAACTCCTTACAGAGCTTAGCTATCCCGAAAACTACCATGAGAGTTTCAACGAAGTGAACCGGGAGGAGGCCTTTGCACAGGTAGTAGAGTGGTGTGAAACCCGACTCTGACGAACAAAGATTTGTAATTGAGCAAATTACATATTAAATTGTCTGTATGTATTATCTGATTGTACGTAATCTGGGTGCTCCACGGTGCGTCGATCGAAATGAGAAGGATATTTACGAGGATGGAATGTCGTTCGACTGTACCCCGCACCTGGAATGTCATCCCGGGGAGTTCGTGAAAGAGGTGGAAATCATCTGTTTGGAGCATCCCGAGGACCCGATTATAGCCATGGTATTCAGGGATTAAACTTCCCGGCCACCTAAAATATATTAGAATGAGAAAGTCCGTCTTCCTGATTTTGGGAGTTCTATTGCTTTTCGCCCTAAGCTCCTGCACTACGGTAAAACGCTTCAGATCGGCGGAATATAAAGGGGAGGATAACAAGCTGGTGGATGTGGAATTGTTTCATGCCAGATTATCTGCCGAGCCCGGGAAAGTTCAGGAAAAGAACCTGTGGACCCTGAGCGCCAATGCACAGACACGCCTGGTGCAGATCCTGGATGAACGCTACCCTGACAATGAGCAGTTCATGACTGTCCTGTCCGGCAGTTATGGGTCCAACAAGCTCCCCGTGGAGGAATATACCCGGAAGGATCTGCGCATGGTATTTACCATAAGCAAAAGCCGGGATTATGCCCGATTGAACGATGCCGGAGGAAGATTTTCTCCGGCCGACCGGATCGAGTATCTCAGGCTAAGCCTGGAGATCCCGGAGAGCTACCGCTTGCACTTTCATGAATGGAACCGCTATACCACGGAATACGGGGAGCTCCATATTGCAGATGTCAGTTTCTCCGAAAACCTGGATCTGTCTTTGGATGGAAGTGGTACTGCCCTGGATATGGGAACGGAGGTTCGCCTGGGGCGCAATGAAAAGCAGGGGATCAGCAAGCGCTATTTAAAGCTGAATGGAAGCATCAGCGATTATAAGGCGGTGATTGAATCGGAAGGTACCCGCGAAGTAGATTTAACCGGGAATGTGGTAGCCGATGTCTCCCTGGCATTTGCCGGCTTTCCACAGCTGCTTATGGTCCCGGTATTCGGCGATACCGGAGCCGTGGACGGCATGGAAGAGCTACTTGCCCTGAAGTTTGTGGAGGTACTGGTCCCTGCCCTGGAGGAGGCCCCGGACACTCTGTTTGCGGACCTTGCTCTGGACTATATATACCGGCATGTGCAGTCGGGGTGGAAAACCTTTGCCGAATGGGACGACGGGGTGGAATACTACCGGGGACGCCTGCTTAAACAAGTCCCGCTTTTTCTGAAAAGGGATTACCTGCCTTCGTTCTTTTGTATAGGAAACGAACGGGGAGAACGCAAGGCATTGAAATTCCGGGTCAGCCCGGAAAAGGAGTACCTGTTGCAGTTCAGGGATCATAAGGATGCCAGCCGTTTTTTGTATTGGATGCAACACCCGGCACGGCAGCAGGAAGAGCCTGTATTCATAGGCAACAACAAGTTACTCTATGAAGGGGAAGCCATCACCCCCGGCGAGCTTCTCCGGAACCAATTGAAGGTGATGCCGGTTTATTGATCCAGCCAGGAACCCTGCTTATTTACCTCCGTACCAGAATCCGCGGTTCCAGCTATGTTCGCGCAGCCGGATCAGCATCTCTTCGGACAGATCAGGCAGGTCCGATACAGCAGTATTCATGATGGCCTGTAGTTTGTTCCGGATTCCTGGAATTACGGTGGAAACAGCCTCGTGTGTTAAAGCAAATTTAAGCGCCAGTTCGGGCATGGAGTAGCCACTGTCCTTAAATTCTTTTTTAATTTTTTCGGTTCTGAGTACGCCCCGCTCCAGACGATCACCCGCAAAGTAGTTGCTCCGGAAGTCGTCTGTACCAAAGCTTTCCTTCCCCGTATATTTTCCTGTCAATACGCCTTCATCGAAAGCTACACGCACAATTATTCCGGTCCCGGTCTCTTTGGCCACCGGAAAGAGTTGGGCTGCCGGTTCCTGTTCGAAAATATTGTAGATCACCTGCAGGACATCCACCATGCCGTCCCGCATCAGCTGGATCACGCAGTTCTGGTCGTGCTCGGGGGTGGAGATACCCACCTGTTTGATCAGTCCTTCGGATTTCATTTTGTGCAGGATCTTAAGGGGTTCCGGGTTGTCGTTCCAGGCCCGGGTCCAGGTGTGGAGCAGCAGCACATCCAGGCTCTCCATCTGCAGGTTGCCCAGCCGCTCTTCCACATTTTCCCGCAGATATTTCTCGGAGTAGCGCTCTTCCATCCTGCAGTAGGGCGAGGGGGGCCATTTCCCCGGTGCAGGAGGTGCTTTGGTGCAGACATAGACCTGTTCGGATCTTGATTTCAGGAACTTACCGATAATTCGTTCAGACTTGCCATCCCCGTAGCCAGCTGCTGTATCAATAAAATTGACCCCTCTGTCCAGTGCTGTTTCCAATCCTTCCAGGGAGTCTTTCTCCGATTGTTCGCCCCAGCTGCCGCCGATGGCCCAGGCGCCAAATCCAATTTCTGAGATCTCGGGCCCCTGTTTCCCGAATGTGCGTCTTTTCATGACTGTATGATTTTATTTAAAGCTACGTCAATACAGAGAATTCTGCAATACGGTTTTTTACTACCTTTATTTTTTCTTAAACCTTTCTTAATACAAATACCATGAAAGATCCCAGGCAATTCTCCAGGAGAAACTTCTTTAAACGTGCAGGTATGGGTACTGCTGCAGTGGCGGGAATGCCACTGCTGGCTCAGGCCTGTGCCCCGGTGGCAAATAAGGAATCCATACAAGACTTCTTTTCAGAGGGGGAGGTGGTCCTGTTCCAGGGCGATTCCATTACCGATGCCGGGAGAAGGCGGGATCGTGAACAGCCCAACGATCCCTGGGCTTTTGGAGTAGGATATGCCAATCATATTGGTTCCTGGTTGCTGGAAGAGATGCCGGCAAAGGATCTGAGCCTCTACAACCGGGGGGTCGGCGGGAACAAGGTGTATCAGCTGGCCGAACGCTGGGAGAAGGATTGCCTGGATCTTAAACCCGATATCCTGAGTATTCTGATCGGAGTGAATGATTACTGGCACTTCAGGAATGGCAAGTACGAGGGCACTCCTGAAATTTATGAAAATGACTTCAGGCAGCTGCTTACCCGCACCAGGGAGGCTCTTCCCGGAGTGAAACTGGTGATCTGCCAGCCCTTTATCCTTACCGGAACCAGCGCTGTGGACGAATCCTGGGTGGAGCCCTTCAGTGCCTACCCGGCCATTGCCAAAAAAATAGCCAATGAATTCGGGGCCATCTGGGTGCCCTTCCAGGAGGCCTTTGACCGGGCCGTGGAGCTGGCAGATCCCACCTACTGGGCCGCCGACGGGGTACATCCCACCATGGCCGGAGCACAGTTAATGGCAAATACCTGGCTGGAGGCCCTGGCTTAGGAATTTTCCAAAGAGATATATTTTACCAGCAGGGAGAACAGCGGGAAGGCAATACAAACCAATAACTGCGTATCCAGCCCAATGATCCTTTCTCCATGGATTACACCCAGCGCATGGAATAGCAGGAACAGGATGGTGCCCAGCAGGGTATATTTAAGGATAGCAAAGATCCAGAACAGGTTTTTATACTTTTTCATTATTTAAAGATTTCATTACTAGGTTCTTGTATTTTCGACTAATGGGAACTTCCGTCTCACCTACCTCGATGGTGCTGGAGCTAAATGCGGTAATATGACTGAGGGAGACGATAAAGGAGTTATGCGTCCGGATAAACTGGTCGCCGGGAAGGAGACGCTCCATGGCGCTCAGACTGCTTCTGGTCATCACGGCTTTATTCCCGGTGCGAACCTGAATATATTCTCCCTTACTTTCTATCAAACTGATATCTGACAGGTACACTTTGTGAGTTTTCCGGTTGTCCTGGAGATAGAGGTAGGCTTTGCTGGAGACCGGGATATCCGCCTGGTGCAGAGTGACCGGATAGCTCAGGGTCTCATAATACTTTTCTATGGCCTGAAAAAACCTCTCAAAAGAATAAGGCTTCAGGAGGTAGTCCAGGACCTGGAGCTCAAATCCTTCCAGGGCATATTTGCGGTAGGCGGTGGTGATAATGGTTTTGGGCGGGTGACTCAGGCTGCGGAGGAATTTGATGCCGCTTAACTGGGGCATGTTGATGTCCAGGAAAATGAGGTCCACGCGGTTTTGTTTCAGATAGGAATGAGCTTCCAGAGCATTTTCGAACTCTCCTGCCAGTTCAAAGTCATCCAGTTTTTTAATGTAATCCCTTAGTACCTCCCGGGCAATGGGTTCATCTTCTATAATCAGACATTTAATCCTCATTTTTCAGCAGCTTGATTGATGTGTAAGTTTACCGAGAACGTAGATTCATCACTGCGGATGGTGAGCGAATGCTGCCTGGGATACAGGAAATCCAGCCGCTTTTGCACATTCTCCAGTCCCAGCCCCCCGGCTGTCTGTTCCCTGGCTGACCGGTCGAGGTGCCTGTTATTCTCCACCGCAAAAACCAGACTTTGCTTATGGGACTTTATGCGGATCTTGATCCAGACTTCCCTGGTTTTTTTGCTGGCTCCATGTTTAAAACTGTTTTCAATAAAGGGGAAAAGCAAAAGGGGGGCAATCCTGAACTCCGGAGAATCCAGTTCCTCGTGTAATTCCAACTGGAGTCTTTGGCCGTAGCGGAGTTTCTCCAGTTCTATGTAATTCTTGATGAAGTTCAGCTCTTTTTGGATGGGATAGGCATCAACTGCACATTCATACAGGACAAAATGCAGCATCTCTGATAACATCAGGATCCCCGCTGCGGTAAGCTCCGACTTTTTTTTAGCCAGGCCATAGAGGTTGTTCAGGGTATTAAACAGAAAGTGGGCATCCAGCTGGCTTTTCAGCGCATTCAATTCGGATTCGAGCTTCTGTTTTTCCAGCAGGTTTTTTTGCTCCTGTTCCCGGTTCCATTCTTTGAAAAGTTTAATGCTGAGTGCTATGAACATGATTAGTCCCGTTTCAAAATAAAAAGGGAGCAGGTTGTAATCCAGGAAATTTTTAAAACGAATCTCTTCTCCGCTGAGTATCATCACCAGGATCCGCGGCAGGGGGGGCTCCAGGGCAAGGATCAGCAGGATGATGATCCCCAGCAACAGATACTTCTTTTGCTTCAGGAGCGGGGGGAGAATCAGGTAGTTGATGATATAGACCACAAGCATGGTGAAGGGGAGCATCACCATGGAGGAAAGAAAGAGCCAGGGGAAATTGTCAAATACTGGTCCGTATATTATCAGGAATAGCAGGATGAAGCTCAGCCAGAAACCGGCGTGCAGAAATATTCGCTTGAGATTCAATTTTTTCATGGGATGCCCTGTCTCACAAAGGTAAGCCCTTCCCATATGGAAAAAAAGAAAATCAGTATCCGACCACCTGGCACAGATAATTGACGGTTTTACTAGGGGTGTTGACCAGATTATACTTCCTCCCGAAGAAAGCCGGAAAATACCTGGATTCCCGGTTCGGATATTGATTTTACGAGAACTTCTGTCTGCCCTTTCTTAAGCTTGTACCTATGAAAACACTTGTCTATATATGGCTGATCATTTTGTTCCAAACCTTCAGTATAGTGCTATCGGCACAGGAAGCTGCTGAACAGACCCGCGGGAGCAGGGGCCTGCTGCTTGGCCCCGGTATCTCCAATTTTTCCGGAGGGGAAAGAACCACTGCTGAAAACAGATTTATTCCCGGATTAAGTCTGGGCTTCTATCAGAATTTTGTGATCTCTCAGCGTTGTTCCCTGGAAACAGCCCTTTTGCTCACAAGCAAAGGGAGCAGGTTGGATGCGGTGGGAGATCTGTACCTGCATCAGGTGTTGACTTACCTGGAGGTTCCCCTGCTTGGGGAGTACCAATTTTTGATAAGAGAAAAGGTAAGTTTCCACCTTGCCGGGGGTGCTTACCTGGGTGTGAAGTTGCTTGCATTTAATGAAGTAGGTTTCCCGGAGGAGATGCACCGGATGGATGTGGGCCTTGATCTGGGCCTTGGCATGCAATTCCGGACCTTCTCTTATCGAATTGATGTGAAACGGGGTTTGCTGGAGGTGGACACGGGTGAGCAGGCGGTCGGCTATAAGAATCTGACAGTCTCTCTGCTGGTAGGAATTGCTTTTTAATTAGAAAAAAATGTTGTTATGAAACAAACACTCTCCCTGATTTTTGGCCTTGGAGTTCTGTTCGGCCTGACGGAAAATTCAGTAAAGGCCTGTTCTGTATTTACGGCTTCAGGTATTGATAAAGTATATGCAGCCACCAATAAAGACTGGAACAATGTTCAGACAAGGATCCGTTTCTACGCCCCTTCGCAGGGGAAATACGGACGGGTCTATTTCGGGTACCAGGTATCCGAAGGATTTCAGAATGTGGGCGGGATGAATGAACATGGCTTATGGTATGATGGGGCCTCCCTCCCCGGGCGGTCAGATATTTCTAACCATTATAACAAACCCACGATCCAGGGAGAGCTTTGCGAGAAAGCCCTGGAAGAGTGTGCGACCGTGGAAGAAGTGATACAACTGTACCAGGAGTACTATACTCCGCACTGGCAGGGTCACTCCATGTGGGCCGACCGGCTGGGGAATTCGGTTGTCGTCGAGTACGGGGAAGACGATGTGGTTTTCCTCCGTAAAGAACAGCAATTCCAGGTCATGACCAACTACTACCTGTGCGACTCCACCAATCGAAGGTGGTCCAACTGTCACCGGTACCGGGCCATTACTGAAATTTTGGAAAAAGGGGAGTTTATAAACCTGGAGCTTATGACCACTGCCCTGGAAGCTTCGCACAAAGAGGGATTGACTCCCACCCTTTACTCGAATGTCTATGATCTGAAAAAGGGCGACATCTATGTCTATCATTTCCATAACTACGGGGAGTTTGTGCGTTTTAACCTGGCTGAAGAGCTGGAGAAGGGGGACCAATACCTGGAATTGCCCGGTCTCTTCCACGGGATTAAAGTTCTGGAGCCCTTCCAGGAACAGGTGGTTTCCGGTACGGATGTCTGGTTTCGCTGGAGGGGGTCAGAAGCAGCTTATGAAGTTCGCTATTCCGAAGATAAGGAGTTTGGTGAATTCAATTCAGTGCAGGCCTCACTGAGGTTTGCGGAGGCATCTGAATGGCTCGGGCTCAATCCCTTGTGGATTTTACTTTTCGCTGCTTTTCTGATAAAAAAGGGAAGCAAGCTATGCCTGTTGTTGCTCCCCATATTTCTTTTGGTATCCTGTAATAGCTGTACCAAGCTGTTTGTCTCTCCGCCTGTTCCCGAGGTCATGGAATACTCGGTTTTTGCAGAAGACCTGGATCCGGGCAGAACCTATTATTGGAAAGTGATTTCCCTGGATGCAAATCAGCTGAGCAGTGAGAGCCCCCTACAGCGTTTTACTACTGCGGACTAGCTCAACGGGCTACCTCATACTCCTCCTGGAGTTCGGTAAAAACTTCCTTTACGGTTGAGATCCGCTTGATCCGTCCGGCATTGGAACCCACGAAGGCAAAGCCATCCTTCAGATTTCCCCTGAAGGCTGCCAGGAGTGCCTCGGAAATGCAATACAAGGTGGTCTTGGGATTGCAGGAGCGAAGGCAGTTGTGTTTGCAAACCGCGGGCCTTCTTTGTCCGTCTCCGGCTTCCTGAAGAAAGCGGTTGAAGATGGACCGGCCGGGCATGCCTACCGGGCTCTTGATTATCTGAATATCCTCTTCGGTGGCGTCCACCACCGCCTGCTTGAACTCCTGGGAGGCATCACACTCTTCGGTAGCAACAAAGCGAGTCCCCAGCTGAACGCCACTGGCCCCCTGTTTCATAATTTCAGAAATATCCCTGCCATTGAAGATGCCTCCTGCGGCAATGACCGGGACCTCTTTGTTAAACTTTTCCTTGATCTCGTTGGCCACCTTGACCACTTCTGCCACCAGGTTTTCCAGGGTATTGCTCACCTCCTCCAGGGCATTTGCCTTAAAGCCCAGGTGGCCGCCGGCTTTTGGTCCTTCAACCACGAAGGCATCCGGCAGGTAATTATAATTCTGCTGCCACTTCTGGGCAATAATGCTGGCAGCCCTTCCCGAAGAGACAATGGGAACCAGTTTCGTTTTGACTCCCTGGGTCAGATAGGAGGGAAGGTCCAGGGGAAGTCCCGCTCCTGAAAAGATAATATCGATGCCTTCATCCATGGAGGTCTTCACCATATCAGAAAAGTCGGTCAGGACCGACATGATGTTTACCCCAAGTACCCCGGTAGTCATCTTTCGTGCTTTCCGGATTTCCCGTTTCACTCCTTCTATATTTGCCTTCTTCCAGCCCAGCTTACTGTGCAGTCCGGTCTGTCCAATCCCTACAGTAGAGATAATCCCGATGCCTCCCATATTAGCCACTGCCGAAGCGAGCTTAGACAGGGATATCCCAATTCCCATTCCTCCCTGTATGATGGGGACACGTACTTTTAAATCTCCGATATTCAGCGCTTTCATATCCACTGTTTTAATGAAAGAACAAAAGTACTCCAATATTCGACCTGTGTATATATTAGGGATGAATGCGTCTACTTAGGGATGGTTTTCGCAATTAGCTTTTATCTTTGTGTGATGAAACGGAACTGCAACCGGCCCTTTCCGGTCTCCAAATTTCCTATTTTTTACGGGTGGGTGATCCTGGCTGCCGGGACCATCGGGATTCTGATGAGTATTCCCGGGCAGACTATGGGGGTATCGGTTTTCACCGAGAGTTTGCTCTCCGACCTGCAGATCGGCCGCAACAATCTGAGCCTGGCCTATCTGGCAGGTACCCTGGGTTCGGGACTGATCATCACCCGGGCCGGTAAATTATACGACAAGCATGGCGCCCGTGTCATGGCCTTTATTTCGGGCGTGATGCTGGGAGTCATGCTGGTCTACCTGACCCGGGTGGACCGACTGGTAGATAGTCTGGCAAATACCGGCTGGCTGTCCCCGGCATTGCTCACTTTTGTACTGCTGGCCATTGGTTTCTGGGGGATCAGATTCTTCGGACAGGGACTGCTCACCATGGTTTCGCGAAACATGGTGATGAAGTGGTTCAACCGACGAAGAGGCCTGGCCAATGCCGTGCTGGGGATCTTCTCAGCACTTGGATTTTCGGTGGCGCCCAAAATCTATGACCATATTATTCAGCGCCTGGAGTGGCGAGGAGCCTGGGTGTTCCTGGCCATTTTGGTAGGGATTGTTTTTGCCCTTTTTGTGTTGTTCATTTTCAGGGATAACCCGAAAGATTGCGGCTGTGAGCCTGACGGCAAACTGGGTGCCGCAAAAAAAGGAAAAAGGCCTCCCAGTCTGCCCGATCATGATTTCACCCTTCCGGAGGCCCGTAAGACCATTGCCTTTTGGGCCTTTACCCTGGGTCTCTCCCTCTCGGCACTCTATATCAGTGGCCTGACTTTTCATGTGGTCTCCGTATTTGAGGCATCCGGACTTACCAGGGCGCAGGGGCTCGGTATTTTTATCCCTACCTCCCTCATTGCGGTAGGGGTTCAATTCCTGGGCGGTTATGCCAGCGATTATATCCGACTGAAATACCTCCTCCTCCTGTTTGGACTGGGTATGGCATTATCCATTCTGGGGCTGACCATGCTGGGTGGGATTCCCCTGGCCTACTGGATGATCATTATTGGAAACGGGGTGGTCTGGGGGCTCTATACAGTGTTAATCGGGGTTACCTGGCCTCGCTTCTATGGTTTGAAACACCTGGGTGCCATTTCCGGATTCTCCCTGAGCTGGACCGTTATCGGATCGGCCCTGGGCCCCTATATGTTCAGTCTCTCCATGGATCTTACCGGCAGCTATGACCTGGTAGCCTGGATCTGTTTTGTCATTGCTATCCTGGTGGTAGCCCTGGCCTTCAGAGCGGATAATCCCGGGGTTCCCGGCTAATACCTGATTGCCCATACTGTCCGCTATTATAAAGCTCCAGTCTCAGGGGTAAACACCTGTTCACTTGAGTCACAAGTTTTACTTCGTCCAAGTCAGGATTCGTGGTGACTTTTTCCTGATCTGTGTTATAAATTGGGGAGTTGATCGTCTATGAGATAAAAGGATTGAACTTTATTATAATCAATAAGTCGTAAGAATTATCAATCTAGAAATGAGAAACGTAAATTCCCTGTTCGGAAAGAACCTACAAATAGCCATTCGAATATTAATCAGACAAAAAGCTTACTCCTTAATCAACATATTCGGTCTGGCCTTGGGCCTTGCCTCCTGCATTTTCATCTTGTTATGGGTACAGGATGAACTGGCTTATGATCATTTTCATGAAAAAGCAGACAGGATCTTCCTCATTGGACTGGATGCAAAGCTGGGTGCCCAGGAATTTAAAGGAGCAAGCAGTCCGCCTCCCATGGCCCGGGCGCTCCATCAGGAATTTACCGGGATCGAGCAGGTGGCCCGCATGGAAAAAACCCCGGACAGACTTGTCAAATACAGGGACAAGATTTTCACGGAAGATGAATTTTATTACACTGATTCCTCGTTCTTCGATATTTTTTCCTTCAAGCTCCTTCGGGGAGACCCGCAATCGGCCCTTGA
>Ga0180435_10006362_pt1 | contig 11315 bp, 10 predicted proteins | sample SS_ome_3_FD_132467 | JGI IMG/M metagenome (GOLD analysis project Ga0180435, IMG submission 132467) | Hypersaline lake sediment archaeal communities from the Salton Sea, California, USA - SS_3_S_1 metaG | ecosystem: Environmental > Aquatic > Non-marine Saline and Alkaline > Hypersaline >...
TCGCTGGGCCGCCTCCATTAAGGTAATTGGGGCGTTCACTGTCATTTGTATCCCATCCGGCTGAAAAGTAACTTTATAACTGTTCATATTCAATCTGTCTCGCTTACCGATTAATATCGTCATGCTCAATTCAACTTATCTTGTAATTAAACCAATTGTTCCCATGATTTCAACTCAATTAATATTGTGGAGTATCTTTTTATATCACCCCGATCCTGGACCCGCCCTCGGTGAAGATAGTAACTTCTCGCGGGAAAATGGAATTTTTCGCGGGACTCGGATCTTTTTTCAATTATCCTTATATGATGACTCAAAATATGTTGCAAGAGAACGTAACCACATGTCAATTTTAGAGCTTACAGGAACTATCTCCGACAAGTTTCATGCCGAAATCCAGTGGAATATTGATCAATCCGCCCCAATTTTACTTGACAGCGGAATCAATCCGTCTGTTAAATGACACTCTTTTAGAGTAATAACGCAACGTGAGTAGAAATTACCGTTGGCAGAAAGAATATATTTTGATTGTTTGGGAATTCATTTTTGTTTGTTTTCCAAAGTAAGAATTCTTGTACTTGAAAGGATTGAAACACGATGAAAAAACGTACGATCATTGGAATAGGGCTTATTGTTGTTATTGTTGGTTTGGCTTGTCCTCTCGCCACCGCCAATGTCAAGCTGCCCCATGTCTTCGGCAGCCACATGGTCCTGCAACAGCAAAAGCCTCTGCCCATTTGGGGCTGGGCTCTACCCGGTGAAAAAGTGACTGTCCTTTTGGCTCATCATAAGGTATCTGCTCAGGCCAACGCCAGGGGCGAATGGCTCGTCATGTTGCCCGAAATGAAAGCCGGCGGCCCTTATATCCTCACTGTTCAGGGGAAAAATACCATTACCCTCAAAGACATCCTCATTGGTGAGGTTTGGCTCGGTTCCGGCCAGTCGAATATGCAATGGAACGTCACAAAGGCTCAAAATCCCGATCAGGAAATCGCCGCCGCTAATTACCCCAACATCAGACTGTTCCTGGTACCCAACATTCGTTCCGGGCTGCCCCAGGCCGACCTAAACGCTGCCTGGCAGCCTTGCAGCAGCAAAACTGTGGAAAAGTTTTCCGCCGTATTATATTTCTTTGGCCGTCACCTTCACCGGGAACTGAAAATCCCTGTCGGCCTGATTGCTTCTTCCTGGGGTGGTACTCGCATTGAACCCTGGACCCCGCCGGTGGGCTTCGCTTCCGTAGAACAACTCAAATCCATCACCGAACAAGTAGAACAAACCAACCAGGATTATCTGGAAGCGGTTGAGGATTCCCTCGAAGCCGTTGAGTCCTGGGTCGATCGGGCCGGCAAAGCCGCCTCTAAAAATCAGGATATCAAACCCATGCCTGACTTTGTTCTTCCCACCCATAAAAATTCCAACATTACTTCGCCCACCGCTATATATAATTCTATGATTCATCCGCTTGTTCCCTTTGCCCTGCGCGGAGTGATCTGGTATCAGGGTGAATCAAACAACGGCGAAGGAATGATGTATTTCCTCAAGAAAAAAGCCTTGATTCAAGGCTGGCGCGAAGTCTGGAAAATGAACGACCTCGCCTTTTACTTTGTTCAATTGGCCCCCTACAAATATGGCGGTAGTCCTTATAACCTGCCCGAGCTCTGGGAAGCGCAAACCGCCTCTCTTTCCCTTCCTCATACCGGCATGGCCGTAACTAACGATATCGGTAATGTTGGCGATATCCATCCCCGTAACAAACAGGATGTCGGCAAACGCCTCGCTTTATGGGCTCTGGCAAAAAATTATAACCGTAAAGAGATAGCCTATTCGGGCCCCCTTTATAAATCGATGACCCGAGAAGGCGATAAAATTCGTATTCGCTTCCGGCATATCGGCACGGGTTTGATGGCTCGAGACGGCAAAGAACTAAATTGGTTTGAAATAGCCGACCAGTCCTCCTATTACCCCGCTCGGGCACAAATCGACGGCGACACCATTCTCGTCTCCAGCGACCAGGTATCCCGTCCCCAGGCGGTTCGTTTTGCCTGGCACCAGACCGCCGAGCCCAATCTCCAGAACAAACAGGGCCTCCCCGCCTCCCCGTTTCGAACCGACTGCACCGCTCCTGTCTTCGTCGGCAGCCTTAGTTTCCAAAAGTCTTGCCGTGTTAACATTAACTGCCGGGATTTCGATGGCGTAATTCGATATACCCTCGACGGAAGTAATCCCACGGAAAATTCGAAGATATATAAAAAACCATTCAAGATCAAACAAACCACTAACGTCAAAGCCGCCTTTTTCCGCAACGACGGCCGCCAGAGCCTCATCCAAAAAGCCACCTATAATCATCGCGATTGAGCTTTTACATTTTTACTATTTTTTCTTCTCCAAAAGAATCACTTCGGGCTCTGGCGGGAACTCTCATAACCATGGGGTATCCGACAGCAAATCTTCTAGCCGATCATTTAATAAATCGATATTGAAATGCTTCTCTACGTATTCCCGTCCCGCTCGTCCCAGTTCGACCCAGTTCTGTCGATGTTCGATCATATACGACAGCTTATCCGCCAATCCCTCGCTATCCCGTTCCGGCAGCAGATACCCGTTTTGTCCGTCTTTCACCAGTTCCCCTATCCCGCTGTGGTCCGTACTCACCACCGGCAGCCCCATGCACATCGCCTCCATCAATGCCACCGGAATCCCTTCCTGATTCCCCTGTTCATCCGTCACACTCGGCGCCAGCAAAATATGGCTTTCATCCAGTATCGCCGCCAACTCCCGCTGATTCTTCCATCCCACCAGCCGTACCGCTTGACTTATTCCCGCTTCTTCTATCTGATTTACCAGTGTTCCCTTCAAAGGCCCGTCCCCCACAATGACATAATCCACCTTCCGCCCTGCCCTCAACAGTTTCGCCGCCGCCTCAATTCCATACCGCAGCCCCTTTTTCTCGCTCAACCGCGCAATACTGACGATCCGCATCATGCCCCCTTTTTCTATCTCGCGTCTTTTATACTGAAACATCCCCGGCGACACTCCCATATGATGAACCACAATTCTCTCTGCCGCGCATCCCATACTCAGCAGCTTATTCTTCCAGTTCTCACTGATCGGCAAAAACAAATCCCCGCGCGCAAAAAGTAACCGGTAAATATCATCTCCGTATAGGTGCGGCATCAGCGACATATCGTATCCATGAAACACCGTCGCTATCTTCCCTTTCAAAAGCCCCAACTCCCGCAAACTCACCGCCAACTGACCCATAGGCCCGAAATGACACAGCACCACATCGAACGCCCCCAACTTCACTTTACCCGACAACAGCGACACCACCGCGTAAAACAACTCCCCCGTACCCGCCGTGCGGCCAAACCGTCCCTTATTCAATGACTGCCCCAGCACCCCCGGATTTTTCCACCCTCTGCCCAACATCCAGACCATCCCTTTTGCCACCCGCACAATCTTATTCCCCGGCAACTCCTCCAGAAACACCACTCTGTCCAATAAGCCATATTGCTCCACATCCGCATGCACTTTCCGGCAATCCCCCTTCACCGCCGCCAGAATACCCACTTCATGCCCCTTTTCGATCATCCCCGTTATCTGATTCAGCACATAACTCTGGGCCAACGCCGGAAACGTATCCAGGAAAAACAATATCTTCATCAGCCTTTTAATTCCTCCCACACCTTTCTAACTTCATCTACCGCTCCCCGCGCTTCCCTGCCATAGTCACCCACTACTTCAGTTACCCGTTCGGTTATCTTTTTTCGATTCGCCATGAAATCATCCAGCTTGGCCAAACACGCCTCCCGTTCCAGCGAATTGATATCTTCCATCCACTTGCCCAATCCCATTTGCTCAAAAAGTTCCTGCGTCTTAAACTCGTAGGCAATCGGAAACACCGCCACTCCCGCCGTCATTGCCAGAATCGCCGCGTGCATACGCGTTGCCACCACAAAATCAAACTCCCCCAGCCTTTCCCGCAACGATCCGGGCTCATGAAACTCCCCGTCCACTCTCACCTGCTCCCGCACCTCTTCATCCAACCCTCGCCGTATCTCCTCCGCCACCCCCGCGTCGTTCGCCCAGTATTCCCGGATACCCTGACAGGTTGACAAAAACGTTACCTCCACCCCATAATTTCGTACCAGATGCGTTACTATATCCGCGACCATCCCCTTGTATTTCTCCATGCCCGCTTCTGTCGAACTATTGTCAAAGTATGACCACTGCCTTACCGACACCGCCGCTCGCAATGGAACGTGTTCGTTTCTTTTACCAACTGACTTCCTTCTCTTTTGCCCACAATAAAAGGCGATATCGGGAAATATCCGAACCTTCCCCGAATTTACTCCCAATTCCGCCAGATGCTCCTTCGACTTCTCGTCCCGCAACAAAATCAAATCCGCGTAATCGAAAACCTCCTTTATGTCCTTACGAAAACGTTTCTCTCTAAATGGCCCTAGCGATTGCGTGAACAGCACCAATGGCTTCTTTAACCATCGTGCTATGGTGAAATCATAAATTCGCGGCCCCAGTCCGCAATGCTCCCGCAAATACGTTCCCCCGTTACTGATTACCAGATCCGCCTTCTCGTATATTGACAAATCTCGTTCCGCCTCTTTGCCTCCCAACGATCGCGCCCATCCCCGCTGGCCTTGGGACCACAACCACGCCGCCGCCCGAAACCGACACCGCTTCACCAACCGCCATAAATAACGCAACCCGAAAATCGGACATCCCGTCTCCCCGTATCCCACGTATAACAACTTCCGAAAAGTCAACTCCGGATAATACCGCGCCGCTGCTTCCGCGTGACTGTCATAACAGGTAATCTTACAATCACCCCATTCATCCCGCAAAGACTCAACCAACGATTTTAGTATGGCCGCGTCGCCCCCGTTCAACGCACATGTATTGGTGATTACTATATTCATCGCAATTTAGTTTTCCCGTTTTCGTATTATGTATTTACTTGCCAGAAAAAATTACATCGGGCCCTGCCAGGAACTCTCATACCCATGGGGTATATTCATCGAATCTTGTTAACCTTGTTATTTTCTCATTTGACCGTTTTTTTCGCATGTACTACAAATATACACGCGTCATCACTCGGCTTATCTCCACGCCATTTCTCCACCATCCCGATGCAGACCTGGAAAAATCCGCAATAAACATTACGCACATACCCTGGCCAGATTCCCATCGTCGCGTCCTGCCATAATTGCAACGCGATCGACGGCTTCGACAAAATCCCTTTCATCGATATCACCTCAAATCGCGTTTTCTCCAGTTCCAGTACCAATCCCTCTTTTGTCCACCGCCGGTAATCCACCGGGTCGGCGTGATAAGGCCACATCCCATGCGTCGAAAGAATCAGCGAACCATCCCTTTTCAGCACCCGCCACGCCTCGGCCAAATATCTCTCCGGCTCTGCCACATGCTCCAATACCTGCACCGACAACACGCAGTCAGCCGTTTCTGCTTCTGTCTCTATTTTTCCTTCCCGTGACAAGGTAATGTCCGCATCTGCGTTTCCCGGAAGGTCCGCCCCCAGATATCGATCACAATAATCTTTAAATAACGGAGCATAAGGCTTATCGCCGCAACCATAATCGACAACAGTTCCTCCTCGCTGGAATTCTTCCGTATCTAATATTCGCTTAATTTCCTCGCGTAAATAACTCCGTGTTCGATAACGTGGATTCGTCCGCCCCGGATTCAGATGATCTTTCAGCGACCGCGTGTGATATTGAAATTTTTCTTCTTCGCCATTCATAAAGCACCAAACTTATTTTAATCGGAATTGCTGTTACACCGATAGGTGACATCGAAGTCGATGAGTTTTATCAATAGTAAATGGGAATCGCCACCGAAACACTCCTCTCGTTAGGGGATTGCGGCCGTTTCTGGACCACGGCGGCGTAAGATTCGCCCGTCAGACGGCTGCCTGTTCAGCTTCATAGGGTAGCAAAGAAGGAGCGTCAGAAACGTCGAGTCTGGCGCTACAACTTGCGGTCAGTAGTTCCAAGACGTTGCGATTCTGCTGCCGACACGTGGCCACCACGCTGAGCATGCGCTCGACGAAACAGCTGCCCGCTTCGCTGTCGGTTGCGTCGCGGATTACGGGGTGCAAAAATCGATGGACCAGGATAACCACCATGGTCTGCAATTCCTCCCGGTCAGACATCCGGATAGAGTATTTGCTATGGACAGACTATTTTTTGGGAAAGCTCATCTGCCAGGCTTGCACATCGCGGACGGCGTTGGGAGCGCCGACGACGCCGATCTTTCCATTGGAGAACTTCTGCAATGTCCGCACATGGAAGAGAATATCGTCGAGATAGAACTCCAACATGCCGTGACGCATTAAGAGACGATACTTGGCTGTTTTGCCGAAAGACATCTCTCGATCAATTTCCGCTGGTCCAAACCACATTGCTCTGGGATCACGGGGTTGGAAATCAGAGCCATCTTCTTTGACGGTTCCGATGAGACTCGTCCCTTTAGGCGTCACACGGATAACGGTGTCACGTTTGGCATCCTCTGGACCTTCACCGCATCCCAAGAACAAGCCGGGCCAATCCTTTTCTGGAGTGTCCTTTTTCGGCATGTCTATCGTGCCTTCGAGAACAAACCCTTGTGTACCATCAAGAGTCACTTCCTGCATCGCCAGTTGATCGTTGACCTTCTTCCACGACTTGAGCGCAGCTCTTTCGCCTTTAATATTCTCGTTACCTTCCCAGTAGGCGGCTCGCATGATGCCTTCTTCGTCGAGGACCGCTTGCTTGATCGGAGCATTGTAGGTACCCCACTTGCCATGACCAGGTTCTCTTGTCATCACATGTTGGATGATCAACAGCCCACTAGGTGCGTTGAGAAATCGTGCGAAGTGAACATCACCTTCCATGATGCCGGCGTTCTTAACAGCGGCAACAAACGGTCCTTCTGGCTTGTCCGCAATCAATTGGATCATGCGACTACCAGCACCATTTTTCAAACTGTGGTTGAGCAATGCATAGTATTTTCCGTTGGATGCTTTTTGTACATCGCCTAGCTCACAGTGAGACGGTTTACTACCAGAGAATTTCCCCCAATCGACTTTCGGTGGGGGCAGAGCTTTCCAGTTGATGCCGTCGGTTGATTCGCCGAATCCGAAGCCATAGGAGCCGTCTTTCGGTTTTGCCGACCAGTATCCATACAATTTGCCGTTCACGGGGGGCATCACCGCTATACAGTCCCAACGCATTTCCGGTCCGTCTGCTGTATACCATCGCTTATCGACCGTAAAGAGTTTTTCGACGCCTGGCGCTGAGTGAACAACTTTCCATCCGGTACCTGGACCTTCCGTCGATTCTGCAAAGCAGATACCGAGCCCACCTTGTGGTGGGAAACATGACATATTACACTGAAATTTCCCGTCTTCTGCAAAATTGGGCGATCTCCAAACGTAGCCACTTCCCATCCATTTTCCGGTTCGATCGACGGCTAGCTCGGTTTCTGTCCAATGAACCCCATCCTTTGAAACAGCGTGTCCAACGCCATTTTTGCCACTTCCGGAAGCACCGTAATAGACGTGATACTCACCGTTGTGATAGAGCATCCAGACATCCCAAAGAGAGGTCTTTTTCGGGCGATAAACCATGGCATCGACGGTCGTAAACGTCGAAAGACACAGACCGATTAACATCGCAAGTGAAAGAAAAGCGTCATGAGAACACAAACTGAATAAACGGAGATGTTTTAACGAAACCATCAAGAACTCCTTGAAACTGTATAGGTTGTAATCGGGCTTCCTCGGATAGCGAACGTCTGTCTTGGTTTGGGTTTACGTTAACTGGGATTTCCCATTTAACTTTTTACTAAACATTATTCTACCCTTTCAATGCTAATATTTTTACCAAATTCAACTTTAACTATCAAGATTTTTTCTTTTCTGAGGCGGTTTTCCCGCAAATTCACACCAAAGACCAGATTTTTACACCCGTACAGCTACAAAACCCTATTTTTGTGCAGACCTCCACCGCTCTGGCCTTCACAAATCCAAGTTCTTCAGCGATAGTTAGCATTAGCCGTATCCGATTGGTACAGGTTTAAAATGGTGAATCCTTTCAAGTATCTCATGGAACAGAGATCTCGACACCAACACCTCTGCCATCTGGAAAGTCACGTATCCAGCATGGCTTACAACCTTAGCTCCGATCTTGACCAGCTTTTCCCGCATCGTTCGCAGTGACCAGTCATTGATCGACTTGGGCAAGGCTTCATGAAATCCTATTTGGTTCCCGGCCCTGCCGGGTTATGTCTTTATCAGCATGGTTTTCAATTCCAGCCATGTCTGTCTTTGGCGAAAATAGAAAATAATTCCGTACGAAATCACTCCCGCCCCAATCGTAACCATCAATCGTTCCGACAGATGCACCGGCGGAATCGCATTTTTCACCACGATAATAATTGCCGTCATCATCACCGTACTGATAAGGGCCGGCCTCAGGGTGTTGAAATATTCGCTGAACCGCATTTCGATTAATCGCATCGTAATAGTCAGTACTACCACAAATAAAATCAATTGGGCCGCCAAAATCCCCACCGCGGCCCCGTTCACCCCAAATACCGTTCCGGCCCCCACTCCGATCACCACCAGTATCGTCCCGAATATCCGCAGCCCGAAACACAAACCCGCTCTCCCTTTACCCAGCATCACTCCACCTGTCGTATTACCCAATGCCTGGCTTAACGCCAACGGACTAAGGATCCGAAATAAGACTATCGATGCCGCCCATTCCGGCCCATTGACCCGTAAGATAAATTCCGGCGCCAGCACAAACATACCCGCTACCGTCGGAAAAACAATCGTGGCCAGATAGCCTATCATTTTACCGTATCCCCGTCGGATGGCGTTGTTGTCATGCTGGAGCAGTGAAAAAGCCGGAAATGCGATTCGTGTCACAATCGGATTGATCTTCGTCAGCGGAAACACCATCAACTGATACGCCAGCCAATAGTATCCCACCGCCTGATCCCCCAAAAATCGTCCTATCACAATCCTGTCGATATTATAAGTGAAATACTCTGCCAATCGAGTGCCCGTTTCAAATGCACCGAAACCCAGATAACCTTTGATCTCTTGAATATTAAAATGAAATCGAGGCCACCATTCCCGTCGAAAAATTGCCCACAATATTACCACTGCCAACGCACTCCGCACTATATGGCCGATGATCATGCTCATCACACCTGCCCCCCGCCACGCTAACAGTATAGCACACACCGAATAACCGATCGTACCCACCAGTTCGATTACCGCCAACGCCTTAAATCGCAATTTCTTTTGCAGTAAGGTGGTAAAAGTTTGCCCCCCCGATGTGATCAGAAAAGCAAACGCCGCGTATCTCAGATAACCGCAAAGAATAGGCTTTTTGAAAAAAACCGCCGCCAGGGGGCTCACTCCGAGAATCATCACAAACAAGATTGTCCCGCAGAAAACATTACACCAGAACAGACTCGACAAATGATTTCGCGGCACATTTTGCCGCTGAATCAACGCGTGCCCCAATCCCGCGTCTGAAAAAGCCTCCGCCAAACTGATAACCGTCATAATCATGGCCATCAGGCCGATATCGGATACCCGTAACAACCGGGTCAATACCGCCAGTGTCGCCAACCGCGTCAGGGTCGCAGCCGCCGTGGCCAGACTATTCCATTTTACCCCCGACATCGCCTTCTGTTTAAGCTCTTCATACATGGACTACGCTGGTTTCTTCTCTCCGGGTGTTTCACGAGGCCTTAAGACGTGTTCGTAAGTAATATAGAATATAATTCACAAATTCCCGGGCCTGCTCTTCATGATAAAATCCATACGGATAACACTGATGACATTTCTTAGCATACAACTCTTTACGTACCCGTTTGGTGTTTTTCGTAAAATATATCTCACTCGGCACCTGCTCCACACAGTTACCTAAAGACTCCGATTCCGCGCAAAGCCTCAAATCACCGCCATGGTCCAGCACCGCGCTGGAAATCTTATACTTACAAGGCAGACTTCGCCTCCTGCCCTCCTCGATCATTTCCCGCAGCTTTTCATAACGATAAGCCGCCAGATCACCGAAACACGTCGGCCGACGATGTGCCTTTAGAAAATCGATCAGCTTCGCTTTGGCCTCCGGATTACGCTCGAACAACAGCTTCTCGGCGTAAGGCGATTCCTCCGTATTGGCAAAATGATCCCGAAATTCAACCACCGCCAGATTCGTGATCCCGAAAGTCTCATTCTGAAAACGTAAAATCTCATCGATGTTCTCGATGTTATGCGCCGACAGCACGCAATTTGTACCCAGAAAAAAGCCCGGCTTCTTTCTCAGGTCCGCCAATCGCACTATCGAATCACTTACCCGCTCGAACGCCTTCTCTCCTCGCGCGAAATCATGATAGCTTCCCACCCCGTCGATGGAAAAATTAATCGCGAATTCCACCTCATACCGTTGACACAAATCATATAAATCATGCGCCTGCCTGACCACCATCTCCGTATCCAAACCATTCGAGGTTACCCCTACCGATCTCAGCGATCTCACCCGCTTGAGAATCACTTCGGTCAACTCCACCAAATCCTCCCGCATCGTCGCCTCACCACCCTGCAGATTCAACTCTTTCATCCTCTGAAACAACCGGTCGGAAAATATCCTGTCAATCTGCTCCAGGGTGAGTTCCTCCTGGATCTTCTTCCGATTATTACCTTTCCATACGTCACAGGCCTTGCACCGCGAATCACACCGAGCCGTAACACAGAAAACCAGAAACTCAATATACTGGTTCACATTCAACCAGGATTTCACGTTATAGCTCATCCCGCCCAGCAATAACTCCGTGAAAAGTTTTGCCCGTCGCATAAGTCGGCTTTGTGTCTTTTTCATTATTCTTCCTTGTTTCGAATCATATGTCGTTCAATACCCGGCCTTGCCGGGAATTCTCAGATCCAGGGGGTATAATAGCATCAAGATTTGTAATTTCAGCTAATATAAGGGAAATAAATGTATTTCCAAACTCGCCTCTGGCAGAAGCCGGTCCAGCGTAAGCTGGTCATTAATAAGGCCCTGTCAATACCAAGTTCCCTTTTTTTGGACCAGTTAAAAGTAGAGAATATACATTATCATATAATCGTTCCATTAGGCCTGCCCTAAAAGTCCGGTCGGGGCGGTTTTGGAGGTTCGGAACCTTTGAGCGTTCAAAGGTTCTGAAATTAAAATAGTTTACTTCCTTTTTTTCTTAATTCGACTTAAAATCCGTGTAATCCGTGCCATCCGTGGTTTCAA
>Ga0180435_10006363_pt1 | contig 11315 bp, 10 predicted proteins | sample SS_ome_3_FD_132467 | JGI IMG/M metagenome (GOLD analysis project Ga0180435, IMG submission 132467) | Hypersaline lake sediment archaeal communities from the Salton Sea, California, USA - SS_3_S_1 metaG | ecosystem: Environmental > Aquatic > Non-marine Saline and Alkaline > Hypersaline >...
CGAACGAGTATTGTCCCTCTCGAGGACAGTTTTCGGCTGTAACCGTCCGCATACCCCAGGGGGACCGTGGCAATTGTCGTGGGCCGCTCGGTGGTGTACGTCATTCCGTAGCTGACGTGAAAACCGGTCGGAACCCTTTTGAGCTGGATGATGCGGGTTTTCAACGCCATGGCGGGCTCGAGCGTCACGATGCGCTTGTCGACGTCATCGGATGGATAAAATCCATATATGGAGATGCCCGGCCTGACCAGGTCCAGGTGGGTTTTCGGCAGTTCGATGGTGGCGGCGCTGTTGGCCGCGTGGCGAAGTTTGACATCGACCCCGTTCGCGGAGAGCTGATCCAGGATCGACTGAAACATATCGAACTGCCGGTGGGCATAGCGTTTATCGGCGCTGTCGGCGGCCGCAAAGTGGGTATAGACCCCCTCTATCTCGATCTGTGGTAGGGCGGCAATCGCCTTGATATCCTTTACCAGCTTTGCTTCACTGGCCGGGGACGGGTTGCCGGTTCTCAAACAATTCGGTAGAACCCCCAGCCTGCCCATGCCGGTGTCTATTTTGAGGTGAACTGCCAGGCGACGGCCGGCCGATGCGGCCTTTGCCGAATACGCCTGAGCGGTTTCCAAGGAGTAGAGCGTTGGCGTGAGATCGTGGTCGAGAACTGGCTCCAGATTTTCGGGCGGCGTGTAGCCGAAGAGCAGGATCGGCGCTCGAACGCCGGCCTGGCGCAACGCTAGGCCCTCTGCCAGTCTGGCCACGGCAAGGCGCTCGGCCCCGTTTTCGAGCGCGGTCCGGGCCACCCGGACGGCTCCGTGGCCGTAGCCTTCGGCTTTGACCACGGCCATCAGGCGGCATCCGGCTGGCAGCAGTTTTTTGAGCGCCCTTACATTGGCGGCGACGGCGTCGAGGCGGATTTCGGCCCAGACCGGTTGAATTTCAATTTTTTTCATTCTCGTAGAGATCTTTGGCATGGTAAGAGCTTCGCACAAACGGCCCGCTGGCGACGCCTCTGAACCCCATGTCCAGCGCCTTCCGGCGCCACTGCTCGAATTCTTCCGGCGGGATGTAGCGCTTCACCGGCAGATGCCCGGCGGAGGGTTGCAGGTACTGTCCCAGTGTGAGAAATCCGCAGCCGCAGGCCACCAGGTCCGTCAGTACCTGCTGGATTTCGCCGCCGGTCTCGCCCAGCCCCAGCATCAGCCCGGACTTGGTGGCCACCCCCGGCGCGAGCACGGCGGCCCGCTCGAGGAGGGTCAGGGACTGCTGGTAGTCGGCCTGCGGCCTGACGGTCGGGTACAGGCGGGGGACCGTTTCCATGTTGTGGTTCAGCACGTCTACGCCGGCGTTCAATACGGTTTGAAGGGCGGCCCGGCTTCCTTTGAAATCGGGAATCAACACCTCTATCTTCGCATCGGGCAACCGGTGGTGGACGGCCTCGATGGTCGCGGCGAAATGAGAGGCCCCGCCATCGGCGAGATCGTCCCGTGTGACCGAAGTGATCACGATATACTTGAGCCCCATGCGGGCGGCAGCCCCGGCCACACGATCGGGCTCGTCCGGATTCAGCGGCCGGACAGGTTCGTGGGAAACAGCGCAGAAACGGCAGTTGCGCGTACAGCGTGGCCCCATAATCAGGAACGTCGCGGTCCTGTGCGAAAAACATTCCCAGATATTTGGGCAGCGGGCCTCCTGGCAGACGGTGTGAAGCGCTCCCTCGTCGATCAGGCCCCGCAGGGTTTCGAAATCGGGACCGTGGGGCAGGCGTCTTTTCAGCCAGGGGGGTTTAGGTGACACGCGTTTGGCGTTCATCGGTATCGAAACCTGAAATGTCTAAATCTCCCGGCCTGCATGGCTGCAAGCGAACATTGAAAACGGCGGCGAATGCCGCTGCGACCGAGGCCTTAACCTTTTGCACCCCGACGGGTTTGTCAAGCTCCTGCTGCATCGAGGTCATGCTGACACCTTCCAGCCCACAGGGCTCGACCCAGCAGAATGGATCGAGGTCCGGGTCGACATTCAGCGCCATCCCGTGGAAACAGACGTCTCTGCGCACCGCAATGCCGATGCTGCCGATTTTCTTTCTGCCGACCCAGATGCCCCGGTTCGCTTCGTTGCGTTCGACAGCGATGCCCCACCCCGCGCAGGCCTGAATCATGACGGCTTCAAGGGCGGTCACATAGTCGGCCACTCCGATATTTAACCGGGCCAGGTTGAGGATCGGGTATACGACCAGCTGGCCGGGGCCATGATAGGTGATCTTGCCGCCGCGTTCTACCTGAACGATGGGAATCCCGGCGTGCTCGAGCTTTGCCTCGGGGATCAAGAGGTGTTCACGGCCCCCCCGGCGCCCCAGCGTAAACACCGCCGGATGCTCCAGCATCAGCACCAGGTCGCGGTCAATTTCCCCGCTCTGGCGCCCTTTTACCAGCGCCAGTTGCAGATCCCATGCCTTTTGGTAGTCGACAAGGCCCAGGTCCAGCAGGGACCAGGTTCCTTTTCTCTCTGTTGCCATCTGATCACTTCGATGGTGGAAGGAATGCCGGAATGCTGGAATGTTGGAATAATGGGCCTGCCGTGCCTCCAGTCCAGTTTGGTCGGGAAACCGGATCTTTGTCCCATCCAGGGGGTTGACAATATTCCACTATTCCATTTTTCCAACTTTCCTGATGGTTATGAAATGCCGGCTGATTTACCAGCGCGAATGCTATCCGAAAGCGAAATTGTCGATGCCCCCTATCCTCTCAGGCACGGTTTCCGGGCGGCAGCCGTCTCGTCCAGTCGCCTGCGCTTGGTGGTGGTGGGCGCCTCGAGCAGTAATTCGGGGTTCTCTTCGGCTTCAGCGGCGATGGCCTTCATTGCCTCGATAAAGCTGTCCAGGGTTTCCTTGCTCTCGGTTTCGGTCGGTTCGATCATAATGGCCCCCGGCACCACCAGCGGGAAGTAAACCGTCGGCGGGTGAAAGCCATAGTCCATCAGCCGCTTGACGATATCCAGAGTGGTCACCTTCTGCGGCTGCTGGTGTTTGTCCGACAAAACGCACTCGTGCATGCAGGGACGGTCGTAGGCCAGGTGATAGGTGCCTTTCAGCTGTTCTTTGACGTAACTGGCGTTCAGTACCGCCATCTGGCTGACCTTTTTCAGGTTTTCTCCCCCCATGCTGAGGATGTAGCTGTAGGCCCTGATCAGCACGCCCATGTTGCCCCAGAAGGCCTGCAGCTTGCCGATGGATTGCGGGGCATCGTAATTGAACGCGAAGCGCTCCCCCTGTTTCACGATTCGCGGGATCGGCAAAAACGGCTCCAGTTTCCCGCTCACGCAAACGGGGCCGGCACCGGGACCGCCCCCGCCATGGGGGGTCGTAAAGGTTTTGTGCAGATTCAGGTGCAGCACGTCGATGCCGATATCGCCCATGTCGACGATACCCATCACGGCGTTCATATTGGCCCCGTCGCCGTAGACCAGTCCGTCTTTTGCATGCACGACCTCGACCACTTCCCTGATATTCTCCTCGAACAGGCCGATGGTGTTGGGGTTGGTCACCATGATACCGGCGGTTTCTTCATCCATTGCCGCTGCTACTGTCTCTGCATCCAGTATCCCCCGGGAGTTGGACTTGACGGGAATCGACTCGTATCCGCACAGTGCAGCACTCGCCGGGTTCGTTCCATGTGCGGTATCGGGCACCAGGATTTTGTTTCGCCGGTTCCCTTTGCTCCGGTGGTAGGCGTGAAACAGCAGCATGCCCGCAAGCTCCCCGTGGGCACCGGCGGCGGGCTGGACCGACGTGGCCGCCATGCCCGTAATTTCCGTCAGGAAGTGCTCGAGTTCGAACATGAGCCGCAGGGCGCCCTGGGAGAGGTGGTCCGGCTGAAGCGGATGCGCGCGGGCGAATCCCGGCAGCGCCATCTGGCGTTCGTTTGTTTTGGGGTTATACTTCATGGTGCAGGAGCCCAGCGGATAGAATCCCGTATCCACCGAAAAATTCCACTGCGACAGGCGCATCTAATGGCGGACGACTTCCAGTTCGCTCAGGTCCGGAAAATCCGGCCCTTCGCCTGCGATCGACGCCGTCACCTCTGCAGGTGGGACATCCCGCGGCGGCAATGAAAAACCCGTCCTTCCGGGCCGGCCCTTTTCCCAGAGCAGCGGCTCTTCGAATACCAATCCAGTCGTTCCGATTTTGTTATCCATAGGTCTTCCTCGTAAACATGCTCTCTGTTTCCCGCGCACCACGCCCCGGGAGCCATCTCGAGGCCTGAGGCGCTATCCACCGGTTGCATCCACTTCCGCAACCAGTTCGTCCATGTCCTCTTTCGACAGCGTCTCCGTTACACACAGCAGATAGTGGTCCGCCAGGTCCGGGAAATAGCGCTCCAGCGGCAGCCCGGCGATGATTTTTTTCGCGAGCAGGTGATCGTAGGTCCGTCGGGAGCCGCCGGGCCATCTGACGACAAACTCGTTGAACGTCGGCGCACTGTGAGGAATGTCGCAGCCGACCCGCTTCAACTCCGACTTGAGGTAGGCCGTCTTGTCGAAATTCAGGCGGGCCAGGTCCCTGATGCCGCCGCCCCCCAGGCACGCCATGTAAATGGCCGATGACATGGCGCACAGGCTGTTGTTGGTGCAGATATTGGAGGTGGCCTTTTCGCGCCGGATATGCTGTTCCCTGGTGGCCAGCGTCAGCACGAACCCGCGCCTTCCCTCCAGGTCTGTGGTCTGCCCGACAAGCCGCCCCGGAATATTGCGGACGTATTTCCGGCGGGTCGCGAACATGCCCAGGGCCGGCCCGCCGAAGGTTCGCGGGACGCCCAGGCTCTGTCCCTCCCCGCAGGCAATGTCGGCTCCCTGGCTGCCGGGATTCTTCAGTAAACCGAAAGCCAGCGGCTCTGTGAAGCTCGCTATCAGCAGAGCCTTCCGGCCGTGTGCCGCTTCGGCGGCAGCCGGCAGCTCCTCGATACAGCCGAAGAAATTCGGGGACTGCAGCGCAACGGCTGCCAGATCGTCCCGGCCGTCCAGCGCCGTCAGGTCGGTTCGGCCGTCAGCGGTCATTGGCAAATCGATGACCTCATAGCCGGTGGGGGCCAGGTAGGTTTCGATGACCTGCCGATAGAGGGGGTGCACGAGTGACGATACGGCCACCGAGGAGCGCCGGGTCACACGGATCGCCATCAGGAGGGCTTCGGCCAGGGCCGACGCGCCGTCGTACATGGACGCATTGGCAACGTCCATCCCCAGAAGGCGGGCCGTCAGGGTCTGAAATTCAAAAATGGCCTGCAGCGTTCCCTGGCTCACTTCCGGCTGGTACGGGGTGTAGGCGGTGACGAATTCACCTCTGCCGGCCAGATAAGAGGCCGCTGCCGGGATGTGGTGGTCGTAGCTGCCGGCGCCCAAGAAAACCTTGTAGCCGGGAGGTGCTGCCATGCCGCCCGCAAGCTCGTCCATGTGGTCATTCAACTCCCACTCGCTGAGGGGGTCGGGCAATTGGATGCCATCCTTGCGTCGGCAGGCAGCCGGGATGTTGGCGAACAGGCCTTCCACCGAGTCGATCCCGACCGCGTCCAACATGGCGGAAATATCTTCGGGGGTGTGTGGCAGGTATCGCATTGCGTTTATCCTTTCAGGCTGGCGCGATAAGCTTCGTGGTCCATCAAGCCGTCCAGATCGCCGGCGTTTGACGGTTTGACGGCGATCATCCATCCCTCCGCATAGGGAGCGTTGTTGACCTTTTCAGGAGCGTCCTCGAGGTCGGTATTGATCTCAACGACCTCGCCGGCCACCGGCATGTATATCTCGGAGACGGCTTTGACCGATTCCACGGTGCCGAATTCGGCGCCTTTTTCGAGCGAGTCGCCGACCTCCGGCAACTCCACGAAAACGATGTCGCCGAGCTGGTCCTGGGCGTAATCGCTGATGCCGACTTTGATCCGGTCGCCGTCTGATTTGGCCCACTCGTGACTTTCGGCGTAACGGCAGTCCTGCGGCAGATCGACCTGGTCAAGATCTTTCATCGTAATCCTCCTCCTGTTCCATTCATGAAATGATTGTCCCGTGTCCTTCGTGAATTACGCAGGTGTTTCTTCGTCCAGAACATAGGGCACTTTCAAATTATAGCTCTTGTACACAACGAATGTTTCCACCGACTGGACGTCGCCGAGCCGCGAAACCTCTTCGGTGTAAAACTCCAGCAAATCGAATCCCGGCTTCAGCATGACAACCAGGATCAGGTCGAATCGGCCGGTGACCACACTGACCGACACCACCCCCCGGAGTTTGCTGAACTCCTCGCCCTTTTGCACCAGATTCATGGACTTCAGCTTGACCCCCACCATGACAACGCGGTGGCCATCGATCAGTTCGGGGTTCACCAGCCCCGAAATTTTCAGGACGCCTGCATCGGTCAGTTTTTGCACCCGCGAGCGAATGGTGTTTTCGGATACCGACAGATCTTTGGCGATATCCCTGAACGATCTGCGTCCGTCCCTCAGGTGTTTAATGATGGAAAAATTGATCGGGTCGATTTCGTTGGTCATCGCGGGCGGATCCTGGTCCGGGTTGATCTGCAAAACGCGCTACCTGCGGCCGACGGTTGCCTGCGCCCGCAGGCGGTGGCCCGTGAGGGCTGTGCCGGGGTTTCGGCGCCGGGAGACGGGGGTGGCAGACGAACGGCACAGACCGATGCCACTTAGGGGATGTCTAATGAAATTTGATGGATATGTCAATACTAATTTGATATTTTTATGATTTCATCAAAAATAGCGCTATATTTTTAAGAATAGTTTAATCTGCTGGCTGGAAAATTTGCCGGGCGGCCGATTCGAGAGCCCGCCACAGGACGGGACGCTTCAACGGCGATCCTTGTGTCCGAAATTCGAAGTCCGGATCATGGTGATGCCTTTCCCTCGGTGCCGGTGACCTCCCGATCTTCCGGTTTGGGCATCAGCTCCTCCGGTTTCAGCATGATTTGTTCTGCCTGGCTGCCGGAGAGGTAGAAAGGAAAATCGGCCCGTGAGGAAACTGCCGGATATCGATCCGGATCCGAGGGCCGCCTGGCGAAGATGGAGAGGGTGTGGCTGCCTTCGTCTTTCAGCGCAACGGTGTAGATCGGCTTGTCCAGATCCGTTTCGCCGATACCGTCGGCAAATCCCTGGTGCTCTAAATTCGACAGGGTGCCGATCCATTTTTCCACCGCGGCCCGGTCCGCTGGCTCACCGTCGGCACGCTGCCATTTGGGGGCCGCCTGGTCGTCATCGCTTTCGAGCCGGCTGAATTCAGTGTCGACCGCTGCCGAGCTGATGACAAAAGACCTTACGGATGCCGGCGTCACCTCGAGCGCCGCTTTGTCCTGCAGGGCGGTCGCATCCAGGTCGAACTTGCGGCGGAAATTGTCCCGGGCGTGGAAGACGCGATGGTCGTTTTCCAGTTTGATGAAGGTGTGACGGAAGGAGGGCGCCGCCTTGCCGAGTTCGAAATCGCGCCGGAGGCGGTCGCCGGTCCAGGCCCTGACCCGTACTTTACGGTCGTCGTCCAATTCATAGCGCTGGTAATCTTTGGATTCGGACGCCAGCGCAGTCGTTTTCAGCGTGGACAAAGTGGACAGGATATCTTCAACGCGCCCGGGATCTACCGGATATTCCTGTGGCAGGAGCTGCCAGTTCTCGTCTTTTTTCACCAGGGTAATGCTGGATCCCTTGCGGGTGATTTCAATTTTGGTAAATTCTTTGGCCGACACCTCTGCGATGACCGGCAATTCGTACAGGGTGCGATCCGTGCTGCGCACCGTCAGGTAAATTGCCAGGGCTGCAATAAGGCCGATCAATATCAGGTATTCTATTTTGATCTTCATGTTTGCCGATCCTCACTTGTCAAACATCATTTGAATTCGCTTCTTGCGTGAGCTGCGGCGCAGCCAGACCAGGAGCCCGAATACCGATGCCAGCGCCGGCAAGCCGATCACATTGAAGGTTTTGGCAAATGTCTTGGTTCCGGCTTCCGTCTCCCGCAGCGGGTTGAACCGTTGTTCCTTGCTGCGCATGACGGCGATGTCCTCGTTGTCGTTCAGATAGTCGATGGTGTTCAACACGAACATGGCGTTCGTCCCGCGGCCGTCCGCATCCAGAACGTTGTCCTTCAGCATCTCGGCCGATGCCATGATGAAGATCTTGCCCGGGCGGCCTTTCTCCAGGAATTCTCCGCGCCTCTCGATTTTGGACAATTCCGCCGCCGGCGGTTGAGTCTCCTGAGCGGGCTCGCCTTCCTCTTTTTGCGGGCGCTCTTCTTTGATTTCCCTGATCGGGATCGGTTTGCCGGCAAAATAACTGGAGAACTCGCCTTCGAGAAGATAGGCCAGCGGCAGGCGGCCGAACTGATCGCTCTCCGACGGCGGCCGGATAAAAAGCGGGTTCAGATTGATGCGACCGCGCATTTCCCAGGCCCTGTCAGAGGAGGCCAGCAGCTCGTATGCCTGGATTTTCTGGGCGTTGATCCGCTCGGTGCCGAGCTCCAGCGGTGAAACCTTCAGGGTCACCAGCGCCTTGATGTTGTTGAGGAAGTCGAAGCCTTGATATATGTTTTGGTCCTTGATCATCGGTGCGAAATAGATTGGACGCTCACCGCCGCCCAGTCGCTGCGGTACCTGCTGCCGGAAGCAGCTTTCATCCAGCACATAGGAAGATTTGATGCGCACCCCGTAGTGGTCCAGCAGCCTTTCCAGGCCGGTGTCGATCGGTTGGTACTGCGGCTGCCGGGGCTGAAACTGCGCCGCCTGGCCGCCGGGCATCTTTTCGTCGAAGCGGTCCAGGAAGAGGACCAGATGATTTCCCTGCATTAGAAATTGATCGATCTGGAAGAGGGCGTATTCGCTCAGCGGTTGCCGCGGTCCGGCGACAATCAGACTTCTCAGCCCCTCCGGGAGGTCTTCTTCCCCCAGGCGGACATTGCGAATCGTGTAGTTCTGGGAGACCAGCTGCTGGAAATTGTTGAGGGCGCTCTGGTTCTGAGGCATGCCGTGCATGCCGGGCGGCACGTGGGAGATCTGCAGGCTGCCGAAGTCTGCCAGATATCCGATGTCGGCATTGATGTTGATGAGCGAATCGATGGCGTCGTTCACGTTCTCGACGACTTTCTCTTTTTCGGTCAACTTGTACTGGGTGCCGATCAGCGGCAGCCGCAAAACCTGCAGCAGCGGTATGCTGGCAGCGCGGTCCCCGTATTCGAGCACCAGCCCGATCATGCCCTTGCCGGCCGGGATTTTGCCGTTGGAGAGGTCCGGCCACGAGAGCATCAGCAGGTTGAACTTCGAAGCGATTTTTTCGGCCGCCCGGTCGTCCGGCGGACTGATGTACTCGAATTTCAGCCGGTTGTAGTTCTTTTTGCCGAGTTCGGCAACGGTCGCCTCGATTTGCTCCGGCAACTGGGCCATGGTGCGGATGCCCATGAAAGGCGCCACTGTTTCCAACGAGGGGGACATGTACAGGGTGGCTTTGATATCACCGGAGAGGGCCATCAGCGCGCTGATTTTATTCGTCATTTTTTGTATGGCAGTGGTCAGCCGGTACTCCAGGCCATCGGTCGTCGTAATGGCCTGAATCTGCTCGATGAGGTCCCCGTGGATCATGACCAGGCCCATGTAAGCCCTCTGAAATTTGACTTCGTCCTTGTCGATGGCCTGGATCTGCAGCGGATGGATGCCATAGTTGTTCGCCAGTTCCTGGTTCTCCTTTGCATCGGCGCTCAGATCGCCCTCTTCGGCGCTGACGTTGAAAAACCGGAAATTGAAATACTGGTTTGAGAATGCGGCGTATTCTTCGAGCAGGTCCTTGAGGTAGCGCGCGGTGTTATTGTGGGGCGCCGGAAGGCTCTCGGTGAAAAATACGTTGATGGTCAGCGGTTCGGACAGCCCCGCCACAACCCGTTTGCTGGCTTCGGACAGCGAATAGACCTTGTTGGCGGTCAAGTCGAACCGTTTGAAAAGCGTTATTCCGGCGATGTTGACCAGTACGATGACAAGCACGTATAAAACGAACTTGACGTATCGGCCGGATTTTTGCCGACTGCGCATTTGATCACTCCTCATTTTTTTTTCACTTCCAAACAATATCCATGTGCCGCCGCCTGCCAGCTCGGCTGGCAGCCTGTATTTCCCGTTAACGGGAAATACATTAGCACTTCTGTGCTCTATGCGGTGCTTGTGCGAACGGGTGCACAGCATCCGTTCATTTGCCACAAAAATATGCGGGTGCCACAAAAATATGCGGGCTAGTTTTTCTCCGCCAATACCAGCCGGGTGGCATAGAGACCCAGAAAACAGACACTGGCGAAATACAGGATGTCGCGCGTATCGAAAATCCCCTTGGCGATGTTCTGAAAATGGTAATTCGCCCCCAGGTAGGATAATACCGACAAGGCCGCCCGGGGGAAGAAAAACAGCATTTTGTCGATCAACGCCATGCTGAAGCAGATGACGACGCCGACGATGAAGGCTACGATCTGGTTTCGCGTCAGGGAAGACGCAAAAAGCCCGATGGCGGCGAATGAAGCACCCAGCAACAGCGCCCCGACGTATCCGCCCAGCACCGGTCCCCAATCCAGGGTGCCCAGCATGGAGACGGTTATCGGATAGGCCAGGGTGGGCAGCAGAAGGGCCGCCACGAAACCGACGCTTGCCAGGAATTTTCCGATGACGATGTCGTTGAAGCTCACCGGAAGGGTCAACAGGGTCTCGTAAGACCCGACATTCAACTCTTCTGCAAAAAGCCGCATGGTCACCGCCGGGATGACAAAGGCGAAAGTCATTGGCAGCAGTCCGAAAAAACTGCGCAGGCTGGCCTGATTGTAGAGGAAAAAAGTGCTGAAGAAAAACCATCCGGTCACCAGCAGAAATATGGCGATGACGATGTAGGCAATCGGCGACACGAAGAAAGATCGCATCTCGCGGTTGAATATATGGTATGCCTGCCGCATGTTAGACCTCCTTGGTCAGTTGCCTGAAAATCGTTTCCAGGGTTTGCGACTCCTGGTGAAAGTCGAGCAGCACCCAATCGGTCGATTTGATCAGGTGGTATATTTGCGGTCGAATATCCCCATCGCCGGCCGGGTTCAACTTGACCCGCAACCGTCCCTGGGCATCGGTCGAAATGTCAATGGCGCCAATGGTGTCAAGCTCGCCGAAGGTCTTCCTCGCGGCGTCGCTGTCGGCGTTTTCCAGCGTCAGGTGAAGCTGGCGCCGTTTGCCGAACGATGCCTGCAGGCTGTCGGTGCTGCCGTCCGCGACGATGCGTCCCTGGTTGATGATCACCACCCGGTCGCAGGTGGCCTCC
>Ga0180435_10006364_pt1 | contig 11314 bp, 10 predicted proteins | sample SS_ome_3_FD_132467 | JGI IMG/M metagenome (GOLD analysis project Ga0180435, IMG submission 132467) | Hypersaline lake sediment archaeal communities from the Salton Sea, California, USA - SS_3_S_1 metaG | ecosystem: Environmental > Aquatic > Non-marine Saline and Alkaline > Hypersaline >...
CCCGGTTTTTGTCACGGCGGGGACGGACGAAAAAACCGCCTACTGCAAAGAATTGGGCGCAGATTTAGCCATCAACTACAAACAGGAAGATTTCGCCGACCGGGTCAAAGCCCATACCAACGGCGCGGGCGTCGACGTGATTCTGGATATGGTGGGGGCCGATTACCTGGCCCGGAATATCGACCTGCTCAGATTGCGGGGGCGGCTGGTTTTCATTTCGACATTGAGCGGCAGCCAAACCGAGATTGACCTGCGCCATCTGATGGGACGCCGGCTGCGACTGATTGGGTCGGTGCTGCGCAGCCGGTCGCTGGCCGAAAAGGTGGCAGTCAAAGAACAGTTTATGACCCGCTTTTGGGACAAACTGGTCAATGGCTCGATCCGGCCCATCATCGACTCAACCTACCCAATCATCCAGGCCAACGACGCCCACGAATTTATGCGCCAAAACAAAAACATCGGCAAAATTATTTTGCAGGTGCGGTCTTAGTCCCCCAAATCAAAAATTTATGTCAACATCACCTAAACACAACTTGACGTAATGTTTCAATTGTGTTACCATAAAATCAGTATCATTGGGATATTGTATCATGTGTATGTTGGTACCGGGTGACTATTATGACTGATCGCAAAACAACTCGGCTTGGATTTTTACTGGTGGCAGTTCTGCTGATAACAGCCTTGCTGGCTTCGACCGCGTATGCCGCCCCGCCTCTTCAAGATGAACGCCCCCCCACCGACGGTGGGGGCGACAATGGCGGTGGGGGTGGCGGCAATAACGGTGGCAGCGGGGGGACCGGCGACGGAGGTAATGGCGGCAACGGAGGCAGCACCGGTGTTCCCGGCTGTGCGGTCGTCAAAGGACAGGTGCTCAATTGGGGCTATGGCCCTGAGCCGAACGTCGGCGTGCAGTTGACGGACGGCGGTTGGCAGGTCAGTACTGCCAGCGCCACGGACGGCAATTACGGCATCGGCGGGCTGGGAACGGGCGTGGCGACCCTGCATGTTTCGCTGGCACCCGGCCAGGAAGCGGCATTACGCCCCTTGGCACAGGATGCCGGTATTTACCTCAACTGCGACTTCCCCACCATCGCCAATCTGGCCGTGTTTAGCGGCGACGCCATCGAGCCGCCGGCCGCCATCTCCGTGGAGGCCAACGGCACCTTGGCCGCTGACAGCCGCGTGGCCTTGCGCTACACCGTCAAAAACAATCTACCCAATCAAATTACCAATGTCATCGTCACCGATTTGTTACCGCCGGGCTTGATTGCGTTGGATGTGCAGGCCGCTGCGGCTCAAACCGCCCAGATTATTCCCAACAGTGAGGGCGGGCAACTGGTGATGGTTTATCTGAATACGCTCGACAGCAGCGACGAGGCCAGTATTCTGGTCACGCTCACCGCCTCGGCAGACCTGCCCGCCGGCAGCCAGTTGAGTAACAACGCCACCCTGTTTTATGCCGAAAGCGTAGCCCATCAAACCCGGCTCGATTTTACGGTGGGAGAGGCGGCAGCTCCGCCGGTTGACACGGTAGAAATTGCCGCACCGCAGGCCCAGGAGGCCGAACCGGAACCAACTGTCGAGCCGGAAGCATCGCCCACCCCCACGCCGGAACCGGAACCCACCGCTGAACTGGAGGCGGACGAAACTGGTGAGGAAGAGTTTATTCCGCCACCGCCCAAAATGCCTACCACCGGCGAAGAGTTTGTGCCGCCAAGTTTAATGCCCACCACCGGCGACGAGTTTATTCCCCCGGCGGCCCTACCCAATACCGGGCTGGGGCTGGCCCTGCCGCTGGGCGGATTTAGCCTGATGGGGTTAGCCTTTGTGGCTCACCTGTTGCGGATGCGTCGTAAATCGTAAAATTGACCTGTCGTCAACACTGCTTATAATTTCATCGGGTTGTGCCTGATTGAGGCCAACCCGATTTTTATTGAGGATGCAGACCCCTAATGTATGAAACTTTTGTGTTGGACAACGGTTTACGGGTGCTGATGGTGCCAGTGCCGGGCATTCAATCGGTGAGTGCTGGCGTTTTTGTAGCCGTCGGCTCCCGTTATGAAAGCGACGAGTTGGGCGGCGCCTCCCATTTTATTGAACATATGTTGTTCAAAGGCACCGCCCGATGGCCCACGGCCCGCCTGCTGGCAGAAGCCATCGAGGGGGTTGGCGGCCTGAGCAATGCCTATACTGACCAAGAATTAACCGTCTATTATGCCAAGGTTGCCGCAGCACAGGCCGCTACCGCGATCGAGGTTCTGGTTGATATGGCCCGTTATCCGCTGTTTGATGAGGCGGAAATAGAAAAAGAACGGGCCGTCATCGGCGAAGAGCTGAATATGGTGTACGATGCGCCGGATGAGTGGCTGGAGGTACTGGTTGACCAACTGCTCTGGCCCAACCATCCGCTGGGACGCAACGTGGCCGGCACCCAGCAAAGCCTGGTCGGGCTGAATCAAGCCCGTCTGACCAGTTTCTACCGGCGGCACTACCATCCCCAAAATATGCTCATCGCCCTGGCTGGTGCGGTCGAACCGGATACCCTGTTACCCATGTTGACTGATCTGCTCGCGGATTGGCAGCCTGCCGATTCCCCCACATTTCCCGCCGCGCCAGCATCGCAAAATATAACTGCCTGGCATATTGAAAACCGGTCGATTGAGCAGGGGCATCTGGGACTGGCGCTGCCCGGCCTGCCGCGCACCCACCCGAACCGATACGCGCTCAATCTACTGAATGCCGTGCTGGGCGATGGCATGAGTTCCCGCCTGTTTCAGACTATCCGCGAAGAAAAGGGGCTGGCCTATGCGGTTGATTCCAGCCTGACAATGCTGCACGATACCGGCTCGCTGGTCATCTATGCCGGAGTTGACCCCGACCGGGCCGTCGAAACCGTACAGACTATTCAGCAGGAATTGGACCGGCTTTGTCAGGAACCAATTTCCGAAGCTGAATTGCGAAAAACCAAAGAATACGTCAAAGGGCGATTAATACTGGGGCTGGAAGATAGCTATAGCCAGGCGGCCTGGGTGGCTTATCAGGCCATTTTTAAGGACTCCATCAAAACCCCGCAGGACGTTTTAGAGGCTTACGAAGCCGTCACCGCGACCGATTTGCAGGTGATAGCCCAACAGATTTTTCGGCCGGATTATCAGAAGTTGGCGGCCGTTGGTCCGTTTGGGAGAGGAGAGGATTTAATCCGCCTGACAGGTTAGCTCGTTACGTCACAAGGGTAATCTGCAAAGCATCCAACACAGTCTGGATGGGGTTAATGAGCGTGGCGCTGGATGAGCCGGCATACAACAGACCCACCACATAACCATCATCATTCAGCACCGCCGAGCCAGAGTCGCCGCCGGCACTCATACCCGACGCCATCAACTGGTTGGTAAAGGTGGCGGTGCGCCCGTTGTAATCCACCGAGGTGGTTACATCAATCTGAGTAATCCGGCCGGTAGTGTAGCCGGTGGTGCGGCCGGTTTTTTGCAGCGACGTGCCCAGAGTGGCTTCGGCGACACCTTTGGGCCGGCCAATTTCCAGAATCTCCGGCAAAAACTGGTTGGGGTCAAGCGGTCGGGCCAACGCGGCATCAACCAGGTTTTCGCCGGGAGCCGTCTGGTAGGCCATCATCCGGTGGCGAGACCCCAGCAGTTGGGCCAGCCAGTTGAGCGATTTCTCAACCGCACCGGCGATACCGCAACTGGCCGACTCGCCACCAAAGTCAAGGGGAACGTAAGCGGCCAGGGTCGCTACTTTATCGGCAACCGTTCCGCCATCGTAACGGGCGGGCTGGATGATGGCATCGCCCAGTTGGGCCGAGTTCACATTGGCCAACACGTGATTATTGCTGAGAATGTAGATTTGCTGGCCCTGCCGCACCAGACAGCCCAGGGTGCCGGCGGTCACATCGGTGTGGCCAATAGAAACGCCACAGGGAATTGTGGGCCGCCAGCGGTCTTTGGTGGTCTGGGTAGGAGCCACGGCCTGTCCGGCCAGAAACCGGCCGGTCTCGACTACATCGGTTTTTACGCCATCCAGGCGACCCGGCACTTTGTCATTTTCGGTTAGCTGGGCTACCGGCACTTTGCGGGCCACATTCACCGTCACGGCAACTTCGTCGGTAAGCACCCCTTCGCTTTCTTTAAATCCGATACCCACCCCCACCACATTTTTGCGCTTCAGCAGATGGGCTAAATTTCGCTGCTTGGCGGATACAATCTGGTCCAATTCCATGGTCATACTGCCTCTCCCCTCTCTTAAAGGGCCTTAATCATTCCGACTTCCTGCACATCAACCGGTACCCCATCCAGAATACCGGGAATCACATCATCCGGCAAAAGTTCGGAGCGGGATATTTTTTGGGTTACATTCACAATCAAGGCGACAGTATCGGTGGGTTTGCCCAGTTTGGTCTGAAAGCCAATCCCCACCGCAACCACATTGGATCGCTTCAGTAAAGATTGCTCGTATCGCCGTTTTACTTCGATAGCTTTCTGGATATTTGGATCTTGGCTCATGATAACTCCCTCCACACTAATAAGCGATTGGCCAACTTATCAACCGCCAGACCAATCCCCCGTCATTCTAAATTCATTATACCTTATCGCCTCTCAAAAATCGACTCGATGAGCGGCTATCAATAACTCAAACCTTTTTAGCACTCTCGGCTATCGAGTGCTAAAAACCATCCTCTGAATTTGCAATTTTATTTAAAATGGAGTATCATCATCACTCGGTTTGGCACTCATACAATTTGACTGCTAAAAGCCACAAACTATTTATCAGGAGGTTATAAATCTATGAACTTAAAACCACTAGGGGACCGTTTAATTGTGGAACCCACCGCACAAGAAGAGACCACCGCCAGCGGCATTGTTTTACCGGAAACTGCCAAAGAAAAACCAATGCAGGGCAAGGTACTGGCTGCCGGTCCCGGTGCTTGTAACAACAGCGGCTCCCGGGTACCGATGGATGTAAAAGTAAACGACCAGGTTCTTTACGCAAAATATGCGGGAACTGAAGTAAAATTAAACAACAAAAAGTATTTAATTCTCAAAGAATCAGATATTTTAGCAATTATTGAATAAAAAAGGAGTAAATAGACAATGGCTAAACAACTTGCTTTTAATGAAGATGCTCGTCGTCGCTTAAAAATTGGGGTTGATGCCCTGGCCGAGGCCGTCAAAACCACTCTGGGACCGAAAGGTCGCAACGTCGCTCTGGATAAAAAATGGGGCGCGCCAACCGTTACCCACGATGGTGTTACTGTTGCCAAAGAAATTGAACTGGAAGACCCCTTTGAAAATATGGGAGCCCAACTCTTAAAAGAGGCTGCCACCAAAACCAACGATATTGCCGGCGACGGAACCACGACTGCCACCGTATTAGCGCAGGCTATTGTTAATGAAGGTCTGAAAAACGTGGCTGCCGGGGCCAACCCCATGTTGCTGAAACGGGGCATCGAAATAGCCTCCGTTAAAGCGGCCCAGTACATCCGCGACAGCTCCATTGAAGTCAAAGGCAAAGATGATATTGCTCACGTTGCCAGCATTTCCGCCGCCGATACCACCATCGGCGACCTGATTGCCGAAGTGATGGACAAGGTCGGCAAAGATGGTGTCATCACCGTTGAAGAAAGCAAAGGTCTGGCCTTTGAAACTGACTACGTCGAAGGGATGCAGTTTGACCGCGGCTACATCAGCCCTTACTTTGTCACCGACCAGGATTCGATGACCGCTTCTCTGGAAGAACCCTACATTCTGATTTACGACAAAAAAATCTCGTCCGCGCAAGACATTGTACCGTTACTGGAACAACTGGTCCAATCCGGCAAACGGGAAATGGTCATCATTGCCGAAGATGTTGACGGCGAAGCGCTGGCCACCCTGGTCCTCAACAAACTGCGCGGCACCTTTAACGTGCTGGCTATCAAAGCCCCCGGTTTTGGCGACCGCCGCAAAGCTATGCTGCAAGACATCGCCATTCTGACCGGCGGCACGGTCATCACCGAAGAATTGGGTCGAAAACTCGACAGCGCCACCCTGCAAGACCTGGGCCGCGCCGACAAAATCACCTCAACGAAAGACGACACCACCATTGTGGGCGGCGCCGGTGACGACGGCGATATTACTGGCCGCATTAGCCAGATTAAAGCCGAAATTGAAGCCAGCACCAGCGATTACGATCGCGAAAAATTACAGGAACGACTGGCCAAACTGGCCGGCGGTGTGGCGGTGATTGGTGTGGGCGCCGCAACCGAAGTCGAACTGAAAGAGAAAAAACATCGGGTAGAAGACGCGCTGAGCGCAACCCGGGCCGCCGTGGAAGAAGGCGTTGTGCCTGGTGGCGGGGTCGCCCTGATCAATGCCATCGAAGCGATCAAAGACCTGAGTGATGCCGACCCCGACATCAACACCGGCATCGTCATTGTACGCCGCGCTCTGGAAGAACCGATGCGCCAGTTGGCCCGCAACGCCGGTGAAGAAGGGGCCGTGGTTATCCAGGCCGTACGCCGACAACACAAAAACGGCGGACGGATTGGCTACAACGTTCTGACCGGCGAATATGGTGATATGGTTGAAGCCGGTATTATTGACCCGGCTAAAGTGACCCGCAGCGCGATTGAAAATGCATCATCCATCGCAGCGATGATCCTCACCACAGAAGCCCTGATTACCGACATTCCCGAACCCGAACCACCCATGCCACCCGGCGGCGGAATGGGCGGCGGCATGCCCGGCATGATGTAATTCGATAACCGTATTCAACAAAAAAACCCCCTTCAAATTGAAGGGGGTTTTTTTGTTTCGAAAAACAGAATATAACAAAAAACCACCCGGATAAAGGGTGGCTTTTAATAAAAATTGTGAGCCTACGGGCGGATTTGAACCGCCGACCTACGCCTTACCAAGGCGTTGCTCTACCTCCTGAGCTACGTAGGCAGGATAATTATCACCAGTCGGGGCGGACGGATTTGAACCGTCGACCTCTTGAACCCCATTCAAGCACGCTACCGGACTGCGCCACGCCCCGATGAATAATTATTACTATATAATTGGCAAGTCGGGATGGGCGGATTCGAACCGCCGACCTCTTCGTCCCGAACGAAGCGCGCTACCGGGCTGCGCTACATCCCGTTACCGGCTTACTACTCTCAACAACGAATGAAGAGTATAACACAACGTTGAATTACTGTCAAACCCAACGCGGCATTAATCTTCGCCGTAAATTACTTTCATCTCGTCATAAACCCGGCTGACACCGGCCCGAATCCGCTTTTCGATGACGGATTTTTGCCCCTGGGGATAGGGGAAATAGTCAATCATCTGGCTGATAACCACCGCGGCTTCCGCTTTGGTCCGGCCCGATTTATATTGACTGCGCACCTTGGACCGCATCGCTCGAATATATTCTGACACCGGCTCACTGGCTTCCACATTGCACAGCGGACCATGCCCCGGTACAAGCTGCGCATAATTCTGTTTTCTCAACCAGCGTAGTTTACTCAACCACTCCTCGCTGATACATTGGCCCAATGCCGGATGTTCGTCAACTACAACCAAATCACCGGTAAACAGAATCCGCTCATCGGGCAAGAACAGACCACTGGTCGCCGGGGTGTGCCCCCCCAGATGCACAAAGTGAATTTCTCGATGCCCTTTTTCCATCACCAGACGCCCGGTAAAACACAGTTCCGGTTTTACAATCCTGATTCTGTCGAACTGTTTCTGGACCTCCGGTCGTTTCTTGAAAAGGTTTTTGGTCCGATCAATAAATGTATCCTTATAATTGGCCATCTCTTTCCAGGCAAATTCATGGGCCAAAATCGGCGCATCGAAAAACTGGTTGCCCATAATATGGGCGCGATGATGGTCGGTATTAAACACGTACAACACCGTGTCTGTTAAATCATAGACAGTCTTGGCCCAATGCTCTGATTCTTCAGGAATCATGGGCGTATCAATCACAATCGCCCCTTCATCCGTTAAAATACAACCGACATTGGCCCCTTCGTAATCCAGTTCAATATAAACCCGGTCTGCAATTTCCTGGAGCATATTTTTTCTGATAACCTCCTCGTGAGTACAAGGTGTAGTGTAGCATAATTGTTATGGAAAGGCAACGAAATTCAGGCGTTTATCCAATTAAATTTACCACAAATTATAGTTTGCGTTCAGCCCGGAATAGGGTACAATAAAAACTATACGTACCTTAATGATGCCAATATTTTTGAGCGGACCCTATGACTCGCGAACAAGTTCGGCTGACCGCGATGGCCAAATGTGCTGGTTGAGCCAGCAAAATGGCCCCGGAGGCCCTGGCGCAGGTTCTGCGTCCCTTACACAACCTATTTGATAACAACAGCCAACCCAATTTACTGGTAGGGTTGGGTGTGGCTGATGACGCCGCTATTTATAAACTCAACGACGAGCAGGCCATCATCACCACCACCGATTTTTTCACGCCAATCGTGGATGATCCTTACGACTACGGCGCTATTGCCGCGGCCAATGCCATGAGCGATGTTTACGCCATGGGCGGCGAGGTTCTGTTTGCCCTCAACGTTAGTGCTTTTCCGGCTTCGCTGGATCCGGCCATCATCACCGAAATTTTACGCGGCGGCGCCGAAAAGGTCGTCGAAGCCGGGGCTGTGATTGCCGGCGGCCACACCATCACCGACGATGAACCAAAATACGGCCTGGTAGCAATTGGCCTGGTTCACCCCAACCGCATTTTCACCAAAGGAGGCGCCAAACCGGGTGATGCCCTGGTTTTGACCAAACTGCTGGGCACCGGCACCATCAGCACTGCCCTCAAACGGGGCATCGCCGACCCCAAATTTGTGGCCCCAATGGTGGCCCAAATGAAACAACTTAACCGCCAGGCGGCTCAGGCCGCCCAAAAGGTCGGTGGCATTAAAGCGGCAACAGATATTACCGGCTTTGGATTACTGGGCCACGGTATGGAAATGGCGCAGGCGTCCGGCTGCAAATTCATCATCGAAACCAACCAGGTGCCATTACTCGACGGAGCTACAACTTACGCCGTCGATTTTGTATTTCCCGGCGGTACCTCCAACAATAAAATGCATTTCGAAAAAGATGTTACATTTGCGCCCACCATCACCGAAGACCGGCAATGGCTGCTGTGGGACACCCAAACCTCCGGCGGTCTGCTGCTGGCTGTTCCTCCGGAGCGACTGGACGATTTTCTCAGCGCCTGTACCATCAATGGCCTAAAGCAGCCGGCCTGGGTAATCGGGCAAGTGACAGCCGGCCACGGCATCGAGGTATTACCCTGAATGAGCGATACTCACCAAACACCAGATACAGATACAGATAGTACCCCTCAGGAAACCATCCCTCAATCCGGGGTACTGGATCCCATTAACATCGCCCGAGCCAGACACGCCAGCGCTCACGGCGCTTCTGTGCTCAAAGAAACACATCAGGTTTCATCAACAACCAAAACTTCTCAAAAAGCCAAACGTAGCGCATCGCCCTCAACCGCATCAACCGCTCGCTCCACGACTACCAACAAATCCACCCCCGATTTTTTTGGCCCCAATGGTTGTTTACTGGCGATTGTGGTGGCTCTGGTTTTTATTGTAGGCGGTATTGTTGGCGGCTTAATTGGCGGCGGCTTACTGTTATGGGCCGGTAACGGCAGTGGTATCGCCCTGCTTGGCTCAGAAAACACGCCCACCCCCGCGCCCAGCCCCACGCCGGTTCCGGTGGCGACCGCTACCCTCGTACCCACGCCCGTGCCGGAAGCCACCCCCGCCATTGAGGACGTCATCGCTCACATCATTCCGTCGGTAGTGACGGTAATTAACTACCACTCCCAATCTGTAGCCTTTTCCGAAGAAGGCCGCGTGGTTGGCTCCGGCGTCATTGTTGACCCCCGCGGCTACATTGCCACCAACAACCACGTGGTCGAAAACCCCGGCGAACTGCGGGTGTTGCTGGCCGATGGGCAGGATGTGCCGGCCCAATTGGTATCGGCTAACCCCGGCCAGGATTTGGCCCTGGTAAAAGTGCCGGTCGAGAATTTACAGGCGATTACCTGGGGCGATTCCGCCTCGGTGCGGCTGGGACAGGCCGTGTACGCCATCGGCAGCCCGTTGGGTGATTTTCCTAATTCGGTCAGCTTTGGCATTGTCAGCGGCTTGAGCCGGGCTTTGGAAATGGACCAATATGTCATTGACGGCCTGCTGCAAACCGACGCGGCCATCAACCGGGGTAGCTCCGGCGGGCCACTGATTAATGCGCGGGGCGAAATGATTGGCATTAACACCTTCATTATTCGCGAAAGCGAAGACCGGGGCATTGCCGAAGGCATCGCCTTTGCCATTCCGGTTGACAAGGCTAAAGGGCTGCTGATGCCCTGGATCGCTGCCCACAGCGGCGAAGCCGTCCCCATCCCCGCCGCTGGCGAAACCGGCGAATAGAGCAATCAATAACCTAAATGATGTCATTCCGAGCGTAGCGAAGGAATCTCCGTTTGCAAGGGACTAATCCCCCGAATAGAGATTGCTTCGGCAAAATACGCCTCGCCTAATGACAGGCCGCAATAGTTTCCTGATCGAGTTTACCGGCACTCCGCGCCGGTTGCCTGCCACTGACCGTCAACCAACACCATCTGTTGCCGGGTCGTAGCCGGCTCAGCCTGCGAGGCATTCCCCCACAGGAAAAATCGAAGCCTGGTTTCCACACACACCTCAGTAGAATCGTATTCTGTCACCACCCGCGCCCGTTGGTAGCCAACGCCTTGCGGACGCTGTTCGCGATACAGCCAGATACGGTCAAAGGTCAGGCCGTCGTTTCGCTCCCAGGCCCACTCCGGCACTTGCGACAGGTAAAACAGGCCGCACAAAAGGGGCGGCATCACAATCAACAAAAAAACAACCGCCAGCGACAAATACCAGTTCAATTCCTGTTGAAAACGACTCGGTTGATTTGGCACGCTACTCCCCCACCACAAACGCCACCGCGTAATCACGGGCATGCGATAAACTGACGGCAAACCCGTCGAGGCCCAATTGGGCCGCCAATTGGGCCGCCGCGCCGTGTAAAACCAGCGTCGGGCGACAGTTACCGTCATTAATCACTTCGATCTCTTGCCAGCGCACATCACCGATGCCGGTACCCAATGCTTTGGCTGCCGCCTCTTTGGCCGCCCAGCGGGCTGCCAGCGACGACACCCGACCATTGCAGTAAGCCAGTTCCCGCTCGGTGTAAACCCGGTTCAGAAACCGCGTTCCAAACCGATTGATGCTATGCTGCACCCGCTCTATTTCTACAATATCAACGCC